>Ga0066704_10001021_pt1 | contig 11487 bp, 12 predicted proteins | sample GraSoiAngelo_153_FD_66458 | JGI IMG/M metagenome (GOLD analysis project Ga0066704, IMG submission 66458) | Grasslands soil microbial communities from the Angelo Coastal Reserve, California, USA - 14_1009_12_40cm | ecosystem: Environmental > Terrestrial > Soil > Grasslands | place: USA... | reverse complement strand
GCGACCGCAATCACTTCATATCCCGCGTGCTCCAATGTTTCTTGAAGCAGACGCCGCGTGAGGGGATCATCGTCGGCAACGAGAATTTTCATCTCCCGATTATTCCGCGCCGCCATCGATCTAAGCTCCATGCCAGCTTTCCTCACCGTTCCTCCATGGCTCGCGATCTGCACCCGAGGCATTACCGTTGCTGCCGCAGGCTGCCCGGACCACCTAGGTCCGCACCGGCCGCCATTTCCGCAACGATTTGTTTGTCCGGACCTGCTGCCAATCGTGCCGGCACGCCTCGCCGCGAGTTTAGTGAAGCACCGGAAAGTCCAGCGCGAATCTCATGGATTTTTGTCTTCATCGACACGTGAGCTGGAGGAGAGGATTCGCCAGCCCGAGAAGAAGATGCTGGAAGGGAACTTAAGTATCTCATCGGTAAACCGAAAGAGTCAAAGAATTTGTCAGTCGACGGCGCGAAATGGCTGCTCTTCCTACTGGAATTGCCGGTACGCCGGGTTCCAACCGATTCAGTAGGATCACGAAAGCAAGCGCGGCAGTTCGCTTAATCCTGGTGCGCTCAAGGAGGAGTGACGGTCGGAGGGAAGAATGGAGCGGCCTATCGGAATCGAACCGACACCTGAACCTTGGCAAGGTTCCGTACTACCACTATACTAAGGCCGCTCAACCGCTCTCTTTTTATAGCATGGCTGGGCAGCAGCGACAAGCGTTGCCCGCCTTCGCCACCGCAAGGCCAAACACCATTTCGGGAACGATCAGGACACCTGTGTGATACGGGCCGACTTTACCACCGGCGAACGGCGCTGCCGCTCCGCGAAGCGCGTGGCTTTGCCCTTGTCCGTATACACCCGGCCGAACTTTTCTCCATCCGCGTAATAAACGCTTACGAGGAAATGATGGTGCTTGCGGCGGCGGTCCGTGCTGAAAGCCGCTTTCCCTTTTCTCGAGTTCTTTTTTTCCGTCGTTTTTGTCACTTTGACCATCCCAGTCTTTGGAAGCTAGGCAGCACTATCTCAAGGAATCCAGTGCCGCACAAGTACCGGGCAAGATAGTAATGCGCGCTTCATTACAGCAGAAAAACGGCAAAACTGAAATGGAAAACATCGCCGCGGTGCGAATACGGGTCCAGCCACTCGGAGCGGCTGCTGGCGCCGCACTTTCCCCCGCAGCAATAGCTCACGGAAAACTAACCGCTCCCTCCTTCGCGCATCCAATAAGTGCGACGATTCATGCGGCGCCATGAGGGCGGCCAAGAGGCCAATTTGTCACAGAAAATTGTTGTGGGCCACGAAACATTTCACGCCTTTATACGTCTTTACTGGTGAGGAAGGAGATACGCTGGATGTGGCGGAGAAATCCCATGATGCTTACCGTGACCAAACAACCGCCCTTGATGGAAGATCTGCGAAACCACTCGCAGGAGCAACTCGATGAATTGCGTCTGCTTCTGATCGGGTGCGCGCCAACGCGGCTCGATCCGCGCCGGCCCGGTTTCTACGAAATCGACGGGCATTCGACCACCTATTACATCTTCAAGTATCCGACCGGCACGAAAGTGCTGCTCCTGGCTGCCTGGGATCGCGAGAGCGACCCGGTAGCAGCGTTAGTGGCATGTTCCTGCCCCGCTGCCTAAACATTTTTCCTAGATCCTTGAGAAAAGCAGAGCTGAAAAAGCGGCCCGGTGAAAACCGGGGCGCTTTTTTAATCTTCCTCCAATTCCAGCGCGACCGAGTTGATGCAATAGCGCATTCCCGTGGGCTGCGGTCCATCGTCAAACACGTGGCCCAAGTGAGCATCGCACCGACTGCACTTGACCTCCGTCCGCCTCATCCCATGGCTCGTATCCGCCTCCGACTCCACGGCTTCCTCACTAGCAGGAGCGTAGAAGCTGGGCCACCCGGAGCCGGAGTGAAATTTTGTATCTGAACGAAACAAGGGCTGGCCGCAACAAACACATTTGTAGGTGCCCTGCGTTTCCGTATCGTCGTACTCCCCGGTGAAGGGTGGTTCCGTTCCCTTTTGGCGTGTGACAAAGTATTGATTTTGCGTGAGTTGCTGCTTCCACTCGGCGCTGTCTTTTCGGATTTTCTCGCCCATGACCGCTCCCTCGGCTAGGTGCCGTTTCTGGTGGTTCTTCTGCAATATCAAATTCAATGTACCCCTTTGACGTTTCAACTGCATGCCTGAATAGTATTTGGAGCCCAAAAGGCTCAGGTTGACATGCCGGGCGATTTCTTTTACCGTCAGAGTCGGCAATGAACGGCACATTCGCAGCTCGGGCGCATCATCATCACGGCCACACGCCGCGCCCGCTGAGGTGTGCATAGCGATTCGCTAAACAAAGCACTCTTCAGCCCGCTGGCGCACTAAGGCCCAGCGGGTTTTTTGTTTTCAACTTGTGATTAACAGGAGGCACGGAAAGTGGAGATCGACTTTCAAAAAGCCGGCGGGCTGGTGCCGGCCATCATTCAGGACCAGCGCACCGGCGACGTGCTGATGCTGGGTTTCATGAACCCCGAAGCGTTCGCCCAAACACAAAGGACCGGCGAAGTCGTGTTCTTCAGCCGCTCCAGGAACGAGCTATGGAAGAAGGGTGAAACGAGCGGCCACGTCTTGAAAGTGCTCGAGTTGCGCGTGGACTGTGATGCTGATGCCCTGCTCGTGCGCGTCGAGCCGATGGGGCCGGGCGTCTGCCACGAAGGGTACCGAAGCTGCTTCTTTCGTGAATTGGATCCCGAGGGTAGCGGAAGAATCGTCGCCGAGCGTGCCTTCGCTCCGGAAAAAGTCTACGCGAAGGAGAAGTCTCAATGAGCCGGCTGAAGCTGGGAATCCCAAAAGGCAGTTTGCAGGAAGCGACGCTCGAACTCTTCGCTCGCGCGGGATGGAAAATCACCTTGGGAGCGCGGAATTACGTCCCGACGATTGATGACCCAGAGATCGAATGCCTCATGGTGCGCGCGCAGGAAATGGCGCGTTACGTCGAAACCGGGGCGCTGGATGCCGGAATCACGGGACACGATTGGGTCGTGGAGACGGGTGCTTCGGTCGAGGAGCTGTCCGAGTTGGTTTACGCCAAACAGCGCCTCGCGCGTGTCCGCTGGGTCCTGGCGGTGCCGGAGGATTCCGCGATTCATGACGCCGGCGGGCTGGAAGGCAAAGTGATTGCCACCGAGGTCGTTCGAATCACGCAAGATTACCTCGCGCGGCACGGCGTAAAAGCGCGCGTGGAATTCTCCTGGGGTGCGACGGAAGTAAAAGTTCCTCAGCTTGCTGATGCCATCGTCGAAGTTACGGAAACGGGATCCTCGCTGCGGGCGAACCGCTTGCGCATAGTGGATACCGTGCTGGAATCCGCGACCGTGTTCATCATGAATCGCGCCGCGGCTGATGCCTGGAAAAGGGAGAAGGCGGAGAATCTGATCCTGATGCTCCAAGGCGCCATTGCCGCCGCAAGCAAAGTCGGCCTCCTTCTCAATGTTCATCGCGATGATCTGGCTGCGGTGCTCGGCGTACTTCCCGCACTAAAGAAGCCGACGATTTCGGCTTTGAGCGACCCGGAGTGGGTGGCTATCAACACGATTGTCGAAGAAGCCGTAGTCCGACAAATCTTGCCAAAACTCAAAGCGGCCAAGGCGCAAGGGATCGTCGAATATCCTTTGAACAAGATCGTGCTCTGATGCGCATCGTCAAACTCACACCCGCGGTTGGGAAAAAGCTTCTGCGTGCGCGGCAAGAGCGTGACGCGGAAGCGGAGCGAGTGGCATCCGAGATCGTCGCCGACGTTCGCAAGCGCGGAGACGCAGCCTTATTCGCGTGGGCCAAGAAGCTTGACGGCATCGATCTCCGGCGCGAGAGTCTATGGATCTCGGAAAGCGAAATTCGCGCCGCCCGCAGGCAAGTGACCGTGGATTTTGTCCGCGCCGTCGAACACGCCGCGCGCAATGTCCGGCGTCTTGGAGAACGGCAATTGCCGAAGCCGTGGACGATCGAGGTCGAATCCGGCGTGAAGATCAGCCAAGTGGTGCGCCCGATCGAATCCATCGGCTGCTATATCCCCGGGGGACAATTCTCTCTCGTCTCCACCCTGATCATGACCGTCGTGCCGGCCATCGTCGCCGGCGTGCCCAAGATTGAAGTCGTTTGCCCGCGGCCGAACACCGCGCTTCTTTCAGCCGCTGCCATCCTCGGGATCAAGCGCATCGCTCGCATCGGTGGCGCTCAAGCCATTGCCGCACTCGCCTACGGCACCGAGTCAATTCTTCGCGTCGAAAAAATCTTCGGACCGGGCAATAAGTACGTCACCGCCGCCAAGCAGCTTGTGAGCAGCGATTGTGCGATCGATTTGCCTGCCGGCCCAACTGAAGCGATTGTTTTCTGCGAACAAGGTAATGCGCGCTGGATTGCCGCTGATCTTTTGGCGCAGGCCGAACATGCGAAAGACGCCGCAAGCTTATTTGTTACCACCTCTCGCTCCCTCGCCCGTGAAGTGCAGCGCGAAATCCAATGGCAACTCGCCGAATTGCCGTTTGGCAACGCTAAGTTTTCCACCGCGCAGGCCGGGGCGATCCTGGTCGCTGGATCTTTGGCGCAAGCCTGCGATTTCGTGAATCGTTACGCCCCGGAGCATCTCAGTCTCCCAGAAAACGCAAACGGGCTCGTGCAAAAGATCCGCTCCGCCGGGACCGTGTTTCTAGGCCCGTGGGCGGCTCAACCTCTAGGCGACTACGCGAGCGGCAGTAACCACGTCCTTCCAACAAGCGGCTGGGCTCGTAAACGCGGCGGACTTTCAGCGGCGGATTTTGTGAAGTGCATCAGCGTGCAATCCATCACCCGCAAAGGCTTCCTTCGCCTCGGCCATACGGTCGAAACTCTGGCAGAATCCGAAGGCTTGATGGCACACCGCAACGCCGTGAGGGTCCGCCGATGAAAGTCCATTTACCGGTGCGTGAAGCAATTCTAAATCGCCGCACCTACGAAGCGCCCGCTGAAGGGCGTTCGAACAAGCTGCGCCTGGACTTCAACGAAAACACCTCCGGCTGTTCGCCCTCGGTGCGCCGTGCTTTGGCCAAGCTGACTGCCAAGCAAATCGCCATGTATCCGGAGTACCAGGCGCCGACCGAGCGCTTGGCGCGCCATTTCGGTGTGCGTCCGCAAGAACTTCTGCTCGCGAATGGCGGAGATGACGCTCTGCGCGTTTTCTTCGACGCTTTCGTCGACCCCCGTAGCAGGATCCTGATTTGCGAGCCGACGTTCCCGATGTACCGCTACTACGCGGAAATCTACGGCGCCCGGATCGCCGTGACGCGCTATACCAACGAGATGCACTTCCCTCTCGAAGCTGTTCTCCTCGCGCTTCGCAAAAAACCGCGCGTTCTCTTCATCGCCAATCCCAACAATCCCACCGGAACACTTGTCCAGCCGGACGCGATTCGAAAGATACTGAATGCCGCCACGCATACCGCGGTAGTCATGGATGAAGCTTACGCAGAATTCTCCGGCTCTACCATGGTCCCGTGGATTCGCAAATTTCCGCAACTGTTCGTCGCAAGAACTTTCTCAAAAGTGGCAGGCCTTGCCGCGTTGCGCCTCGGCGCCGTTATCGCCCGTGAAGACTCGCTCTCCCTGGTGAGGCGCGCGATGCCACCCTTCCCCGTCAATCTCGCCGCCCTGGTGGCCGCCGATGCCGCAGTGCGCGACCGCGCCGCAATGCAAACGTATGTGAAAAATGTGAAGCGTTTGCGCGCATCCCTAGCAATGGAGCTGAACGGCCTTGGCGTGAAGACGTATCCAAGTGCCGGCAATTTCCTGCTGGCCGATTTCGGCTCACCCGGCCCCACGCTCTTTCGAAAGCTCGAGAAGCAAGGCATCCTTCTCCGCGACCGTAGCAAGGACATGAGCCCGGGATTCGTTCGCATCACTATCGGAACGCGCGCCGAAATGCGCCGCTTGCTGCAAGCTATTCGAAAGGAGTGGAAAGCGCGCCGCTAGAATCCGCGCCTTATACAAATCAAAATGCTACGCACTGCCACAATCCATCGCAAAACGAACGAAACCGACATTCATCTGAAGCTGAATCTCGATGGCCGTGGAAATGCCCGCATCGCGACGGGCATTCGCTTCTTCGACCACATGCTCGAACTCGTCGCTCGTCACGGCGCTTTCGATCTGCAAGTGCAAGCTCGCGGCGATCTCGACGTGGACCAGCATCACACCGTTGAAGACGTCGGGATCACCTTCGGCGAAGCCGTGCAAAAGGCTCTCGTTTCGAAGCGCGGCATCCTGCGCGCCGGATATTTCCTGATGCCGATGGACGAAACTCTGGCCGCTGCCGCCATCGATCTTGGTGGGCGCCCCTTTTGTGTTGTAAACGCGAAAATCTCAGCGAAGCGCGTCGGCGACTTCCAGGTCGAGCTTGTCGAAGATTTCTTTCAAGCCTTCGCGCAAGCCGCCCGCGCCAACGTGCACCTGCGTTCGCTCTACGGGCGTTCCTCGCATCATCAAGTCGAAGCGATGTTCAAAGCCTTCGCGCGCGCGCTGCGTTTCGCGGTCACGCGCGACAAGCGGCTCCGGCAAGTCCTGCCCAGCACCAAGGGTCTGCTATGAAAATCACCATCGTTGACTACGGCGCAGGCAACGTTCCTTCCGTGGAGCGCGCCCTGCAACGCCTCGGCGCCGATTCGCAGCGCACAACTTCACCCGAATGCGTCTCGAACGCCGAAGCGCTTTTGCTTCCTGGCGTCGGCCACATCGCCGCCTTAGTTCGCGCTCTCGACGAACAAAACCTGCGCGCCCCACTAATCGATGCAATCCATCAAGGCGTTCCTTTTCTGGGCATCTGTCTCGGGCTGCAAGTCCTGTATGAATCCAGCGAAGAAGCGCCGCAACTGAACGGCTTGCATCTGTTGCCGGGAAAAGTCAGCGCTCTGCCATCCAACGTCAAGCTCCCGCACATGGGCTGGAATCAGGTCGCGGTAAAGCTTGAGTCGCGCCTGTTGCAGGGCATCCCCAAGGACGCATACTTCTATTTCGCTCATTCTTACGCCGCGCGCGATTCGAATGAAGCCGCGGTTGCGACCTGCACGCACGGAGCAGAATTTGCCGCCATCCTCGAACAACAAAATATCTACGCCGTGCAATTCCATCCGGAAAAGAGCGGCGCACCCGGCGCGCGTGTCCTGCAAAATTTTCTGAGGCTCGCCGCATGAGCCTCGCCCACCGCATCATTCCCTGCCTTGATACCGATGGCGATCGCGTCGTGAAAGGGGTTAACTTTGTCGGACTACGCGACGCCGGCGATCCCGTCGCGCTCGCTGCGCGCTACAACGCCGAAGGCGCCGACGAACTCGTCGTCCTCGATATCGCGGCATCTCGTGACCGTCGTCCAACTTTCCTGGAAACCATTCGCCGCGTCGCCGCCCAGCTTGCTATTCCTCTCACCGCCGGCGGCGGCATTCGAACCCTCGAGGACGCTCGCGCCGTCGTCCGCGCCGGCGCGGACAAAGTCACAGTCAACACCGCCGCCGTCGAGCGGCCAGAACTTATTTCGGAGCTGTCCCGGGAATTCGGCGCGCAAGCCGTCGTTCTCGCCATCGACGCGAAATGCACCGGCGATCATTGGGACGTCATGGTGCGCGGCGGACGTGAATCGGCCTCCCTGAGCGCAGTCGCATGGGCCAGGAAAGGCGTTGCTTGCGGCGCAGGAGAGATTTTGCTCACATCCGTGGACCGCGACGGCACGCAAAGCGGGTTTGACGTTGCGCTAACCGCCGCAATTTCGAAAAGCGTGTCCGTCCCCGTGATTGCCTCTGGGGGCGCCAGGTTGCCTGAACATTTCGTCGAAATCTTCACGAAGGGCACAGCGGACGCGGCTCTCGCCGCCTCGATCTTTCACGATGCGATTCAACCGATTCGCGCCCTCAAGGAATTTCTCGCGGCGCGAGGCGTCCAGGCGCGGCTCCCGTGTTGATTCCTTGCATCGATCTGCAGGGCGGGCAAGCCGTCCAGTTGGTCCACGGAAAAAAGCGCGAACTTGCCGTCGCGGATGTTTTTGGCCTGTTGCAAAAATTCAAATCCTATTCCTGGCTGCACGTCATCGACCTCGACGCCGCGATGGGAAAGGGAACAAACGATGACCTCGTTCGAGAGCTGTGCGCGAGAGCGCGCAAAGATTTCAAGATGAAGGTTCGCGTCGGCGGGGGAATTCGCACCATTTCTCGCGCCCAGGAAGTTGCCGCGTGGGACGCTTCCCAGATCATTATCGGGAGCGCTGCTTTTCACAACGGCAAGATAAATGCCCATTTGCTCCGTCTACTCGCCAGGAAACTCCCTAGCAAAAGAATCATCATTGCGTTGGACACTGCCCGGGAAAAGATCACCATTCACGGCTGGCGCAAGCGCCTGGCACTCCAAGCCGAAAGCGTGATGTCACAGCTCGAGCCATTCTGCGCGGGATTCCTCTGTACCGATGTGGACCGCGAAGGCACGATGTCCGGCGCAAACCTCGATTGGTTTCGAAGGCTGCGCGGCGCCACGTCGCACCCCATCATCGCCGCCGGCGGCATCAGGACTCACAGGGAAATCGACGCGCTGAGCAAATTGGGGATGGACGCCGCAGTGGGAATGGCGATGTACAAGAATCATCTGCGCTGACGAAAAGGTTCTCCGCCTGCAACCGCACCTCGATCGCGCGCGCGATTCTTACCTGACGTCTCAGTGGAGGTACGCGTCGGTGATGTACTGCTGCACCATTCGCTGGGTATTGAAGAACGATCCATTGATCGCGATCGAGTGCTGCATGATTCCCAAAAACCGGCTGCGCTCGGCATAGTAAAGTGGAAGAATCACGCCTTCCAGCTTGCTGTAAAGAGATTCCGCTTCGGCGGCGTTGTCCGTCGCCACTCCCACCGAGGCCACGCGTCGCGATTCCCCGATGGACCAGCCGGTGACGCCTTCGATGTGGCCCTCTACCCACCAGCCATCCAGGATGCTCAAACTCGGCACACCATTCAGCGCCGCCTTCATGCCGCTCGTACCGGAAGCCTCAAGCGGAAACTGCGGTGTATTGAGCCAGAGATCAACTCCGGAAGTAATTTTTCCGCCCAGGTCCAGGTTGTAGTCGTCCAGGAAGACGATCGGAACTGCTTTTCGCAACGCTTTCTTCGCCTGGAAAATATGGCGGATGATGTCCTTCCCTCCCCCGTCATTGGGATGCGCTTTGCCCGCATAAATAATCTGAAACGCGCCCGCGTTCTTGGCAATCTGCCGGAGCCTGTCGAGATCGGCAAGAATGAGGTCGGCGCGCTTGTATCCGGTGGCGCGGCGCGCGAACCCAATCGTGAAAACTTCACCATCAAAATTAAGACCTGTCTTTTTTCTTACCTCTTCAAACAATTCATGCTTCGCGATCAGATGCGCGGACCAGACGTCTTCGGCCGGCAGGCCCAGCGCGCCGCGCAGGCTGTAGTTGTCTTCCCGCCACGATGGAATGTAGCGGTCAAAAAGCTGCTGGAACGCGGGAGAAGTCCACGTGCCGGCGTGAACCCCGTTGGTAATCGCTTCGATGGGAACGTGCGGAAACATCTGGCGGGAAGTCTCCCCGTGCACTTTCGCGACGCCGTTGACGTACGTGCTGAGGCTCAGCGCAAGTTGCGTCAGATTGAGGGTAGCGCCGCCCCGCGCTGCCTCCTGGATTCCCGGGTAAGTTTGTTCGGCTTGCAAAACACGTTTCATGAAATCCGCTGCGGATGCGTCCTTCAGATCCAGAAATTCCGTCTGCTTTGGAAACACGCGCGTGAGGTATTCCATCGGGAAGCGGTCGTGACCTGCGGGAACGGGTGTGTGCGTCGTGAACACGCACTTTCCGCGGACTTTTTCAATGTCCTCGCCGCGGATGGACGCACGGCCAGCCTCCCGGGCCTCTTCGGCGAGAAGTTCCAGGGAGAGGAGCGCCGCGTGCCCCTCATTCATGTGGTAACGCGTGAGGTCGTTGTAACCCAGAGCGCGCAGGATCCGCACGCCCCCGATTCCCAGCACCACTTCCTGGCAAAGGCGATAGTAAGAGTCGCCTCCATAGAGCGTGCCCGTAAGGTTTCGATCCGAAACGGCATTGGAGGGCAAATCGGCATCCAGAAAATAAACCGGAACTTCGAAGCCGCGCACGCCCTTTACGGTGTAGCGCCAGCAGCGCAGATCTACGCGCCGGTCCTCGATCGAGACGCTTGCCCGCGCCGGCTCTTCCTGCAAGAAATCCTCGACCCGCCACTCGACGGGCTCTTCCGTCTGCGAACCGTCTTCGGCAAGCCTTTGTGTGAAGTATCCCCTCCGATACAGCAAGGAGACCGCCACCATGGGAAGTCGCAGATCGGCGGCCGCGCGAATCGTGTCCCCGGCGAGGACGCCGAGTCCGCCGCTGTAGCTCGGCATGGCGTTTTCCAGGGCAATCTCCATGGAAAAGTAGGCCACAATACGCTTTGTCGAGTTCACCTGGCTTGACATCTCACTCGTTTCACGGTTGGGCGCGGAGCTGCCGCGGCCCTGCAGAAAAAATCTGCAACATTAAACCTCATATTGTCCGGGAATCGTGGCGTGCAAGCAAGCGCACAGGCGGAAACAATTTCCAGCCCGCAATTGTATTTTCAAAACCTGTATGCGGCCGCGCCCGGCAATCCCTGCGTGGCTCCGGGGCCATTCCGTTGGAGACAGGCGAGGGAGAGCCCGGCTTCAGGGATTCTGCCGGACCACAGCATCTTTCCCTTCTGTCACCACCTGAAGCGCGAGTACGCGCTCCATCTCCTCCCGAATGGATTGTGCGCTGACCGGCTTGACCACGAATCCGTCCATGGCGGCTTCGAAACACTTGCGACGGTCTTCTTCGAACGCGTTCGCAGTCATGGCCATAATCGGAACATGTCCGCCGGCGCCTATTTCCATCGCACGGATCTTTCGCGTCGTTTCTACGCCATCCAGGATGGGCATCTGCATGTCCATGGCAATAAGATCGACCTCGCCTTCCTGCAGAATCCGAAGCACGGCCATTCCATCGCTCGCCACGACCACCTGATGTCCCATCTTTTCCAGCAAACGCGAGATCAAGCGCTGATTGACGAGGTTGTCGTCCGCTACCAGTACGCGCAAGCTGACTCCGTCAAGCGCGGACCCCTTGATTTTCGCGGGCGCCGGCTCGCTCTTTGGCTCTCCGGCCATTTGCTGCAATGCCTCGACCAGCCAGGCGCGCCGAATCGGCTTCAGAATCGTGCGGGCGATTCCTAACCGCTCACATTCCAAACGTGCTTTCGATTCCAGCGGCCGGGACAGCATCAGTATGACCGGCGGTGGGGGTAGTACAGAGCCCTTATGCAACATCTCCATCAACTCAATGCCTCCGAGCCCCGGCATCTCTTGATCCAGGATCATCGCGGAGAATTTTTCCTTCGCCCAAGATTCTTTGATCATCCGGAGAGCTTCGTCCCCGCTTTGCGCAAG
>Ga0066704_10001019_pt1 | contig 11493 bp, 8 predicted proteins | sample GraSoiAngelo_153_FD_66458 | JGI IMG/M metagenome (GOLD analysis project Ga0066704, IMG submission 66458) | Grasslands soil microbial communities from the Angelo Coastal Reserve, California, USA - 14_1009_12_40cm | ecosystem: Environmental > Terrestrial > Soil > Grasslands | place: USA... | reverse complement strand
CTTCGGAAAACGATGGAATGCAACTCAGCCGGACCCATTGGGAAGACTGGCCATGTGAGGGCTGCGTGAGCACGACGGCGGATCATTGGCACCCAGGGCATTGAGGTGCTTGAAAACCAGCAGAAGCTATCTTCCTCAGCGCTGAAAAAAGAGTTTGAGGAGGAAGTGTACCCCGTCGAGAATATCGGACTCGATCTGCCCCTGGGCGCTCTTGAAACGACCAAAGATCCGGTACGGATCTACCCGCGAGAGATGGGCAGGGTGCCTCTGCTCACCCGCGAAGAGGAAGTGAACATTGCCAAGCGCATCGAGCGCGGACAGCAGCGCGTGCTGAAGGCGCTCAGCCGCTCTGCACCGCACGGCGGAATCGTTTCGCACCTTCGGCGAGAATTATCACGAGCGTATGCTCGAAGAGCAGCATATTTTTCCTATGGTTCGGAAACAGGGCCCAGAAGCACCGGACGGCGATTTTCAGCCGGTTGAGGGCGATCCGGTCCCACGCGGACAGCGCGCATGCCTTTTCCAGCACATTTTCCATGGACGGTTTTATGGCTACGACTGCCACCTTCAGCCACCGTCGCACTGGATGCTTGAAGAGGTAGAGGCGCCGCTGCCGTAAGTTGGAATCCCAGTCTGTTCTACCGGCTCATTATCCGTGCGATGTTCGAGTAGGCGGACTGGCCATTGGCATTAACCGCCCTCACCCGGTAACCATAAGGCTGTTTCTTGAGGTTGGGATCGGTGTACTCAGTCGCAGTTGCGGATAATTGCGTTATTCGACCCCAGCGACCTCTTGTCTGAAGGCCATCTCCGAACTGGCGTTCTACGGTGATCCCAGTTATGTCTGCGCCATGCACTTGCCAGGTCAGCTTCGCGGCATTGCCCGCAAGCGAGACGTTGAGCGAACTAGGAGCTTCTGGCAGGACCGGCCAGTCAAAGTAGCTCTCGTCGGTGATGGCCATGATGCTGTCCTTGACCGGCGCCATCTCCAAAGTGTCGGTAGTGCCCCGCTTCCACTCAACAGGCTTAATCTCCCCAGAAACAACGTCCACCAGCACGGGATGGTTAATGCCGGCGTTCTTCAGCGTCACCGTTGCGTACAGCGGCGGGAAGGCGTTCCCCGGAACACTGTGAGCTGCAAACCAATAAGCGACGATGGCCTTCCCGTTCCGGTTACGGAATCCATAACTCATGAAGGGGAAACCAGTATGTCGCCGGAGTGCAGGCAGATCAGGGCTGGACATTTGAATGGATCCGTCGAACTTTGTGTCTGCGAAAAGTGCATTGGTGTTCTGGAGGGCACGAAACACCGGCCGTGGCGTCCAGTCGGAGTCGTGGTTTGTAAGGCCGTGGAGGATGCCGAAATCATCGTACTCGTTCCCGTCGGTTCCGGCCGTAAGGAGCCACACAAACGTCTTAACTCCGGCTGCGTGGTTATAGATCAAACCGCGCGGTACGTACTTCGCCTGGACCGATTCATCTGAGCCTACCCAGGTTGGAATGGAGTTGAACTCGTCGTCGAAGAACGGAATGTCCGCCTTGATGCCTGGATAGTGCGTAACCAGATCACGCAACTGTCGCGGGGATTCGTTCAGATAGGCGCCGTAATCCATGGATTCGGGATTCATGTTCTGACCATACCCGGGATAGGTGTGGTAGGCATACACGTCAATTCCCGACGCACAGTTGCAAGTGTCTAAGGCGCGCTTGGTGAATTCGCTACTGGGGTCGGCCTGACCGCCGTAAATAACTTTGGCCTGCGGATCTGTTTTGTGAACCGTTTCAATAAATGGAGCGAGCAGTTTGCCGAAGTGCTCAGGATTCCCCCAGGGATTCCAGTATCCGATGTCCTGCTCGTTCCAGAGCGCCCAATATTTGATTCGGTCCCGAAAGTGATTCACCATCCAAGCGCTATAGCGGTCGAAGGCGGCGATTTGCTCCGGCGTGGTGGGCGGCCAGTAAACGGAATACAAGCTTCGGTCGTCATTATGGAACGAACCGGGCTCGGGAGTACTGGTGTCCGGGAGTTTCCCGCTGCGCGAGGTGTACATCACGTTGCCGTAGAGCAGCTGCACCTGAATGTTGACGCCGTTGTCCACCAACGAATCCACGGCATCTTCCAGTTCGGGCGAGGAGGAATAGACGCCGCGCTTTTGCTCGATCCAGTCCCAGCTGGTACGGTCGGAGCTGTTCTCATATTGCCCGATGCGGATCCATTTGAACCCGGCATCGAACATGCGGGTCCACCACCAGCGGTTCCAGGGCAAGTAAGGCTCACGCGGAAGATCCGAGTTGATGCCAAATCCGTCTTGGATTTGGGAGGAGCGCTTCGGGGGAACGTGGTCAGGTACGTGCGGCTGACCTTGTGCCACGCTTGGTGAATTAACGAATACGAGGGCGACTGCTAGAGCAGGCAGGACGAGCCTACGAAGACCAAAACGACGAGATAGATGTCGCATATCTTCTCCCATTAATTTGTGAACGGCTAAACAGATCTACTTGGCAGCGATGCTACGCCGCGTCCGACCAGTGGCAGAACGGCGGAACGAATCCAGTGTTCATCTTCGCCTGCAAGTACATTCCGGAAAAGTTCCCACGTCTCTGAGTGCGTAGTATGTTCTCCAGGACGCAGTACCACCTTGGGTCCTAACGTCTCCAGCTCGAGGAAGTCTTGGTTGGTGAAAATCTCAAAATTGCAGCCCGAGTCAGGATAATTCACCCCAGGAAATACCGGCGCGCGTTTTAAGAACAGAGTTCCGGACGAAAAATAAGCGCCCCAGCCGGCCGAATTGAAAATGCCGGTCATCTGCTCCGGAAAACGGTACTCGGAGTTTACGTGCTGCAGGAGCTGAATGTATTCGGTCCCGAATCTCCAGCGTGGATCGGCCAAGTCAGTGAACGACCAAAGGGTCAAAGGCCCGACCGAGAGGTAATGGTCTTTGTCCATGGCGACGCGAGGAGGCAAAGGCAGTATGGCCCGCCCTCCGGGCCTCATCATGGTCGGGGCCCAAGGCGCAAGTTCAGTCGGTTCTTTGTCACGGTTCGTGACACGATGCATGAGTTCGACGCGCGAGTCGGTAGGGTCCATTCCGATTTGTAATTCTTTCTGGAGATTCGTACCGGGCGCAAGACCCTCTATTGGAGCCGTGAGGCGAACTGTGCCACCATCCTGAGAGACTGACACCTGCCGGTTATCGGGAAAGTAGGTTCGCTCCACTTCCGGTGAGACCCACAAGCGATGGCCGCCATACAGATGAAATTCGCTTCCTCCGCTCAGGCCGGCATCGGCTGCAACTTCGTGCAGGATGTTGTCGCCTCCTACGAAGCCGTACCAGATGATCCTGGGGCCGACGTCGGCCAGAACAATCAGCTCGACGGTTGCATTGGAAATCCTGTAGGCGTTCTTCCATCCGCGATAGCTGATTTTCTCGACCATTTTGTTGGCCGAAACGTCAACTGGCGGCATGGGCGGGACTGCGTTGAGAGCTGTGGGCAAGCAACTCCTTGGCACTTTTCTGAATTTTTGCGATCGCGGCGACGATCTCGTGCATATCCTGTTCGTCGCCCAGGAGCGCGGGTTGCGGAATCCAGACGGTTTCCCATGCCGCGCGCTGGGTATTTGGAAACTGGTGCTTGAGAAAGGCATGCTCTTCTTTGGCCTGCGACCCGCTCAGGCGTTTGCGGTATTCGTTGTTGCGGAACATGTGCAGCTCGTGCAGCGGCGGATAGCTCGCCTGGTTGGGAATTCCTTCGGCATTAATCGCCTCGATGAAGCGGTCGGTTGAAATACCGGCGAATTCCTTGCTGTTCACGTGGAATATGTAGGCATACTGGCCATTGCGCGTGCAGCGGCTGTCGAGCTTCTGCGGAGTGATGCCCGGAATCTTGCTCAGCTCACGATCGAGCAAGCGCGCGTTCTGGTGGCGCCGGCGCGTTTGCTCGTCCAACCGCCCAAGCTGCGCGGACAACACCGCCCCTTGCCACTCACTTAGCCGGTAGTTCGATCCGTAAATGAAGTGACTGTAGAACCACTCTCCGGGCATGCGACCGCAGTCGTGAACCGAGCGCGCGTTGCGCTCGAATGCATCATCATTGGAGATGATCATGCCGCCTTCGCCCGCGGTCATCAGCTTGCTGGATTGAAAGCTGAATGTGCCAGCCGTGCCGAAGGCGCCAATGCGCTTACCGCGCCACTCGCTGGCATGGGCGTGCGAGGCGTCCTCGACCAACGCGATCCCTTTGTGGCCGGCGAGGTCCTTGAGCGCGTCCAGGTCCGCGGGATGGCCTCCCATGTGGACGGCAATAATGGCTTTGGTGCGGGGAGTAATTGCGGCGGCGGTTGCCTGCGGATCGAGGCAGTAAGTGTCTGGGAGCACGTCAACCAGGACAGGCAGCGCGTTGGCAAACAACACGGCGCTGGCAGTGGCAACGAAGGTGAAATCGGGAACGATGACTTCATCGCCGGCATTGATTCCGAGCGCTGCCACGGTCACTTCCAGGGCGGCGGTGCCATTGGTGACCGCTATGCCGTTGCGAACACCATGAAAGTGAGCAAATGCCTTTTCGAATTCCAGGGTTTTAGTTCCAGGGGTTCGCCACCAGACGCGGCTTTCCAGAACTTCAGTCAAAGCATTGCGTTCAGCGTCATCGAACTGTGGCCACAAAGGAAAAGGTTTGGTTTTTGTTTTCTTGCCGCCGAGCAGCGCGAGCTGGGACATTTGATTTTCTCCTTGTGAACCGCATCAGTACTGGTTGAACCCGGTGGCGTAACGAAAAGCCTCGACGTAGTGACCGTCTTTTTTGGGCTGCTCGTGGCGCATCTCATCCTTGGCTTTCTTCAGGTCTTCGGGTGTCCAGTCAGGCCGATATTTGATCACCGCCGGCTCAAACTGGCTCACCTGCTTGGCGGCGGCATCGAATTTTAACTCCGCGACCCCATCAATGTTGACAAAGTAATTTGCTTCCTGCGGAGACGGGTAGAAGAAATACATCTCTGGGACAGTGTACGGTTTGAGGCCTTGCTGCAATTTCTGGTTGGGAAAATAAAGCCAGAACTCGGCGGCGCGCACCGCGTCAATGGTGTTGAATGCGGCCATTCGGTGATCGCTCTTGTGCCAGCGTTCGTACCACTCACCCGGATCAACGCTGAGCAGGACGTCAGGTCGAATCCTGCGAATGATGGCAGTTGCTTCCTCGGTGAGCTTGGGCTGTGTAGCATATTCCAACATGCCATCGTCGTAGCCCATCCACTGAATATTTTCTTTCGGGGTGCCCAGCAGGCCTTCTGAAACTTCCTGCTCAGCTTTGCGGATTTGCGCCAGCCGCTGGGAGCTCATGTCCGGGTCGTACGAACCTTTATCATCATTCGTGTAGACGACGATGTAAACCTTGTTGTGATTGCGATTCAGCAGGGCGATGGTTCCGCCAGCGCCAAAGACATCATCGTCGGGGTGGGGTGTGAATAGCAGAATAACTTTGTTTTGCATGTTCTCGAGGCGCGTCTGCTGAGCGTGCGCGACACCCATCGCCAGTACGAACGAGCAGACGAGAATCAAAGAACCCCTCATTGCAGCCTCCTGAAGCCGCAGAAGTATAGCGGCCAAAGATAGCTCAAGTCTTCAAATTCGTCGAATATGGATAATCTCCAGCAACCACGAACAGGATTGAATTCTTGACATGCCTGATGAAGTGGTGTAACAGTGAGCGCCCGATAAGCAAGCGTTTCATGGGTTTGGCAGAGGTGTGCACAACATTGAGGAGGCCTCTATGGCTCCCCGTACCAGGCTGCTGCCCGGGGTTTTCCGTAAGTCCGGATTGCGACCTTCTATGAAATATTGCTTCATGGTCATTACGTTCTTCCTGGCGGCTTCTACTGCGGCGCTCGCCCAACAGGTGCCGCCGAACGTGACAGTAGCACCGTGGCCCGGAGACCGTTTGGCGGCGATCTCGCTCACTTTCGATGACGCCATGAGCAGTCAGCTCGACAACGCGGGACCGATCCTGAAGAAGCACCACGTGAACGGCACGTTTTTTGTGTCAACCGGGCAGCCATCCTGGCGCAATCGCAAATCAGAATGGAAGGATCTGGCACAGCGAGGTAACGAACTGGCCAACCATACCGTGCATCATCCCTGCCTGCTTCCAGAAATTCAGCCCCACTCTCAGGATTACACCCCGGAAATGATGGAAGCTGAAATCCGAGATGCCGCGCAGGAAATAATTACGCTTCTGAACTGGCACCGCGGGCTCACGTTCGCATATCCGTGTGGCAATGCGAGCTTCGGGCAGCCATGGGATCAGGTACGCAATGCGAGTCTGTACTTGCAGTATGTTGCCAAATATTCATTTGGCGCTCGTGGAGCAGGCGGGGGCGGGCCTCTGAACCCTGACGAGATGAGTGTACTTACAGTCCCTGACCTGGGCCCTACAGACGGCAAGGATTTTGCCACTCTGCTCGTCATGGCCGAACAGGGAATCCGAACTCACCAGTGGGGTATCTACTGCTTTCATGGAGTGGGCGGAGAATGGCTGTCCATTAGCTCAGACTCGCTGGATCAGCTCGCTGCTTATCTGGAACTGCATCCCGAAATTTGGACGGCGCCATTCGGTGATGTGCTCCGATACAGCCAGGAGCGCCATGCGGCTTCGGTTAAGGTCAATCAAAGCACCGCCACTGAAATCGACATCTCCATAAGCTGGCCCATGGATGCAACAATTTACGACCTGCCGCTTACCTTGAAAGTAGAAGTACCTTCGGGCTGGCGAGACGCCCGAGTGACGGCCGATGGAAAGGAGGTGAGCGCAAAGGCCTTAAATCAGAATGGGGAAACCGAGATTCTGATTGATGTTTTGCCTAACACCAAAGCAGTCCACGTTGAAAAGAAAGCATCTTCGACCTAAACCGCTAGACCACGCGATATAATCTGCCGCGTGAACCGCCGCCAGTGCCTCCAGGCCCTCTTTCAACTGGGGCTTTGTTCCTTACCTCGTTCTGCCCTGGCCTCAATCGCGCGGGCCAGCAAGGAAGCCGAGTACCTTCCCAACTATGTTGATGTTGCAGGCCATGCGGGCTTGAGCTCCAAGACCGTAGTCGCAGGACATGAAAGCAAGGATTTTCTTCTGTCTACGACGGGGGGTGGCATCGCACTGTTCGACTTTGACAATGACGGATGGCTGGACATATTCATTGTCAACGGCTGGGGCCTGCGTGGCTTCCCGAAAGGGGAAGAGCCAACAAATCATCTTTACAGGAACAACCGTGACGGGACATTTACGGATGTAACTGCGAAAGCCGGCGTCGCTCGGTCCGGTTGGGGCCAGGGCGTGTGCGTTGGAGACTACAACAACGACGGCTTCCTAGATTTGTTCGTGACTTATTACGGCAAGAACGTGCTGTACCGCAACAACGGAGATGGTACCTTCACCGACATCACCCAGGAATCCGGCTTGCTTCGACCGGAGGACCAATGGAACACCGGGGCAGCCTTTCTTGATTATAACCGCGACGGCCATATCGACCTTTTCGTCAGCAACTATGTGGGTTACGAATCAGGCCTCGTGTTGTACGACTCGAATCCCTCCCTGATCGGCGTGCAATCGCCGGTATTGTACGGGGTGGCAGGGTTGCGAGGATCGAAGAACATTCTTTATCGCAACAACGGCGATGGCACCTTCACAGATGTATCGAAAGCCGCCGGGATTTTGAAGCCCGAGTCAACCTACGGCTTTACGCCGTGTGTCGCCGATTACGATAACGACGGCTGGCCCGATGTTTACGTTGCCGACGATTCGACGCCGAGTCTGCTTTTCAAGAATAATCATGACGGGACATTCACTGAAACTGGGCTACTCGCTGGAGTAGCGGTTGACGAAAACGGCAGCTCGCAAGGTGGAATGGGAGTTGACGCGGGTGATTATGACGGCGACGGTCTTCTGGATATCATAAAGACCAACTTTTCGGACCAAACCACCTCTCTTTACCGCAACCAGGGCAATGGCTACTTCACGGATCGCACATTTCCAGCTGGCCTCAGTGGGCAGACATTCTCGGTCAAATGGGGTACCTCTTTTCTCGATCTTGACAATGATGGCCAGGTCGACATCTTCATAGTTACAGGTCCGATTTACCCGCCGAACTTGGCCGCGGGACGTCCGAAATTAAAAGATGACGAAGGTAAGAAAATCTTGTACCGCAACTTGGGGAATGGCAGGTTCCAGGACATTTCCGAGCGTGCCGGGGCTGGTTTACTACTTCCGCGGTGCAGTCGCGGAGCTGCCTTTGGTGACATTTTTCATACTGGTCAGGTCGACGTAGTAATCAATAACTTGAATGACTATCCTAGCTTGCTGCGAAACCAGTCGCCTTCGCCGAACTCGTGGCTGCTCGTAAAACTGATGGGAACCCGCACCAACCGCGCGGCGATCGGATCGCGAGTGGTTGTCGAAACGGACGGCCGGCGGCAAATTCAGGAAGTGCGCAGCGGCGGTAGTTTCTGCTCGCAGAGCGATCTGCGATTGCACTTTGGCCTGGGTCGTGCCCGCGGGGCAACACGGGTAGCAGTGAAATGGCTGGGCGGTACACAGGAGAATTTCGAGCACGTCACCGCTAACCAACTGGTCGTGATTCAAGAAGGAAAAGGAATTGTTGCGCAGGAAAAATTTTGAAGTTCTTCTTCGCGCTGCTCTGCTGATTGTTGTCATCGTTGTGCCTGCTACAGCTCAGCATTCTCCGGAAGGCAGCCAGGGAAGCCCCGCCACAGCACCCACGTACGACAAGGCTTTCAATCTATTGCAGAAGGGGCAAACCAACGAGGCACTGCTGGAAATAGATGGCGCATTGGCAAGCCAGCCGAACGATCCATCTTTGAACAATCTCCGGGGACTGGCGGCCGCGCGAGTGGGTCACACGGAGGAAGCAGAGGCCAGCTTCAGGAAAGTCATCCGGCTGTTGCCTCATGCAGCGATGGGTTACAACAATCTTGCTGCCCTGCTTTGGGAACTGGGCCGTTTTGCCGAGGCTGCGAAATTATTTCGGCGGGCACTGACTGAGGAGCCGCACAACTTTACGGCGCTCGTTGGTCTGGGTACGACTTTGTCGGCAATGCAGAAGTATGCGGAAGCAGCTCCGTACCTGGAAGGGGCGTGGTCCATTCGCCTCGGAGACTTCCAAACTGGCTATGAATTAGCCCGGGCTCTGCGCGAGCTGAAACGTCCGGCTGAGGCCCATAAAGTGCTCACGAGGCTCAGCCCCCCTGAGGACGCTGTGACCCCAGCGAAATTTTATGCACTCTCGGCGGGAGTAGCTGAACAGCTTGGGGATCATGCGGCTGCAATTCGTGACTACGGTCGTGCCTACAAGCTAAGTTCGGAATCTTTCGAGATCTACCTTGCGCTGGTGCGTGCCACTCTCGCAACGGGGAACAAGCAGCCGGAGCAACTGCCCCCTTCGCCAGCGGGCCTCTCTGCCGAACAACATTTCGCACTCGGACTAATGTTTGCGTCCGGGGGCGATTACCCGGAGGCAATCTCGCACTTCCAGCAAACCGTGCAACTGCAGCCCACGAGTTACTCCGCCAGCTATAACCTAGCATTGGCCTACAAGCAGGCAGGAAAGCCCCAAGCGGCGATCGAGCTGATTGGACGTACACTCGAACGGCAGCCGACCGCCGAGCTCTATAACCTGCTGGCATCACTGGAAGAAGATGCGGGGCGTTACGTGGAAGCGGTGGGGCACTATCGGCAAGCTGTGGACCTCGACCCGGGCACCGAGCAATATTATTTTGATCTCGGCGCCGAATACCTTGTTCATCTCACGTTTGATCCGGCGGTCGAGGTGTTCCGCGTGGGCTCGCACAAATTTTCCAAATCTTCGCGCCAATACGTGGGATTGGGTCTGGCTCAATTTGCTCTGCGTCAATACGGTGATGCGGCCGACGCTTTCCTGAGCGCTCTGGAGATAAATCCGTCCTCTCCTGATGCGGTTGTCGCGTGGAACGCGTTGCCGGCGTTCGTGGTTATAACTGAGTGGGAAGGGATACGGCCGCGGCTGCAACGTTTGGCGGAACGGTTTCCTGGGAGCGCCCAGGCTCTGTTCTGCTACGGGGCTGCGCTTTTCCGGCACAGCGTGGCTGCGCAGGGTGGCGGTTTGGATATGGCAGAATCGCTGCTCGAGAGAACGGTGCGCCTGAATCCAAAGTTGGCTGAGGCCCATCTGGAATTAGCCACACTTTATGTCCAACGCAGACAAAATGAAAAGGCTGTCGCCAGTTTCCTCAGGGCGATCCAGTTGGATCCGAACTCTGAAATGGCGCATTACAGGCTTGCGCAGACTTATCGAAACCAGAACCAATTGGCTTTTGCTGAACGAGAATTGGATGTTTATCGGAAACTGGCTCGAAATCACAGGGACGAAATGGCGCAAACTCGAGGCGCCATTAGGCAATTCGTGCTTGCCAAGCCCAGTTCCGACCAGGGTGCGGCAGAAAAGAAATCGCCCTTGTGAAGGGCCCCAGTCACCGGAGCTGACACGAAAAACCCGTGCTAGAACGTGTATTTCAAGGCGAACTCAATCTGCCGATTGTCTGTGGCAGTATTGGTGATGCTGGCGCCTCCGGCCTCATCGACCGTATTGCCGGGCAAACCGAAATTGGGATGGTTCAAGATGTTGAAAAACTCGGAGCGGAACTCGAGGTGCTGAGTTTCACGTAATTTGAAGCTCTTCTGCAAGACCAGATCCGTGTCGAATCGGTGCGGGCCGCGCAGGTTGCCAATCCTCGAGTTCCCGAACACGTGCGCCACTTGCTGGCCGGGCGCCAAAGGTGGCGCCACGAACGCTGCTTGGTTATACCAGCACTGCAGCGTTTGGTGACCCGGAGTGCAACCAAGATTCGCTTGCACATCCTGGCCAATGGAGAAATTGTAGGGATCCCCGATCTGGTTCGGTCGATAACTGCCGCTACCGGTATTGCTGAGATCGCCGGACAGGCCTGCCGTAAATGCTTCCCCACTCTGCGCGCTGGTTATGCCGCCGATCTGCCATCCACCAATGATTCCGTCGGCAACACTGCCTAAGTTGCCAAGGAAATGCCGGCCCCGCCCGACCGGTAATTCGTAGATATAGCTCACGACGAAACGGTGCCGGAGATCAGGCAGCACCGGGCCAAATTCTCTCTCCGGGTGGTGCGCATCCTGGATGGCCGCCCCGACGTTGCCATCAGCGTTTCCTAAATTGTGAGCCAATGTGTAGGACGCCAGGAGGTTAAGGCCTTTAGAGAAGCGCTTGTTCACTGATGCTTGAAAGGCGTTGTAGAACATCTGGAGCTGCGGAAAATCTAGGGGCAACACATTGCTCAGCTCAGGCAGGACGTTGAAGTACGGACGACCAAAATTACCCGTTGCATCAGAGAAGTTGGAGTCAAGCGGTTGAAACGGCTGGTTCAAGTCACTGACCTCATGATTCCACAACCGGTAGGCGCGCGTCCCGACGTATCCGAT
>Ga0066704_10001014_pt1 | contig 11496 bp, 7 predicted proteins | sample GraSoiAngelo_153_FD_66458 | JGI IMG/M metagenome (GOLD analysis project Ga0066704, IMG submission 66458) | Grasslands soil microbial communities from the Angelo Coastal Reserve, California, USA - 14_1009_12_40cm | ecosystem: Environmental > Terrestrial > Soil > Grasslands | place: USA... | reverse complement strand
GCGGCCGCCGCCTGCTTCGGGCTCGAGACGACCGGCGTCAGCAGGTGCGGGATCGGCTCGTAGAAGCCGAGCTCGATCCGCTTCGGGTCGATGAGGATCATGCGCACCTCGTCCGGGGTCGAACGGAGCAGGATCGACGTGAGCAGCGTGTTGATGCAGCCCGATTTTCCCGAGCCCGTCGTGCCGGCGATCAGGAGGTGCGGCATGCGTGCCAGATCCGTCCAGACCGCGCTACCCGAGATGTCCTTCCCGAGCCAGACCGCGAGCGGGCTCGCGGTCGACGGGAGGTCGTCGAAGATGTCGCCGAGCGTGACGAGGTTCGGCTGGAGGTTCGGAAGCTCCACGCCGACGGCCTGCTTGCCGGGAATCGGCGCCAGGATGCGGATCTCCGTGGTCGCGAGCGCATACGAGAGGTCGTCCTTCAGCGCCGCCACCTTGGAGACCTTCGTGCCCGGCGCGAGCTGCAGCTCGTAACGCGTCACGCGCGGGCCGGAGATCTGGCCGACGATCGTCGCGTCGACGCCGAAGTGCGCAAGGGTCTGGACGAGAGCCGCGGCCGTTCGTTGCGCGACGTCGGCGCTGAGCTCGTTCGCTGGCGGCGAGCGGTGCAGGATCTCGCGGTCCGGCAGCCGGTACTCCTTCACGTGCTCCATCGACGCGACGTCGAACAGGCTCGCCTGGTCCGGGTCGTCGTCGTGGATCTCCGGTTCCAGTAGCAGCGGCTGCGGACGCGTGTCGCTGACGACGTCGGGATAGTCGTGCACCGCGTCCACCGGCGGCTCGTGTTGGTGCCGGAGCGGGATCACTGGGGCCGACTCCGCGGCCGGCTCGTACGTGCGCGCGCGCCGGGCACGGCTGTGCGCGCGCCTGACCGCGTGGCCGGAGCGGCGGACGAGCGCGCCAGCGGACGCGCCCGAGAGCAGCAGCACGCCGATCATGAGCGCCAGAACGCCGAGGATCGTCGTCCCCGTCGTGCCGAGGAGCAGCCCGAAGATGCTTCCGAGCCCCCGTCCGACGGCTCCCCCATGCGCTGCGCCGAGCATCGTGAGCAGTCCGAAGCACGTCACGGCGATGCCCGTGCGGAACGGGCGAACGTCGACGAGCTCGCTGCGCGCGACCATCAGGGCACCGACGATCAGGAAGGCGATCGGCGCGACGTACGCCGACCCGCCGATCACCGCCTTGAAGCCGTCGGCAACGCCTCCGCCGACCGTCCCGCCGTTCCAGCCGAGATAGAGAATCGAGGCGAGGAAGAGCCCGAGCCCGACGAGCCCGAGCCCGACGAGCTCGTGATGCTGCTCGCCCTTGACCTTGCCTTTGCGCTTCTTCCTGATCCGCGCAGGCAGGCGTGGGCGAAGCGAGCGCTTCTTCTTGCGGCGCGCCATGGCCGCTGCTTCGCCGCGGGCGGCCGCCCTCCTACAAGGGTCAGACCCTCCGGGTCTGACCCGCTCTGGTGTAGGCCGCGCAGACCATCCCGAAGTAGGTCGGCGCCTCGTACGAGAGGAACTCGCCTCGCCAGCCGTCACCGAGGGCGCCGTGGAGCATCAGCAGCTGCCAGAAGCTGTCCGCTTTCGCCGCGTCGACGAGCTCGGCGTCGATCTGCAGGAGATCTCCGAGGCGGTCGTTGCGCACGATCTCGACGATGCGGTCGTCGTACTCCTTCGACGCCGGGTCGAAGCCGTACGGACCGTCCGCGTCGTGCGCGTGACCGTGATCGGCGCTCGCGATCAGCGCGACGCGTTTGCCCGAGGCTTCTGCCGCTTGGGCGATCGCGGCGCCTGCGCGAACGTGCTCCTCGAACGGGCGGTCGCGCGCCGGGCTGGCGATCACCGCCGGCACCTGCGGATCCGCCCGCCCGCCCATCACCCACAGCGGTATGAGGGCGCCCCAGTCCATCGGCGCCGTCGCGGCGCCTGGATCGTTCGCGCCGAAGCTGGCGCCGACGACGGGGATCTGCGCGTCGTGCAGCGCGACGACCACCTCGGCCGCGAGCAGCAGGTCGACCGGGCACTCGAGGACGACGGACGGTGCGTCCCAGTCCGCGAGCGAGCCGGCAATCCTTCCCGCGAGGACGACGGCGAAGTGCCCATCGACATGGACGTTGTGCGGGGTCAGGACGATCGTTGCGTCCGGGCTGGCCCGGTCGAACCGGCGCCCGAGCTCCTCCATCGCCGCCTGGGTCGTTGCCGAGCCGGGGACCTCGGCCCCGGGAACATCGGGAACGGCAAGCGTGCCGTGCGGCGCGATCGCGGCGAAGACGAGGCTCATGCGAACGAGTTCAGGCGTTGGACGAGCAGGCCGAGGAAGGCATCCGCGTCGATGTCGACACCGACGTGGCAGTTCGGCTCCCATCGGGCGCGGCGCCACAGGTCGACGAGCGTGCGGCCGCGGGACAGCTCCGACTCGGTGTCGATCTTGACACCGCGTTTCAGTGTCTCGACGAGATTCGGATGCGACACGTGCGCGACGGCGACAGCGTCGTGGATCGGCGAGCCGTCCCAGCCGTACGCCTCCTTGTGAAAAGCGCCGTAGAAGGCGAGCAGCTCGCGCACCATCTCCCCCACTTCGCCTTCGAGCTGTGCCTTGTGCCTGTCGCCGAAGAGCGCCTTGTGCGTGACGTCGAGACCGATCATCGTCACGTCGATCCCGCTTGCGAACACGCGCGCCGCTGCTTCTGGATCGCACCAGATGTTGAACTCCGCCGCGGGCGTAACGTTTCCCTCTGCGATCGCACCGCCCATCAGCACGATCCGCTCGGGCCGCGCGTCGGGATGGAGTGCGAGCAGGAGTGCGACGTTCGTCAGCGGACCCGTCGGCACGAGGGTGACGGCGCCCTTGCGCTCGCGGATCCGGTCGGCAAGGAAGTCCACGGCATGCTGTGCCAGTGGGGCGCGCTGCGGCGGTGGGAGGTCGGGGCCGTCGAGCCCGGTCTCGCCGTGGACGTAGGCGGCGACGAACGGCTCGCGGATCAGCGGGCGGTCGGCTCCTGCAGCGACCGGAATGTCGCCGCGGCCGACGAAGTCGAGGACGCGGATCGCGTTCGCGGTCGTCTTTTCGAGCGTCTGGTTGCCCGCGACGGTCGTGACGCCGAGCAGGTCGAGCTCCGGCGACGCGAGCGCGAGCAGCAACGCGATCGCATCGTCGTGGCCGGGATCGCAATCGAGCAGGATCGCTGTGGCCATCAGCCCCGGAGTATCGCGTCTACCTCGTCGGCGGTCGGCAACGAGGGTTGCGCGCCGAACCGCGACGCTGCAAGCGCGCCGGCGGCGCAGGCGCGGCGAAGAGCATCCTCACGGTCGCGGCCCTCGAGTAACGAGACGACGAGACACGCCGTGAAGGCATCCCCCGCGGCCGTCCCGTCGACTGCGTCGACCTTCGGCGGGGCAGCGCGCGCGACTTCCTCCCCACGCTCGATCAGCACGGCGCCCTCCTCGCCCAGCGTGAGCGCAACGAGGCCGCGTTGCTGGCCGATCGCGTCGAGCTCGTAGCGGTTGACGACGACGAGATCGGGCTCGACAGTGAGTGGACGCGCCGGCGCAGCGTTGACACAGAGCCAGTCGGAGTGAGCCCGCGCCGATTCGACAGCACTGTCTGGGATCTCGAGCTGGCAGAGGACGGGTCCGGCGACCTCGAAGCCGCCGACGCGTGCATTCGCTCCGGGGACGACGACGATCTGGTTCTCGCCGTTTGCGTCGACGAAGATGAGCGCGATTCCGGTCACGTCGTCGAGCTCGCGTACGTCGAGCGCAACACCGGCCTCACGCAGCCCCACGAGCGCCTCCTCCGCCGCGAAGTCCCGTCCGACGCAGCCGACGAAGCGCACCTCAGCCCCGAGCCGCGCGGCGGCGACGGCCTGGTTCGCTCCCTTGCCACCGGGAATCCGCTCGAGCACCACTCCGCTGACGGTCTCAGCGGGACGCGGCAGACGTTCGACTCTGGCGACGAGATCGAGGTTGATCGACCCGACGACGGTGAGACCTACGGCGTTCGCTTGCGACGCCGTTAAGAGGCCTCGGCGGCTTCGCCGGCGAGGCCGCTTACGCAGCAAGCGCGCGCAGATCTTCGACCGCGCGCTCGAGATTCTCGCGCAGATCGAAGAGGCCGGCCCAGAGCGAGGACCGATCCGGCACCGCCTCGATGCGAGCCATGTCCGCGAGGCCCTGGAGCGCGCGCACGAGCACCGCGAGCTCGAGGTACGCCTGCGCGACGCGGATCGGCGATGCGGCCACCCCCGCGCGCTTCAGCACGGGCGCCCACTCGATCAGCTCGCCGGCGCCGGGGCCGCCGTACCACGAGCGTCCCTCGGCCTGGTCGGCTTCGAGCTCCAGCAGGTACCGGTCGAGAGGATGCTCGAGGCCGGCGAGCGCGGTCTCGACGCGGTCGGCCGCGTGCCGGAGCGCCGCCTGGCGTCCGCCTGGCGTGGACGGCGCCGCATCACCGCGCGCCCAGCGCTCGAGCAAGCGGCAGAACGCGAGTGCGGCCGCCTCGCATGCGCCGAGCTGCGCGATCAGGCGATGCGACGTCCGCCAATCGACGTGGTCTTCCAGGACGTCCGCCCAGCCGGGCTCTCTCGCTCGAATCGCCATCTATACCTCTACAACTACAGGAAGGATCATCGGTCGTCGACGGGTCCGGTCGTAGATCAGCTGGCCGACCTCGTCGTGCAGGTGCTCCTGGAGGAGCTTGATCTCGACGATGTCGTCGGCCAGGCACTTCTGGAGGACGCGGTCGGCCTCGTCACGCAGCTCGTCCAGCAAAGGGCCGGAACCGTCTCCGAAGCCGCGCGCGATCAGCTCCGGCGGGCCGGCCGAGTCTCCGTTCGATGCCGCCAGGGTTGCGACGATGATCAGGACGCCGTCTTCGGACAGGCGCTGGCGGTCGCGCAGGGCGACGTCGTGCACGTCCCCGACCCCCAGGCCGTCGACGAACGTGATTCCCGCCTGAACCTCGTCGACGACGTGCAACCCGTCGCGCGACAGCTCGACGACAGTGCCGTTCTCCGCGATCACGATTGCGCTCGCAGGCACGCCGGCGTCGCGGGCCAGCTGCGCGTGCGCCGCCTGCATCCGAAACTCGCCGTGGATCGGCATCACGTTCCGGGGACGCAGCAGGGAGATCATCGTGCGGATCTCCTCCGCGCACGCGTGGCCCGACACGTGCACCGGCGCGATCTCCTGATGGAGAACCTCAGCGCCCGCCTTCGCCAGCTGGTTGATCGCGTCGTGCACGCGCAGCTCGTTGCCGGGCACGGGCTTCGCGGAGATGATCACGGTGTCGCCGCGCTCGACGCTGATCGAGGGATGGTCGTTGTACGCAATCCGGGTCAGCGCCGACAACGGCTCTCCCTGCGAGCCCGTGCACAGGATCATCTGCTCGTGCGGCGGCAGCTCCTCGAGGTCGGGCGGGCGAACGAGGACATCGTCCGGCACGTCCATGTAGCCGAGGTTGCGCGCGATGTTCACGTTCTTTCGCATCGAGCGCCCGACGACGCAGACCTTGCGGCCGACGGAGATCGCGACGTCGATCGCCTGCTGCATGCGATGGACATTCGAGGCGAACGACGAGACGAGGATGCGGCCCTCCCGCAGCGGAATGATCTGGCGGAACGCTTCGCCGACGACGCGCTCGGACGGCGTCATCCCCGGACGTTCCGCGTTCGTCGAATCTCCGAGCATCAGCGCCACGCCTTCGTTTCCGAGCTCCGCCAGCCGCCCGACGTCCGTCTTGAGGCCGTCGATCGGCGTGTGGTCCAGCTTCCAGTCGCCCGTGTGAACGATCCGTCCAGCAGGCGTCTCGAGGACGACGGCCACGCAGTCCGGGATCGAGTGGGCCATCCGCACGAACGAGATCCGGAACGGGCCGACGTCCCGCGGCGGATCATCGGGGTGAATCTCCTGCAGCTCCGACGAGCGGAGCAGCCCGTGCTCGTCGAGCTTCGACTTGACGAGCCCCAGGGTCAGTCGGGTCGCCCACACCTCCGGGACGCGCATCTCCCGCAGCAGGTACGGAAGCCCGCCGACGTGATCCTCATGGCCGTGGGTCAGGATCACGGCCCGGACGTCGGCGGCGCGCTCGCGGAGGTACGTGAGATCCGGGAGAACGAGGTCGACGCCAAGGTGCTCGTCCCTGGGAAAGGCCAGGCCGGCGTCCACGATCACGATCGAGCCGTCGCACTCGATCGCCGTCATGTTCTTCCCGACCTCGCCGAGGCCGCCGAGCGCGACGATGCGGCACGAATTGTCTGCCATCGGCCAAGTCTATGTCCGGCGGCGCGTCGTCCTTCGCATGGGAACCGTGCGCGCCCGCTCGATCCCTTGGATCAGGGATTCATCAGGCGTTCACCCGTTGGGGGGATTCGAAGTCGCCCCTGGGTCCGATGCTGAGAGGTCCAGACGGCCAAGGCAGGGAAGGGAGGAACAACATGCGGCTCCGCGCCTGGATCTACCGGATCGTGCTGCTGGCGTCCCTATTGCTCGCGGCAGGCGCCGGCGAAAAGTGGGGGCACTGACGCTTCCATCCTGAGACCCTCCGGCGCGCGGCCCGCCCGCGGCCGTGCTCGGGAAGGACCTGTTGCACGACTGATGCCCTTGCGTGCACGCATACTCGTGGCCGCCACGATCGGCATCGGCGGCGTTGCAATCGTGACTGCGGCGATTCGCACGCCGACGTCGGCGCTTCCAGCGCTCGCCGTCCTCGCCGCGGTCGCCGCGTTGAGCGAGCTCTTCACGATTCCGGCGGACTCGGGATCGCTCAATCCACTCGACGCTCATGGATTCAGCTTCTCGGTCGCGGTCCACATCGCCGCCGTGCTGATCTTGGGTCCGTGGCCGGCCGCGCTCATCGCCGCATTCGGCGTGCTCGCGGCGGACTCGTTCGCCGGAGGCGGGCTCCACCGCGTTGCCTACAACGCCAGCGTCTTCGCGCTTGCCGCCCTGGCCGGCGGCGTGGTCTTCGAAGGCCTCGGCGGCGATCCGGGCAGCATCTCGCTGCCCCGCGACTTTGGCGCGATCCTCGCGCTCGCGGTGACGGCATACGGCGTCAACACGCTCTTCATCGGCGCGGTCATCGCAGTTACGCGAAGGACGTCTCTGATCGCGCTGCAGCAGGAGAAGCTCCGCCTCGAGCTTCCGTCCGCTGCAGCAGAAGCCGGCCTCGGCGTCACCATCGCCCTCTTCGTCCAGTTCGAGCCGTGGGCGATCGTCACGCTCGCACCCGTTGCGATCGCCGTGTACCTCTCGCGTGCACGCGTCGCGGTCGTTCGGCGCGAGACTGCGCACGCGCTCGAGACGTTTGCGAACATCGTCGACGAACGGGATTCGTACACGTACCGTCACTCGGCGCGCGTCGCCGAGCACATCCGCACGCTCGCCGAGCGTCTCCATCTACCGTCGTCACAGATCGCGGCGCTGCGCTGGGCCGGGCGGCTCCACGACCTGGGCAAGATCAGGGTCGACACGGCCGTCCTCCACAAGGAGGGGTCGCTCACGACGGAGGAATGGGAGACCATCCGTCTCCACCCGCGCCTTTCCGCTCGCCTGCTGCGGCGGTTCCGGATCGCAGCGAAGGAAGCGCAGGCAGTCGAGTACCACCACGAGCGCGCCGACGGACGAGGTTACTACGGCGTCGACCCGAGCGAGATTCCGCTCGCCGCCCACTTCATCATCGTCGCCGACAGCTTCGACGCGATGACCAGCGACCGCCCTTACCGCCCCGGCCTGTCGTGCGAGGCGGCACTGCGGGAGATCGAGGCGGGTCTCGGCACGCAGTTCCATCCCGCCGTGGGCAGGGCGTTCGTCGCAGTGCAGCGCGGGCAGGATCCGCTCAAGGTGCTGTCGGCCGCCGAGCTCGCGGAGCTTCGCCATCTCCGCGACCGCGGCCCGCGGTCGACGCGTTCGCCGGTGCGTGCACTCCTCGAGCGCCCGGAGTTGGTCGCGCTCGGCGGAACCGCCGCCGCCTTGATCGGATATGGGGCGGGAGCGGGCACCTGGGCGTCGTTGGGCCTCCTGCTGACCGGGGGCGGGTCGGGGGCGTGGATGCTGGGACTCCGACGAGCCCGGCGTCTGGCCTCTACGTTGCGCCACGCGTCGACATGCGAGCAGGCCGAGGATGCGTTCCGCGGATTTGTCGCGGGACTCGTCGAGGCGGGCGACCTGCGTTGGGCGGGCTTCGTCCGCTGGGGCGACGATGGCCTGAGCGGAAAACTCGAGCTCGAGTGGAACGCCGGTCCGCAAAGGCCGACGGAGTCGTCTCTGACGAGTTGGCTGATCCGTGACGCAGAGTCGCGCGCGGACCTGATCCTCGCACCGGGAAGCGAGCTCGGACGGAGCGGAGTCTTTGCGGCCGTACCGCTGCGTCGCGGCTCCGTCCGGGCCGGCTATCTCGTCCTCGTGTTCGGCCGAGCACTGCCGGCGCACGTGCGGCTGGCCCTTGTCGAAGCGAGGGCGCACCTGGAAGAAGGACTGCTCGCTTCGGTTCCGGACACCCAGCGCCCCCTGCTGGCCGCGGTCTCCTGACGTGTTCCTGCTTCCGAGCATCCTCCTGGGACTGGTGTTCGCGGTCGTCCTGGGAGGCCGGCCGTCACGAATCCTCGACGTGCCGTTCCGTCGCCCATCGCTCGTGGTGGCGGCGTTGCTTCTCCAGGTGGTCCTGTACTCGCGACTTGGTGCACACTGGCCCGACGCTACGCACAGCACGGTCCATCTCGCCAGTTACGTCCTGCTGATCGTCTTTGCGGCAGCGAACGTGCGACTTCGCACGTTCGCGCCCGTGCTCCTCGGCATGGTGCTGAACACCGTTGCCATCGCGGCCAATGAGGGCTACATGCCGGTGTCGCCCGAGGCGGCTCACGCGGCGGGAATCGACTCGTTCGCCCACTCGAACGTCTCGCAGTCGGCGAACCATCTTCGCTTCCTCGGGGACATCTTTGCGCTTCCGGATCGGTTTCCGCTCGGCAACGTCTTCTCAGTCGGCGACATCCTGATCGGTCTCGGGATGGCGGCGTTCATCGTCGCTGCGGCGATGAGGGACGGTTCCGAACCAACGCTCAGCCTCGCGCGTCTCATCGAGCCTGTGCGTGTTCCGACCTACCGTCGTCTGGTGTCTGCGAAGCTCGTCTCACACCTCGGCGATTGGCTCACGCTCGCTGCGCTGATCGGATGGCTGTACGGGCGCACGGGCTCCACGCGGGACGTCGCGGCGTTGCTGCTCGTGCGTCTCGCGCCTCCGATCATCGGCGGCGGCCTCGCGACGATCGTCGTCGACCGCTTGCCGAAGGGCCGGCTGCTGATGTGGATCGAGCTCGCGCGCGGCTGCATCGTCGCGGTCGCACTTGTCGGCCTCGCCTCCGATATCCGGCTCGCGGTGTTCGGTGCACTTGCCTGCTCGGGTTTCCTCGCAGCCGTGTCGAATGCGGCGACCGGCGCTCTCGTCCCGAGCCTGCTCGACTCTCGGTTGCTGCCGCCCGCGAACGCAGGTCTCGCGCTCGCGAAGGACGTGGCGATGGCCGTAGGCGCGATGGGCGCAGGGATCGCGCTCTCCTCGGTCGGCGCCGCGAGCGCGCTGGCGGCAGACCTCGGAACATTTGCCGTCGCGTCCCTCTTACTGCGCGGCCTTCGCATGACCGGCACCGCGACCGTGCGACGAGGCGACCGCCGGCCCGCCGGCGCGCTGAGGATGCTGCTCGGCAGTCGTTCGCTGCTGCTCGTCATGCTCTCCTTCGCAGCGGCGACGATTGCGACGGGACTCGTGAACGCGACGCTTCCGCGCCTCCTTCGCGAGCACTCCGGTCTCGGCGTCGGAGGATACGGGTACGGGATCGCAGCGCTCGCGGTCGGGCTCGCCCTCGGGGAGATGGTCGTCGGTCTCTCCCGCGTGGGACACGAGGCCGGCAGGTGGATCGGCGCCGGCCTGCTCCTGATGTCAGGCCTGTTCGTGTTCCTTGCATTCGCCGAGCATGGGCCGACGATCCTGCTCGTGCTCGGTGGGATCGGCTTCATCGACGGGACGACCGACGTGGTCTACAACACGGTGATCCAGCGGGAGGCGGACCCGCGATATCTAGGCTCGGCATTCGGATTCTCGTCGGCACTGATGACGACCACGATGATGGGAGCGGTGGCGCTCTCGCCGGTTGCGAACGGATTGCTGCCGTCCCGCTCAGTCATCCTCACGGCCGGCGTGTTCCTGCTCCTCGGGGGCGCGCTGGCCCTTGCCGGGATGGCCGCGAGGCGGCGAGCGGCCGACCTGGGCGAGCGCGCCCTGCTCCAAGGTCTGGCCGAGTCCTAGGAGCACGCGGTTAAGCCGCGTCCGTCGGGCTTCCGATACTCCTCGCATGCGGCCGCCACATCGCGCTCTGCTCGGCACGAGCTTGCTCGGGCTCACACTCGTGGGTGTCGGCGCCTGGAAGGCGTTCGACGCACCCGCGACGGCCCTCGCGCTCTTCCTCGCCGCCGCCATCGTCGTCGAGGTGTTCGAGGAGGCGGGCCGTGAGCGGTCACGGGAGCCGGTCGAGACCGAGCGGTTCCATCTTGCCGCGGCGGTCCAGGTCGCCGCGGTCGTGCTGCTCGGCCCGTGGGTCGCGGCGCTGGTCGCCGTCGCCGGCGTGGTCTCCGGAGCGATCGTGCGCGGACGCACCGCTCAGACCGTCGCCTTCCGGGCGGGCGCGTTCGCGGCTGCCACGGCGGCCGCCGGACTTGCGTTCCGCGCTGCGGGCGGTGCCGTCGGCGAGCTCAAGCTGCTCGACGACCTGATCCCCCTTGTCGCGCTCGCGCTCGTCTACCTGACGGTGCGTGCGGTCTTGATCGACATGCTGTTCGGGCGGGAGGCCTTCGACCCGCGGATCGCCTGGAGCCTCGGCGAGGTCGCGTTCGGCGCGGTGATCGCCCTGCTCGCGATCGCTCATCCCTGGGACGTCGTCGCGCTCGTCCCACTCGGGCTCGCGGTCCACCACGCCAACCTGCGCGTCACGCGGCTCCAACGCGAGACGCTGCGCGCGCTCGAGACCTTTGCGAACATCGTCGACGAGCGGGATCCGTCGACCTACCGCCACTCGCTGCGGGTCGCCGGCTACGTCGACCAGCTCGCCCGCGCGTTGCGGCTTCCGTTCTCCGACATCGACCGTTTGCGCTGGGCGGGTCGGCTCCACGATCTCGGCAAGGTCGCGGTCGATTCGACCGTGCTCCGGAAACCCGGCCGGCTCGACCGGGAAGAGTGGGCGGCCGTCCGCCGTCATCCGCGCCTGTCCGCGCGCCTGCTCCAGCGCTTCGAGTTCGTCGCGACCCAGGCGCGCGCGGTCGAGCTCCACCACGAGCGGTTCGACGGACGCGGGTACTACGGCGTCGGCGATGAGGACCTGCCGCTCGCGGCGCACTTCTTGATCGTCGCGGACAGCTTCGACGCGATGACGAGTGAGCGTCCCTACCGCCCGGGGCTGTCTCGCGACGACGCGCTCGCGGAGATCGAGCGGAACCTCGGCACGCAGTTTCATCCGGCAGTCGG
>Ga0066704_10001013_pt1 | contig 11496 bp, 6 predicted proteins | sample GraSoiAngelo_153_FD_66458 | JGI IMG/M metagenome (GOLD analysis project Ga0066704, IMG submission 66458) | Grasslands soil microbial communities from the Angelo Coastal Reserve, California, USA - 14_1009_12_40cm | ecosystem: Environmental > Terrestrial > Soil > Grasslands | place: USA... | reverse complement strand
TGAGCGCCAGGACCTCGTGCTCCCGCGGGGTGAGTTCGGCAAACGGCGGCTCGGTCATCGATTCCAAAGTGATCGAGGGCCTGGTGGCGGCAAAGGTGCGCAAGCCGAAATCGCCGCTGGCCGAACTCACCCCGCGGGAGCACGAGGTCCTGGCGCTCATGGCCCAGGGAAGGAACAACGCCGCAATCGCGGCCAAGCTCTTCCTCACCGAGCGAGCCGTCGAGAAGCACATCAACTCGATCTTTTCCAAGCTCAGCCTGGCCGAGGAGAAGGACACCCACCGGCGGGTGCGAGCCGCTCTGCTCTACCTATCTGAGGAAAAGGCGTAATCATGCCCGGACCATCGGCCCGCAGCCGGGTTTGCAACGTCCTCGTCATCGGTTCGGGCGCCGCCGGCTTGCGGGCGGCGATCGCCGCGACCGAGGCGGGAAGCCAGGTGCTGGTGGTAGGAAAACGGGACCGGCTCGATGCCCACACGGTCCTTGCCGCGGGCGGGATCAATGCGGTGCTTGGGACGCGCGATCCGCAAGACTCGTGGGAGCAGCACTTCGCCGACACGCTTCGGGAGGGTTACTTCCTCGGCCATCCACGCGTGGTCGAGATCATGGCCCGGGAGGCGCCAGACGCCGTCCGCGAGCTCGCCGATTGGGGCTGTCCCTTCGCGCGGCTCGACGATGGCCGGCTGGATCAGCGCTTCTTCGGCGCGCACAAGTACCGGCGCACCTGCTACGCGGGCGACTACACAGGCCGCGCCGTCCTCTACACGCTGGCGAGCAGAGCGCAGCAGCTGGGGATTCCGGTCGTCGAAGACCAATACATCTCGCGTCTCCTCGTCGCCGAGGGCGTCTGCTTTGGCGCGTATGGCTTCGACCTCGGGTCCGGCGAACGCACGGTCTTCGAGGCGGATGCGGTCGTGCTCGCCGCAGGAGGCCACACGAGACTCTGGCGTCGCAGTTCCTCCCGAAGGGACGAGAACTATGGCGAGGGTATGTTCCTCGCGCTCGAGGCCGGTTGCCGCCTGATGGACATGGAGCTCGTGCAGTTCCATCCAACCGGCATGGTGATGCCGGAGGAAGTCGCCGGCACCCTGGTCACCGAGGCGGTCCGCGGCGAGGGCGGCCGCCTCTACAACCGCGACCACGAGCGGTTCATGCAGCGCTACGACCCGGCCCGGATGGAACTGAGCGCCCGCGATCGCGTCGCGCTCGCGATCTACACCGAGATCATCGAGGGCCGCGGCGGCCCCAATGGGGGCGTTTTCCTTGACATCTCGCATCGCCCCAAAGACGAGATCCTCGAGAAGCTGCCCAGGATGTATCGCCAGTTCATCGAGTACCAGATGCTGGACATCACAAAGCAACCCATGGAGGTGGCGCCGACGGCCCACTACTCGATGGGCGGGATCGCCGTCGATCCGGAGACGCATGCCACCGACACACCCGGCCTGTACGCCGCTGGGGAATGCACTTCCGGACTGCACGGGGCAAACCGACTCGGGGGCAATTCGCTGGCGGAGACGGTCATCTTCGGCCGGCGCGCCGGCGCCGCCGCGGCCGCCCATTCGCAGGACTCCGAAGTCCAGCGTCGATCCAAGAAGGCGGTGCAGGAGGCGGAAGACCAACTGGGGCGTCTGATCAAACCAGGAAGCGAGTTGGCCCGTCCGCTGCAGCGAGCGTTGCGCAATTTGATGTGGGAGCACTGCGGCGTCGTTCGCGATGAGACCGGGATGCGGGACGGTCTGCGCAAACTTGGCGACCTGACGCAGGCCGCGGAGAGCGTCGACATCCGTCCCGGGCAGGAAGGATGGGTCGAGCTGGAGCACGTGCTCGATCTACGGGCGGGGCTGCGAACGGCGGAGGCGACGCTTCGCTGCGGCCTCGAGCGCCGCGAGAGCCGGGGAGCGCATGCGCGATCCGACTTTCCAGCCCTGGATCCAGCCCTGGAACGGAACTTCTACACCCGCGTGGAGGGGCGAGATCGTCCGTTGACAATTTGGACCGAACCGGTCCCGGCCATTCCAGCACCGCTGAAGCGGCTGCTGACCGACGAGGAAATGGAGGTCGCCGGAAGGCTGCTGGAATAGCGACGGGGGGTGGCCATCCTCGGTCGAGTCGTGCCACCCGCCCCCGTACGCGGCCTGTTTCCACCATCGACGGCCGTCCCAGCAACATCTAGGCTTACGGTGCTGACGAAGGCATCGCAACAGGAGGTTGGCCATGCGCTATGAATCGTCGACAACCTCGGTTTCCTGGATCCCGTCGGAAGCGATTCCGGGAATGATGCGACTGCCGTTCGACCTCGGTCCGGTGCATTACGACGACCCCCCAAGCGACCAGCTGACCGACATCGAGGCGTTGTCTCGCTCCGGGGCCGTCCGGTTTATCAACGAACTGCGCGCCTGGGTCGAGGTGGAGAACGGCTGGATCGTTCGTCACGGGCATTCAGGCCGGGGCTGGATGGGTAAGACCAAGCTTGGATTCGGCTCTCGCAAGATCCTTTATCCCACCATCGGCATGCGGGATATCCGCCCTCAGCCGGAGGCAAGCAAACTGTCCGTTCGATTTGTCCAGACGACTGGCGGACGCGTGGCGATGCCGCTGCCCCGCAAGCTGAACCGTCCACCGTTCGTGCAGATCATTCCGCCAATCGTGTGGACCACGCTGGCCCTCACCATCAACGCCGACGGCTCATCGAAGGCCGAGGTCATCGGCGCCAGTCCTTTCCCCAGGCACTGGATCTACGACGATTCCCTCCGACTTGCAAATAAAGTTGCGGTCACGGATTTCAAGAGCTGGTCCGGCGACATCTTCGGCGAGCGCACACCGTGGGGCGCCGAGGATTCGCCCGCCTTTGTCACCGAGGTCGAGACCGCGCTCGAACGGGAGCTGTCCCAGACCATCATGCGTGGCGGCACCAAACCCAAGATCCGGAAGCTCAAGAGCGGCGAGGCTCTTGTCGAGCAGGGTCAAGCTGGCGACGAACTGTTCCTGCTGCTCGACGGTGTCCTCTCGGTGGACGTCGACGGAAAAGTCCTGGCCGAGGTTGGACCGGGCGCCATCCTGGGCGAACGGGCCCTGCTCGAAGGCGGAACCCGGACCGCGACCCTGCGCGCGCTGACCCCCGCTCGGGTCGCCGTCGCCAACGCGGACCAGATTTCGCCCGACGCGCTCGCTGAATTGGCCACGGGCCACCGCCGTGAAGAGAGCTGAGATTTCCCGTCCCCCGTCTGCCAATCTTTTCCCTCCCCCGCTCGCGGGGAAGGGTAGGGTGGGGGCTTCGTGGTCCATCCTCATTCTTTGGGCCGCGGTCGCCGACGCCGTCCTGCAGGCCATCGTGGGCATTGCGCATGTCGACCGGGAGGCGATTGCCTTCGCGGTCTTGTTCGCCGTGGGCGTCGTCGTGTTGCTGCGCGCCAGGCAAGGGAGTCGCGTACGCAGCGGGACGGTCATCATCCTCGGCCTGCTATTTGCCGACGTCGCCTTCTGGATGATCACGGCGACCTGGAGCAACGTGCGCAACCACGAGCAGCTTCTCTACATCATCGAGCCACTCGCGCTTGCGTGCGCCTCGGCGGCCGGGCTGATTGGCGTCGTCGGCCAGCTGGTCGACCGCCACGGTCGCGCAAACGGAGCTGCGGCCGTCGTGGCCGTAGCTGCGTTCGCTGCGTTCATCCTCGGCACGGGTGGCGCCGCGATCACCGGCTGGGGCAAGGAGCAGACGCAGGGGCCGAACGATCTGGCGTTGCGCATCCACAACACCGCCTATCGCGCGACAGCGATCAGCGCCACGTCCCACCGGGTCACGCTGTACGTAACGAATGAGGACCTGTTCTGGCATACGGTCACCATCGACCAGCTCGGAGTTGACCTGGCGCTTCCGGTCGGTAGCCATCGGCGCATCACGTTCAGCGCGCCGTCCGGCACCTACACCTTTTACTGCCGGATCCCTGGGCACCGTCAGGCCGGCATGCAGGGAACGATCAAGGTTCCGTAAGGGCGGCCCGGAGTGGGATGCTCGCGCCGACCGTCGTCCCGCCGCCCGGCGAGGACTCGACGCGAAGCGAGCCGCCCACCGCGCCCACGCGATCCATCATGTTCGTCATGCCGGCGCCGCGCCCCTGCGAGGTCACGTCGAAGCCCGCGCCGCTGTCCTGGACCTCGAATACCAACCTGTCGGTTTCCTGCTGAATCCGCACCGTGGCGGTCGCGCCCTCGCCAGCATATTTGCCGGCGTTCTGTAACGCCTCGAGGCAGCAGAAGTAGACGGCGGCTTCGAGCTCGGGAGGATAGCGACCAATACCGTCGGCGTGCACCTGCGTCGGGATGACCGCCCGGCGCGACGCGGCTACCATGGCGGCGCCGAGCCCTTCGCTCGCGAGCAGTGGCGGATAGATGCCGTGAGCGAGCGTGCGCAGCTCATCGAGGGCTTTCGAGATTTCCTGGCCGAGCTCCTCGAGCAGCCGCGAGGCGCGTGCCGGGTCACGCTCGCTCATCTGGCGCGCCAGTCGCGCCTTAACCGAGATGGCGACGAGATACTGCTGCACGCCGTCGTGGATGTCGCGTTCGATCCGTCGACGTTCGGCGTCAGCGGCCGCCACGATGCGAGCTCGGGAGGCCTCCAGCGCTTCGGCGTGCTGTCGCAGATCCTCGAGGGTGGCCTCGAGCGCCGAGTCGAGGCGCGCGTTGTTGATCGCCACCCCGACTTCGCGGGCCAGTTCTTTCAGCGTGCCGTCGGCCTCGCCGGGCAGCGCCGGCGCGCCCGCCCGCCGTTCCGCGACGATCAGCCCGAGCAGGTGCCCGGTGTGACTCACCGGCGCGATGCGGACCGTCGCCCCGTTTCGCCCGGCCAGTACGGCCGGCAGCCAGACTTTGGCCCATGCGATCCCGGAGACCGGCGCATGCGCGACGATCGATTCGTCAGACGGCGTCAACGGGAACCGCGCCGGTCCGCGCTCGGGATCGGAGACCGTACGTTCGAGCACCCCTGCGGACGCCGTCCAGACCTCGGCCGCGTCCAGCCCGAGGTTGCGCCGGAGGGACTCGGTCATATCGCGGAGGACTTCGTTGAGCGGGATGGTGCGATCCAGACGGCTGGCGAAACTGCTGCGCACGAAGCCGATCGCGCCGAGCCGCGCCGCATCACGGCGCTGCCCTCGAATGGCGGTCACGGCGACGTAGGCCACCGTCGCGAGCGCCATTGCCAAAAGGATTGCGCCAAGCAGGAGCGTGCCCGTGTCGAGCTGGGGCATCTCAGCCCACCCCGCGAAGCGCCTCGGCGGGCCGCAGCCGCGCGGCTCGCACGGCGGGAAGGAGGGTCACAAGCAGCACCGCGGCGTAGACAAGCCCGACCGTCAGCAAGATGTCAACGTAGTCGAGGATGAACTGACTCTTGGGAGAGAGGCTGGTCAACAACGGCCCTCCAAGCCCCAGGGCAACGGCGACCCCGACGACAAGTCCAACCGTCGCGATCAGCGCCGTTTCGATCAGCATGCCGGCGAGGACCTGCAGCCTCAGGAAGCCGACCGCGCGCAGGACGCCGATCGCGCGGCGTCGCTCGATCACGGCTCGCAGCGCGACCGCGCCCAGACCTAGGATGCCGACAACGAGCCCAACCCGCATCATCGCGACAAAGAAATCGTTGAGGCCCAGGTTGGCGTCGTTCTGCGCTTTCATCAGCTGGAGCGTCGTGCTGGCATCGGCTCCCTGCGCCAGCAGCGCCCGCTGCAGATCACGCGCAAGTGCTTGCGGTGTGGTCCCGCTGGCGGCCTTCAACAGCAAAGTCGCGCCCGCCGGGGATCCGGACAGCGAGGCCAGCGCCGGCTGCGAACCGACCAGTCCCGGAAGCAGCCCAGGCGACGAGCCGCCCGGGGAAGGGAGTTGCGCTACGACTTTGAACCGCACGGTGCCCTGCCCCATCGCCAGGTAGGCCACCGAGCCAATGTTTAGTGATGACGCTACCAACCCGGGATCGCGGCTGATGGCCGCCCAGGCCGCCGCATCGTTCGGAAAGCTGGGATCTCGACTGATGAGCGGCAAGATCCCGCCGGTGAGCTGCTGCGAGCTCAGGCCATAAACGGTGATCGATTCCTGGTGCCAGTCGACCGTGCCCCTGAAGTCCGCGTAGGCCCACTTGACCGGTCCCAGGAAGGTGCGGCTGGACAGGCTCTCCTGCCGTGCCACCTGCGGTGCGAGTTGCGCCGGCACGGCGAGCTGATCGGTCCCGACGACGGTTGCGCGAACGTCCCACCCCCCCGTTGCGGGTGCCAGATCGCGCCGAGCGGCGCTAAGCCCGCTCTGAACGATGACCAGCACAGCGGTCACGATCGAGAACGCCGCGATCACCAGGCCGGTTCGGAGTGGGCGGCGCGACGAGTAGGCGAGCGCGGGTCGCAGCGTCGCCCGCAACCAGCCGGAGGGTCGGCCGAGAAGCCCGCCGACGCTTTCCAGTACGCCCAGGTTCGATGTCACCAGCACCGAAAGGCCGACGACGGAAATGACCAGCGCTGCGGCGAAGGACCCCGTGGAGGCCGCCGCCGATATGGTCCGGCTGACGTACCACCAGTACGCGAACGCCCAGGCGGCAGCCGCGACGCCGGCGCCCGAAAAGCGGATACGGTCGGAGACGCGACCACGGAGCAGGCCGGAAGCGGCGGTGATCACCAGCGAGCCGCCCGACACGCGCAGAAACGGGTTGCCAAATGCGACGGCGGCCAGACCGCCGATCCCGAGCAGCGCCACGACGGCCAGCCGCCGTCGCGAAGACCGCGTCGCTCGCTGCGGATCGGGCAGGTCGCGGATCGCCGCCGAGATGGCCATCGACGAGGTGCCGATCGAAACGATCAGCACGGTGACCAGGTTGATCAGGGAAGCCGCGGCGACCGAGCCGAAGAGCGACCCGGGCGCGACGGAAAGGATCAGACCGAAACTGTCGGAGGTCGCCGGACTGTGGCCGACGACGAGCGCTCCCAGCGCGATACCGGCCGGTAGACCCAGAAGCGCCCCGGCAAGGCTGTAGAGCGCCCCCTCGGTGACCGAAAGCTGGATCAATCCGCCGCGCGTCAGGCCCAGGGCGCGCAGGACGGCCAGCCGCGGGCGCCGTTCCTCCGCGAGCAGGACCGCCAGGTTCGCGACCATCGCGGTGGCCGCCAGCGCCACGATCACGCCAAACGCCGTTACGAACCCCCTCGACACGTTCTGCATGCGGCTGGCAAGGTCCAGCACCCCGCGCTTGGGCTCCAGCACTTGAAGGCCGTCGCCCGAGACGGCGGCGCGGACCAGCGGCGCCAGTTGGCGGGCCGCCGCCACCTCGCGATCGCCGTCGCCCGGCGCCGACACGCGGACAAGGTTGATGCGGTCCGTTGCAACCAGCTGTTGGATCGTCGGCAGCGCGCCGAAGGCAGACCGCGCGTTGCCATAGGCGCCGGCGCCCTGACGAAGGACGATCCCGACGACGGTGGTCGGCTGGGGTGACGGCCCACCCGCCTGGACGCGGAGATGGTCACCGGCGCGGGCGCCGAGCTCCTCGGCCAGGGCCTGCGTAAGAAAGACACCACCGGCAGTGAGTTCGTCATCATACGTCGGCCGGCCGTCGATGAGGGTGAACGGATCGAAACGACGCCGGACCCCCAGGTCGAAGCCGGTGAGCTGCACGCCCGGCTTGCCGAGGTTGCGGTCCAGATCCACCACCGAGCCGGTCATCACGAGGGCGCTCTGGAAGCCCGCCGCGGCGCTTAGCGACGGGTCGGCGGCGAGCCTGCTGGTCAAGGCCGGATCAAAGAGGGTTCCGCCGCCGGTCACCTCGAGGTCATCGCGGCCCCAACTGCGAAACGCTGCGGCTCGGTTCGACTGATACATGCTGTCCTCGATCACCTGGATGAGAAAGATCGACGCTCCGGCGATCATCAGTCCGCTGACGACCACCGCGGTTTGGCCCGGCCGGCGAACCGCTTCTCGGACCGCGATCTTGCCCACGAGCGGACGGCGCCAGATGACGAGGGCCAGTGCGCCGTAGCTCAGCGCGAACAGCGCAAGCAGCATCGTGAGAACGTTCATGGCCGGCCCTACTCCTGCAGCCGGAGCGCCTGAGCCGGCGGCGTCCGTGCCGCCGCGAGCGCCGGACCAACGGTCGCCAGCAGGACCGCCGCATAGATCAACCCCAGCGTGCCGGTCAGGCTCCCGACGTCGATGCCGAAGGGCGTCGTTGCGGTCGTCCAATTCAGATAGAGGTAGGCGGCGACGATACCCGTGACAACCCCAACCAGCGCCCCGCAGGTCGTCGTGAGCGCGGCTTCGGTCACGACGCCTGCGACTACCTCACCGCGCCGATACCCCAGCGCTCGCAGGACGCCAATGGAACGCCGTCGCTGCACCACCGCTCGGAGCGCGAGGATGGCCAGGGAAAGGATGCCGATCACGATGCCCATCCGCATGAAGAGGACAGGAACCGACGCGAAGAGTTCAAAGGCGACCAACCTTTGCCGCAACAGATCGGGGATGGTGGTCACCTCAGCCCCCTCCGGCAGGAGCGCCTGACGGATCTGCCCGGCCAGGGCATGCGGGTCCACACCTGCCTTCGCCTTGACCAGGTCGGTGGTCCCGAGGGGGAGGTTGCCGAACGGGGCAAGGGCCTCGGGCGAGCCGATGATCCCGTCGAGGATCGGGTCGCCGAAGTCCCCCGCCACTGACCTGGTGACCAACCCGCCCGGACCGACGAAGGTGAGCCGGACATCAGTGTTGAACCGCGTCCAGAACACCCAGCCCGGATCGTTCTGCACGCTGCGCCAAGCTGACGCATCGTTGCGAAATTGCGGTAGGCGATTGGTCATGCCGCTCCCCATCGGCGGATTGCGCACCAGCTCCGGCGTCAGCTCGTACAGGGACAGGCGCTCCTGATGCCACAGTGCCGGCGTGCCCGCCGGCGAGCTGACCTGCACCGAACCCAGGTACGAACGGGTCGGGATCGACAGGGACGTCGCCACCTGGGATTGGAGCGCCGGCGGCAAAACCATCGAGCGCTGAGCCGGCATGAAGACGCTGATGTCGTAGGGGGCGCGGGCATCGGACTGACGCATCTGATTCGCGAAGTTGGCGATGAAGACGTTGTAGAGCACGATCACCGAGAGGAGCATGGCCAGCGTGCCGACCGTGAGGCTGGCTCGCAGCGGCCGCCGAATCAGGTAGGCGAGCGCCAGCCGCAGCGTCGCGCGAAGCCGCCCTGAGGCGTCTCCAGCGACCGAGGCGACGGTCTCGAGGAGGCGCACATTGCTGACAACCGCGAGCGAGAGGCCGAGAGCCGTCACGGGAATAGCAACGAACAGATCGATTCCTGCCGATTGCGACGTGGAGGTCGAGAAGGCAATTGCCAGGCTGATGAATGCCCACGCCGTGAGGGCAAGCCCGAGACCCGTCAGACGAGCTCGCTCGGGGATCCGGCCTCGCATCGCGACCGACGCAAGCGCGATCAGCCCGACGCCGCCAAGCATGCGTAAGGGCACGCCCGGGACCGCCGGCGCGGGATTCAACAGGGCGACCAGCGACGCCACGACAAGACCGAGCTGAAACAGGCGCCGGGAAATGGAGGCGCGCGCGATGCTCGCTGGTTCAGGAAGATCGCGGATGGCGGCGGCGATCGTCATGCCGGAGCGGAGTACCGCGGCAACGAACACAGCCGCCAGCGTGAGGACGGCGCCGGCCGTGATCGCCAGGGCCAGTGAGGCCGGCCGGACCGACAACTGCACCTGGATGTCGCGGCCGAGCGCGATGCCAGCCCCCGCTCCCACTCCGCCGCTCCCGTGCACAATGACCTCGACCAGCGCCCAGCTGAGCAGGAGTCCGGGTAGGATCCCGAGCACGGCGGCGACCAGGCTGTACAGCGCACCCTCGGTGCAGAGAGCCGCGATCAGGCCGAGACGCGAAAGGCCGAGCGCCCGGAGGACGGCAAGACGCGGCCTGCGCTCCTCGACCAGGGTGGCCATCAGGTTCACCACCAGCACCAGGCCGGCAAGCAGCACAACCGCACTCAACACGTTGGTAATCCCGCTGGTCGCGTTGCCGGGATCCTGCTGCTGGCGCGCCGCCGTGATGTCGTCCGCCTTCGCTTCCCGGACCTGGAGCTGCGATGCCTCCGGGAGCGTCGGCAACGCTCCGACCACGATCGGGACCAGGCGATGGCCCGCATCGAGCTCTGCCTGGCCGTTGCCGGGCGCCGCTATGCGAACGACATTCACCTGGTGAGTGCCGATCAGGCCGGCCATCGTCTCGGCCGGTGCGAACACGGCTGGACGAAGGCCATACGAGCCAGGTCCCATGGGAGCGAGAACTCCGGCCACCGCGACGTCGCCAATCTTGGCGTCGCCGTTAGGCTGTCCGATCGAGACGCGAAGGTGGTCCCCAACCTTAGCGGCGAGGGCCGTTGCCAGCGATTGGCCGATGAGGACGTCTCCGGACTTCAGGTTTTCGCCGGAGGTCTGTGCCCCATCGACGAGACGAAACCTGCCGAAGGCGCGTTGTGTGGCGGGGTCGAAGCCGATCACGCGAACGAACGGGTTATTCGACCTATGGTCAAGATCCGCCACGGAGCCAACCAGCTCAACGCCAGCCTGGATGCCGGCCGCCGAATGCCGCACCTGCGGATCGTTCGCGAGTGTTTGCGCAACGGTGGGGTCGAAGTACCCGTTGTCGGACGCGCGGACGGTCAGGTCGACTCGGCCCCATGCCTGAAACGCTCCAGCGATAAGCGAGTCGTCCGTCGAATTCTGGATAACCTGAGAGACGAGGATGGCGCCGGACCCGATCATCAGTCCGGCGACGACCAGCGCCGACTGCCATGGCCGGCGAGTCGCTTCACGAATCGCAATGCGGGCAAACAGCGGACGGCGAAACGCGATCAGGATGACGATCCCGTAGCCGAGCACGAACAGCCCTCCGAAAAGGAGGAGCCCTTTCATCGGATCAGCTGGTCGGAGCCGTCGACCGGGCTGGCTGTGGCGGCGCCTCGATGCGACCGTCGCGCATCCGCACCGTCCGCTGCGCGCGGCCGGCGACCGCCGGATTGTGCGTGACCAATACCATGGTCTGTCCTTCCTTGTTCAGGCGGACCAACAGCTCGACAACGACCTCCGTTCCCTCGGTGTCGAGGTTGCCCGTAGGCTCGTCGGCCCAGACGATGGCGGGCTGATGCACCAGGGCGCGGGCGACAGCGACCCGCTGTTGCTCGCCGCCGGAGAGCATGTCCGGTCGGTGCTTCGCGCGGTCGGCCAGGCCGAGGGTTTCCAGCATCGCCATCGCCTGGTCACGCGCCGGCCGTGGCCGCTGCCCGAGCAGGAGGAGCGGAATCTCCACGTTCTCGACCGCGGTCAACACCGGCAGCAGGTTGAAGGCCTGAAAGACGAAGCCCATATGGCGGGCGCGGTATCCAGTTCGCGCGTTGTCGGACAGCGTTTCCATGTCCGAGCCGTCGACGAGGATCTGGCCGCCGTCGATCCGCTCCAGCCCTGAT
>Ga0066704_10001011_pt1 | contig 11498 bp, 10 predicted proteins | sample GraSoiAngelo_153_FD_66458 | JGI IMG/M metagenome (GOLD analysis project Ga0066704, IMG submission 66458) | Grasslands soil microbial communities from the Angelo Coastal Reserve, California, USA - 14_1009_12_40cm | ecosystem: Environmental > Terrestrial > Soil > Grasslands | place: USA... | reverse complement strand
GGACGTAGGAAGCTTTACCGAGGGCCGAAATTACGATGGCTACTTGCCGGCAGGTCAGCACACTCTTACGGCCAGGGTAGACCCGAATCCGAGTGGTAAGCATCCGGCGCGAAAAACCCTGACCGTACAAGCCGGGCAGACCTACTCCTACACCGCAGCATGGTCGGGAGAGAAGTTGGTTTTGGTGAGGAATCCATAACCAATACCGGCGCGTCGTTCTTGCTGTAATCGCTATCTTGGACGGGCGCTACGAAGCATGGGTGCCGTGGGACCGCTGCAGGCGACAGGCCGTCAAGTGATGAAGGACCTGATCTCAGGAGGCCATTAATTGTAGCGCCGCTCGTGATCCAGGAGCCATTTCTTCCGCCACAAACCACCTCCGTAACCGCAGAGGGTTCCGTCGGCACGAATGACTCGGTGACATGGAATGACAATGCAAATCATGTTTGTTCCGTTCGCACGGCCAACCGCTCGGCGCGCATTTTCATCGCCGAGGCGCTTTGCCATCCATGAATACGAACGCGTTTCGCCGACCGGGATTGACTGGAGGATTTTCCACGCGCGCAATTGAAATGGCGAACCGACCGGCGCCAGCGGAATATCGAACTCCAGGTTCTTTCCGGAAAAATAATCAGCCAGCTGCTGGCGCGTTGCCCCAAGATGCCGGTGCTCACCCGGGACGACATTCGTCCCCAATCGCTTTCGCAGGATTGATAATTCGCGTTCGGTCGCGCGGCGATCGATGAACTCCAGCAACCGCAAACCCTCATCATCCGCGACGGCAATCATCGCACCCAACGGTGTATCGATTCGCTCAGCAAGCAATGGAGCATGAGCCCTTGCCGTCGTCGGCGGTTCGCCAAAGATTTTTGCAAACGCTTCGCGGAAACCGCTCTCTGATTCAAAACCGCTGCCGTTTTTCGCTTCGGCCACTCGACCGCCGCTACGCACGTCGCGCAACGCCAATCCGATGCGCCGCGCGCGATGATACGCTTGAAAGGTCATTCCATAATGGCGTTTGAATTGTCGCCGCGCCGTGGAAGGATCAATCGACATCGCTGCCAGTTCCTTGTCCGTCAGCCGGCCCCCCGGCGCACGCTCGACTTCAGTGCGCAAACGCTCAATCAATTCCGGTGGACGTTTGCCCGGTTCGGTCGGATGACACCGCAAACACGCACGATACCCGCTCTCAATCGCTTCTATCGAGGTAGCAAAAAAATCGACATTCTCTCGCGCCGGCTTTTTCGCCGGGCAGGTGGGCCGGCAAAAAATTCCCGTCGTGCGCACTCCGATAAAAAATATGCCTTCGAAGCTCGCGTCGCGATTCACCAGCGCGCGATACATCGTTTCCGGCGGAGGAAGGAGTTCAGGTGTTTTCATGCACGTTGGATTCGAAAAGTGTAACAACCGCGGGTTACGCTGCGCGCATCCACAAATGCAGTCTCCGGATTTTGCAGCAGCTTTTCAACAATCGCTTCCGGTTCGTTTACGTTCGCGACCTCGGCATCGATCATGTCGTAACTTGTATTGTACGCACGGAACGCGCGACCTCTGCGAAGGTCCTCCGGACATTCGTGCGTGGCGCGATAGCGTTCGCACGGCTCAGCATGAACGAAGATCGGTCCAGTCTCCGAATATGGGTGGCCAGCCGGAATTGCCGTGTAAGGAAATAGAATCACGCGCTCTCTCGGTTTTGCGAAACGCAGGCAATGCCGGCACGGATAACCAGTCGGTGAATCTGCCGTCACCAGCGCGTGGTCCGCTGCGCCGGCCTCTGCCGCGCGCCGAGCTCTGTCTGCGATTTCCGTGGGAAGAGGAACAACCTGAAATGTTGAAGTTTTCATGAATCAAAGCTAAACGCGCTTCTGCGAATTGTGCATCGACGAAATTCGGGCGACGAATTCTGTAGCCGCTTTTTTGTGCGAAGCGCTGCGCTGGCGTGCTTAACATCCAATGTGCAGCGTCGGCAACAGGGCGAGGACTACAATCATCGGCGATATACGCATCTCTTTGTTAGCGATCCAAGAATTCCGCTACAACTCGCGCTGCTTCCACAATGGCCGCTGCGCGATCGTTCGCAGTTGCCGTCGATCCTGCGGAATAAATGACCAGAAGAATTGGCGCGCGACCGGGCGGACGCATGATGGCAATATCATTCGTCGCGCCGTTTGCTCCGCGTCCGGTCTTGTCACCAATAATCCAGCTTGTCGGAACGCCGGCACGAATCATCGACGCTCCAGTTTGGTTCGCTTGCAACCATTGCTCGAGTTGATGACGAGATGACGGCGACAACGTATTCCCCAAAAGGAGTTGCAGCATATCAGCCAGCATCGCTGCTGGTGTAGTTGTATCGCGCTCGTCGTCCGCAATAGCGCTATTCAATTCCGGCTCTTTGCGATCCAATCGTGTCACCTTGTCGCCGATGGTGCGCGCGAAATTCGTGAGGCCGATCGGGCCGCCGATCGCATCCAGCAAAAGGTTTCCGGCTGTGTTATCGCTCTGTTCGATCGCAGCCGCACACAACGCACCGAGTGTCATCCCGCCCTCTTTGAGGTGAATCTTCGTCACCGGGGCGTATTCCAAAATATCCTTCGCGTCGTAAGGCACGAACCGATCCAGTTTCTCTTGCTTTTCATCGACACGTTTCAACACCGCAGCGGCAGCGAGAAATTTGAACGTGCTGCACATCGGAAAACGTTCCTCGGACCGACAATCGAGATGCTTGCTGCTAGCTGTGTCCAGCGCGGCAACCCCGATTCGACCGCCAGTTCGCGCCTCGATGGTAGCCACCCGATTTTCGAATTCACTCTGCGCAATGGACGTGCTCGCCGCAGCAAGCAACAGAACGAAAATAGCTACCATCGGTGATATGCCGGATGGCCTTCCTTCACAGCTACGAAAATTCCGCGACACGTAGCGCAGGTTTTTCCGCCGGCGCTCAATGTTCCCTCCACGACCGCGCGATCATCTGTAAGATCGACAACTCTGGCCGACAGAAACACAGAATCTTTCGTCGGAGTCGGCCGCGACATTTTGATTGCATATTCTGCCGTGACAGTGCACGGAGGGCGATCCGCTTTCGCCCGTTTCATCAGATGATACGCTGCCGTCCAGTTGCAATGGCAATCGAGTAGCGTGCCGATGACGCCGCCATTCAAGACTCCATCAAACGCTTCATATTTTTTCTCCGGTTGCCATTCGGCGACGACTTCGCCATTTTTCGCAAAACTTCGGATGTGCAATCCATCCGGATTCGCCGGGCCGCAACCCCAGCAGACGTTGTTCGGAGCGTACCTTTCCTGAAGTGATTGCGGTTTCACCCGAAATGAATTCTTCGTCTTCCGCTTCCTCTCAATCTTCATCTCATTTCAAGAGCGAAAAAGCAGAGGAAGAGGTAGCGGAAGATTATTTTGGCGAATCTGGATAAGGCCGCAATCGCGGCCCGACGTAAAGTGAGCGCGGCCGGATCAGGCGATTGTTATCGTGTTGCTCAGTGACGTGCGCGCACCAGCCCGCGACGCGCGATGCCGCGAACAGAGGCGTGTTCAACTCTGGCGGGAAGCCGAGCATCCAAAAAACCGGCGCAGCGTAAAGGTCCACATTGGCGCAAAGATGTTTCTCGCGGTCCATTACTTCTTCGAGCTTCTCGCAAATCGGAATCCATTGTTCCTTGCCGGTGCGCTTGCCCAGTTCGCGCCCGATCTCTCGCATCACCGGCACGCGTGAATCGCCCTTTTTGTAAACGCGATGACCGAACCCCATGATCTTGTCCTTGGACTGCAGTTTCTTCATTAGCCATGCTTCGGCGCGATCTGGTGTTCCAATTTCTTCGAGCATCTTCATTGATTCCTCATTGGCGCCGCCATGCAGCGGTCCTTTGAGCGTCGCGACCGCAGACGTAACCGCAGCGTAGATTCCCGCAAGCGTTGAAGCCGTCACCCGCGCCGCAAAGGTGGATGCGTTGAATTCGTGGTCTGCGTACAAATTGAAAATCGTGTCCAACATTCGAATTTGCCAATCCTGCGGAACTTTGCCCTGTAGCTTGTAAAAGAAATTGCCGGCCTGTGTGAGATCCGGTCTTTCCGGCAGCGGCTGTTCGCCATGCGAGATGCGCCACCCATCCGTGATTAAGGTGGAAACCTGCGCGATCAGCCGGATGGACTTGCGGATGTTGGCGTCGTGCGAGTTATCGCTCAAATCCTTGTCGAACGCGCTCAGCATCGACACACCGGTGCGCAGCATATCCATGGGATGAGTCTCGCGTGGGAGCAGCCGCAGCATTTCCGTCACTTGCCCCGGCAGTGCGCGTTGGGCAGCAATCTGTTGCCTGAAATCGGCCAACTGTTTCCCATTGGGCAACTCGCCATTCAGTAGCAGGTACGCGACCTCCTCAAAACTCGCCTTCTCCGCCATCTGATGAATGTCGTAACCGCGATACATCAGCCCGGCATTTGGATCGACCCAGCAGATCGCGGTTTCGCCGGCGATCACGCCGGCTAACCCTGGGCTGTACTCTGGTTTGCCTTCAGTAGCCATGTGTCAGATTCTTTACTCGTGAATCGCAAACGTTCAAACGCTTGCGGGTGCGCTAACGCGTGAACATTTCGTCATCAACGCTTCAACCAACTTTCGGCGTCGGGATCGTAATCGAGCAAGTCATAAAGTTCCTGTCGCGTCTGCATCTTGTCGAGCCAATCGGATTGCGTGCCGGCTTTTTTTAGTGCCGCCAGAAACCCTTCACTCGCTTTCATCGAAACGCGAAACGCGCTCTGCGGGAAAATGATCATGCGGTAACCGAAGTCCGCGAGCTGTTGAAAGGTTAACGTGGGGCTTTTCCCAAACTCAGTCATGTTCGCGAGCAACGGCCGATCAATTTCCTTCGCAAAATCGCGAAACTCCTCCGCGGTTTGCAATGCTTCCGGAAAAATTGCATCGGCGCCAGCGGCAAGATATTCGCCCGCCCGCTCAACTGCGCGATCGAAACCTTCCACGGCGCGCGCATCCGTGCGTGCGATAATCATGAAATCCGGATCGCGACGCGCCGCGACTGCCGCTTTGATTTTTCCGACCATCTCCTCGAAATCCACAATCGATTTCCCGGCAAGATGGCCACAGCGCTTCGGAAATTCCTGATCTTCAATGTGACAGCCCGCCAGGCCGGCGTCTTCGAGTTCACGAATTGTCCGTGCCACGTTTTCTGCGCCGCCAAATCCGGTATCGGCATCGACAATCGCTGGAACATCTATTGCCTTGGCGATGTAGCCAGCCAACTGCGCCACTTCCGATAACGTCAGCAGACCGATATCCGGCACACCAGCCGTTGCGTTCGCCATTCCCGCGCCGCTGACGTAAACCGCATCGAAGCCGGCGCGCTCCGCCTGTCGCGCCATCGCGGCGTTCGGCACGCCGGGCATTATCACTGCGCCCTTCGCGATCAGTTCTCGCAGCCTCTTGTTCTTGCTCATTTGGTCGCGTCTTTAGGTAGGGGCGATTGACCGCAATCGCCCCCGGGCAGTTCGGGTGAACCGCCCCTACCTGGCATCACGCAGGCCCGCATTAATTCGTCCACGTTCGTTGCTTCATCGAGTTTCCAAACAAGATCGACAATCTTCTTTGCGCGCGTCTCGCCCAATTCCGGCTTAACCAACGCGAAAAATTTGCGTTCCACTTCTGTATCTTTCAGCGGATTCTTCGCATGGCCCATCGGATAATCGACTCGCTTGCTTAATCGCCGGCCGTCGGCAAGCTCGACACGCACGATGTTCGCGGCTGCGTCTGGATACATGGCGCTGAGTTCCGCGTTGCGCTCGACCTTTACGTTCTCTAAAAATTTCCAAATCTTCGGATCCTTGAACCGCTCTGGCTGAAATTGTTTCTCCGTCACTTCCCCATCGATCAACGCAACCGCCGTAATGTACGGCAGACTGTGATCGGCCGTCTCGCGCGTCTCCGGTTTCCATTTTTCCGGCTCGCTCCCAATGATATCGACTGAGGCGTCGTGGCTTTCGATCGTCATCGATTTTACTTCCACGCCTTTACCAATCTGCTGTCGTAAAAAAAGCGCTGCCTCAATAGCGCTTTGGCTATGATATTCGGCCGGCCAGAATTTTATGCTCGTTCGCAAAATCATTGATGCAGGTCCCTGGTCATTCTTTGCGAACGGCACCGCAAATTTTTCGCCGACGTTGCCTAATGAAACGCCCAGCTGTTTTTCAAATCCCATTTGTCCTTCAAAGATCGGACCCGGCCCAGTCATGCCGGCACGGGCCAGAAGCGCCGAAAAAACTCCGTGGCGCGCCGCCGTCGCGAACGCCACGCCTTTCCAGTGAGACAGCTCGCCTACGCGCGCCTGTCGCATCGCCGCGCCTGCAACCCCGGCGATGTTCACCGCGTGGCGTGTGTTTTTCGGGTCGAGCTTCATTAACTTCGCTGAAGCGAGCGCAGTCGAGAACGTCCCGTAGGTCACGTGATCCCAGCCGCGCGCACGAATGCTCGCGGCGTCGCAGAATCGGCATTGCACTTCGTACGCGAGCGCGATCGCAGTGATCAATTCGCGTCCGGTTGCGGCAACGCTTTCGGCTACAGCCAGTGCCGCCGAGATGTTGTCACTCGGATGCGCCGGTTCCTTGGACAAATAAGTGTCGTTGTAATCGAAATAACGAATGCAACAGCCATTCGCGAATGCTGCCCAGTCCGGTGGCGCTTTGTGATTCGTCCCAATGATTGTCGATCCCTGTCTGGCAGAAAAATCCGAAGCAACTTTTCGCGCAATCACGCAGGGTTCTTCGTTCCAAGCTCCCAGCGCGCAGCCCAATGAATCGATGACGCGACGCTTCACTTCATGCACGACGTCCTTGGAAAGGTCCTCAAATCGAAGTGCACACGCGTATTCAGCAAGCCGATGAGCAAGCGTTTTCGTGGCCATGAAATTGAACGTCCAATCTGCCGACGAAAATCATGTCGGCAAGCGATTGTCGGTGGTTGCTCTACCGTCTAGAAATGCGCACTATCTTTCTAGATGAACAAGGTATATGCGAATGCGAAAGCCGCGCTGGATGGATTGCTGCACGACAACATGACCATCGCCGCCGGCGGATTCGGATTGTGCGGCATTCCAGAGAACCTGATCGCCGCAGTGCACGAGAGCGGCGTGAAAGGATTGACGATCGTCGGTAACAACGCGGGCGTGGATGATTTCGGCATGGGAATTCTACTGCCGGCGCGCCAGGTGAAAAAAGTGATGGCGTCGTACGTCGGCGAGAACAAGGAGTTCGAGCGCCAGGTGCTCGCCGGCGAACTCGAGCTCGAGCTTATTCCGCAAGGCACACTCGCCGAAAGATTACGCGCGGGCGGCGCGGGAATTCCGGGATTTTACACGCGGACTGGTTTCGCCACCAAACTGACTGAAGGCAAGGAGACGAAAAAATTTGGCGACGCCGATTACGTCCTCGAGCCGGGTATCACGGCGGAGTTGTCGATCGTGAAGGCATGGAAGGGCGATAAATCCGGCAACCTTATTTACCGCAAAACATCGCGAAATTTTAATCCGATGATCGCCACTTGCAGCAAAGTCTGCGTCGCCGAGGTCGAAGAACTGGTTGAGATCGGCGAGCTCGATCCCGACCAAGTTCACACGCCCGGCATTTTCGTTAACCGAATCATTCAGGGCGCAAAATACGAGAAGCGGATCGAGTTCCGTACGGTTCAGGGCGCGGCCGCGTCAAAGAAAGAAAATCCGGTGCGCGAATTAATGGCGAAACGCGCCGCCCAGGAATTGCGCGACGGTTACTACGTCAATCTCGGCATCGGAATTCCGACGCTCGTTGCCAATTACATTCCCGAAGGAATTCACGTTACGCTTCAGTCCGAGAACGGCCTGCTCGGCATCGGCCCATTTCCCAAACCCGGCGAAGAAGACCCCGACTTGATCAACGCCGGCAAACAAACCATCACCGCGATGCCGGGCTCCGCGTTTTTCTCGAGCGCGGATTCGTTTGGACAAATTCGCGGTGGACATATCGATCTTGCGATTCTCGGCGCGTTCGAAGTGACTGACAAAGGCGACATCGCGAACTGGATGATTCCCGGCAAGATGATCAAAGGACCTGGCGGCGCGATGGACCTTGTCGCGGGCGTGAAGCGCGTGGTCGCAGTGATGGAACACACGTCGAAAGATGGCAGCCCGAAAATTTTGAAAAAATGCACGCTGCCAATCACCGGCCTCGGTGTGGTTAATCTCATCATCACCGATTTGTGCGTGTTCGAAGTGAAACCCGATGGCGGCGGCCTCGTGCTCACCGAAATCCATTCCAACGCGACGGTGGACGAGATTCGCGCAAAAACCGGCGCACCGTTTGGAGTCGCGCTGAAGAAATAATTTTACGACGCGCGTTCGCGCGGACAAACCAGCACCAGAATCGACGCGATGATCCAGCACACGATCATCATAATGAAGCCGGTGTTGAACGATCCGGTGCGTTGACTCAGATCGCCGAAAATTTTCGGGCCGGCATATCCGCCGATGCTCGCGGTGCAGTTGATGAAGCCGACCGCCGCAGCCGCGGCTGAGCTGGTGAGAAAGGCCGACGGCAGCGCCCAAAATGCGGGCAGATATGAAACCGTTCCGAAACCGATGAGCGTGAATACCAAAATCAGGATAGCGTTCGAATGCGGGAGGAAGAACCACGCCGCCAGGCCGAGCGCAGCGGTCAATTGGGGCGCGGCAAAATGCCAGCGTCGTTCACGAGTGCGATCAGAAGTCGCACCGAGCACTAACATTCCAATTAACCCGGCGATAAACGGAATCGCGCCGATCCAGCCGATGTGAGAATCGCTCCATCCGGTCATGCGTTTGAGCAACGTCGGCATCCAAAACCAAAAAATGTAGCCGCCGCTGTAACAAAAGAAGAGACCGAGCGTGAGAATGATGACTGGCGGATATCGGAGCGCTTGCCAGATCGACATCTGCCCGGCGTGCGACTTGGCACGTCGTTCATCGCTCAGGCGCGACGCGATCCAGTCGCGTTCGTTAGGCGCGAGCCAGTGCGCTTCGTTAGGCCGATCCGGCAGAACAAACAACGTGACAATGCCAAGCAATACCGCCGGAATTCCTTCGAGCAGAAATAACCAGCGCCAACCGGGCGTACCGAGCCAATGAATCCCGAGGATCGCTCCCGCGAGCGGTCCGCCAAGAATGTAGGCGATCGGAATTGCCGACATGAATCGCGCGACCGCTTTCGCGCGATCTTCGTAGATGAACCAGTGCGACAGATAAACGATCACGCCTGGGAAAAATCCGGCCTCGGCCGCGCCAAGCAAAAACCGCGCACCGTAAAGCTGGTGCGGAGTGTGGACAAATGCAGTGAGAGTTGTGAGCGCACCCCAGGTGATCAGCGTTAACGACAACAACCATCGCGCGCTCCAGCGCTCCACCAGCAGGGCCCCGGGAATTTGCAGCGCGAAGTAACCGATGAAGAAAATGCCGCTGGCGTTGCCAAAGATTGAATCGGTCAGGCCGAGATCGCCTTTCATCCCGAGGGTCGCGTAAGCGATGTTGGTGCGGTCGAGATAGTTCGCGACGTAGAGCAGAAACAGAAACGGCAGCAGCCGCCACGCAATCCGACTGCGCGCACTTTCCACAACGTCCATTTCCCAAACCATGCTTGCGGGCACGATAAGACACAAACGGCGACGGCGCGCTCGCAGCCGAATTGAAAGCAAGTGTCGCCCACGACCTGGGCAAAGCGCTCGCCCCAAAAGAAATCGTGTTCGTCACCGACATCCCAAAAACGCGAAACCCGAAAGTCATGCGTCGCGTCGTCCGCTCCGCGTACTTTGGTGAAAAGCTCGGCGACACTTCGGCGCTGGAAAGCCCGGCATCGCTGGATCAAATCAAGCGCGCGGCGCCAGCGTAGAACGCGCTACAGCTTGCTTTACCAAACAAACCAGACGCGCAATGGTAGGGCGGGCAGTTCTCTGCACGCCGGAGGGAATCATGGGAATGGCGCGCACCTATTCGAGTTCCTTCAGGGCAAGCTGTGACGCGCTCTACCAACGACACTAGTCTCTCCGATGAAACTGACGTTCCTCGGTACTCGCGGCGAGATCGACACACGCACGCGGCGACATCGCATGCACACGTCGTTGCTCGTCTCACATGGCGGCGCGCGTGCGATGATCGACTGCGGGCTTGATTGGCTCGGGAAATTTGAGCGGCTGCATCCGAGCGCCATCGTCCTCACTCATGCCCACCCCGATCACGCGTGGGGATTGAAACGCGGCGCGCCTTGTCCGGTGTATGCGCCGCAAAAGACGTGGCAAGAATTGCAACTTTACCCGATCAAAGATCGCCACCTGATCGAGGAGCGTACGCGCACGAAGATTTGTGGAATCACATTTGAGGCGTTTCCCGTTGAACATTCCATTCTTTCGCCGGCGGTCGGCTATCGCGTGAGCGCAGGGCGTGCGTGCATTTTCTACGCGCCCGACCTCATCTTTATCCACGATCGCGGGGCAGCATTGAAAGGCGTGCAAATCTACATTGGCGATGGCGCCACTATAACGCGCACATTCATTCGCAGGCGCGGCAAAGCGTTAATCGGTCACTCGCCCGTGCGCACGCAACTCATCTGGTGCCAGAAAGAGGGCGTGCTGCACGCGATCATTACGCATTGCGGTTCGGAAATCGTCACAGGCGACGAGCGCGAAATATCCGCCAAGCTCCGCGCCATCGCTGCCGAACGCGGTGTTAAGGTGCGCATCGCGTACGATGGAATGAAAGTCGCGTTGTAAAGCGGAGTTAACGTCGGACGAAAGGTAGGGCGCACAGTCCTCTGCGCGCCGTTTGCGGTACAAAGATCGGCGCGTAACAGGCGATTGGAAGTCCGGCATCTTGCCGGACTCGGCTGCCAGCCTGCCGAGACAACCTGGCAGGTTGTCATCCGAAACGCGCCTACCAAACCTGCGGATTTGGAGCTTACTTTAGTCATGCGGCTCTTTCTCTGCGGCGATGTGATGACCGGGCGCGGCATTGATCAGGCGCTGCCGCATCCACTTAATCCGGTTTTGTACGAACCGTATGTGCGCGATGCGCGCGAGTATATCGCTCTTGCGGAGAAAGCTCACGGCCCAATATCGCGTCCGCTCAGCTTCGATTACATCTGGGGCGATACTCTTCCAGTACTTGAAGATGCGGGAGTCGATTTGCGAATCGTAAACCTTGAGACCGCGATCACCTGGTCTGAAACGCCATGGCCCGGCAAAGGAATCCATTATCGCATGCACCCGCAGAACGTTAGCTGCCTCTCCGCTGCGCGCATCAGCGCGTGCGCTTTGGCGAACAATCACGTGCTGGACTGGGGATACGACGGCTTGTCCGAAACACTGCAAACACTGGACGCGGCAGGAATTGCCCACTCAGGCGCGGGCAACGATGCCGAGGAAGCGATGCAGCCCGCGGTGCTCGATACAGCCGCGAATGGTCGCGTGCTTTTCTTTTC
>Ga0066704_10001006_pt1 | contig 11507 bp, 10 predicted proteins | sample GraSoiAngelo_153_FD_66458 | JGI IMG/M metagenome (GOLD analysis project Ga0066704, IMG submission 66458) | Grasslands soil microbial communities from the Angelo Coastal Reserve, California, USA - 14_1009_12_40cm | ecosystem: Environmental > Terrestrial > Soil > Grasslands | place: USA... | reverse complement strand
CAACCCGCTCGCCGGTGCCACCCGCCGTCTCCATCTCGGGGATCGGAAGTTCGGCCCCCGAACTACGGAGGCGCTGGAGGGCGGACCAGTTGCCTTCGAACCGTTTCAGCACTCCGGCTTCGATCGGCCAGATCTCGGTCGCGAGCTTGTCTATGAAGTAGCGGTCGTGGCTAACGAAGAGGAGAGCTCCCTCGAACGCTTGGAGGACGGTCTCGAGCTGCTCGCGAGCGAGAAGATCGAGATGGTTTGTCGGCTCGTCCAATACCAGGAGATTCGCGTGCAGCGCGGCGAGACGTGCGAGCGCGAGACGCGAGCGCTCTCCACCCGACAACACGCCGACGCTCTTGAAGACGTCCTCCCCTCTGAAGAGAAAGCGCGCGAGATGGTCGCGAGCCTCGGCCTCGTTCATCCCGCTCGCGACTTTCATGGCATCGATCACGGTGTCGTCACCGGTCAGCTCGAGCTGCGCCTGGGCGAGAAAGGCGACGCGCGCGGTCGGGGCGGACTGGACGTACCCCTCGAGCGGGGTCAGATCGCCGACCAGAGTCCGCACCAGGGTGGTCTTCCCCGCCCCATTCGGGCCCACGACCGCGATCCGCGCGTCGCGCGCGACGCGCAGCATGCCGGTCCGGACGAGCGGCTCCCCGTACCCGACCGCGAGCGGCGTGGTCTGCACGACCGTGTCGCCGGCGAGGTGGGCAGCCTCGAGGCGCCAGCCGTGCTGTTGCGCTCGCTCAGGAGCCTCGATGCGTTCGATCCGGGCGAGCTTCTTCCCGCGACCGCGAGCCTCCTTCGAGCGTTGCCCCGCCCCGTAGCGGCGGATGAACTCCTCGGTGCGCTCGATCTCGATGGCCTGGCGCGCCGCTGCCTTCTCGGTCGCGGCTTCGCGCTCCGCGCGCTGGCGCGCGTAGGCCGAGTAGCCGCCGCGATATTCCGTGACCGTGTTCTTCTCGAACGACAGCGTGCGACTGGTAACGCGGTCGAGGAACCAACGGTCGTGGGACGAAACCAAAATTGTTTCATCCTGCTCGATCAAGAAGCGTTCGAGCCACTCCAATGCCGCCACATCGAGATGGTTCGTGGGCTCGTCGAGGAGGAGCAGGTCGGGATCGTCGAGCAGTAGGCGGGCGAGCCCGAGGCGGGTCCGCTCGCCCCCGGAGAGTGTCGCGACCTCGCGATCACGGAGCGAGTCGAGGCCAAGGCCTCCGAGCACCCGGCCTACGCTCGCTTCGAAGTCGTAGCCGCCGGCGTGCTCGAACTGATGCTGCGCCTCCGAATAGCGCTCCAGCAGTTCCGGGTCACCGCTTCCGAGGCGCGGCTCGAGCGCATGCATCTCCGCTTCGAGTTCGCGCAGATGCGCCGCCGCTCCGCGGGCGTGTTCTTCGACCGTTCCGGTCGCGTGGGTCAGGACCTCCTGCTCCATGAATCCAACGCGGGTACCGCGAGCCAAGGCGACATTCCCCGCGTCCGCCGACTCGAATCCCGCCGCGACGCGCAGCAAGGTGGTCTTCCCCACCCCGTTCGGCCCGACAAGACCGACGCGGTCCCCGTGCGCGAGTCGGAACGACACGTCGCTGAAAACCAGGCGCTCCCCGAAGCGCTTCGCGACCGCCTGGACTGAGAGGACGCTCATCGAATCAACATGGTGAGACACATCGCCGGGACTAGCATGCGGTCGCCTTGCCGAGCATCATCTTCGCGGAGCGGGAACTCGACCTTCTTGAGCCGTTCGAACACATCGCCTACCCGCCCGATCTTGTATCCGTCGAGCCCGAGCATCCCTCCGCCGTTCTCCTCAGCCTCGACACGCGTGGTGTTCCGTCCAAGTTACGGCGCGTGGACGTCAGGACCGGCGCGGTGCAGAAAGGCGGCACGATCCGAGGGTGCCTCCGGGACGCCTGGCTCGGGACGGATCTTTGGATCCTGACGACATACGCACTCCATCGCGTATCCAACGCTGACCTGTCGGTCAAGAAAACGCTCAAAGTTCCGCACTTCCTCCACCGGCTGATACCTCTTCTATCGGCACGGTTTCTCGCCCTCTCGCAGATCGAACGCAAACGCACGAGCGTGCTTTCCCCGAGCGACGGCGCCCTTCAGGTCGTGACCATGCCGACACCAGACATCTCCATTGACCAGGGCGACAGCTGCACGGTCCTCTCGTTCTGGGCCGGCGAGGCGCGGGGCTTCGACGGCGATCTGAAGCCGACTCGCGAGCGACGTGAACTGCCGCTCGGCCTCAGTCCGATTTCGTCTGGCGGGGAGATCCTATTCCTGCGCGCGACGCGCGAGATCGCACGAAACGTTTCGCCAGTTCAGCCGGACGTGACGTGGCTGTACCCGACGGGCGTGCTCGCGATGTTCAGCCCGGACGGCTGGAGAGTCTCGCGCGAGGCGCGCGTTGGGTCGCTCGATCGACTCCTGGGGGTCGACGGCGATGGACGGATCATCGCGACCGACCAAAAAAAGCACACGGTCGCCCTTATCGATCCGAGCACGTTCAGGGTCGACGCTCGCCACCAGTTCCGAGAACAAGCGTTTGGCATCGTGCAGGCGGGACCGTTCGCGGTCGCCTACCGTCCCTGGAGCGGGCATCTTCGGGTGATCGACTGGTCATCGACGAGCTAGTTGGAGTCGCGGCGCGCGCTGACAGCGCGGGCAGTGGAACGTGCCGCGGCCGCCGACGACGGTGCGCACGATCTCTCGGCCGCAACGTGGGCACGGCTCGCCCGCGCGCGAGTAGACCTGAAACTCACGCTGCATCCGTCCCTTGTTCCCGCGTGCGTCGACGTAGTCGTTTCGCGACGCGCCGCCGAGGCGGATCCCTTTGCGCAGAGCCCAGCGGATCGCCTCGTGCAGGCGGGCTACCTCAGCGGTGCGCAGCGTTCCGGCTTTCCGGAGGGGATGGATCCGCGCACGCCAGAGCGCCTCGATGGCGTAAATGTTCCCGATGCCCGCGATCGCCCGCTGATCGAGGAGCAGCACCTTGATGGCCGCCCGCGGACGGCGGCGCAGCAGCGCGCGCAACCACGCGACCGTAAACCCGCGCGCGAGGGGCTCCGGCCCAAGCGACGCGTGCAGCGGCATCTTCGCGCGCCGCCGTTCGCCGGTTCCTTCGAGCGTCGCGGCGTCGATGACGGCCATGCGCCCGAACTTGCGGGTGTCGGAGAAACGCATCGCGGTCCCGTCCACGAAACGGATCTCTCCGCGCACGTAGCGCTCGTCCACGTCGGCCACTCCATACAAAAGCTTGCCGGTCATACGGAGAGACACGACCAGCGCCTCGCCGCCGTCGAGGTCGAACACCACGAACTTCCCGCGGCGCCGCACGTTGCTGATGCGTCGACCGCGCAGACGCGCGCCCACGACCTCGGCCGGCTCGGGTTCCGTGAGACGCACCCAGCGCGACTCGAACTCGCTGATGGTGCGATCGACCACGAGCCCACGCAGCTGCCGGGCGATGGTCTCGACTTCAGGTAATTCAGGCATTCGCGGTGGCGGGGACTTCCAGTCGCTGCATCTCGTCCCAGTTCGGTCCGACGCGCACGTCGACGATCAGCGGCACGTCGAGCTCGTACGCCGCGCTCATCTCGTCGCCGAGCAGCCGCGCCATCCGCTCGACCTCGAACCGCGGCACCTCGGCAACGAGCTCATCGTGCACCTGCAGGAGCACGCGCGCGTGAAGATCGCTCTCGTGCAGCGCGCGATGCACGCGCGCCATCGCGATCTTCATGATGTCCGCGGCGGTTCCCTGGATCGGCATGTTGATCGCCATCCGCTCCGCCGCGTTGCGGACCGCGTTCACCCGGCTCGTCATGTCAGGGATGTAGCGGCGCCGGCCGAGCAGCGTCTCGACGTACCCCTGCTCGATGCAGAACGCCTTCGTCTCGAGGACGTAGCGGCGCACCTGCCCGTAGCGCTTGAAGTACTCATCGATGAAGCGCTGCGCCTCCTCGCGCGGTATCTGCATCCGCCAGGCGAGGCCAAAGTCACTCATGCCGTAAATGATTCCGAAGTTGAGCATCTTCGCGACGTCCCGTTGCTCCCGCGTCACCGCGTTCTCAGGAACGCCGAATCCGGCGGCGGCGGTGCGCCGATGGATATCGGCACCGGACCGGAACGCATCCAGGAGCGCCGGGTCCTGGGACACGTGGGCGAGCACTCGCAGCTCGATCTGCGAGTAGTCCGCGGCGATGAGGACCTGGTCGGGCGCGCCAGAGACGAACGCGCGGCGAATTCGCCGACCGAGTGGGGTGCGGATCGGGATGTTCTGTAAATTTGGGCCGCGGCTGGACAGTCGGCCGGTCGCCGCGACGGTCTGGTCGAACGTCGTGTGGACACGCCGGGTCTCGGGGTCGACGAGTCCGCCGAGGCCCTCCGCATACGTCGAGCGGAGCTTTTCGATCTCGCGGTACTCGAGGATCTTTTCGATCACGGGATGCGCGCCACGGAGTTCCTCGAGCACCGTCGCGTCGGTTGAGAAGCCGGTCCCAGTCCGGCGGCCCCGCGGAAGCTTCAGCTCGTCGAACAGCAGCGATTGCAGCTGCTTCGGCGAGTTCAGCCCGAACTCGTGGCCGACCGCCGCGAAGGCCTCCTGCTCGATCCGCGCGACCTCGCGCGCGAATTCGTCGCCCAGTGATCGCAGATATCCGAGGTCGACCGCGATGCCGGCCTCCTCCATCTCCACGAGCACAGCGACGAGCGGAAGCTCGACGTCACGGTAGAGACGCTCGAGGTTCAGCCGGTCCAGCTCGACCGCGAACTGCTCCCCGAGTCGAGCGGCCGCCACCGCGCCCGCACCCGCACGCGCCAGGCGCTCGTCGAGCGTTGGCGTGCGGTAGGGATCCTTGCGGTCCGCAACGGGAAGTACGGGGACCTCGAGCTTGAGCCGCTCCGCGGCGAGGTCCTCGAGCGCGTGATAGCGGCGGCTCGCGTTCACGAGATAGCTCGCGATCATCGTGTCCATGGATAGACCGCCGATGTCGGCGCCCGCACGGCGCAGCGCGCGGCGCGCGGTCTTCGCATCGTGCGCCGTCTTGGCGATCTTGTCGTCGAGCAGCAGTGCGGCGATCGGTTCGGGGACGCCGTCGGGCGTCGGGAGGTACCAGGCGCGCTCGCCCGCCGCGAGGCCGAGCCCAACCAGGAGCGGGTGACGGCCGGACGCGTCCACGTCGGCGTGTACCGCGAACGTGCCGATCCTTCGGAGCTCCGCCGCGACCTGATCCGCGTCGATGTCGGCGACGAGCGCGGTCTCGACCGGTGGCGCGACCGCCGGCGCCGCCTCGAGGCCAAGCTGCATCTGCCCCCCGCGCGCCACCATCGGTGCCGTTGGGGTCGGCGCCGGCGCGGCGAGGTTCTGATCGGCCGGAGGCAGCCTGGGCACGAGGCTGCGGAACTCGAGCTCGCGGAAGAGCTCGAGCACCGCGGCGCGGTCGTAGGTGGTCCTTCGAGTGCGCTCGGGCTCGAGCGTCACCGGCAGATCGGTGACGATCGTCGCGAGCTCGCGACTGCGGAAGACCTGGTCCTTATTACCGGCGAGCGAGTCGCGCAGTCGCGGCGTGTACGCGCCAAGCTCCGCGTACACGCCCTCGAGGTTGCCGCGCTCAGCGATGAGCTTCGCGGCGGTCTTCTCGCCGACACCAGGCACGCCGGGGATGTTGTCGGTCGCATCGCCCTTGAGCGCCTTGAAATCGACCATCTGGTCCGGCCGCAGTCCGTACCGCTGCCGGATCATCTCTTCGTCGTAGATGACGGTGTTCTGGAAACCCTGGCGGGTCGTCATCAGCTTGATGCGTGGGCTCACGAGCTGAAGCGGATCGAGGTCGCCCGACACGATGATCGTCTCGAGGCCCAGCGCCTCGGCCTGCCGGGACAGCGCGCCGATGACGTCGTCGGCCTCGAATCCCGGGAGCGAGTACATCGGAATTCCGAAGGCCTCGAGCAGCTGCTTGCAGCGTTCGAACTGGGGCCGGAGCTCGTCGGGCATCGGTCTGCGTGTGGCCTTGTAGGTCGCGTCCTTCTCATGCCGGAACGTGGGCACCGGCAGGTCGAACGCGGCGGCGATGTGTTGGGGGGTCGCCTGCTCGAGCGTCTTCAGGAGAATCGAGGCGAAGCCGAACGTGGCGTTTGCGAGCTCGCCCTTCGTCGTGGTGAGCGGGGGCACGGCAAAGAACGCCCGGTAGATCAGGCTGTTCGAGTCGATCAGGGCGAGACGTTCGGTCACCAGACGAGTATCGCCGTTAGGCCGAGCGGAGCCTCCGGCCGAGAATGAACGACAGCACCGCGAAGGCGAGGCCGAGCCCGAGCCAAAGCCATGGGAAGGGATTGAACGGAGCCTGTTCGGCGCCGTGCCCAGAACGCGCTGCCAGCGCGACCTCAGATGACGGGGCGGACGACCCTACATCCCGGCGCGTGTTGTCCCCCACGCTCTGCGGCTGCGGGCGGTCGGCCGGTGCCGGGACGGGGGACGGCGAGACGGGATTGAACGCTGCGAATGGCGAACCCGTCGCCGCCGGTGGAGCGAGTCGCTTTTCCGCGTCGGAGAGGCTCGCGGTGGGGGCGCCAGTCTCCGACGTTGCTCCACTCCTCGCGGCGTCCAGCGCCGGCGCCGACGGTGCCGGAGCGGCAGCGGGCGCGCTGCCCGCGCTGGTCAGCTGTGGCAACGAAGAGAGCACGGCAGAGGCGAGGAACAGGAAGAGCGCAGCGCCGCTCGCGAAAGTCGATAGCGTGCGCAGCGGAGCGACCCAAATTGGGATCGACACCCGCGGGACGAGCGACCGTGACGGGACCGGCATCGGAAGAGCGGCGATGAGCCGGGCGGTTCCCCGAAGATCCGCCAGACGCGTCCGACAAAGGGCGCACGTGTCGAGATGCGCCTGCACCGAGGCCCGCGCCTGGGGTGAAAGCGCCTCGTCCAGGTACGCCGAGAGGTCGTCGAACGGATGCACGGCCTTAATCTCCTATCCCTAGGACGTCGCGGCCCGCGATCGGTTCCCTCACCCGCCTGATCCCCTCCAGCCCCTGCTGATGAGGACGTTGCGTACCGCGAGACGGCCCCGGTGGATACGCGATTTCACGGTACCGATCTCGGTCGAGGTGATCGTCGCGATTTCCTCGTATGCGAAGCCTTCGACGTCCCGCAGCAGGAGCGCGGCGCGCTGGTCAGCCGGTATCGTCGCCAGGGCGTCCTCAACGACCCTCAATGCCTCGCGATCGGCGGCCAGATCGGCGAGCTCGGGACCTGGCGCCGCCGGCTCCGCCCATGATGCCGAGTCGTCATCTTCGGTCGGTGGATCGAGCGGAAGCTCCGGATGCCGCCGCCGCGACCGAAGGCGATCGAGCGCGCGGTTGGTAACGATCCGGAAAACCCATGCGCGAAACGACGTTCCTTCGAATGAGGCGAGCGATTTCCAGGCGGACAGGAGAGCGTCTTGCACCACATCCTCGGCGTCGTCGTGGCCAAGCATGCGTGCCGCATGGCGATACAGAGGCCGCTCGATCTCGATGGCAAGCTGCTCAAAGGCTCGAGCGTCGCCGCGCCGCGCGCGATCGAGGAGCGCGTTGGTCGTTCCCCCGACGTCCGGCCGCATCAGTGAACTTTCGCCAGTTCGCATCTTCTTCTGTAGATTCCCGCGTGGACGATATGAGCGAAGACCGGAAGAAGAACGTCGTCGTTATCGGCGAGGACGACGAACCGATCGCGACGTTGCTGCGGGACTCGATCAACGACGAGGATGGTTATCAGGCCGTCGTGGTGTCCGACGGTGCGCTCGTGCTCGAGACCGTCCGTCAGGTGCACGCCGACCTTCTCATCCTCGACATCATGATGCCGGGACTGAACGGGTTTGAGGTGTTCGACCGCGTTCGCGCCGACACTGATATCCGCAACATGCCTGTGCTCTTCGTTAGCGCCGCGACCACTCAGTTTCAGGAAGAGTTCGCCCAGCGGGGCATCAAGGACGTGATCTCAAAGCCTTTCGACCTCAACGATCTGTTGGACCGCGTCCGGGTACTCTGCCCGAGCGATGCCGGAGGGAAAAGCTAGCCCGCGCGAGCGCGTCCGGTTCGCAGAGCTTGCGCGCCTTGCCGCGGAGACGGCCATCGCGGTCGGCGACGCGATCGCCATCGGCGACACCGCGATCATCACGCGCAAACGCGGGCGCGCCAACTTCGCGACCGCCGCGGATCACGCGGCCGAGCGCGCGATCATCTCTCGGCTCTCGGCCTACGACCCGCGCATCCCGGTCCTCGCGGAGGAGAGTGCCCGCAAGGGGTTGGCCGCAGCCGAGCGCCTCTGGGTCGTCGACCCGATCGATGGCACGCTGAACTTCAGCCGCGGCCTTCCCTTCTATTGCGTCCTCATCGGCTACGTCGAAGATGGCAGGTCGCGCGCAGCGGCGGTGCATGCGCCGCGAACGGGTGAGACATTCGTCGCCTCGGAGGGCGGCGGCGCGACGCTCAACGGCGAGCCCATCCATGTTTCCGGCGTGACCCGTCTGGCCGAGGCCTTCGCCGTCGCGAGCCTGCGGTTCGGCGAGACGAAAAAGAAGGATTCGCGTTTCGCGACGCTGAACGCGACGTGCGCTCGCCTTCGCGTGATTGGTTCCGCCGGTCTCGAGATCTCCTACCTCGCGATGGGACGGTTTGATCTGTTCGTGCACGAGGCGCTCTCGCCGTGGGACGTCGCCGCGCCCGCGCTCATCGCGCGCGAGGCCGGCGCGGCGGTGCTCTCGCTCAAGACCGGGACGGACGGCGCATGGAACGAGCGGCAGGTCGTGATCGCGAATCCGCGACTCGCGAAGGATGCGGTGAAGCTGTTGGCGAAACCTAGAATGTGACCGGCGAGCCGGAGTGATGAAATGGCAGACATGAGAGACTCAAAATCTCTTGGGCGAAAGCCCGTGTGGGTTCGACTCCCTCCTCCGGCACCGTGTCATGTCTCCGGCTCGGAGAACTGCCCGCCCTTAGCTATCTGACCTCCGGAGGCAGCAAACGCTTGAGTTCGGCGGCGACTGTTTCGAGCGATGCGCTACTACCCTCGGCGCGGCACAGGATGAGCGCGCCTTCCATGCCGGCCACCGTCGCCACGGCGATCCGTGATGCTCGACGAGCGGGAACACCGACCGACACGAGCTGCTTACCCAGCAAATCCACCCAGGACCGGAATGTCGCGCGCACCAGTTCGATCGTTGCCCGGTCGTCCGCAGTTGTATCGATCGCGACACCGGCCACCACGCAGCCGGCTGCCCCATCGGAGGTCAGCACGACCTGCCGCCACATGTCGATGAAGCAGTCCAGCACGCCCCCGGGCGTGGTGGCTCGACACTCGCGTTGGTGCGCGAGCACGCGGTCTGAGGTCCAGCGGATCGCGTCTCCAGCGAGCTGGTCCTTTCCCTTCGGAAAGTGGTGGTAGATCGACCCGCGAGGGGCCCCGCTCTCGGCCAGCACGTCCGAAAACGACGTCGCGTTCACGCCGCGGGTGCGGATCAGTGATGCGGCGCCGCGCACCATGCTGGCCCGAGTGTCTGTTCGCTCTTTTACCTTGACTATGACGACCAACATAGAGTACGTTGCGCTTCTATGACAATCGTCATAAGCAACCAGGGAGAAAGCCCGTGCCGATGATCGACGTGTACGCCACAGAAGGAACGTTCCGAGACCGCAAGACGCTCGCAAAGAATCTCGCCGCTGCGGTGATGCGATGGGAAAGGGTGCCGGAGCTCGCACTATTCAAGGACAACACCGCAGCCTTCATTCACGACCTTCCGGTGGGCTCACTGTCCAACGTTTCGGGTGACAGCAACTATGTCCGCGTGCAGGTCCTGACTCCGGTTGGCGTTCTCGATCGCGACAAGCAGCTCGGCGTCGTCCGCGAGCTGACCGACATCGTCGCGGCTGCCGCAGGCGACCCAACGCTGACCGAGCGCACATGGGTTCTGATCACCGAGTCACCGGAGGGCGGTTGGGGTGTCGACGGGCACGCCAACACGGGCGCCGACATCGCCGCCGCGGCGCGCGCGGAACTTACCGCGATCGCGGCAAAGAAGTCCGCCTAATCAGAGCAGCAGTTTCACCCTGACCGTGGTTCCCTTGCCGTCGCCTTCGCTCTCGAGCGCAAGCGACCCGGAATGTGCCTCCGCCACGATGCGCGCGACATAAAGGCCAACGCCCATCCCGGCAAAGGTGCCGGCGCGCCCCGCGCCGCGGACGAAGGGATGACCGAGCTTCGCGATTTCCTCCGGCGGGATGCCGATGCCCTGGTCGGAGATTGCGATCTCGGCCCTTCGGCGGTCTGCCGCGAGCGAAACACGCACCTGACCGCCTGTCGGCGAATACTTCACGGCGTTGCCGACGAGGTTCATGAGGAGCTGCTCGACGCGGGACTGGTCCCCGTGGGCCGGGAGGTTCGTGGGGGCCTCCATCGTGAAGGTGTGGCGCCCTTCCTCGGCGGTCGCGTCGATGTAGCGCTGCACGACGTCGCGAAGGACGAGCGCGAGGTCGTACGGCACCCGCTCCATGCGCAACGATCCCTTTTCCGCACGCGAGACCGAAAGTAGATCGTTGACGAGTCCATTCATCCGGTCCACTTGGCGTTCGATCGCGGCGAGGTTGCGATCGAGGGAGTCCATGTCGAGCTCGGTGCCCTGCGACCGGGCGCGGCGCATGCGCGAGCGGACCAGCTGCGCGAGCGCCTTGAGGGGTGTGAGCGGAGTGCGGAGCTCGTGGGAGACGATCGAGAGGAACTGTTCGCGTTCCCTCTCGGTTGCCAGGAGCTCAGTGATGTCGTGGAGGGTCATCACGCCGGCGACGACCTCCCCATTCGAGCCATGCACCGGAGCCGCACTTACGTCGAGCTCGCGCCGTTCGCCGGAGTCGGCCCGTCGCGCGACGAACTCGCCTCGAGTCTTCTCGCCCCTCAGGGCTCGATCCATGGGGTACGCACCGAGCGGAATCGGTTCGCCGCTCGAGAGGTCCCTGACGTCGACCGCGGCACGGAGCTCGGCGAGCGTTTCGAACTGGCGGACGCCGAGTATTTCCCGCGCGCGTGGATTCGTCTCGTAGCGTCCGCTGGGCCAGCCGATGACCACACCATCGCCCAGCGCGTCCAACAGATGCCGATGGAGCTCCCGCTGTGCGACGGCCTCCGCGTACAAACGCGAGTGCGTGATCCCGATCGCCGTTGTCGCAGCCAGCAGGTGCGCGAGTTCGATGTCCTCGGGTGTGAACGACCGGCTCCGATCCTTCGCGTAGATCGCGAGCGACCCGATGAGCTTGTTCTCGGAAATGAGCGGTATGGAAAGCAGCTTTGCCAGTCCTTCAGCGGTGACGAGCGCATGATCGCCGAGGCTGCCGCCGGGCAGGTCCAGGATCACGTGCTCGCCGGCGGCGCGAAACTGAGCTCGCATGCCTTCGATCGGGAGTCGCTGTCGGGCGACGTAGCTCTCGGAGAGTCCTTCCTGCGCGCGGATGACGAGGGCGGTTCCCTCGCTATCGGGTAGGAACACCGC
>Ga0066704_10001004_pt1 | contig 11532 bp, 9 predicted proteins | sample GraSoiAngelo_153_FD_66458 | JGI IMG/M metagenome (GOLD analysis project Ga0066704, IMG submission 66458) | Grasslands soil microbial communities from the Angelo Coastal Reserve, California, USA - 14_1009_12_40cm | ecosystem: Environmental > Terrestrial > Soil > Grasslands | place: USA... | reverse complement strand
AGTCTTGAATGCAGCGACGAACTGCTCGTGCGGCACGCTGACCGGCGCGCGGCCAATGCCGGGGTTCCAACCCCACAACACGAGCTGATCGTGATCGACGTGCTCGAGCAGCGCGGCGAGGTCCTTGCCGCCGTTCTGCTGCGTGTCCTTGAGGCGCTGGCACAGTTCGCCGCCTTTCAAACCGATAAACACCATCTTGTGCTCCGGCCCCGGCAGGCGCCAGGCCGGTGCGCCGGGCGGAACATGTTCGCCGTAGCTTGTCGGCAGATTTTTCGTACCGTGGCAGGTCGCGCAGGGCAGGCCCGCGGCGCCGTTGCCGTTCGCGCCGCGTTGCACGTTCATTGCGTGCGCGCGGCCCGCGTCGAACTGCAGCGGCGCATCACCCGGAATGTGGCAATTCTGGCAGCGCGGGTGCTGCAGAACTTTCTGCACGGTGGAAAACGCCTTCGTTCCAGCGGCTTGATCGGCAGCAGCTGCCGACATGGGCAGCGCCAGGGTCGCGACAAATGCGAATACAGACAATACGCGCATGGCAGCACCTCTCTCATCGAACGCGAAAACGCGCGTGAAGATGCATCCTGCTGGGTGGTAGTGCGGCTCCTGCCGCACGCCTTCGGATATCTATGCCGGCCGCAGCGGCAGATTGCGCAAGCGCTGGCCGGTCGCCGCAAACACCGCATTGGCGACCGCGGGCGCGATCGGCGGCGTGCCGGGTTCGCCGCAGCCGCCCATCTTGTCCGTGCTCGGCACGCTATACACCTCGACCTGCGGCGCCTCGTTCAAACGCAGCACAGTATAATTGTGGAAATTGCTCTGTTCCGGCTTGCCGTCCTTGAACGTAAGCTCCGAGTGGAGCGCGGCCGCCAGGCCGAACATGATGCCCGATTGCATCTGCGCCTCGACCGTGAGCGGATTGACGACCGGCCCGCAATCGATCGCGCAGACGACGCGATGCACCTTGAGTTGCTTCTTGTCGTCGACCGAGACTTCGGCGATCTGCGCGACGTAACTGCCAAACGATTCGTGCACTGCGATGCCGGCACCGTGGCCCTTCGGCAGCGGCTTGCCCCAACCGAATTTTTCCGCGGCAAGGTCGAGCGCGAGGCGTTCGCGCGAACTCGAAGGTAGCAGCGCACGGCGATATTCGAGCGGATCTTTCTTCGCCGCATGTGCGAGCTCATCCACGAAACTTTCGACTACGAACGCGGTGTGCGAATGCCCGACCGAGCGCCACCACAGCACCGATATCGGGCTTGTCGGCGAATGCAGCTCGACATGATGCGCGGGAATGCTTTCGAGATACGGCGAATCGGCGGCGCCTTCGACGCTGGTCGTATCGATGCCGTTTTTGATCATCATCGGCGCAAACGGCGTGCCGGCGAGGATCGACTGCCCGACGATCGTGTGCGCCCAGGCGGCGGGCTTACCGTCCTTGGCGAGTGTCGCGCGCAGGCGCGAATGCCACATAGGACGGTAGTAGCCGCCTTGGATATCGTCCTCGCGCGTCCACACGACTTTGACCGTCTTGCCCGAGGCCTTGGCGACTTCGACCGCCTCGGTCACATAGTCGCAGGTCGGATTTGCGCGCCGGCCGAAACCGCCGCCGAGAAACGTCGTGTGGATGCGCACCTGCTCGGGCTTGAGTCCGAGTATCTTCGCCGATAGCTGCTGATCGAAAGTCTGGAATTGCGTGCCGGTCCAGATATCCGCGCCGTCCTTGCCGATTTCCACGGTGCAGTTTTCCGGCTCCATCGGTGCATGCGCGAGAAATGGCACGGTGTAATCGGCTTCGATGACTTTCGCGCCCTTGAATGCAGTCTCGACGTCACCTGCTGTCTTCGCGACGGCGCCGGGCGTGCGCGAGGTCTTTTGATACTGCTCGCGCATTGCGACGGAAGACAGCGTTGCGCCGGCGCCTGCATCCCATTCGATCGCGAGCGCGTCGCGGCCTTGCTTGGCCGCCCAAAAATGCTTGCCGAGCACGGCGATGCCGGTAGGCACCTGCACCACATCGATCACGCCGGGCACGGCTTTCGCCTTCGACGCATCGAAGGATTTGACCTTGCCGCCCGGTACGGGCGAGCGCGCGACGACCGCGACCACCATATTCGGGCGCTTCACGTCGATGCCGAATTCGGCCGTGCCATTGACCTTCGCCTTGCTGTCGAGGCGCTTGGTCGGCTTGCCGATCAGGGTGAAATCCTTCGCATCCTTGAGCTTCACTTCGGCCGGCAACGGCAGCTTGGCCGCAGCGTCGGCAAGTTCGCCATAGGTCGCCTTGTGCTTACCGCAGATCACAACGCCTTTTTCGGTATGGCAATCACCTGCCTGTACTTTCCACTTCTGCGCTGCGGCGGCGATGAGCAAGGCGCGCGCCATCGCGCCGGCCTTGCGCAACTGATCGAACGACTCCCAGGTGCTGGTCGAGCCGCCGGTCATCTGAATGCCGAACGCCGTATGCGCGTAGGCGGGCGCGGCGGGCGCGTGCTCGACGCGCACCCTGGACCAGTCGCAGTCGAGTTCCTCGGCGACGACCATCGGAATCGACGTCCACACGCCCTGGCCCAATTCCGAATGCTTGAGCAGCACCGTCACGCTGTTGTCGGGTGCGATGCGCACGAAAGCGTTCGGTGGAATCACCGGCGCGGCGGGCTTCGGCGCGTCCTCGGCGAATGCGCGGCGCAGGCCGAGCGGGATGAAGCATGCGACGACGAGACCGGCCGACAGGGTTGCGGTGGTCTTGAGAAAAGCGCGGCGCGTTTGTGCGGCTTGCAGGGAAAGGTCGTTACGCATGGCTCTTCTCCTTCGCAGCAGAAGCGGCCATCAATTCGGACGCGCGATGCACCGCGGTGCGGAGGCGTTGGTAGGTGCCGCAGCGGCAGATATTGCCGGTCATCGCTGCGTCGATCTCGGCATCGGTCGGCTTCGCATTCTGCGCGAGCAGCGCGACCGCAGACATGATCTGGCCCGACTGGCAGTAGCCGCACTGCACGACATCGGTTTCGATCCACGCGCGTTGTACCGGATGATCGGCATCTTTCGACAGGCCTTCGATCGTCGTGATTTTCTTGCCCGCGAGCGCAGCCGCCGGTGTGACGCACGCGCGCAGCGGCGCGCCGTCGACGTGCACCGTACACGCACCGCATTGCGCCATGCCGCGACCGAACTTGGTCCCGGTGAGGCCAACTACGTCGCGCAGCACCCATAGCAGGGGCATGTCGGCCGGCACATCGACATCGTGCGTCTGGCCATTGATTTCGAGTTTCATGGCGCGTTCCTCGACGTGTGCGGGGCGGTCAGATTACGCCGCCGCAATGACAACGACAATACGAATCAACGCAACAAAAACTTCACGTTTTTCCCGGAAGTCACGTTTCGAGCCAATGCAGATCGACTGCGCGATCGATGTCGATGGCAAGAGCGGCTTTGTCGATCGCGATCACCTCGCCGCTGCGTTGCGCAAGCAGGGCGCCCGCGCCGCGGTCGCCTTCGAGCCGCTGCAGATCATCGAACCATGCGCGCGGAAGTAGCGCGGGCACGCCAAGATGGCCGGCGTAGCAAGATGCTGCTGCGCGGCGTGGATCGCTGCGCCATGCATCAATGAGTGCTGCGAGGTGCTCGGCGTCGAGCGCGATCTGATCGCACAGCAGGATCAACGCACCCGCACATTCGGGCGAAAGGGCGGCGACGCCCGCGCGCAACGAGTGACTCAATCCGAGCGGCCAGTCCTCACTGTCGACGGCGCGGATAGGCAGATCCTGTACGTTCGCCAACATCGCGTCGGCATGTGCGCCGAGCACGATCAGCGCATCGGCTGGAGCGGTCGCGAGGCCGAGCCGCGCGGCGCGATGGATCAGCGTTTCGCCGCGATGGCGCAACAGTTGTTTCGGTTCGCCCAGGCGCGAGGAATCGCCTGCGGCAAGTACGATGAGGCCGTGCGCTGCGCTTGCCTCAGGCACGGCGCGCGGAAAAATATTGCTGCAGCTCGGCGGCGACCGCGAGCGCGACGGCCTCGCCGCCATGTCCGCCGAGATCGAGCCCGACTGGCGCATGCAGGCGCGGTAGCAGCTTCGCGGCCAAATCGTCGCCCAATTCTGCGAGCAACGCATCGCGCCGCGCACCGGGGCCGAGCAGGCCGATATAACCGATCGCGCTCAACGCGCACGCGCGCAAGTGCGTAAGATCGATCGCATAGTTGTGGCTCATCAGTATCACCGCATCCGTGCGCTCACTTACGAGCCTTGCCGCCGAAGCCTCAGGCGCGAGATCGATCAGCTCGTCGATCGTCGCCGCACGGGCAAAAGCGGCCCAGCGGCCGCGATGCTCGACCACATTGACGAACCAGCCGAGCCGTCGCGCAAACACCGCGAATGGCGCCGTCTCAGGGCCGGCGCCGAGCAACAACACCTGCGGCGGCGGCGCGATGCGCAGGCGATGCGCAAGCGCCAGCGCATCGTCGCGGCGCGATTCGTCGCGTCCGCTCGCGTCCCAAATAAAATCCGAATGCGGCGTGGGATTTCCCACGAAACCTGCCCGACCCATGCCCATGTCGGCGCCCTCGACGCATAGCGCGAGATCGAGGGCGGCGCCGTGTTCGACTACACCGAATAATGCCCGTGCGAGTGGCGCCCGCGGCGGCAGCGGCAGCAACAGCAAGCGCACGCGGCCGCGGCAGCCGATACCGCTGCCGAACAGCACGTCCTCGTCGCTGCGTGTGTCGAATTCCGTGACCGCCGCGCGGCCGCCTTCGAGCACCGCACGCGCAGCTTCCTCGAGTGCGGGTTCAAGACAGCCGCCGCTGATCACCCCGTGGCGCAGGCCCGCGCGGTCGAGCAGCACGAGCGCATCGCGCTTGCGATAGGTCGAGCCTTCCGTCGCGATCACCATGCCGAGCACGGCGGTGTCGTCGTGTTTGTGCACGCGCCACAGCGCATCGGTCAGGCCGCGCAGGCCGCAGCAAGATTCCGAATCGGTACGAACAGATGGCGCGTCAGTCATGCGCGCCAGTTTACGCGAGGGGCGGGCTTATGCGCGCACCGTCGCAAGGCGGCGATACTGGATCGCTTCGCTCAAATGCACGGTGTCGATGCGCGCGGCGCCGGCGAGGTCGGCGATCGTGCGCGCGACGCGCAGGATGCGCTGGTAGGCGCGCGCCGACAGCCCCAGCTTGTCCAGTGCGCGTTCGAGCAGCGCGCGATCAGCCGGAGCGAGCACGCAGTCGCGCTGCACTTCGCGATGCGACAGACGCGCGTTCGCTTTACTGGCACGTTGCATCTGGCGCTCACGCGCCGCGGCGACGCGTGAGCGCACGACCGCGCTCGATTCGCCGGCGGCCGCCTCGCTGCCAAGTTCGGCCAGCGCGATGCGCGGCACTTCGACTTGCAGGTCGATGCGGTCGAGCAGCGGCGCCGACACGCGTGCGCGGTAGCGCCGGATCGATTCGGGTGTGCAGGCACAGCGCCCAGACACATCGCCGGCATAACCACAGGGGCAGGGGTTCATTGCGGCGACGAGCTGGAACGCCGCGGGGAATTCGGCCTGCCGGGCCGCCCGCGATATCGCGATCTGTCCGGATTCGAGCGGCTCGCGCAACACTTCGAGCACGTGACGATCGAACTCGGGCAGTTCGTCCAAGAACAACACGCCGTGATGCGCTAGCGAAATTTCGCCGGGGCGCGGAATCGACCCCCCGCCTACAAGCGCTACCGCGGACGCAGTGTGATGCGGCGACCGAAAAGGTCGCATTTTCCATTTGTGGAAATCAATACTCTGGCCGGCGACCGAGCGCACCGCGGCCGATTCCAGCGCCTGTTCCTCGCTGAGTGGCGGCAGAATTCCGGGCAGTCGGCTCGCGAGCATGGTCTTGCCGGTGCCGGGCGGACCGACGAACAAAAGATGGTGCGCGCCTGCTGCGGCAATCTCGAGCGCGCGCCGCGCCTGCGCCTGGCCGCGCACGTCGGCGAGGTCGGGATAGTCGATCGGCGGTGCGGTTGCGTCGTCTGCCGCGCCGGTTGTCGCCGCAACGCCCGCGGGCAATTCGCCGGCGCCGCGCAGAAACGCGAGCACCTGCAGCAGCGAATCGGCACTGCGCACGTCGGCTGCGGCGACGAGTGCCGCCTCGTTGCCGTTCGCGCGTGGCACGATCAGCGCGCGTCCGCTGAGCGCGGCCTTGAGGGCCGCCGGCAGCACGCCGGTGACCGGGCGCAGTTCGCCCGATAGCGCAAGTTCGCCGAGAAATTCATAACGATCGAGCGCGTCGCGCGGTATGTGGCCGGCCGCGGCGAGAATGCCGAGGGCGATAGGTAGATCGAAGCGACCTCCGTCTTTCGGAAGGTCCGCTGGCGCCAGATTCACCGTTACGCGCCGCGCCGGATACTCGAATTGCGCATTCTGGATCGCCACACGCACGCGATCACGCGCCTCCTTCACCGCCGTCTCGGGCAGGCCGACGATCGAGGTGCCGGGCAATCCGCCAGAAAGATGCACCTCGACCGTGACCGCGGGCGCCGCGACGCCATCCTGCGCGCGGCTGTGGATTGTCGCCAAGCTCACGCAGCGCCCCGATTGGAAAGAATGCGCTTGTGGGGGAGTGCGACCAAGGATGGCCGCTCGTCACCCCCGCGCTCACGGACGAACGCATAAAATTCCGCCGGCGGCCGTGCCAGTCTCAATTGCTGTCCGTGCAAAAGCGTCTGCATCGCGCAGGGCACTCGACCGGACGACGAGCCGTGATCGTCGCAACGCGCGGTTTCTGGGGAGAAACCGCGGTATCGTTCACGGTCGCCAGCGGAAAGGGGCATCGCCAGCGTCCTTGCCGGCGAACTCGGTTCAATGCGAGATCGGGCGATTGCCGGCCAGTGTCTCGAGCTCGGCGATGCGGCGTTCGAGCGCCTCGACCATCGCGCGCGTGCGCAGCAGCACGCTGCGCTGCACGTCGAACTCCTCGCGGGTGACGAGATCGAGTTTCTTCAGGCCGCTGCGCAGCGTGTCTTTGAAATTCGCGGCAAGATCGTCGCGAGCCTCACGCGTGGCATTGACGAAGCCCTCGGCCTGGGCGGAGGGGACAAGTTCGAGCAGGCGACGCGCAAGCTCGTCGATCGGAGTAACGGTAGCCACGGCGGATACCCTCGTATTGAATGGATGGTTTGCAACGGACGAAAAGCAGTGTAGCGGCGTGCAGTCTCACGCGCGTCGGCGCGGTTCGGAAATTCACGTAGGTAAAACGCCTACACGCGCAGGCGCGTACGACTTGGTATAGTCCTAAGAACGCATCTCAAGGCGCGAGGCAGGCCATGAAACTCGTGACGGCGATCATCAAACCGTTCAAGCTCGACGACGTGCGCGAAGCGCTGGCGGAAGTCGGGGTACAGGGCATCACCGTGACCGAGGTCAAGGGCTTTGGCCGGCAGAAGGGTCACACCGAGCTATATCGCGGCGCCGAGTACGTCGTCGATTTTCTGCCCAAGATCAAGATCGAGATCGCCGTGCCCGAATCGATCGCCGAGCGCGTGGTCGAAACGATCCAGCACGCGGCCAACAGCGGCAAAATCGGCGATGGCAAGATTTTTGTATACGATCTGGATCAGGTGATTCGCATCCGCACCGGGGAAACTGGGGCGGATGCGCTGTAGATCCCTGGTGGCGCCGTCGTGCAGCGTGCGCGACATTGATCCCTGCAATGACGACTTGAGGTTTCCTATGGGCACGTGGGAATGTGACAAATGCGGAGAAACGGTCGGTACAGAACTCTCCGTTTGCTGGAATTGCGGGGCGCACGAGGATGGCAGCGCGCCTGACGTCGGCTTCGTTCGCGCTGACGAACCGATATTCTCCTCGGAACCCAAGCCACGGCAGTTGAACTGCGTGCGCTGCGGTAAACCGATGGAATTGGTCGGGCGCAAACGATTCTATGAGGGACCCCCGGCCGCACCTATCCGGCTTGGCGAACTGTTCGTCAACCGTGAAGTATTCGATATCCATGCCTGCACCGGCTGCGGCAAGGCGGAGTTGTTCGTGGCCGAGGTTTAATTCGGCCTTCTAGACGGCCATAAAAATTCCTTTGACGCGCCGCAACAATTATGCTTTATTCGCTATAGACATATTCCGGTAACGAATGCCGGCGCAAAGGAGCGGTAGTGCGCCGGTCAAAAACCGGCGGTGCGTGCCGGGGAAAGCGCGTCCGCCGCATTAGGCGGGCGTCATGCAGCAAGCAAAATCCTCAGGTCTGTACGATCCGTCGTTCGAACACGACAGCTGCGGTTTCGGGCTGATCGCCAACATCGACGGCAAAGCCAGCACCTGGCTGGTCGATCAGGCCTTCCAGACGCTCGCCAAGATGTCCCATCGCGGCGGCATCGGTGCCGACGGCATCACCGGCGATGGCTGCGGAATTCTGCTTTATCGCCCATTTGCATGGCTGCGCGCGCTCGCGCGCGAGGCCGGCTTCGAGCCCGGCGCATTGTTCGCTTCCGGCCACGTCTTTCTCGATCCGCAGGATGACACTCACGCGGCGGCGCAAAAAGCCGCGTTGGAAAAGCAATTGATCGCCGCGAGCTGCCGCATCGCCGGCTGGCGCGAAGTGCCGGTCGATGCGGCAGCCTGTGGCCCGATCGGCACCGCGCATCGCCCGCGCATCGCGCAGATTTTCATCGATGCGCCGGCGGGGATGGACGAAGCCAAATTTGAGCGCGTGCTGTTCCGCGCGCGCCGCCTCACCGAGAAGGCACTCGCGGACGACACACATTTCTATGTGGTCACGCTGTCGGCGAGCACGTTCGCCGCCAAGGCGATGGTCGCGCCGGGGCATTTGCGTGAGGCGTTTCCGGATTTTGCGCATCCAGAACTGGCGGCCTGTGCCGCGGTGTTTCACCAGCGCTACTCGACCAACACGATGCCGCATTGGAAGCTTGCGCAGCCGTTCCGACTGCTCGCGCACAATGGCGAGATCAACACGATCAAGGGCAATCGCAACTGGGTCACCGCGCGCGCGGCGAAGTATCAATCTCCACTGGTGGAATTGTCCGACATCGGCCCGCTCGTGAGCCTGACCGGCTCGGATTCGCAGAGCCTCGACAACATGCTCGAAGTGCTGGTCGCGGGCGGGCTCGACGTGCTGCTCGCGATGCGCATTCTGATGCCGCCTGCCTGGGCTTCACGCGAAGACCTCGACGAGGACCTCGAAGCGTTCTACGAGTATTACGCGTTGCACAGCGAACCCTGGGACGGCCCGGCAGGCATCGTGCTGTGCGATGCGCGTCACGCCGTTTGCACCCTGGATCGCAATGGCCTGCGTCCCGCGCGGTGGGCGCGTTCGGACGACAACCACATCATCATCGCGTCCGAAGCCGGATTGTGGGACGTGCCGCCTGAGCGCATTGTCGCCAAGGGCCGCCTCGGACCCGGCGAGATGATCGCGGTCGATCTCATCGAGCACAAGCTGCTCGACAGCGCGGCGGTCGACGCGATCAACCGGGCGCGTGCGCCGTTCAAGCGCTGGCTGCGCGAGAAACTGCACTACCTCGAATCGCATTTGATCGATCCTGCGCTTGCGGCCGAGCCTTTTTCGTCCGAGACGCTCGCGCGCTACCAGAAGCAGTTCGCACTGACGCGCGAGGAGCGTGACGTTGTGCTCAAGACGCTGGCCGAGGAAGAGGCCGAGGCGACCGGATCGATGGGCGACGACACGCCGATCGCCGTGATGTCGCGCCAATCGCGTCCGCTGTACGAATACTTCCGTCAGGCTTTCGCGCAGGTCACCAATCCGCCGATCGATCCGTTGCGCGAACGCCTCGTGATGTCGCTGACCACGCAGATAGGGCTCGAACGCAACGTATTCGAACTCGCGCCCGAGAACGCGAGCCAGGTGCTGCTCAACTCGCCGATCCTGTCGCAGCGCAAATTGCGCCAGATACTCGCACTGCCGCACATCGCGCCGGCGCATATCAAGCTCGACCTGTATTACGACGCGAAGGTCGGCCTGAAGGCCGCGATCGAAAAACTGTGCGATGAAGCCGAGGCGGCGGTACGTAGCGGGGTGATCCTGATACTGCTGTCGGATCGCTATCCGGCGCCGGGCCTGCTGCCGGTCCATGCGCTGCTGGCGATCGGTGCGGTGCACGCGCGCCTGACGCAAAAGCAGTTGCGTTGCGACTGCAATCTGCTGGTCGAAACGGGCAATGCGCGCGATGCGCATCACTTCGCCTGCCTGATCGGCTTCGGCGCGACCGCGGTGTATCCGTATCTGTCGTACCAGACGCTGTACGACATGAACCGCCGCGGCGAGCTCAAGGGCCGCGCAGGCGAACCGCCGAGCGAGATCGGCCGCAGCTATCGACGCGGCATCCAGAAGGGCCTGCTCAAGATCATTTCGAAAATGGGCATCTCGACGATCGCTGGCTATCGCGGCGCGCAACTGTTCGAAATCGTCGGACTCGATCGCGACGTCGTCGACTTGTGCTTCCCCGGCACGCCGTCGCGCATCGGCGGCGCGAGTTTCGTGGATATCCAGAACGAATATCAGGCGCAGTCGATCGCCGCGCGCGATCCGAACTATGCGCTGCCGCCGGGTGGCCTGATGAAGGCGCTGCCGGGCAGCGAGTACCACATGTAGAACCCCGAGGTCGTCGGCGCGCTGCAGCTCGCGGTGCGCACGGGCGATGCGCGCTTGTATAAAAAGTACGCCACGGCGGTGGACGAACGCGCGCCGGCGGCGTTGCGCGATCTGCTCGAAGTCACCGGTGCGCAGCAGGCGATCGCGATCGAGGAAGTCGAACCGGTCGAGTCAATCCTGCAACGCTTCGACTCCGCTGGCATGTCGCTCGGCGCGCTCTCGCCCGAGGCGCACGAGGCGCTCGCGATCGCGATGAACCGCCTCGGCGCGCGCAGCAACTCGGGCGAGGGAGGCGAGGATCCCGCACGCTACGGCACCGAGAAGATGTCGAAGATCAAGCAGGTCGCGTCGGGGCGTTTCGGCGTTACGCCGGCGTATCTCGTCAACGCCGAGGTGCTGCAGATCAAGATCGCGCAGGGCGCCAAGCCCGGCGAAGGCGGCCAGCTGCCCGGGCACAAGGTCAATGCGCTCATCGCGCGATTAAGATATGCGCGGCCGGGCATCGGCCTGATTTCACCGCCGCCGCATCATGATATTTACTCGATCGAAGATCTGGCGCAGCTGATCTACGATTTGAAGGAGGTCAATCCGGGCGCGCTCGTATCGGTCAAGCTCGTCGCGCATGCGGGCGTCGGCACGATCGCGGCGGGTGTCGCGAAAGCCGGCGCCGATCTGATCACGATCTCCGGTCACGACGGCGGCACCGGCGCCAGTCCGCTCACCTCGATCCGCTACGCCGGCGTGCCATGGGAACTCGGTCTCGCCGAGACGCAACAGACCCTCGTACGCAACGGCCTGCGCGAACGCGTGATCGTGCAGACCGACGGCGGCTTGAAGACCGGTCTCGACATCATCAAGGCCGCCTTGCTCGGTGCGGATTCGTACGGCTTCGGCACCGCGCCGCTGGTCGCGCTCGGCTGCAA
>Ga0066704_10001002_pt1 | contig 11533 bp, 10 predicted proteins | sample GraSoiAngelo_153_FD_66458 | JGI IMG/M metagenome (GOLD analysis project Ga0066704, IMG submission 66458) | Grasslands soil microbial communities from the Angelo Coastal Reserve, California, USA - 14_1009_12_40cm | ecosystem: Environmental > Terrestrial > Soil > Grasslands | place: USA... | reverse complement strand
GTTGCGGACGAACCAGCTGAAAGCGGCAAGACCTCAGCCGTGCTCTTCAGAAGCAGCATGTAGAGCGCTCCGGCGCGGAAGGTTTTGGCGAAGCAGTTGCCATGGCGACCGTCGCGCCGAACAAACGCGTACGGAAACGGCGAATCGTTGAAATCATCATGTTCCGTCAGAGTGCCTTCGAGCACGATCAGCGGACCGGGGCTGGTTCCCTTTAACGTGTCGACAACTTGGAATTCCACGAGGTCGGCGAAACGATTGGGTGCGGCTCGGGTCAGCCCGACGACACGCGCGGCTTTGACGAGCGCCTCTGGCGTCGGCATCGGTCCGATGCGGCTGCACGCATGACCTGCGCGTGCTGTTCCAACGACGAGCAAGACTGCAATCGCAATCGGCTTCCGTGCGTGCATGTCGATATTAGACCCCGACACTGGCACCATGCTCCCGTCGATTGAGACACGTGCCGAGATGGCATTACAAGACGGCAGGCAAGTCGTTTGAGAGCTTCGTTAGTCGATACCGGCGCGCATCGGTAGCGCCGACTGTAACCGTTGTGCGCGCATTCTCCGTTTGCGGCTTCCTACGCGCACGATGCACCGGATGTTCAGCCCTGACCTGCAGGCCGATTGACGCGCTCGATCGAGGTGAGCATCTCCTCGGTCAGGCCCGCGCGACGAAGCACGCCGAGGATGAAGTCCGTCTTGCCGAACACGTAGCTGTTGATGTCGTTCTGAAAGTGCCGGGCGAGCGCCTTCTTCAGCTCTCCATACTGGCATGCGGCGTCGGGTTGCGCCCGCAGGTAATCGCGCAAGGCGAGTTGATTCAGAAGCGCGGTCGCGCCGTCAGGCGAGACATAAAGGTGGTGTCGCACCATATCAGGCGGATGATCAAACGCCTCGCGGTCCTCGATACCGAGATTCCCCCGATGACAATATCCAAGCGTCCGAAGTCGCTCAATCGCCCGTCCGACGACGTTTCGTCCGGGAACGACAACGGTCATGTCGACGATTGGCTTGGACGCGAGACCCGGCACCGACGTGCCGCCAACGTGTTCAATGCGAAGCGCGACCTCTGCCACCACCGGCCAGACTTGCGCGCGAAGTTTCTCGAACAGGCGCGGCCATTCCTCGTCGTAATCGACGACGACGACAGTTCTGGTCGTCAGCGCGAACTCCCGTCGATGTTCACCGATGTGCTCCCGTGGCTAACGCAACCCTACATGAACGCCAATCTTGTGCATGACAAGCCTCAGGTTGGACTCTCCAATTTGACATAATCTAGCCCGCATCGGGCGCGAAGGAGAGATGGAAATGGCGAATGTGTCCAGCCGTCGAGCGTTTGTCAAACAGGCGGCCATGCTGGTTGCGGCAACGCAGGCAAGTCGATGGCCGACGCTCGCGGCCGCGGAGCCCGACGGCGTGATCGCGACAACGTCGGCGGGCAGGATCCGCGGGATCGCGAGCGAAGGCATCAACGTCTTCAAAGGGATTCCCTACGGCGGCACGGCTGCGGGCAACAATCGCTTCATGCCTCCGACCAAACCGGCGCCGTGGACAGGCGTGCGGGATGCGCTTGCCTATGGACCCACTGCGCCGCAGACGGTCAACCGCGGTAGTGGACCCGCGCGAGGCTCGGCAGCAGCCTGCCCTTCATGTGAGGAAAGCGAAGACTGTCTGGTGCTCAACGTCTTCTCGCCGGGCCTGAGCGACGGAAGGAAACGGCCGGTGATGGTGTGGCTGCATGGAGGCGGCTTCGCCACGGGGTCGGGGTCGGGGCCGATCCTCGATGGCACCAGCCTGGCGCGCCACGGCGACGTGGTCGTGGTGACGATCAACCATCGCCTCAACGTGTTCGGCTTCACGTACCTCGGCGAGTCCGAAGGTTCGGACTTCGCGTCGTCAGGCGCCGTCGGTCTGCTCGACATCGTCGCGGCGCTTCAGTGGGTGCGCGACAACATCGACCGGTTCGGCGGCGATCCGAACCTCGTCACGATCTTCGGGCAGTCGGGCGGCGGGCGGAAGGTTGCGACGTTGATGGCGATGCCGTCCGCGAAGGGACTGTTCCACCGGGCCATCATCGAGAGCGGCGCGGTGCTGCGGTTGACGACGCGGGAAGATGCCGTTCGCACGACGGATTTACTGATTGCCGAATTGGGCCTCGCCAAAGGCCACGCGCGGGAGCTGCAGAACGTGCCGATGGCCAGACTGCTCGCCGCCAACGCGGCGGTCACGAGCAAGCTGACGTTCGGCGAACCGGGTATGGTGGCCAACTCGCCGACGGTTGACGGCGCGGTCATACCGAACCATCCGTGGGATCCGAGTGGTCCGGCCCTCTCCGCCAGCATTCCATTGCTCATCGGATATGCACGCACAGAGGAGACGCTCTACGATCGGCCCACGCCAGAGACGCTCGCGCTCGACGAGGCCGGACTGCGGGCGCGCGCTGAGAGACGCCTCGGCATGAATCCGGAGCGGGTGATCGAGGTGTTCCGCAAGGCACACCCAGACGCCACGCCGTGGGATCTGTGGATCCTGATTGCGACGGATCATCCGAGAGGAACCTATTCGCGCGAGCTCGCCAGGCGCAAAGCGCTGCAGGCCGCGGCACCGGCGTTCGCCTATCGTTTCGACTGGGAAACGCCGGAGGGCGGGGGACATATGCGGTCGCCGCACACGATCGAAGTTCCCTTCGTGTTCAACAACATCAAGGTCGCGGGGCCGCTGATCTCGAAGATGCCGCAAGCCTACGCGCTCGCCGACAAGGTGAGCGCGGCGTGGGTGGCGTTCGCGCGAACGGGGAATCCGAATACGTCGGGGTTGCCGAAGTGGCCTGCGTATTCGACGACGGCGCGCGACACCATGTTGTTCAACAACGCGAGCCGCGTGGAACAGGATCCCGACCGCGAGCCGCGTCTGGTGATGGAGCAGCTGTTGAAGCTGACGTAGCCACTCATCTGGCGTCACGCGACTCACTTCTTTTTCGGCGTCATCGGGACGTGCGGCATCTGGAACGGATTCGGGTCCCGTTCATGGTTGTGGCGGCGGAACCGAGTAATGGAGCGCGACGAGGGACCACCCGCGGGGAGTGCGCCGGTAGACGTGGCTCTCCCATCCCTTCGATGCCATCGGCTGACCGGCCGACAACTTCGCCGTGAAGGTCCAGTCGAACACGAGCCAGGCGGTGTCTCCGTTGACGTGGATCGCGACGTTCGTCGATTCCAGATTTCGTTCCGAGAAGGCCTTCTGGAGGAAATTGATGTAGATGTTCGTTTTGACGCTGTCCCAACCCTGAAACCGGCCGAACGGCGTCACCGCGACGACATCTGCGGTTTGCGACCACACCTCCGACGCCAGCACCAGATCGGCGCCTTTCACCGACGACAAATACTTTTCGAACTGCTGTTGGACTTGCTTCCTGTCCGCTTGTTCGTCGCCGGCGTGGACAGGTGCCGAGGAAAGCACGACTGCGACGACAGCGCCAACCAACGCGGTGCGTCTGACATTCATGGCGGTTCTCCTGCGCTCGATTGTGGCCGCATATGGTGCTCCCGCGCCGCCTCGATCTGCAACACGCACGTGTGGTTGGCTCGGAGAGCGCGATCGACCGGCGAGAGACGCGCCAGCACCACTCACCGCGAGCGACGCGCCCGTCAGAATCCAAGTCATACTTACCGGTCTTTCAGGAGGCGTCCATGCCACGAACTCACCGCTTATGGGTCGCGATCGCCGTCGCGACGCTCCTCCCGCTCGGTTCCGCCACTGCCAGAACGATAGAAGTCGATGCGGCGACTATCGCCGACATCAACGCGGCCTTCGACGCCGGGACGTTGACGTCCGAAGCCCTGACCAGGATGTGTCTGGCGCGCATCGACGCGTTCGACCGCAACGGGCCGACCTTGCATGCGGTGATCTTTCTCAACCCCAGGGCGCTCGAGCAGGCCCGCGCGCTCGACGCGGAGCGAAGGGCCAAGGGCCGCCGATCGCCCCTTCACGGCATCCCGGTCGTCCTCAAGGACAATTACGACACGTTCGACATGCCGACCACCGGCGGCTCGATCCTGCTCGAAGGATCGATTCCCTCGAAGGACGCGTTCGTCGTCAAGAAGCTGCGCGATGCCGGCGCGATCATTCTCGCCAAAGTGAACATGTCAGAGTTTGCATCGGGCGGGACCTACAGCTCGCTCGGCGGCCAGTCGCTGAACCCGCACGACCTCACGCGCGGCCCTTCGGGATCGTCGGGCGGCACCGGCGTCGCGATCGCCGCGGCGTACGCGGTCATTGGGATGGGAACCGACACCGGGGGCTCGATTCGAGGACCGGCGACCACGAACGGCATCGCCGCATTGAAGCCGACGCACGGGTTGCTGAGCCGCTCCGGCATCATTCCCCTGGCGCTCAGCTTCGACACCGGCGGTCCGATGGCGCGCAGCGTGTTCGACGTGGCGGCCGCGCTCGGCATCATGACCGGCGTCGACGCCGCCGACCCGGCGACCGCCAAGAGCGAAGCGAAATTCCAGACCGGTTACACCGCGGGCCTTCGCGTCGATGCGCTCAACGGCGCGCGGATCGGCGTGGCGCGAGATTTCATGGGCGCCGATCCCGACGTCGACTGGGTGATGGAGGCCGCGTTCTCCGCGATGCGCAAGGCGGGAGCGACGCTGGTCGATGTCCGATACCCGAAGTGGCTGCTCGACGTGAAGGGCGAGTTCTACACCGCAATTCGTTATCCGGAATTCGCAGTGCAGATCGCGGAATACCTGAAGGGCACTGGTCCGAAGTACCCGAAAACGCTCGCTGAGATGATCGAGCGGGCCAACCAGTTCACCGGCACGCGCGGCGATGGTGCGCGGCCGAATCCGAGCCGTTGGACGCTCTTCAAGCGGGAGGTCGAGGCAGGCTCGATGACCGATTACCGCTACACCGCAGTCCATGACTACGGACTGCCGATGGTGCGCGCCGTTGTCGAAGGAATGTTCGAGGCGCAACAGCTCGACGCGATCGTCTATCCCACAGCGTCGCGCCGCCCGAGCCTCATCACCGCCACTGCGGGCGCCGGCACCACTGTCGCTTCGGCGCTGTCGGCCTCGGGACTCGGCGCGACAGACGTCGCGAACCTCACCGGATTCCCGGATTTGATCGTGCCGGCTGGATTCACCGGCGACAGCCTGCCGGTCGGACTGTCGTTCTTCGGCCGCGCGTTCGGCGAGTCGAAACTGCTCTCACTCGGCTACAGCTTCGAGCAGGCGACAAAGGCACGCCGGCGTCCCGTTCACACGCCGGCGCTTCCGGGCGGGACGATCTCGATGCCGTAGTCAGCGAGACGCGACCGCGTCGTACAAATCGCCGGCCAGATATTTCAGCCCGGTATCGACCGCGACGGTGGCCACCACTCTTCCCGGCCCGAGCTCGCGCGCAAGGTGGATGGCGGCGGCGATGTTCAGTCCGCTCGACGTGCCGACGAGCAATCCTTCTTCGCGGGCAAGGCGCCGCGCGATCAGGCGCGCTTCCGCTTCGTCGACGGCGCGCGCCTCGTCGTACGGCTTGTCGGCCATGTGCGGCGGCACGCTGCCCGTGGCGGTCCCCTCGACGCTGTGCGCCCCACCGCGTCCTTCGGTCAACGCGGGCGAGCTCGATGGCTCCAACGCGACGATGCGCGCGCCACTGCGGCCTTCCCTGAGCGCCTGCGCGACGCCGCGCAGCATCCCGCCGGTGCCGACGGCGCCGCAGAACGCATCGATCCGCCCGCCGGTCTGCTCGAGCAGTTCACGTCCGATCTCCATGTACCCCGCGATCGCATCGCTGTTGTGGAACTGATCGGTCCAGAACGTGTTCGGCTCTTCAGCAAGCGCCTTGATTTCGTGCTTGAATCGCTCGAACAACGACGGCGTCACCTTGCCGCCTTCACTCGGCACGATCCTTACCTCCGCTCCAAACGCGGCCATCGTCTGAAGCTTCTCGCGCGCGAACGCGTCAGACGAGAGGACGACGAATGCGTATCCCTTCGCAGCGCACACCATCGCCAGCGACGATCCCGTGCTGCCGCCGGTGAACTCGACGACGCGCGTGCCAGGACCGAGTGCGCCTCGCGCTTCGGCGCCCTCAATCATCGCGAGCGCCATTCGGTCCTTGTACGAGCCGGTGGGGTTGTAGAACTCGAGCTTCACGAGCACATCGGCAGCGCCAGCCGGCACGACGCGGCGCAGTCGAACGAGCGGCGTGCGGCCGATTGCGTGGAGCACCGAGCCGGCAATCGTAGTCATCGTCATGTGTTCATCGTACCGTGAAACACGCTCGGCCGAGATCGGCCGCGAGCGGCGAATCGCGGTCAGCCTGGTTGGTCGAAAAGGTACGATCATCGCTAAACGCGCGTACATGGCCGAGTGATCCGACTTCGTCAGTTCACGACCGGGTGGCGGTACAATCGCCCTGATGGGTCACGACACGTCGAGCGAACGACCGAACGGCTACGAGCGGTTTTTCGGATTCCACCAGGCGCCGTTCAGCCTCGCGCCGGATCCCCGATTCTGGTTCCAGAGCGCGTCGCACGCCGCGGCCCTCTCCCAGATCACGTACGCACTCGAGCGCCGCGAACCGGTCGTCGTCGTAACCGGTGAAATCGGCACCGGCAAGACGCTGCTCTGCAGGACCGTTCTCGAGCGGCTCGAGCGCAAGACGTTCCTGTCGATTGTCAACGACCCACTGCTCGAACGGGACGATCTTCTCAAGCAGATGCTTCAGGACTTCGGCGTCCTCTCGAAGGATCGAACGGTCGTGACCGAGACGAACCGCCACGATCTCATTCGCGCCCTGGAGGAGTTTCTCTCGTCGCTCAGGCAGCTCCGGGCGCATGCGGCCGTCATCATCGACGAGGCGCAGCACGTGCAGCCGGACGTCCTCGAGCAGATCCGCCTTGTGTCGAACATTCAGGACGAGCGCGGCACGATGCTGCAAGTCATCCTGGTCGGGCAAACGAACCTGGAGAGGTTGTTATCGCAGCCGGAGCTGCGTCAGTTGCAACAGCGGGTGTCGCGACACGTGAAGCTCGATCCCCTGAGCGAACCCGAAGTCGCGCTCTACATCGGCCATCGGCTCGCCGTCGCGCGCGAGCGGCAGCTGCAGTCGAACATCCCGGGTGCAGGAGATCTGGAGCGCGAGCTGGCAGAATGGGAGCGGACGAATTCGGAGTCGGCGTTCACACCAGAGGCGGTTCGTGCGGTGGCGCAGCTTTCGCGTGGAATCCCGCGAGTGGTGAATCTTCTCTGCGACCGCGCGCTCGAGGCCGCGTACGAACGGCGGTCGCGGCCGGTCGACGCGGCGTTGATCAACGCGGCCGCGCAGGCCCTGGATCTGGTCGCTGCGCCTCAGGCCGCCGCCTCACTGGCGGCTGCCGTGCCCGCCTCTCCGGCAACAACCAGCACACAGCACCATGCACCCACCACCCTGCACGATGCACCCAGCACCTTGCACGATGCACTCAGTACCCCGCACGATGCACCCGGCACCCAGCACCGTGCACCCGGCACCCTGCACGATGCACCCGGCACCCTGAACCCTCCACCCACGTCGCCAATGTGGCCGGAGCTTGTCACGAGTCCAGCTCCCACGCGCGACGAACAGCGGCCGACAGGTGGGACCGGACATGTGCGCCGTTACGCGATCGTTGCGGCGTCGCTCGCGCTCGTCGGCGCCGCGTTGTGGCTCGGCGGGCGCGCCCTGAACCGGCGCGGGGAAGGCGAACACGTTCAACCGCCGGCAGCCGCCGTGCAGCCGACGACCGCGCCGCAAGCGGCACCAATTGTTGCCGCTCCATCGCGTGACACGTCGCGACCGACAGCGTCCGCCGCGCCGACGGCGACTTCGCCTGCCCCTCAAGCGACGGGGACCGCAATGCGATCGCCCGAACCAGCGGGTGAGGCAGTCGAGATCGTGGTCGCGTCGTTTCACACCGCCGCACGCGCCGGCGACGTCGCCGCGCAGATAGCGGCGCTGGGGGAACCGGTTCGCCGACGGACGACCGGAAATTGGCAGCAGGTGCTCGCCGGCCCGTACGCATCTTCTGCCAAAGCTCAGGACGCGCAGCAGCGGCTCGCGCGCGCGGGCTTCACCGGGACTCAGCTCGTGCCTGCTGCACGCTAGAAATCCAGGATGGCCCGGACCGGTTTCAAGTCCGTGGACGAGTACATGGCTTCGCAACCCGACGCCGTGCGGGGCTTGCTGAGGCGGGTGCGCAGTACCGTCCGCGAGGCCTTGCCCCGAGCCGAGGAAGTGATCTCGTACAACATTCCCGCGTACAAGATGGACGGCGGCGCGGTGCTCTATTTCGCCGCGTGGAAGCAACACTACTCGCTCTACCCGGCCACCGGCCGCCTCGTCGCGGCGCTCAAAGACGAACTTGCACCGTACGAGATCAGCAAGGGCACGATCCGGTTCCCACTGTCTCAGGCCGTCCCCGTGAAATTGATCGGACGAATCGCCAAATTCCGTGCGAAAGAAGTCGCCGACCGTGAGAGAGCCACGGCGGCGGCGCCGGCGCGGGTGACCACGAAACAGACGAAATCACGAGACACACGAAAACGTTGAAATATTTTTCGTGAGTTTCGTGGCGCGTGTGGCCGGTCTCGATTCGTCAAGGACGTGCCACTAAGGGATGAACGTCATGCCGACGCGGACGATCGGTCCTCGGTGGAGCCGCTCGCCGCGGACGAAGCCGTCCGACTTGTAGCCGATCTGAACGAGGACGCCGGTGCGTTCCGCACCGCGGCCGATCGGAATCCGCACCGTTGCCGCACCGAGGCCGCCGGTGGTGAACACCCGAAAATCTGGCGGCGCATCGAGTGACGGCTGACGCCACACGTTCACCGCGACGTCGCCGCGCAACCATGCGCTGCGCAGAACGTCGGTCGCGACGACTCCGAAATCCCACGCGCGCCGGCCTCCGGTGTCGCCCACGCCGATCGAGACGCTCATCAGTCGCTGCCGGCGGATGATGGCGTGCTCGGTCGTCAAGGCGGTGCCGTAGGGCGTCATCTCGAAATGCAGCGCGGGCAGATAGCGCACGTCATGCGGCAGCGGAATCATCGGCAGCGCCGCCGACGTCCGCCCGCGGATCAGGTACGACCAGGCCCACCCGTAGGCGGCATACGCCAGCAGCGGATCGGCGAGCATCAGCAGCGCGCGCCGCTTCAGCGTCGACGCGATGAACGGCGTGCACGCGGGCGGGTCGCACTCGTCGTTGACGTCGTGCAGGAACGCGGCAATGTCGTGTCCCTCAGGCGATCGCGGCGACACGCTGCGGATGTAGCGAAGCCCGTCGAGCCGCGACTCGAGATACAGCCACGCCTCACGGTAGTGAAGAGCGTCAGCCGCGAGCGCCTGCCGGCCGATCTGATCCGCCAGCACGTTCTGCGCTTCGATGCCGCCCGTGTCGATGCCGAGCACGTCGGCGCGCGTCACCAGCACGTCGCCTTCGAATTCGGTGGACGCGCCGCCGCCGCCGTACGGAATCGGCGCATCGAAGCGATACCTGATATCTCCCGCGCCGATTTCGCGCAGCCTCGCGCCGTGGCCGAACACTTCGTGCCCGACCACCATCAGGAAATGGTCCTGCGGCAAATCCAGTCCGAACCACTTTCCAAAACGGTAGCCGATGCCGAGCGCGTGCTTCAGCGGCGTCGGCTCATCGAAGCGCAGCGGCGGCAGCCATCGATCCTCGACGTCGGCGAGCGCACGCTCGATCGTCAGCAGGTCGGCGGCGCCGGCTGCCGGCGTCATGTCGCGATCGAGCACACCGACGTACCGGCGATCATCCTGCCCGGCTGCGAAGCGCGGTGAGAACGTGAGGACAGCGACAACGATGACGGCAGCGATGCGGCGCCGTTCGGGCACGATCAGCTATTGTGGCCGATTATCAGCTCTCACGAAGGACGCGCGCTGGATCGATGCGCGACGCACGCCAGGCCGGCAGCCACCCGGCAACGGCGCCGACAACGGCGAGCGTGAGTGCCGCGCCAACCAACGTCACGGAATCGCGCGGTTCGACTCCGTACAGGAGCGACGCGACGAGCTTTGATACCCAGAGACTGGAGACAGCATGGCGACGAGGCGTTCCTGCATCAACGAGCCGATGCGATCGTCATGATGACCGGCCAGGTCGACGTCGATATGCTGCGAGTATGCGTAAGGCGCATGTTTATTTTATCAAGGAACAAGTTGATTTAGTAAACTAACCTTACCGCGTTCCGACCCCGGGTGATCCGCATGGCACATGAACAGAAGCGCGGCTACGGCCAGTACTGCGCGCTCGCGAAGGCGCTCGACGTGATCGGCGATCGCTGGACGATGCTCATCGTCCGCGAGCTGCTGCTGCGCGGGCCGTGCCGCTACACCGATCTGCTCGCCGGCCTGCCGGGGATCGCGACGAACCTGCTGGCCGCACGGCTGCGCGAGCTCGAGGCCGCGGGCATCACCGTCCGGGAGAGGGAGCCGCCGCCCGTCGCGACCATGCTCATTCGCCTGACGCCGCGCGGCGAGGAGCTGCGCGCCGTGGTGCACGCGATCGGACGCTGGGGCGCGGCGCTCTTGAAGGATGCGGCGCCGACCGATGCGTTCCGCAGCCACTGGATCGCGATGCCAATCGAGCTGCACCTCATCGACCGCGCTCCGAAACGCAAGCCGATTGCGATCGAGGTCGATACCGGCGGCCCACCGATCGTCGTGGAGACGGTGAACGGAAGCGTGCGCGCGCGGCCGGGGACTTGTGATGCTCCCGACGCCGTGGTTTCGGGCCGGCCGCAGGTCGTCGTCGCGGCGCTGACAGGCCGGTTGACGCTGGCCGAAGCCCGCCGACACGGGCTGCGCGTCAAGGGCAGCCTGAAAGCGCTCGAACGCGTCCGGCCGCTCGACGTCGGACGGCGCGTTGTCGTTGGGCATGTCGGACGAGACTCTGGCGCCCGATCCAGCCGCGCTTCACGATCCTGAGACCGTCGTGCCCGCCGCCGATATCGATCCGGAGGGACTCGCGGACGTGCTAAGGCTCTATCTGAGCGAAGAAATCGCGTCGTTCAAATGTCCGCGAGCGCTGCGGCTGACACCGGCGGCCTCTTGGGCACGACCGGCACGAGAAGTCCATCCTTCGGAATCGTGAGCGCGACGGGATGGACGCGCGGCCCGAGTGGCACCGATTTCCGCGGATTGGCATAAACGGCGTGTTTGCCGTGCAGCTTGTGCCAGTCGGCCACGCTCGCCGTGTGGTGCATCTTCTCGACGATGTACCGCCAGCCGACTCCGGTGTTGTAGGCGCAGAACGAGATCTCGCCCATCTGCGTGGCGTACGGAATGATGCACATTTCGGTACGGCGGAAATCGTAAGTCCAGAGATCCTGGAACCACATGCCGGCGATGAACAGTACGAGCCACTCATCGGACTTGCGGTTGCCATCGACGGGAGCGCCGACGCCGCCGAGCGCGCCACCGCTTTGCTTGTCGAACTTCTTGATCAGATCGAAGAGGCGGAATCCTTCCGGCGCGCGCGACGGCCG
>Ga0066704_10000992_pt1 | contig 11587 bp, 8 predicted proteins | sample GraSoiAngelo_153_FD_66458 | JGI IMG/M metagenome (GOLD analysis project Ga0066704, IMG submission 66458) | Grasslands soil microbial communities from the Angelo Coastal Reserve, California, USA - 14_1009_12_40cm | ecosystem: Environmental > Terrestrial > Soil > Grasslands | place: USA... | reverse complement strand
TCGCAGATGTACGAGTGGCTGCCGTGGGTGGACGGCACACTGGAAAGCGTGCCGAAGGAGGCGAGCGCGCGCCGCCGCTGGCTCCGTGAAACGCGCGCCGTTCAGCCGACGCCCGCCGTCCGGGCCGTGCTCGCCAGATGGTACGGGCCTGAGAAGGGCGGCGCGGTCCGCTACGCCGAAGCGTTCGAGATTTGCGAGTACGGCGCACGTCCCGACCAGGCGATGATCCGGAAGCTCTTTCCGTTCCTGCCGACTGGATTGAGGGATTAGCAGTCGATCCGATGGATCCCACGCTGGCTTACGTCGGCACCTATACGGGAGCGAAGAGTCAAGGGATCTATCTGTTCAGACTGGAGGCCGACAACCCCGAGATCTCGCAGAACATCAGGCTCGTCCCGCTTGGATTGGCGGCGGCGTCGCCGAATCCTTCCTTCCTCGAGATCGATCTGAAGCGGCGGCTGCTGTTCGCGGTCAACGAGATAAACCAGTTCGAGGGCAAGGCGACCGGCGCTGTCAGCGCTTTCTCAATCGACAAGGCGAAGGGGACGCTCACGCTCATCAATCAGCGTCCGTCGATGGGCACCGGTCCGTGCCACCTGGTTCTCGACAAGAGCGGCCGGCACCTGCTGATCGCGAACTACGGCAGCGGCAGCGTGTCGGTGCTTCCGGTTTCCGCCGACGGAAGGCTCGGCGTGGCGAGTCACGCCGTGCAACACACCGGCAGCAGCGTGAACCCGGATCGCCAGAAAGGTCCGCACGCGCACTGCGTGACGATCGATCGCGCGAACCGCTTCGTGTTCGTGTGCGACCTCGGACTCGACAAAGTGCTCGCGTACCGATTCGACGCGCAGCGCGGGAGGCTCACGCCCCACGATCCGCCGTTCGCGCAGGTGAAACCGGGCGCCGGACCGCGTCATATGGTCTTTCGGCCCGACGGTCGCTTCGCCTACGTCATCAACGAGCTGACCTCCACGGTGACGGCCTTCCGGTACGACGCGAACGCCGGCGCGCTGCACGAAGTGCAGACGGTTTCGACGCTGCCCGAACATTTCGATGGCGCGAATACGGGCGCTGAAGTGGACGTGCATCCGTCCGGCAAGTGGCTCTACGCGTCGAACCGCGGTCACAACAGCGTCGTGCTGTTCGACGTCGATTCGGACAACGGGACGCTGACCTACGTCGAGGAGCAGGGAACGGGCGGATTCAAGCCGCGTCACTTCGGGATCGAACCCGCCGCAACATATCTCGCGGTCGGCAACCAGGATTCCGACACGATCCTCGTCGCGCGAATCGACGCCGGAAACGGTCGATTGAAACCGTCGGGCGTCTTCGCGAACGCGCCGTCGCCCGTGTGCGTGAAGTTCCTGCCGCCGACGTCATCGATGTAGCGCGAAGGCTTTAGTAGTTGTAGCGCGAAGGCTTTAGCCGAGCGATGAGGTGAACATGATCTCCAGGCGCACCGTGCTCCGCGCTGGCGGCGTCGCCATGGCGCTGCCGTGGCTCGAGTCGCTGCCGGTCGCGGCGGCGGTCAGGTCCGATCGATCGAGCGGATTTCCGAAGCGGTTTGCCGTGCTGTTCACGGGCAACGGCATCAACGGCAATCACTGGTGGGCGCGCGGCAACGGCGCCGAGATGACGTTGAGCCGATCGCTTCAGCCACTTCACCCGCTGAAGCTGAAGATCAACGTGATCAACGGCCTGTTCAACAAACCGGCCGTCGGAATGGGCATCCATCCCGCGCAGACCGGCAATCTCCTGTCCGGCGTGCCCCTCCAGCCAGGGCCGATCGTGCGATCGGGGATCACCGCAGACCAGGTGCTCGCGAACCGAATGGGTCACGAGACGCCGCAGGCGAGCCTCGTGCTGGCGTGCGAGCCGCCGATGACCGGGTATCACGAGACGGACTTCTCGATGGCGTACAGCTCGCACATCTCGTGGCGGAGCGACGGTTCGCCCGTGCCGAGCGAGTTGTCGCCGTCGAGCGCGTTCGACCGGGTGTTCGAGAATCGCGGGAGCCTCCGGCATCAGAGCATCCTGGATCGCGTGAAAGATCGCGCCGAGCGTGTCGGCCGAATGGTGAGCGCTTCCGACAGGGAAAGACTTGACGGATACCTTACGAGCGTGCGGGAGGTCGAGACGCGCGTCGATCGCGTGCGGAACGGCGCGCCGGGCGACGTTCGCGAACACGCACGATTGATGTGCGACATCATCGCGCTCGCCTTCCAGAGCGACAGGACGCGGGTCGCCTCGCTGCTGCTCGCGCGCGATCTGTCGTCGCTCTCCTATCCGTTCCTCGGGATGCGCGCCGATCATCATTCGGCGTCGCACGACGATCTGTCGGACGGCTACGAGCGCATCTCGCGCTTCCATCTGAGTCAGCTCGCGTACCTCGCCGAAAAGCTGGACGCGATGCCCGAAGGCGACGGCACGGTGCTCGACAACTGCTGCCTGCTGTGGCTCTCGAACATGTGGTCCGGGTGGAAGCACGACAACATGAAGCTGCCGGTCGTGACGGCGGGTGGCCTCGGCGGCACGCTCGAGACCGGGCGCTCGCTCGAATATCTCTACGCCGGCGACGACAACCGCCGGCTGTGCAGCCTGTATCTCTCGATCATGGACAGGATGGGCGTGACGCTCGATTGCTTCGGTGATGCCGATCGGCGGCTCGAGGGCTTTTGATCTCGAAATACTAGAAAACGATCTCAGCGATCGGCGAACAGCAGGTCGCCGAACCGCTCGTACTCGTGGAAGCTCTTCTCCACGTGCGCCCACTCCCACTGCGCACGTCTTCCCTCGTCGTAGTCCATGCGGTAGACGTTGGCGCGCCACCTCGTGCCCGGCTTCGGCGGAACGTTCTGCAGCGGCCGCAGCAGCGCGTACGGAATGAAGAACTCGGCTCGCCAGCCCTGAATCGCCGCGTGCGGCTGTTTCGGTCCTCCGACGGTGCTGGTGGCTTTCCGCGTCAGACGATCGCGCTCATAGTGCCACGGCCGCCAGCCGAGGAACTGGCCGCCGAAATTCGGGATGAGGATCGGGAGCTCGCGGTTGAGCGGCGAGATCTCGTACTCCAAGTACATGGGGTAACGCTCGTCGGTCCAGAGGAAGACTTCGAACACATCCTCGTTCCACAGATCCATGAAGTCTTCGTTCATGGTCGCCGTAAGCGTGCGGTCCGTTGCGTCGATCAGAAAATACAAGCCGGTACTCGAGTACAAAGTCTTGAATCGAGTGTCGTACGGATGACCATCGGGTTCGCGGCGGCGCAGCGTTACCCAGTCGGCCTGCCGCCACGCCGCATGATCACCGGCGCCCGTGACTTCGAAATCGTCGGTGGGCTTCACCGACAACCGCGGCCGCTCGTCGCGCTGCGCGCGCACGCCGGGTTGCAGGCACATCGTCAGCACGGTCAGCGCCAGGACAGCTCGCTTCATCGAACCCAGCGCCCCGCGCGCATGACCCTGCTGATTCTGATCGTGTTGTTGATGTCCGCAATCGGATCGGCGTCCAGCAGCACCAGATCTGCCGCCTTGCCGGCGCGAATCGATCCGTAGTCCGGATCCTCGGAGCGCGCGATCACGCGCGCGGCATCGAGCGTCGCGGCGCGAATCGCGGCCAGCGGCGCCATCCCGGCCTCGACGAACATCTGCAGCTCCCGGTGCGTCGCATGGCCGAACGGCGTCACCTGGGACGCCTCGGCGCCGCAGTCGGTACCCGTGACGATGCGGACTCCCGCGTCCGACATCGCCTTGATGAACGGGTACGTCTGCTCGCGCATGCTCGCTTTGCGCTGTGCGAGGTCGGACGACAGCGTCTCGTCTCTTCTGCGTGAATCGGCCAGCATCTGACGGCCGCGCGGATACAACGCGTCCTGCAGCGTCGGCATGCCGAGGATGTCGGGATGCTCGTAGTAGAACCACGGCGATTCCATGTTCGCGAGCGTCGGCGCAAACGTCAGCTTGCGGGACTTCGCGTACGCCACGAGATCGGGCGTCACCGGCTGATCGCGCGGGTTGTGAAGAAAATCGGTGACGCCGAGCTCCGCGAGCTGATGCAGGCTCGCGACGTCGGTGACATGCGCGACGACCGGGATAGCCTGCTTGCTCGCTTCATCGACGATCGCCGCAATGACGTCGGGTGGAAACTTTGGATTCGTCATCCAGATCTTGAGGAAATCGACGCCCTGCGCTTTCAGGCTCCTCACGTTCGCGCGCGCCTCGTCTGCAGTCGCCGGTTTGAAGACCGGCGCGCCGGGGTACGGGCCGTTCACGCTGAAACCTTGTCCGGCCGTGTATGCGCGCGGCGCGAGAAACGCGCCTCTCCGCGTTTCCCTGAAAAGCGGCACCCTCTCCGGCTTGTCGTTCCCCGCCGACCGCATCGTCGTCACACCCCATCGGAGCTGCGCGAGCCAATATCGCTTCATGTCGTCGGGCGGCTGGTTGATGTGGCAGTGCACATCGACGAGCCCCGGCATCAGAAACTTGCCTTTGGCGTCGACGAGGATCGCGTCGCCTGGAATCCTGACGGCACCACGCCGTCCTGCCGCTTGAATGCGGTCGCCCTCGACAACGGCGATGGAATCTTCGACGGGCACCGTTCCAGTGCCGTCGACGAGGCGGGCACCCACAATCGCGATCGGATTCTGCGCGGACGCGAGACTGGCGTGCAGGAACGCAGCCAGGCCGAAGAAAAGGACGTATCGTCTCATCCGTCCACCGGTATGGTACGCGAAGAACGGTGCGGCGTTACAATCCACGAGCTGAATCGGGTAATTGGGTAATCGGGTAATCGGGTAATCGGGTAATTGGGTAATCGGGTAATTGGCGAACGAACTGGTCAAGTTCCGTAATTGCCTGTGATCCAATTATCCAATTATCCAATTATCCAATTATCCAATTACCCGATTATCCAATTACCCGATGGGAGTCGCGCATGTGGAGTCGAAGGCGCTTTCTTGAAATCGTTTCGGGACTGCCGCTGGTCGGAGGCTTCGTCGAAGCGAACGCCGTGACGGCAACGGCCGCGCCGGGAAGCGGCCGCGATTATTTTCGCGAGCTCGGCGTGCGTCCCTTCATCAACGCCGCGGGGACCTACACGGCGATGACCGCCTCGCTGATGCCGCCTGAAGTGATCGAGGCGATCACGTACGCTTCCAGACACTACGTGATGCTCGACGAGCTCCACGACCGCGTCGGCGCGCGCATCGCGATGCTCCTCCGCTGTGAAGGCGCGATGGTGACGTCGGGCGCCGCTTCTGCGCTGACGCTCGGAACGGCAGCCGTGCTCACCGGGGTGGATCCGCGCAAGGTCGTCGACCTGCCCAACCTCGCCGGCATGAAGAGCGAGGTCATCATCCAGAAATCGCATCGCTTCGGCTACGACCATGCCGTCCGCAATTGCGGCGTGCGGCTCGTGGAAGTGGAGACGCGGGAAGAGATGGAGCGCGCGATCAATCCGCAGACCGCGATGATGCTGTTCTACAACAACAACAACACGGAAGGACGGATCCGCGACGAAGAGTTCGTCCAGATCGGGAAGAAACACGGCGTTCCGACTTTGAACGATGCCGCCGCCGACGTACCGCCGGTCGACAATCTGTGGAAGTACACGAAGATGGGTTTCGACCTCGTGGCCTTTTCCGGCGGCAAGGGACTCCGAGGTCCTCAGAGCGCCGGCCTGCTGCTCGGCCGAAAGGATCTCATCGCGGCCGCCCGCCTGAACGCACCGCCGAACGGCAACAGCGTCGGACGCGGCATGAAAGTCAACAAGGAAGAGATGGTGGGCATGCTCGCGGCGCTGGAGCTGTATCTCGCGAAAGATCACGCGGCGGAACAGCGTGAGTTCGAAGCGCGCGCCGAAGCGATTCGCAGCGGCGTCGCAGCCGTGCCGGGCATCAAAGCCGAGATCTTCGTGCCCGAGGTCGCCAACCACGTGCCTCACGTGCGGATCTCGTGGGACGGAGCGGCGAAAGGGATGACCGCGGCCGATGCCGTCAACAAGCTGCGGGCCGGAGAGCCTTCAATCGGAACCCGATCCGAGGGCGATGCCGTCGTGATCGGCGTCTGGATGATGCGGCCCGGCGAGGAGAAGATCGTCGCGCGGCGTCTGCGTGAAGTCCTGACCGCTCGAGGATAGCCGTTGGCATCGGTCGGCGCGACGGCCCGCTGCGCGTCGGCGTTCGTTGCCTTGTCGCTCGCGACCGTCACGACTGGGCCGCACCGCGCGGCAGCGATCGAGCCCGAGCATCTCTTCCATCATGAGGCGAGCCGCATCTCGATGGCATGCGAGTACGCCATCGAGGCGTACGGTCCCGATGCGGACGCATTGCCGCGCATCGTCGATGAAGGGTTCGACGAGGTGGACCGCATCGACCGGCTGATGAGTCACTACAAATCCGACAGCCCGCTGTCGCGCGTCAACCGTGAGGCTGCACAGCATCCAGTCGCCGTCGATCCGGAGCTCTTCGACTTCATCGCCGACGCGATGCGATATCAGCACGAGTCGAGCGGCGCCTTCGACATCACGGTCGGCCCCCTGATGAAGGCGTGGGGCTTCTTCCGCGGCGACGGCCGCGTGCCGTCCGACGACGAGCTCGCCGCCGCGCGGCGTCTGGTTGGCGGCGCCCACGTGATCCTGAATCCGACGTCACGGACGATCGGATTCGATCGGTCCGGCGTGGAGCTCGATCTCGGAGGCATCGCCAAAGGCTACGCCGTCGATCGCGTCGCCGGATTGTTCAAGCGGCGACGGATCACGGCCGCTCTCATCAGCGCCGGAGGCAGCACCATCTACGCGATCGGCGCGCCGCCAGGGCGTGACGGATGGACAGTCGCGATCCAGGATCCGATCGACTCGCGGAAGATCGCGTTGACCATCGAATTGAAGGACCGCGCGGTCTCGGTTGCGGGCAGCTCCGAGAAATCGTTCGAAGCTGGCGGCGTGACCTATTCACACATCATGGATCCGCGCACCGGCACGCCGGCGCAAGGCGTGCTGAGCGTCGTCGTGCTCGCGAGCAGTGGAACCGAGGGCGATGCGCTCGACGACGCGTTCTTCGTGCTCGGCCCCGAGCGCAGCCGAGACTATTTGAATCGCCTTCGCGCGACCGAAGTGTTTTTCTTCGTGCCGGTTCGGTCAACGGGCGGCTTCGAGATCGATCACCGCATAAGTCGTTAGTCGTGGAAGCGAGAACTCGGTCGCGCCGTCGGCGACGACCTGATCCTGCAGCGCGAGACGTCCGACACCGCCTGCGACGTGAGCCTCGCCGTTTCCGTACGCGCCGCGCAGTCGAATGCGCAGCCCTTCGATTTCGCGGCCCCCGTAATTGATCACATGCACTCTCGCCCGCCCGGCGTCGGCCGTCAGCCGGCAGATGACGACCTCGCTTCCGTAGACTCGCAGCGCTCGCTGGTCGTCGGTGAGCTGACGGCGGATCCTGAGGGCGAAGGCGCTCGGATCGGCAGCCTCCTCGCGCGGGTACCCGGGAGCTCCTATCCTTATGTTGATCCGGTATCGCGGCGAGGGCGTCTGAACCACGTCGAACAACAGATTGCGCCGGGCCAACAGGTTCATGACCTCGCCCGTGATCGGCGACCCATCGTCCACGATCGCGAGGTCCGACACGGGCGGAAGATCGACAGACGACAGCGCCTCCAGGAATTTCAGCATCTCACCGAGCGCGCGCGCGTCGGCCGGATCGATCCTGAGCGCCGCGTCTGCGCCATAGGCAAAGGCCTCCGCGGCCGCGAGCGCCGCCTTTCCGGCCGGGACCTCGTAGACGTATTTCGTTCCCGGGTGCCTCACGAAGCGCCATCCGCTGGCCACAATCCACGGGCTGCGCGTCGGCGAGGCCAGGCCGGCGCGCGGTGCGGTGCCGGGAGCGGGCAGCGCTTCACGCTGCGCGAGGTCCGCCTCTGTGCACAACCGTCTGATGCCGGCGCGCTCGAGCGTTGCACGGCTGTCGACGCTCTGTGCCGAGTACACACACGGCAGCGAGAGCGCGAGCAAGAGCAAGGAAGTCATTTTTTCGCGGCAATTCGAAGAGAGTCTGCTTAGGGAACATCTACGTCTTTGATGACTATTCGCGCGCGATCGTACACGCCAAGACCGAGCGTCGAGGCGTACTCCACGTGACCGGGCTCGCGGATGATGATGTTGACGTTCGGATCGGCGTCGCGCGCGCGCGTGTCGTCCATCCGAAGAGAGCCGGGCGAGCGGTCCCAGATCGAGATCGCGCCGCGCGCGCGGCGCTCCTTTTCGATGATATCGAGCAGCAGGCGATCGATGGCGACCGGATCGGTGCCAAACATGATCTGCCGCGGATAGAAGACGTAGCGCGTAGTTCTCGCAAACGGACCGCCATGCCACACGCCGCGCAGACCGTCCATGATCTGCAGCACGGTCCTGGATCGCAGCGGCTCCATCGCGGCCAGCGCTCCCACAACCGAATAGGTGTGCGATTTGCCCCGTTGATGCGTGCGCGCGACATTGGAGAAGCTGCCGTAGGCGATGTTCTTGAGGCAGCCGGTCACGCCGGTGGCGCCGTGATCCTTCATGTTCGGGATGTTGACGATCTTCGTCAGGACGCGTGACACGAGCCGCATCATGTTGGACCGCGTGTCGTCTTCGCCGAAGAAATCCGCCTCGAGGTACGTCGCCGGATCGTAGCCGCTGTTGTCGACGTTGCGGTTCGCGCGCTCGGCCGCGACGATCTGCACCCCCTCGGGCAGATGCGGCGCGTAGTTCACCTCGTTCATCTGATCCTGAAAGCGCTCGTACACGTAGATGTGAGACACAGGCACACCGATGCCCATGAGTTGCCGCACGACGTCAGCCACGATCTCATACGCGGAGACACAGTGCGGATAGCCGCCGCAGTTGACTTTGATGCCGACGATGTCCGATGGCTCGAAGAAACGTCGCCACGCATCGGCTGTCGTGCCCGCGCCCGTCAGCGTCCGCATGCCTCGCGCCATCATCTCGCGCACGACCTCGTCGTTCGCCGCGCCGGTCGACGTGTCGACGCATGTGTCCGATCGGATCGACACGACTCGACCTGGATAAGGTCCAGGCATTCCCGGCTTGGCCGAGGCGGGATAACCCGACACGACCCGGAGCGCCGGTATGTCGGACCGCATCTGGAAGTCGCGAAGGAATGGAGTCCCCGCGAGCAGCCGGACGAACGATCTTCTGTGCATGCGCCCGCCTCCGGCCCCCATCCTACCTTGACTCACGAATCGAGGTGCGCCATGGTTACGCGACTCACGTCCACGGTATGGAGGAACCATGAGCGCTTCGCGATCGGTGGTTTCGACCCTCTCGCTTCTGCTTGCCCTGCACCTTCTTCCAGTCACCGCCTTCGCTCAAACCGGCGCTGCATCGCTGACGGGCATCATCAGCGATCAGAGCGGTGCGAAAGTCCCCGGCGCGACCGTGACCGCCACCAGTCAGGCCACCAACGTGGCGTACACGGCCGTGTCGAACGAAGCCGGCAACTACAGCATCACGTCGGTACCGGTCGGGACGTACGTGCTGAAGGCTGAGCTGTCCGGCTTCAAGACGGCGACGACCAATCCGATTGAAGTCGAAGCGAAGGCGATCGTGCGGCTCGATTTCACGCTGCAGCTCGGCGCGATCGAGGAGACCATCCTGGTCGCCGGCGAGTCGCCGCTTCTGCAGACCGAGTCGGTGACGGTCGGCGAAGTGATCTCGGGCACGACGGTCGTCGCGTTGCCGCTGAACGGCCGAAACACCGGCCAGTTGTCGCTGCTGCTGCCCGGAGTCGTCAGCGTGAACCCCGGATCCTTCACCAACATTCGCAACTTCGGCGGCGGCCGGCCGTACGTGAACGGAAACCGCGAGCAGACGAACAACTACATGGTCGACGGCGTCGACATGAACGAGTCGATCGACAACCTCGTGGCGTATCAGCCCAGTCCCGACGCACTCGCCGAGATCAGCGTCGAGACGAACAACTACGCCGCGGATACGGGAAACGTCGCGGGCGCGGTGATCAGCAACGTCACCAAATCCGGATCGAACATCGTGCGCGGCAACGTCTTCGAGTTCTACCGCAACAGCGACTTCGACGCGAACACGTGGGACAACAACCGGTCCAGTGCGCCGAAAGCGCAGCGGACGCAGCACATCTTCGGCGGCACGCTCGGCGGCCCGCTGAAGAAGGACAAGTGGTTCATCTTCGGTGATTATCAGGGCACTCGGTTCGACGCGCCAGGTTCCGAAACGATCTCGGTTGCACCGGCCTCGTGGCGCAGCGGCGATCTCTCGAGCGCGGGAGCGACCATTCGCGATCCGCTGACTGGCGTGCCGTTCGCGGGCAATCAGATTCCCGGGACGCGCATCAGCCCGATCGCTCGCGCGATCCTCGGCAACACGTCGCTGTACCCGCTGCCCAACCGGACCGTTCCCGGCGGCGTGAGCGGCAATTTCGTCGGCGACGCGCTCACGACCATCCGTGCTCATCAGGGCGACGCGCGCGTCGACTGGAACGCGTCGGCAAAGGACAAGGTCTTCGGACGCGTGTCAGTGGCCTCGTATGACGAGAAGAACGACAAGCGGCCGATTCCACTGCTGCTCGGGACGTTGCGAGACGCGCCGTTCCGCAACGTGGCCTTCAATTGGAATCGCATCTTCAGCTCGACGGTTGTCAACGAAGCGATCGTTGGATACAACCAGATCACGATTGTGACGAAGGCGCTCGATTGGGCCGGCATCGGGAATGCGAACGCGACGTTCGGAATTGCCGGCGGTCAGCCGATCCCCGGCCTCAGCCAGCTCACGTTGAACTCTGGGCTCTTGACGATCGGGGCGGGCGCGAGCGATACGGACACGCTCGATCGAACGTATCAGTTCAACGACAAGGTCACATGGTTGAAGGGCGACCACGCGCTGAAGATCGGAGGACAGCTCCTGCATTACGCGCAGCGGCGCTTCTACGCCGGCAACAACGGCCTGCTCGGGATATTCACATACGGCGGCGCCTTCACCGGATTCCCGTTCTCCGATTTCCTGCTCGATCAGGTTGGGACCAAGGGTCGCGGCAGCAATTCCCAGCCGTGGACGCACATTCACAACCGGACCGCGCTCTTCGTGCAAGACGACTACAAGGTGACGCAGGCGCTCACGCTCAATCTCGGACTGCGCTGGGCGTACACGCAGCCGGTCGTCGAGGAGGCCAACCGCCAGGCGAATTTCAGCCTGACCACCGGCCAGGAGATCATCGCGGCCGACGGCAGTCGCGAGTCGCGTGCGCTCTATCAGCCGTACTACAAAGGCTTCGAGCCGCGGCTCGGCCTGGCGTGGCGCCCCGACGAACGCTGGGTGGTGCGCGGCGGCTACGGCATCTCTCAATACATGGAGGGAACGGGCGCCAACCTTCGCCTGCCGCTCAACCCGCCGTTCTTCTTCGAGTCGGCGGTCACCTACGATGCGACGACCGGCGGCGGCAGCCTCGCGTCCGGGTTCGCGGATCTGCGGCCGCTCGACCAGCCGTCGGGCCAGGTGCGCGCCTGGGATCCGAATCTGCGGCCGCAGTTCACGCAGCAGTGGAACGTGTTCGCCGAGTACCTCG
>Ga0066704_10000986_pt1 | contig 11599 bp, 9 predicted proteins | sample GraSoiAngelo_153_FD_66458 | JGI IMG/M metagenome (GOLD analysis project Ga0066704, IMG submission 66458) | Grasslands soil microbial communities from the Angelo Coastal Reserve, California, USA - 14_1009_12_40cm | ecosystem: Environmental > Terrestrial > Soil > Grasslands | place: USA... | reverse complement strand
GCGGAGGCGCAGGAGCCGGGGGCTTCTGCGCCAATGCGACTGGTACCAGAAGTCCCATTGCCAGCGCCAGCTCGACGAAAATGCGCATGCGTGGGTTCATAGACCTATTCCTAGGGAGGGAACGTCTGAACCGCAAATTTAGCGCGCAAGTCAGGTCAAGTCAAGGCTTCCGAAGCAATCTGTCAATACAAGAAGCAGTTAGCGTTCGAATGAGCCGGCGGAAACTCTGGGGCTACAATAATCTGGAATAATGATGTTGCCGGAATGAGCGGTGCAGTGTGGTTGGCGCGGGGTTACAGTGGTTTCCTGGGGAAGGGGACCATTCGATGAAAAAGATACCGTTCAGATTGGTGATTTTTGCGTGCTTGGCGGCGAGCGTGGTTGGCGTGCGGGTGCACGCAAGCGCGGCGGATGAAATCAAGCGGCTAGCCGAATTGATGGAATGGAAGCCGGGGACGATCGCGGCGGATATTGGAGCGGGAGACGGACGGTTCACGTTAGCGGCAGTGGGGTACGTGGGCACATCGGGAAAGGTGTACGCCACGGAGATTGACGCGAAGAAACTGGAGGAGCTGAAGACGGAGGTTGCCAAACGCAAGCTGCAGAACGTGCTCGTGGTGGAGAGTAAGGAAGCGGACACCAATCTGCCTGCGGCTTGCTGCGACGCGATTTTTCTGCGGCACGTGTACCATCACCTGACGAAGCCCGCGGAGTTCGATGCCAACCTAGTGCGGTCGTTAAAGCCGGGAGGGCGGCTGGCGATCATTGATTTTCCGGCGCGAGGGAGCCAGGAACCGGTGGAAGGAGTTCCGAGCAACCGCGGGGGCCACGGTGTTCCGCAGAGGATCGTGATCGAGGAACTGACGGCAGCGGGGCTGCAAGTGAAGAAAGTGGTGAATGACTGGCCCGGCGATGATTATTGTGTTTTATTTGTGAAGAAGTGAGCGGTCAAGCAAACGAGAGGACCGCATCTCACCGATTGGTGGCAGCAACGCAAAACACACTAGAAGGCTTTTTTCGTGCTCGACGGCGTGAAATGGAGAGTGAGGGAATATACCGGCAGATTCACGCGCACTTTATAGTCCACCGCAAGGTATACCGTCGATTGATCGCCGGTGCCCATGTGTTGCACCGTAATCTGGTCGGGCTGAAGCTGAATCTCATAGCGTTCGGCTTTGTGGATGACGAGGTTGCGAAGGTCTTCATCCGTGGTCGGTGAACTCAAGCCGATTCGAGCGGCAATCTCGGCCGCGATATCCCGCAAGTCGCTTTGGAACTCCAGGTTGGCCAATTCGCACGAAGCGATCTGCCAGCCCGCGATGAGGGCCAATCCAAGAACGGCTAATCCTAGGATGATTTTGGCTTTTCGCATCGCGACAATCTGCTCTGTCCAGGACTTTTTGGCTGAGGAATATGCTTTAGAGTGTCTGAGCAGTTTCTCGACGCCCGAGGGAAATCGCGGAGTCCAGCGACCGCAGCAGTGGTGCTTCGCGCCCGCGAGCCGATACCTTCTCGACCGATTCGATTTGGCCATCCCGCACCAGCAGAGCACAATCGAAATTGTTCACCGTGGGGCAAACGTGCCGCGGAAGGAGATACAGCGCTTCACCGACCTGCGGACCCGCGGCTCCTTCCTCTAGGGCCATGGGGAGGTGCTCCTCGCTGGGGGAGAGCGGCGTGAGTTCCGGATGTCCCACGACAACGCAGGTGGGAACGCCAGCGTCGGCGGAGATGGCCTTGTGCCCGGAGTCACAGGTGACTATACCGGGGCGGGGCCGACTCACCACGCGCGTCAAAACCAGCACCGCCGGCTGGTAGCCGTACTCGCTGGGGAGCTGCGCCGGACCGGTGGCATCGCAATAAACAATCGTTCCGGGCGAGACACGGTGGACAAAGGCTCGGCCGCGAAAGGCTTCGTAGGAAAGCGACGAGAAGAGCGTGGGCGTTCCGGCAGTGATGACTTCCGGGACAGGCACGCCGCTCCGCTCGATCTCGCCGACAAGTTTCAACAAGGAATCATAGCCGCAATGCGCCGCTACGGTGCGTTCGCGCTCGTCCAGCGCGCCGTATTGGCCGTCGTAATAGTGCAGGCCGCGGAATTCGAGCCCCGCTTCGCTCATCGCACGCGCCAGCGCGAGCACTTTGTCGCCGTGGCTCTGCTCGATGCCAGTGCGGTTCATGCCGGGATTGATGTCGAGAAAAATTCCCACGCGGCTGCCGCGCCACTGGCGGATTTGTTCGTCGTTTTCGGCCAAGACGGAAATGCGGACCTCGGGGAACTGACCGGCGATTGCGCGCGCCCGGCGGGCATTGGCGCCGATCGATGGATAGGCCAACAGAACGTCGGCCGCACCGCACTGGCAGGCGACCAAGAGCTCGAGCGTGGTGGCGCACTTGAAATTGCGGACGCCGCGCTCGACCAGCATGCGCAGGGTGTGGCCTAGCTTCGCGGTTTTACTGTGCACGCGCCAGCGATCCGCATCGCCCCCCAGCAACGCCAAGGTCCGCTCGATGTTTGAGGCGATGAATTCCGGATAGACGACCAGCGCAGGAGTAAGCACATCGTCCACACCGGACACGCGGTAACGCGGATCCCAGGCGAATGCACTCAGCATGGATTTCTGCGCGGCCATCGCGGCTTCGATGATAGCGCGTAAGTGTGCTGCGGGGCCACCGATTGACCACCCCAACGCCACCGCTCGCGAATTCAGATGTATCTCCGCTAATGGTCTCGATCTTCACGTCTGCGCCGAAACGCCATTGAGCCTTTGTTTCACCTGGTATAGACTTCGCCATCGCAATTCTTCGCCGCTTCTTGGGGATCGGCGCTGGCGGCGCAGAGCAAATTCGATTTATCAGCGGCGACCACGCTGCTCTTGCGCGCGTGGTTTAGCGTTGGCAGAAGTAATTCGTTTGTATTGCTGCTCTGTTGGGAACCAAGAAGGAGGCATGGATGCTCTACGCAGCGGCGGTCGAGGTAACTCACAAGGCCCTGGCGACCCCGGATATCGTCATCATCGGATTCTATTTTGCGCTGGTCTTTGGAATCGGGTTGTACTTTGCCAGGAAAGAAAGAACTTCCGAAGACTATTTCCTGGCTGGCCGCAATGTGAGTTGGTTTTTCATAGGCGCCTCCTTGTTCGTCTCGAATATTTCCACCGAGCACTTCATCGGCCTCTCCGGCACCGGCGCTTCGTCCGGTTTGGCGGTTGGCCATTTTGAGTGGCTCGCGTGCCTTATTTTGCTGATCCTAGGCTGGGTTTTTGTGCCTTTTTACTTGCGCAGCAACGTTTTCACCATGCCGGAATTTTTGGAGCGCCGTTTCAACCGGCAGTCCGCCGTGTATCTCGCGGCCATCTCCATCATCGCGTACATTTTCACGAAAATTTCCGTGCAGCTTTACGCTGCTAGCGTGGTCCTCGAGCGGGTGGCTGGCTGGCCGCTGTGGAAGACGGCGGTAGTTCTGGTCATCGCTACCGGGATTTACACCGTCGCGGGCGGATTGGCGGCGGTCATCTACACAGACACCGTCCAAACGTTGATCCTCATTACCGGCGCGGTGGCACTGACGATCATTGGCCTGATGCGTGTTGGTGGCCTTGAGCATCTCCGCACGATGGTGCCGCTGGATTACTTTCACATGATCAAGCCCATGTCGGATTCCAACTTCCCGTGGACAGGCATCTTCTTCGGTGCACCGATCCTCGGCATTTGGTACTGGTGCACCGATCAGGTGATTGTCCAGCGCGTGCTTTCGGCCCGGGACGAGGGCCACGCCAAAGCGGGAACGATTTTTGCCGGCTTCCTCAAAATCTTGCCCGTCTTCATGCTCGTTCTGCCGGGCATCATGGCCTACGCACTGTTCCGTGACCAACTGAAGACGCCTGACTTTGCCTATCCGACTCTCGTCCTGAACCTCTTGCCCGTCGGCCTCGTTGGCTTGGTCATGGCCGCACTGCTGGCAGCTGTGATGGGTGCGATGAGTTCCGTTTTTAATTCCGCTTCCACGCTCGTTACGCTCGATTTTTATAAAAAGCTCCGTCCGCAAGCCTCCGAACGCCAGCTCGTCAATTTCGGACGCGTCGCGACCGGCATCATGGTGCTACTGGGCCTGCTGTGGGTTCCCTTCATCCACTACATCAGCAGTCAGCTTTACATCTACCTACAAAGCGTTCAGGCCTACATCAGCCCGCCCATCTCCGCCTGTTTTATTCTCGGAATCCTGTGGCCTCGACTCAACGGATCGGGCGCAATTACATCCCTGCTTACCGGCTTCGTGCTGGGCGCGACTCGTTTCATCCTGGAACTGGCAGACCGCGCCAGTGGCGGCCACTTTACATCCCCGGTGGCTCGCTGGTTCATCGACATGAACTTCTTGCACTACGCGATTTTCATGTTCGTGGTTTGCTCGGTCGTACTGGTGGGGGTCAGTCTGATGACTCCGGCTCCCGATCGCAAGCGACTCGCAGGGCTGACGTTTGCGACGGTGGACGACAAAATTGAAACCGTCGCCGTCGGCGGTCCGCCTCCGCGCAAACCCGCGCACGAGACGCCCATGGAGCACACATTTAATGTCGTCTTCAGCCTACTACTCCTGTCCACCGTCATCGGATTGTGGATTTACTTCCGTTAGGAGCCGTCGCGGAGAATCCCTTCGATGAATACAGGCGCGATCCGCACTTTGAAGCCAAACGTGACCCAGGAAGAGGCCTTGCGCGCCTTTTCTGCCGCTGGGTTTTCCGCGTTCTATTGGCGAATTCGCAGCGGCCCTCTCTGTCGAATTGCGGAGGTCTACGTACAGTACTTTTTGTTTCACGTGAAACATGGGAGTGCGCCGCCGCGCCTCTTCGCCATGGACGCCGTGGATGGTTCCCTGGATCTGTTTGAATTTCCAAGACTTCCCGATTACCCGGACTTGCTGACCTGCGAAGGCCGCAATCGGCTGAAAGCTGCGCTGAGCGAGGAGCATGCCGCGGAGCTGCTGCGTGAAAAGGCTTTGCGCGTCATCTTTCAGCAAGGGTTCTTCAAGCTTCGCGATCCGCGCCTCCAAATCTCTCTGGTGCCCTGTGAGCTCTATCTGCCCTATTGGCTCGCTTTTTATGGACGCGATGGCTCCGTACGGTGCCGCGTCATGGATGCAGTCAGGCGTCGGATGGAAGGCGCCAAAGCGTCTGCGTTTTTCGAACAATGGCTTGCTGCTTGAGGAGAATGAACGAGCCCAGCGTAAGTCCGCAGGCGTCACAGAGGCACGCTCAAGTTTTCCACCCCTCCAGACAGACAGGTGAAATGACATGAGACAGTTTGCGCGACGTATGGGAATGGGGCTGCTGGCGTGTGCTTTGGGAAGCGCGGCGACGCCTGCGCAGGGTTGGCAGCACATCGGCAACGTGCAAAGCGTTGAAAAACTGAAAGACGGCGTCGAGTTGACGGCAGGGAAGGTGAAAGTGCGCGTCACCGTGTTTCGCGAAGGGATTTTTCGCGTGCGCGTGGCGCCGGACGGGACTTTTCCAAAAGATTTTTCATGGGCAGTGATCAAACCGCCAGAGCCTCCTGCATTCAAGGTGGAAGAGAATCCAAAGGAAATTCGAATCGTGGCGGGCCCGGTGGTGGCCTCCGTGCAGAGAACACCTCTGCTCATCTCTTTCACCGACGCCGCCGGAAATGTTTATCTGGCGGATGAGCCTAGCTTGCCAATGGCCTGGAACGGGAAACGGGTGCACACCTGGAAAAAAATGCCGCCCGACGAACATTACTACGGCCTCGGTGACAAGGCCGGCCCCATGAACCGCCGCAACCGGTCCTTTACCAACTGGAACACGGACGAGTTCGGCTGGCAGGAATCGTCCGACCCGCTCTACAAAACCATCCCTTTCTTTATCGGATTGCGCAAGGGCGTCGCCTATGGCGTGTTCTTCGACAACACTTACCGGAGCACTTTCGACTTTGGTAAGGAGTCTCCGGACTATTTCTCGTTTGGCACGGAGGGCGGCGAGCTGAATTATTACTTTATCGCGGGGCCCGAGCCGAAAAAAGTCGTGGAAGAATACACGGCCATGACCGGGCATTCGCCCTTGCCTCCGCTCTGGTCGCTCGGTTATCAGCAATGCCGCTACAGCTACTATCCGGAGTCCCGCGCCCGCGAGATCGTCAAAACTTTTCGTGACAGGAAAATTCCCGCGGACGTGATCTATTTCGACATCGACTATCAGCAGGGCAATGCTCCCTTCACGATCAATCGTGAGCATTTTCCGACGTTCGAAAAGATGATCGCCGATTTTCGCGCCCAGGGTTTTCATACCATTTTGATTACCGACCTGCACATCAAGAAAGATCCAGGCCACGGCTACGTCCCCTATGATTCCGGGACCAAGGACGACGTCTTTGTGAAGAATCCGGACGGCTCGGTTTACGTGGGCGCCGTCTGGCCCGGCGACAGCGTGTTTCCCGATTTCACGCTGACTCTCGCGCGCGACTGGTGGGGCGGCCTCTACAAGAATTTCGTCTCCATGGGCGCGGCCGGCTTTTGGAATGACATGAACGAGCCTTCGGTCTTTCTCCGCGCGGACAAGACTATGCCTCTCGACACCGTCCACCGTCTCGATGATGGCGCCACGCTGGATCATCGTGCCGTCCATAACATTTTCGGAATGGAGAATGTCCGCGCGACCTACGAAGGCTTGCTCAAGCTGCAACCGGCGGAACGGCCCTTTGTGCTGTCTCGGGCGGCCTACTCCGGGGCACAGCGTTACGCCGCCACCTGGACCGGCGACAACAGCAGCACTTGGAACCACTTGAAAATGAGCACTCCCATGCTCATGAGCATGGGCATTTCCGGTTTTCCGCTCGTTGGCGACGACATCGGCGGCTTCGCGGGTTCCCCCACTCCCGATCTGTTGACACGCTGGTTCGAAGTGGGCGCGTTCAATCCCATCGATCGCGATCACACCGCAAAAGACACGGCTGATCAAGAGCCCTGGGTTCATGGTTCTGAGCACGAAGCGATTCGCCGGAAATATATTGAGCTGCGCTATCGCTTGATGCCGTATTTATATACGGGAATCGAGGAAACTGCGCGAACTGGCTTGCCTTTGATGCGTCCTCTTTTCCTTGAATACCCGCGGGCGCTGGAGTTCTACGATGACAATCACGATTTTCTGTTCGGCCGCGATTTATTTGTCGCTCCGGTGACCACGGAGATGGTGGATGCGGAAGACATTTCTCTTCCGCCCGGTGAGTGGTATGACTTTTGGACCGGCGCGAAGCACAAATACAAAGAACAAATCCAGTTGCGACCCCGCCTCGATGAGATGCCTCTCTATGTCCGCGCTGGTGCGATTTTACCGATGCAGACGATAGTCCAGCACACCGGCGAAACTCCGGAAGGACCACTTCAATTGCGCGTTTATCCCGGCGAGGATTGCAGTGGTTCGCTTTATCAGGACGATGGCCACACGTTCGCCTACCAGAAGGGCGAAATCCTTCGCATCAACTATTCGTGCGCCGTCTCATCTGACTCCGTCACGGTCACGAGCAGCGTCGAAAAGAATGCCTTTAAGCCCTGGTGGAACAGCGCCGCGTTGACGGTGTACGGAGCTGCAGCCGCCCCCAAAGAAATCCGTATTGGAGATCACGTGATCCGAGGCTGGAGTTTCGACAGCCAGGCGCACACCGTCACGCTGACTGTGCCTGACGCGGTGAAAAATTGGAGCGTCCGCCTCACGTTTTGATAAGTCCGCTGTTCGATTAGTTCATTAGAAAAATGGCAAGCGATTGGGGGGGCATGGAAACTCGCAGTTCACTTCCCGCCAACTCTGCTTTTGCTGCTCCAAGGAGAACCGTCACATCTGCTGCCTTTTGAATTGGCGTTCCGTTCAACGGGATGCGCAGTTCTCTCGCCCGGTCGGCATTGTTGAACGCCATGGCAACCCGCTCTTCCTCTGATTCGCGCAAGAAAACATAAGCGGTTTCGTCGGAAGAGAGATGCCAGAGCTGGCCGCCGCGAAGCGCTGAGTGCTCGCGGCGAATGCGAAGCAGCTCTTGAGCGTAGGAAAAGATCTCCTGCTGGTCACGCATGCGGCCGGATTTCGTGAACGCGTCGTTCGAATCGCCAAGCCATCCGCCGGGGAAATCACGCCGGTTGTCGGGATCGCCGCCTCCGGGCATTCCAATCTCATCGCCGTAATAAATTTCCGGAATGCCGCGCAAGGTCAGAGTTAGTCCGAACGCCAGCTTCAGTTTTGTCGCGGAGCTGCCTTCGGCGCTGGCGAAGCGCGCCACGTCGTGATTCGCAAAGAACGGCACCAGGAAATCGGGGCGCGGATACAGCGAATCATGCCTCAGCACATCCGCGATGCGGCCCGCCGGCGCATTTCGCAGCAGCACATCGCGCACGGTGAAGAACATGGGAAAGTCGAAGACCGTCGAGAGCCCGCTGTCGATGCCGTCGTAACGCCGCACTCCTCCTACGAAGAACGACGTCACGCTCGGATCAGCATGAAAGACTTCGCCAATCGTCGTCAGATTCGGATAGATTCGCCGCAGTCCCGCATGCCAATAGGCCCAAAACTTCCGCCCCACATAGGGAAATGTATCGGCGCGGTAGCCGTCCAGCCCGGAAACTTCCGCCCACCAGATGCTGTTTTGCAGAAGATATTCCTCGACTGCCCGGTTTTCCGTATTCATGTCCGGCAGAACGCCGAAAAGCCACCCTTCCGTGAGATTCTGCTTCATCGCGGCGGTAGCGTGGGGATCGATGAGCGCTTCGAACGGGTCATTGGCGATTGTCTGTCCGCCTGGCTTGCCATAAAACGTGTCCTTCAGCGGCGAATACGAATCGAGGTGATGTTGCAGCGTCCCGTGAAACCAATCGGGTAGCGGCGGATTCAAAACCCAGGGATGACGCGGTCCGACGTGGTTCGGCACGGCATCAAAGAAGATTTTCATTCCCGCTTTGTGCGCGGCGGCCACCAAGTCTTGATAATCCTTCAGCGACCCAAGATGCGGATCAACCGTATACAAATCCACGGCACCATACCCGTGGTAATTCTGCGCGGCGCCATTCTTCACGATTGGCGTGAGCCATAGTGTGGTTACACCCAGCTCCTTCAGGTACGGCAAATGATTCTGGATTCCGCGCAAATCGCCGCCGTGGTACGCGCGAGGCTTCGCGCGATCGTGTGAGCCGGGCGCTTCGGCAGGATCATCATTCGTCGGGTCGCCGTTGGCAAAGCGGTCCGGCATAATCAGGTAGATCACGTCATCCTGCGAAAGTCCCTGAAACTTGCCGAGCGTCGGCAAACGTGCCGCCAGCGGCAGTTCAAACGATGTCGTGCCCTTGGGCGCGGTGATTCTACAAACTGCCGTCCCCGGTCGAGTGTCTGCCCCGATTTTCAGCCAAACAAAAAGATAATTTCCACCTGCGGTAGCCTGCGTGCGCGAAACACGCAGCGTCGGCAGATTGCAGGAAACGCGTGTGGCCTCCAGATCGTGCCCCGAAAGCAGCAACATGACCTCGGGTGTGAGTCCCACCCACCAATTCGGCGGCTCGACCCTGGAAACCTTTGGAGCCGGTTCGGGAGCGTTTTGCTGCGGACTCGCGCTCCATGACGCGCTGCTCCAGGCGAGGAAGCAGGCGAACGGCAAAAGAATTCTTGGATAAAAGGTGTTTCTCAGCCGAAACTTTCGGCGGAAAACTGAGAGTCGGTTCACGGCAAGAGCATAGGCAAAAAGTGCGGCGCGCACCAGCCTTGAGTCTTTGCGCTGCCGCAAACCACTTCGTATTTTTTAAAGGCTACGATGCGAAGACTAATTCCCCAAACGCTTCGGGAACGTGGAAGTTCGGCATCGCCGTTCCGGTGGGCTGCCATGCCGAATAAAATCGCGGTTCGCTGGCGCCTTCCACGCGGTAAAAATTCACTCTCCATCTCGCGGCGGGTTCGAACTTTTCCACTAAACATTTCATTGGTATCGCCAGCTCCGCAGTCCACGTTTTCTTGGCCTCATCCAAAAACACCCGCCGCTTCAATCCACTCTTCAGGTCGTGTTTCTCCCCTGGCGCGATGTCCAAATCAATCCAGAAGCCATTGGGACTCACCTCAAACTCTTTATAGCGGCGGAGATTGGAGCGTTCGGGCTGCAAAAATGCTTCGGCGACGTCGCGATCCCAGAGCTGGTCGCGCCGACCATCCGGTTCGGCATCCGGGAAAACGGAGATCGTGCGGTATCTTGCCCGGAACCGCAGAAACAAAGTCTCCGGCGTCCACAACAACCGCACCTCAGTCTCCTTTTCAGGATCTCTGTTCTTTCCTTGCCAGTCCTCATCGAACCGTAGCGGCGCAGCACGCTCCCAGGCCGATGGCTGTGGGAATCCATCGGTATCGACCGGCTTCGTCATTCGGACCGCCACGGCCTTCGTTTTATTTGAGAGATCGCCACTTTGCGCGTTCCCCATGATTTGTTTCTCTCGGCCTCCGATTCACTTCCTTGTGGCAATTCCCAGAATACCCGCTGCATTGCGCCGCACAAGAAAAAAGCAGCGCAAGAGAAGGCGGGTTATTCCAAATGCGGCAGGTTCCTCTCCGTTTCCTCGAATCCCGGCCCTGGCGCCTGCCGACTGATTGCGCACCCTCCTCGTCACTCTTCGCGGCTCCGGCATTTTGCCGTGCTAGCATCGGCTTTGGCCTCTTGCCGTACTCTTTTCATGCCAGCAGGCAAAGAAATACCCGGGAGTGGAAAAATGATCGAGCCTATCAACATTGAAGAATATTCATCGCAACCCGCGAAGCGTACGCCCGACCAGTTTCAATACGTGAAGCTGCGTTTTGACGGTGGCGTCGCGCGAATGACCCTCAACCGCCCGGATCACAATCTTCTCAACGAGGCAATGCTGCGCGAAATGGCCGACGGAATATGCTCTGCCGGAGAGCGGGACGATGTGAAATTGATTGTGCTCGATTCCGCCTGCAAAGTCTTTTGTGGCGGCGTGGACATCGGCGAGTACACCTCGCAACGCGTTTTTCAGATGCTCGACGCCTTCCACGCCACATTCGCAGGAATGCTCGAAATCGGCAAGCCCGTGGTTTGCGTCGTGAATGGGCCCGCCATCGGCGGCGGCGCGGAACTGGCGGCTTTCGGTGATCTGGTCATTGCCACCCCCAAAGCGCGCTTTGCCCAGCCGGAAATCAGCATTGGTGTTTTTCCACCGCTCGCTTCCACGATTCTGCCGTTTCTTGTAGGACCCAAGATCGCACTGGAACTCGTTCTGACCGGCGAACCTGTGACTGCCGAGCGCGCGCTGGAGCTGGGCATGGTCAATCGCCTCGTCCCGGAAGCGCAGCTCGAGAAGACCGTCGACGACCTCGTGAACCGAATCAACAGCCACTCGGGGCCGGTGCTTACCATGGCGAAGAAAGCCATTCTTGGTGGCATGGGACTGTCGTTGCGTGACGGTCTCAAACATTCCATGAATATTTTCCTCAACGAGCTCTATCGACTAGAGGATTCCCAGGAAGGTCTGCGTGCCCTGGTGGAAAAGCGCAAGCCCAATTGGAAAAACCGCTGAAGCGAAGGGGCGTCTTTTTCAGAGCAGCGTACCCCGCCT
>Ga0066704_10000981_pt1 | contig 11616 bp, 14 predicted proteins | sample GraSoiAngelo_153_FD_66458 | JGI IMG/M metagenome (GOLD analysis project Ga0066704, IMG submission 66458) | Grasslands soil microbial communities from the Angelo Coastal Reserve, California, USA - 14_1009_12_40cm | ecosystem: Environmental > Terrestrial > Soil > Grasslands | place: USA... | reverse complement strand
GCCAGCGGGAACACGCTGATCGGCTCGATGTACCCCTGATCCCGCGCGGCCAGCCCGCCCACGATGCCCGGGCCCACCGCCGACAGCAGGAGGGCGGACAGCTTGTGACGGAACGTGTCGATGCCCAGCGCCTCGGCGGCGATCTCGTCCTCGCGGATCGTCATGAGTCGCAGGCCGAAGCGCGACGTGAGGATCAGGTAGGTCAGCAGCGTCACCGCGGCGGCCGTCGCGCCCATGACGTAGTAGATCGGCAGCGTGGCCTGCAGCGTCGGCAGCGAGAGGCCGAGGCCACCGCCGGTCAGGCCCTCGAAGTAGGAGACGAGCACGCGCAGCACCTCGTTGAGACCGAGCATCGCGATGGCGAAGTAGGGGCCCTTCAGGCGCAGACACGGATAGCCGATCACCAGCGCGAGCACCGCGGCGGCGACGCCGCCGGCCAGCGAGGCCGGCAACCACGGCCACGCCGCCCGGGTGATGAGGATCGCCGTCGCGTAGGAGCCGATGCCGAAGAACGCCACGTGGCCGAAGGAGACGTAGCCGGTGAGGCCGGAGACGAGATTCCAGGAGCCGGCCAGCGCGATCCACATGAAGAGCTGCAGCATCGCCCGCACGCCGTAGCCGGTGCCGACCGTTGGATACGCGGCCAGCGCCGCCAGACCGACGGCGATCAGGACGAGGACCATCGGACGCCGGGCGTTCATGTCTGGCGGCCTCCGAGCAACCCCGACGGTCGGATCAGCAGGACGACAACCAGCAGGACGTAGGCGACCGCCTCCGAGAGCTGGGTGGTGAGGAACAGCGAGGCCAGCTGCTCGACCAGCCCGAGCAGCAGTCCTCCAACCAGCGCGCCGGGATAGTTGCCGGCGCCCCCCAGCACGATCACCAGGAACGATTTGAACGTCCAGATCTGCCCCATCTCGGGCTGGATCGCCACGATCACCGCGATGAGCGTGCCGCCGGCCGCCGCCAGCGCGCTGGCCAGCCCGAAGGTCAGCAGGTGGATGCGCTGCACGTCGATGCCGCACACCATCGCCACCTCCCGGCTCTGCGACGTCGCCCGGATGGCCTTGCCCAGACGGGTGGATTGCAAGAAGACGAAGGCGCCCGCGGTGATGACGGCGGCCACCGCGAAGGCGACGAGGCGCGACTTCGAGAACGCGAACGGCCCCAGCCGGAACGAGGCCGTCAGGAACTCCACCGCGCGGAGGTCGGAGGTGAAGGCGAGCTGGGCCAGGTTGACCAGCGCGATCGACACGCCGAAGGTCAGCAGCAGCGAGGACAGCTCGGGCGCGTCCACCACCCGGAACACCAGCGCCCGCTGCAGCAGCACCCCCAGCACGAACAGCGCGGCCATCGTGACCGGCAGCGTGAGGTACGGGTTCACGCCGGTCGCCTGCCACAGGAAGTAGGTGCCGTAGGCGCCCAGCATCAGCAGCGGGCCATGGGCGATGTTGATGACGCGCATGACCCCGAAGATCAGCGCCAGCCCCAGCGCCACCATGGCGTAGAGGGCGCCGGCCAGGATGCCCGAGATGATCACCTGCCCGATCATCACGGGCGTGAGGACGACGTTCATCAGGGCACGGGCCCCCGGGCGTCGCCACGCCCGTGCCCCGCCGCGATAACCGTCGGTGGACGATCGATCACGCGATCAGAGTCGCGACGACGCTCAGCGCGGGAACCGCGGCTTGCCGTTGGCGAGGTCGTCGGGCCACACGACGACCCGCTTGCCCTCCTGCCACTGGAGCAGCACCGTCTTGTGGGCGATCTGGGCGCCGTCCTTGTCGACCTGGTAATCACCGAACATCGTGCGGGTCTTCAGCGCCAGCAGGGCCTCGCGGACCTTGTCGGCGTCGAGCGTCCCGACCTTCTTCACGCCCTCGGCGTAGATCACGCAGCCGGCGTAGCCGGCGGCGGCGTGATAGCTGGGCTCGTGCTTGAACTCCTTCTGGTAGGCGTCGTGGAACTCCTTGGCGCCGGGATACGGCAGCGTGGGTTCCCACTGCGAGGAGCCGTAGATGTACTCGGCCGTCTGCTTGAGCAGTTCCTGGAACCTGGGAATGTCGCCGCCGACGGTGACGGCGAACATCCGGGGATTGACGTCGAGCTCCTTCATCTGACGGGCGATGGCGACGGCGTCGTCGAAGTACGTCGCGGCCGCCAGCACGTCGGGGTTGCTGGCCTTCAGCTTGGTGAGCAGGCCGGAAAAGTCCTGGTTGCCCTTGGGATAGGCCTCCTTGAACACGACCTGCAGACCGGCCTTCCGGGCCAGCTCCTCGGTGCCCTGCGCGGAGGATTTGGGGAACAGCGTGTCCTCGTTGATGATCGCGATCGTCTTGTAGCCGCGCTTCGCCGCGATGTCGACCAGGCCCTCCAGGTAGACCTCGGCCGGCGAGACCATCATGAACGCGTACCGGCGGCCCTTCTTGAAGATCGACGTCGTGGCGGCCAGCGGCGCCACCATCACCTTCTTGTATTTCTCGGTGACGTTGGCGACCGCCTCGCTGATCGCCGAGGAGTACGGCCCCATCACGGCGTCCACCTTGTCCTCGGTGATGAGCTTCTCGTAGAGCCGCACGCCGGTGGCGGGCATGGACTGGTCGTCGTAGACGACCATCTCGACCTTGCGGCCGAGCAGGCCCCCCCGGGCGTTGAGGTCCTTCTCGCAGAGCTTGTAGCCCTCCGACTGGAAGCGGCCCGGCTCCGCATAGGTCCCGGTCAGCGACAGCGAGGCGCCGATGCGGATTGGACCCTGGGCGGCGGCCGGCAGGGTGCCGCCGGCGGCGGCCACGATCAGGACGAGGGATCCGAGGGCTCTGGGCGTCATGCGGGGGACCCTCCTGCGGGCGATAAGTGCGCATGACTGATAACATCCGGGCTGGCCCCCGTCAAGGCGGCCGCCCGGCTTGTCAGCGATGTTACGGTGAAGGAAGCACCGTCAATGAACCCCGCCATGCCCGGCCGCTCCATCCTGATCGTCGAAGACAACGCCGACGCGCGCGAGGCCATGCGCATGCTGCTGGAGCTCGACGGTCATACCGTCGAGGTGGCGGCCGAGGGCACGGAGGCGCTGGAGATCGTGCGGGCCAAGGACCTCGACATCGCCCTGGTCGACATCGGGCTGCCGGGGATCGACGGCTACGAGGTCGCGCGCCGCGTCCGCGCGGCCGACCCACGGCGGCCGTTGCTGATCGCGCTGACCGGCTACGGTCAGCCCGAGGATCGCCAGCGCGCCGTCGAGGCCGGCTTCGACTCGCTGCTCGTGAAGCCGGTGGATCCGGTGGCCCTGGCCGAGCTGCTGGCTACTCTCGAAATTCCTGGTCGAGCATCTCGCGGATGAATCGGTCGAGGGAGACCGGATAGAAGCGGGCGTCCGGAGACACGATCACGCCGGTGTCGATGACCTCGCGGCGGGACAGCTCGTCCAGCACGCGCTCCAGGTGACGGGCCGAGTCGTGCTCCTGACGCCGGATCGCCAGGTCCTCGCTTTCGAGCATCACCTTCGAGGCGTAGCGGAAGCTGAACATGCGCGCCACCAGCCGCCGATCCATCAGCTCGCGCTCGCCGAAGAGGTCGCCGTACGTCGGCCCGTCACCGCCGGCGGCGATGACCAGCCGCGGCGACACCTTGATCCGCCCGCGCACCTCGACGGCGTGGCTCGGTCGCTCGTGCTCGGGCGCCACCAGGATGTAGGGCAACACGTGGTAACCGCTGATGACGCCGATGAGCGGCTTGCGGATGATCTCCGTCTGCGCGAAGACGGCGCCGAGGAACTCCGGATCGGACCACTGCGCCTCCATACGCCTAGTGTACGGCCGGCGCGGAGCGAGCCGGCGGATTCCGAATTGACGAGCGACCCGACGCCGGTTCACTCTGGGCCCATGACCACCGAGCCGCGCGCCCGCGAGCTGGACCGCCCCGCCCGGACCGTCCCCGCCCCGCCCGCGCGGAAGTGCGTGCGCTGTGGCGCCGCGATGGAAGAGCGCCAATGCAAGGTCGTGTGTCCCAACTGCGGCGCCCGCGACGACTGCACCGACCCCTAGTCGCGTCGTACGTCGGGCATGGCTCCGCCTCGCGTCTTCTTCCTCTCCCCCGCCAACAGCGGCGGGGAGCGCGCCCAGCTCCTGTACTCGCCGCGGGCGGCCTTCGACCTGGCCCGCCGCCTGCGTACCCCCGAAGGCGCACCGATCGGCGAGGTCTTCAGCTTCCTCTCCGGCCTGTACTTCCGCGGCAAGCTCGCCTACGCGCAGCGCTTCGGTGTTCCGCTCGTGATCACGCCCAACGCGGGCCTGCGGCCGGCCGACGCCCGCGTCACGCTGGCGACGCTGCGAGTGGCCGCCCGCGTGGACATCCACGCCGCGAATCCGCGCTACCGCAAGCCGCTGCTCGCCTCCGCCCGGGTGGTGGCCGACACCCTGGGTCCCGGCGGCGTCGTCACGCTGCTCGGCTCGATCGCCTCCGACAAGTACGTCGACGTCCTGCTCGGCGTGTTCGGCGAGCGCCTGACGTTTCCGGCGGCGTTCGTCGGCCGCGGTGACATGAGCCGCGGCGGCCTGCTCCTGCGCTGCGTGCGGTCCGGCGCCGAGCTCGAGTACGTGCCGATCGCGGGAGCCGTGCGCCACGGCCCGCGCCCACCGCGCCTCACGCCGGTGCGGTGATGCCGCGGGCCCGTCGCGCCGTCGCCGCCGACAAGCGACGGGCCACCCGCGACCACCATCCGGCCACGGTCCGCAAGACGCCGGCCGCGCGGCCGCGCACGGTGCCGGCGGTGACGATCCCGCCGGTGCCGGGCGACGTCGAGCTCGACGTCGGCGGTCGGCGCGTCCGCCTGACCAACCTCGACAAGGTCTTCTTCACCGAGATCGGCGCCACCAAGCGCGACCTGCTGCAGTACTACGCCGACGTCGCCGCCGCGCTGCTGCCCCACGTCCGCGAGCGGGCGATGGTGATGAAGCGCTATCCCAACGGCGCCGGCGGCGAGTTCTTCTTCATGAAGCGGGCGCCGCGTCCGCGGCCCGACTGGATCGAGACCTGCGCGATCGAGCACGCGTCCGGCAACGTCATCGACTTTCCGGTCATCAACGACGTCGCCGCGCTCCTGTGGGTGATCAATCTCGGCTGCATCGACCTGAACCAGTGGTACGCGCGCTGCGACGACGTCGACCGGCCGGATTACCTGCACTTCGACCTCGATCCGGTCGGCGACGTGCCGTTCGACGCCCTGCGCGAGGCGGCCCTCGTCGTGAACGAGACGCTGCGCGCGCTCGCCATGCCGACGTTCGTCAAGACCACCGGCTCCCGCGGGCTCCACGTCTACGTCCCCATCGTGCGGGGGCCGACGCAGAAGGACGTGTGGACGGTGAGCAAGACGATCGCCCTCGACGTCGCCCGCCGGCATCCGAAGCTCCTCACCGCGGTCTACCGCAAGGAGCTGCGCCCGGCCGGGCGCGTGCTGGTCGACTACAACCAGAATGCCTGGGGGCGGACGCTGGCCTCGGTATACTCCGTCCGGCCGCGCCCGCGCGCGACCGTCTCGACGCCGGTGACGTGGGAGGAGGTCACCCGGGGCTTCGCGCTCGACGACTTCCGGATGGACAACGTGCCGGCCCGCCTTCGCCGCCTCGGCGACTTGTGGGCGCCGCTCAACGCCCCGCGCGGCCGCTTCGATCTGTCTGCACTTGGGGGGCCTCGAAAGGGCCCCCCAAACCCCCCGGACGTTCGGAGCGTCCCGGCAAAGCCGTGACGCTCCTCTATCACGCGGCTTTGGGGGCGGGCTGCTCGGTCGTGCGGGGACCGTCCTCGGAGATGCCGGCCGTCCAGCGGGCGCGTTCCTCGGAGGTCATGTTGCCCTGCGGCGCCAGGCGCGGATCGGTGTAGTTCCAGTACTCGACGTCGACCAGGTACTGGGCCCGCGAGATGAGCGTGCCCTGGCAGGCGCGCTCGCGCGCGGGACGCGTCAGCTCGGCGTCGAGGCGTCCCATCAATTCACGCATGACGGCCGCCGGCACTCGTGTCCGCTCGCAGGGATAGATGAAGCCGAAGATCACCAGATGGTGCAGCAGCACGCGCCAGTGCGCGTCGAAGCGCCGGAGCAGGCGCGGCCAGTCGAGCGTGTCGGCGCAGGCGCGCAGCACGTGGGCCACGTCGGCGCCGTCGTAGCGTTCGCGCTCCATCACGAACGACTTCGACCAGATCATCTCCTCGGCCGGAATGAGCCGGACCGGCACGTCGAGCACCCGCTCGGCCACGCTGTCGCGGAACCAGTCGTCGTCCACCAGCGCCACGCCGTTGCCCGAGCTGAAGATCAGGTCGACGACGTCGTCGCCGCAGCGGGCCTTGGCCAGCCAGTGGGGGAACGACAGCTCGGTCTCGCAGCCGACGGCGGCCAGCACCGCCAGCGCGCGCTCGACGTCCCGCGGATGGAGGAAGAGGTCGAAGTCTTTGGTGTGACGCCCGATGCCGGTATAACGCTCGAACGCGTAGGCGCCGCCGACCAGGAAGGGAATGCCCCCCGCCTCCAGCTCGCGCATCACGCGGCGATAGAACTCCCGCGAGACGGGATCGAGCGCGGTCTCGGCGACGCTCACGAAGCGACGGCAGCGGCGGGCGCCGCTTCCTCCCTGGGCACCGCGATCTCGAGCAGCCGGAACGGCGGCCGGTCGGGGAACGCCGCCTTCAGCACCGGGACGGAGACGTTGTAGACGGGCACGCCAGTGCTGGTCTGGCCCTCCGGCGTGCCGTGATGAGCGTGGCCGTGAAGCGCCGCGACGGCCGCGTAGCGGTTGATCGGCTCCTCCAGCCGGCTCGAGCCCAGGAACGGCACGACCTCGGGCGGCTCGGGGTCGACCGTGCTCCGGATTGGCGAGTAGTGCAGGATGGCGACGCGCCTGGGCGCGTGGATGCGGGCGAGGGCGCCCTCGAGCTTGAGCGCCTCCTCGACGGCCTCGCGCACGAAGCGCTTGAGCACCGGCTCGCCCCAGGACTGGAGCGCCCGGTCGCCGAAGCCGCCCGCGAAGCCCTTCACGCCCGCGAAGCCGACGCCGTTGATCTCGACGGAGTCGCCGTCGAGGATCCGCACCCCGGCCTCGGTGAGGATCCTGTGCACCTCGTCGGCATGTCCGGACTCGAAATCGTGATTGCCGAAGACGGCCAGGATCGGGATCCGCACGGTGCCGGCGAGCTCGCGAGCCAGCACGCGCGCCTCGTCGGGCAGGCCGTAGTCGGTGAGATCGCCGCAGAGGGCGAGCACGTCGGCGGCCTCCGTGGCCCGGGCGAACAGCGGTTGCAGCGCTCCCTGCGACTCCTTGCCGCAGTGGAGATCGCCGACCGCCGCCACCCGGACCACGGAGCCGCCGTTCAGCGCCACGTGCCCGTCTCTCCGACCGCGGGCCGCTGGCCCCGCAGCTGGGCGGCCAGGCGAGAGAGGTCCTCGCCGATCACCCGGTCAGGATCGCTGCCGAACAGTGACGCGACGCCGTGGCCGAACGCACCACCGACGGGCCGATACGTCATTCGCACCTCGACGCGGGTCGTGCCGGGGCCGGCCGGCCGGAAGCGCACCTCCCCGCTGTGCTCGACGAGCGCGCCATCGACCGTGCGCCAGGCGATGAGCTCGTTGGGCACGCGTTGCGTGACGATCGCGTCCCATTCGATCGGCGCGCCACCGGGGCCGGCCACGACCCAGTGCGTGCGGTCGCCACCCATACGCCGCACCTCCCGCACGTGCGACATGAATCGCGGGAAGTTCTCGAAGTCGTTCCAGAACTCGTAGACACGCTCGACCGGCGCCTCGATGGTCATCGTGCGCACGACCTCGACACTGTCGCCGCCGCGGGTCGCCCGCCGCGCCAGCCAGATCCCGACCACCGTGGCGCCGAGGAGACCGCCGAGCAGGGCCCAGTCGCGCGTGTCCAGCGCTGGCCGGCGCCGCCGTCCCAGCCGCGCCCAGTCGCCGAGGCCGCTACGGCGCGCCGCACGGGTGAGGGCCGCCTGGGCATCCGCCGCTCGCCAGCCCGACGCGCGCTCGAGCATGCCGCCGCCGAGATCGCGGACGGCGGCCATCGGCTCCAGGCGTCGCGCCCGCTCGACGGCCCGCTCCACCAGCTCGCTCTCGCTCAGGTCGGTCAGCGTGTCGCGCAGGTCCGCCCGTCGCTCGTCTCCGCGGTCGGGATCCAGCAGGTACATCAGTCCGGCGCCGACCGAGGCGCCGCTCAGGAACGTCAGAGTCGTCCTCATGCCCCTCCCTCCTCTTCCCATCGGTTGCGGTCGCGCCCCTCGAGGATCTCGGTGGACGGACGGAACTCCTCGTCGGGCGCGCGTGGCACGCCGAGGGCGCCGCCGATCTCGTCCACCACGTCCTGGTCCGGTGTCGCCACCGTGCCCCCGGGCGCTTCCTCGCCGACCATGGCCGCCCGTTGCCAGTCCGCGTCCACATCGCCGGCGGTCAGCTTCGGACTGGTCTCCGTGTGGAGTGCCAGCTCCTCCTCGGCTTCCCGCTCCCTGTCGTCGCGCAGCATGATCGTTTCCCGCGCGGGTGGCCCTAGCAGATCCTCCTCCGGCCCACCCTCGGCGCGCGCGCTTTCTGCAATCGCCTGCGGATCGTCGGGCACAGATCGCTTGTCGGACTTCTTCCGTTTCTTCATGGCGGAGAACAGCGGAGCGAAACGCGTGCCAGCGTCTGTGGCCTTGTAAAAGCTGTAAGGCAGTGCCGACCGTGCTACCGCACCGCCACGACCCACCGCCCGGGCCACCCCTCGATGGGGGCCTCGCGCAGGACGCCCCCGCGGCCGAGGCGGCTCACCGACGCCTCGACCTCGGTGAGCGGAACGCCGAGCAAGCGCGCCAAGCGGCGCGGCGACGCGAAGACGGCGCCGGCGACGTAGCGGGCGATCAGCCGGTCGAGCGCGGCCGCGCGGCGCAGGCGGCGCCCCTCGGCGACCGCCTCCGGCAGCCACGCTTCCACGAGCTCCCAGCGGTAGGAAAACGTCGGCTCGTAGCGCTCCTCGCTCTTCACCAGCCACAGCCCCTGCTGCAGCTCGGCCATCGCGCGCTCGAACTCGCGCGTCCGGCTCGGCTCGAGCAGGAACGTGTTGGCGCGTAGCTCGCGCGTGTACTGGGGGTGCTCGCCCACGAGCGCGTCCATCAGCCGTTTGGCCGTGAGCGACATGCGTCCGGCCTGGTACTCGACCAGGTAGTCGCGCGCGCGCTGCCGACCGCGCACGAGCGCATAGAAGGCGGGGAACAGGTCGAGCGCGACGAGCAGCGGGCGGCCGCGCAGGAGCTTGCCGTAGTAGACGCGCCTGGCGGCCGGCAGGTCGTCCTTGAGCTGCCAGGTGAGGCCGACGCCGTCGTCGTGGTGCGAGCGCCGGGGCCACCGTGGCTTCGGCCGGCCGACCACCGCCTCCCACAGGCATGCGACCCCCTCGGGGAAGCGGTAGAACGTCGAGCAGAAGCCGACGGCTTCGACGAAGGCCAGCGCCGCGGTGGCGCTCCGCACGCGCCGACCCGGTTCATGGCGGAACGTCGTCGCCCGCCGGCGCTCGAGGTCGGCGCCGCTGATCCCTGCCGCTGCGCGGCCGCTCCGGATGCTAGATTGCGGAACGGATGGGGCTCGGCGCGTCCGCGCGATGGTTCTGCTACCTCCTCGCCTGCGCCGACGGCACGCTCTACGCCGGCATCACGAACTCCCTCGATCGGCGCGTCGCCGCCCACAACGCCGGGTCGGCGTCGAAGTATACCCGGGCGCGCCGCCCGGTGGCGCTCGCGTGGTGGCGCCCGTGCCGCGATCGCGCCGAGGCGAGTCGTCGCGAGGCGGCGCTCAAGGCCTTGCCACGCTCGGCGAAGCTGGCGCTGACGCGGGCGCGGCCAGCCACGCCGCGGACTCCGCGCGCCGGCGCGCGCGCTCGTGGGGCGAGATCGCGGCAGGATCGAAACGATACCGGTAGGGCAGCGAGAGCAGGCGTCGCAGCGGCGCCAGCGCCACCCCCGCCGGCGCCGCCTCCGCCGCGCTGATCGCTACTTGGACGCGCGGTTCTGGGCCGCCGTGTCGGCCTGCTGCCCTTCTTCCTTCTTGGCCCGCAGCTTGGCCACGAGGTCGCCGTAGGACGACGTCTGGATGATCTTGCTGAACTGCGCCCGGTAGTTGGCCACGAGGCTCACGCCCTCGAGGGCGACGTCGTAGACCAGCCAGCGGTCACCGATCCGGTGCATGCGGTAGTCGACCGGCACCTCGATGCCCTGGCGGGTCACGATCTTCGTGCGGACCACCGCCTGCTCGCCGTCGACCGCCTCGCCCACGTACTGGATCCGCTCGCCGCCGCTGTACATCTCGATCTTGCCGATGTACGAGCGCTCGAGCAGGTCGGCGAAGAGCTGCGCGAACTCCTCGCGCTCGGCCGGCGTCCGGGCCTGCCAGTGCCTGGCCAGGGAGCGCTGGGAGATCTCACGAAAGTCGAACGTGTCGTAGGCGATTGCGCGGATGATGACGCGCCGCTCGGTGGCGTGCGCGTCCTGCCGCAGCTCCGCGTCGTCGAGGATCTTCAGCACGCGATCGATCCGGGCACGAAGCTGATCGGTCGGCGCGCCGGCCCACGCCGGTCCGCCCCCCGCGAGCACCGCCGCGACCACCACCCCGAGGACCACCCACCGTCGCAGCGACGCGGCCATCGTCAACGCCTCCTGTCGAAAGGTCTGGAGAGTCTATCACTCCTGCTTGGCGCGCAGGCGCTCGACCAGCACGTGGGCCGAGGAGGTCTGGATGATCTTGTTGAACTGGGCCCGGTAGCTGGCGACGAGGCTGACGCCCTCGATGGAGACGTCGTAGGCGAGCCAGCGATCGCCCACTCGCGAGACCCGGTAGTCGACGGGGATCTCGGTGCCGCCTTTGCCCAGGAAGCGCGTGCGCACGGTCGCGTGGTCGCCATCGACGGCCTCACCGACGAACGCGATGCGCTCGCCGCTGCTGTACTGCTCGATGCGACTCATGTAGGAGCGCTCCAGCAGCGCGGTGAGCAGTCGTACCAGCTCGTCCCGGTCCGCCGCCGCCATCGTGTGCCAGTGCTGGCCGAGCGAGCGGCGGGTGATCTCCGTGAAGTCGAAGATCTCCGCGGCGACGCCGCGCAGGGCCTCGCGCCGGGCGGCCGGGTTCGCCCTCAGCCCGCCGTCGTCGAGAATGGCGACCGCGTGGTCGATGCGGCCGCGGAGCTGCTCGGTGGGCTCGCCGGCGCCGGCCGGCCGCGACAGGCTCACGCTCAGCGCGAGCGCGCCGAGCAGCACGACGACACATCGGGTAGAGCGCATGACACTCTCCTTCGTTCGGTAGCCGCCGCAAGACGGGACTGGGCCAGAGGCGCCCTCGGCACCTCGGCGCCCTACCGCCGGGCTGGCGGGTGACGAGGCAAGGGCGGTACCAAACGGTGATCTCGATCTAAGTGATTGCCAGCATTGACCTTCACACGGCCGGCGCAGAGCGGGTACCCGGGCAGAGTGCCCGATTTCTGACAGTTAATGGTGGGGCGCTTCTGACCAGTTGCCCGAGCCTGATGGCATACTAGGGCGATCGTGACCACGGCGATCGCGCTCGAGACGGCACGGTGACGCAAACTCGCGAGGATCTCG
>Ga0066704_10000970_pt1 | contig 11677 bp, 10 predicted proteins | sample GraSoiAngelo_153_FD_66458 | JGI IMG/M metagenome (GOLD analysis project Ga0066704, IMG submission 66458) | Grasslands soil microbial communities from the Angelo Coastal Reserve, California, USA - 14_1009_12_40cm | ecosystem: Environmental > Terrestrial > Soil > Grasslands | place: USA... | reverse complement strand
CGAGGGCATGAAGGCGTCGCTCGTCAGCCGCGAGGTGATCGCGGACTCAATCGAGCTGACGATGCTCGGCCACGGCTACGACGCGCTCGTCGGCATCGCCGGCTGCGACAAGACCCTCCCCGGGATCATGATGGCGATGGCGCGTCTCAATGTCCCGTCGGTCTTCATGTACGGCGGCAGCATCCTGCCCGGCCGCTACGAGGGCCGTGACGTTACGATCCAGGACGTCTTCGAGAGCGTTGGCGCCGTCGAGGCTGGGCTCATGAGCGAAGAACAGCAGCGCGAACTCGAGTGCGCCGCCTGCCCGGGCGACGGCGCCTGCGGCGGCATGTTCACCGCGAATACGATGGCGTGCGCCAGCGAGGCTCTCGGCCTCGCGCTCCCCTTCAGCGCGTCTATTCCGGCGGTCGCGCCGGAGCGCGCTGATCTCTGTCACGAAACAGGCCGAGCCGTGCTCAACCTGCTTGAGCGCGACCTGAAGCCGCGCGATATCCTCACGCGTGAGGCGTTCGAGAACGCCATCGCCGTAGTCGTTGCCGTCGGCGGCTCCACGAACGCCGCGCTGCACCTGCCTGCGCTCGCCCACGAATGCGGCATGGAACTGCCGATTGAGGACTTCGACGCCATCGCCCGGCGCGTCCCCCACATCGCGGACCTCAAGCCAGGCGGCCGTTTCGTGCAGGTGGACTTCCACCGCGCGGGCGGCGTTCCGCGCGTCATGAAGATGCTGCTCGATGCGGGCCTCATCCACGGCAACGCGATCACCGTCACTGGAAAAACAGTCGCCGAGAACCTTGATGGGCTTACGTTCCCCGACGAGAGCGAAGTGATCCGGCCACTGGACCGCCCATTGGAGCCGACCGGCACGATGGTCATCCTGAAGGGGAACATTGCCCCTGAAGGCTGCGTGATGAAGATCAGCAGCATCCATCGAGAGCGCCACAGCGGCCCGGCGCGCGTCTTCGATTCCGAAGACGCCTGCTTCGAGGCCGTCGCGGCCCGCGCGATCAAGCCCGGCGAGGTCGTCGTCATCCGCTATGAAGGCCCGAAGGGCGGCCCCGGCATGCGCGAGATGCTGGCCGTTACCGCCGCCCTCGCCGGCCAGGGCCTCGATCAGGAAGTCGCTCTCATCACAGACGGCCGGTTCTCCGGCGCGACGCGCGGCTTTACCGCCGGCCATATCGCGCCCGAAGCTGCGGTCGGCGGCCCGATCGCGATCATCGAAGAAGGCGACACTATTACGATGGATATTCCCAACCGATCTATTCGGGTGGAGTTGATCGAGGAGGAGATACAGAGGCGTCTCGGCCGGTGGCAAGCGCCCGCCCGCAGGTACACAAGCGGGGCACTGGCCAAGTACGCCCGCCTGGTATCGTCAGCGGCGCGCGGGGCCGTCTGCCTGGCCGATGGCTTAGGCGGCTAACTCGGCCTTCCGCGCTGATACAAAACCGCCGTTTGACGCATCTATTACTGGGATACTGAGAAATCGATTGCGAGGAACGAAAATGACCACCGACGACAAACTGTATACAGGCGCACAGATGGTGATGGAATCCTTCCTGCGCGAAGGCGTCGACACCATCTTCGGCCTGCCGGGCGGCGCCAATTTACCGCTGTACGATGTGCTGGAGAACGGCGGCGTCGGCATCCGCCCCGTCCCCGAAGGCGTCGTGCCGAAGGAATACCCGATCCGGCACTATCTCGTGAAGCACGAACAGTGCGCAGCCCACGCCGCGGACGCCTACGCCCGGGTTACGGGCAAAGCGGGCGTCTGCTACGGCACGTCCGGCCCGGGCGCGACGAACCTGGTGACCGGCATTGCCAACGCTTTTATGGACTCTGTGCCGCTCGTCTGCGTGACCGGCCAGGTGATTAGCGCGCTAATCGGCCGCGACGGCTTCCAGGAGGCGGACATTCAGGGGATCACCATCCCGATCACGAAGCACAACGAACTCGTGCGCAATGTGAACGAGATCCCGCGCGCCATGCAGGAGGCGTTCTACATCGCGACGACAGGCCGGCCCGGCCCGGTCCTTGTCGACATACCCCGCGACGTCTTGCAGCACACGGGCAAGTTCTACTGGCAGGATAAGGTTCAGCTTCGCGGCTACAAGCCATACACAAACGGTGTCGATCGCGACGAGGTGGCGAAGGCCGCCGAGCTAATCGAGCAGGCGGAACGGCCGATTATCCTTTCCGGCCACGGCGTCATCATTTCTCACGCCTTCGCGGAGGTCAGGGAGCTGGCCGAGAAGGCCAACATACCGGTGATCACGACCCTCCTCGGCATCAGCGGCTTCCCGGGCACGCATCCGCTGTACCTGGGCATGCCCGGGATGCACGGCATGTACTGGAACAACATCGCGATCAGCGAAGCCGACCTGCTCATCGGTGTGGGCATGCGCTTCGACGACCGGGTCACCGGCCGCCTTAAGGACTTTGCGCCGAAAGCAAAGATCATCCACCTCGAGATCGATCCGGCGGAGATCGGAAAGAACGTCAAGCCGGACGCCACGCTGCGAGGGGACGCGAAAGCGTCTCTTCGCGAGCTGAACAAGCACGTCTCGCACAAGCCACGCGAGCGGTGGTTCTCGTGGCTCGATGAGATGCGCGGGAAGCACCCGTCGATCGTCATCCGCGAGACGGAGGAAGTGCTGCCGCAGTACGTCATCCAGCAGATATACGAGGCGACGAAGGGCGACTGTTACGTCGTGACGGGCGTCGGCCAGCACCAGATGTGGGCCGCGCAGTATTTCTGGTACGACCGGCCAAACAGCTTCGTCACTTCGGGCGGGCTGGGGACGATGGGCTTCGAGGTGCCGGCCGCCATGGGCGCGCAGGTCGCCGCGCCGAACGACACTGTCTGGTCGATCTGCGGCGACGGCGGCTTCATGATGACCCTCCAGGAGCTGGCTACGATCGCGGAATACCGGTGGCCGATCAAGTTTGCCATCGTCAACAACAACGTGCTCGGAATGGTGCGCCAGTGGCAGGAGCTGTTCTACAAGAACAACCTTGTCGCCACGCCTCTCAAGAACCCGGACTTCGTGAAACTTGCCGAGGCATTCGGCATTCTGGGCCTGCGCGCCGAGAAGAAGCTCGACGTGAAGCCTGTGATCGAGACGGCGATGAGCCACCCGGGCCCCGTCGTAATCGATTTCCAGGTGAAGTACGACGAGAACTGCTATCCGATGGTCCCGCCGGGCGCGTCGCTTGACGAGACGATAGACCAACCCACATATGCCTTCGAGCCGAAGCGCGTCTCCGACGAACGGCGGAAGGTGGCGGTGAGATGAACGGGCCTTCGGCTCAGATGCGATCAGGCTTCGGCAAGATCAGGCCGCATACGATCATCGCGCTGGTCGAAGACCGGCCGGGCGTGCTCAATCGCATCGCCTCCAAGTGGCGGCAGCGCGGGTTCAACATCGAAAGCCTCGCGGTCGGGCACTCCGAGAAGCCCGGGCTCTCCCGCATGACCTTCGTCGTCGACGCTGACACGAACGCCGAGCAGGTCGTCCGTCAGCTCGACAAGCTGATCGACGTCGTGCACATCCGGGACGTCTCGCACGAGGACATCGTGAGCCGCGAGCTGGCGATGGTGAAGGTGAAGGCGGACCGCGAAACGCGCAGTCACATCATCGACATCGCCGAGGTGTTCAAAGCCGAGGTCGTCGACGTGGAACCCGACTCGATCATCATCGAGGCGACCGGCGACGAGAACCACATCGACTCGCTCGTGAACCTGCTGCGCGACTACGAGATCATCGAGCTGGTGCGCACCGGCCGCGTGGCGATGCTGCGAGGCCCCGAGGTCTCGCACCCGCACGAAGAGGACGATGAGCAATACGAGCGCGCGCCGGGGATACATACGTGGTAGGAGCGCCGGACTTGTCCCGCCGTCGTGTGTTGTGGCCGAGCGACGCCTCGCGGCTTGGTAAGGGCGACGCGTGGTGGCCCGCGACGCCACGCTGTACGACCACGCCTCTTCCCGTTGACGGTGATGCACCCGTACCATGAACCAAGCCAGCACGCCCGATGTTCGATTGCTCGGGCTCCCACCCGCCCCGTATCGCAGGTGCCCACTTCTCGGGGCCGCCAGGCCGGGGGTCTGGGGGTGTGCCCCAGTTTTTCCCTTTCAGGGGGTGGGGTGGGGGCGGCAGCGTATGATTGACGAACCAAAAGGAGGCCCAAATGGCAAAGATCTTCTACGAGAATGACGCGAACCTCGACCTGATCCGCGGTAAGACTATCGGCATCATCGGCTTCGGGTCACAGGGCCACGCCCACGCCCTGAACCTGCGCGACAACGGCTGCAATGTGATGGTCGGCCTCTATCCGGGGTCGAAGTCCTGGCAGCAGGCGCAGGCAACCGGGCTCCGCGTCGGCACCGTCGAGGAAGTGGCACGCGCGGCCGACATCATCATGATCCTCACGCCGGACCAGGTACAGCGGCAGGTCTACGTCGACAGCATCGAGCCCGGCCTGGCGGCCGGAAAAATGCTGATGTTCGCCCACGGTTTCAATATCCACTTCAACCAGATCGTGCCTCCTGACGATGTAGACGTGACGATGATCGCGCCGAAGGCGCCCGGCCACCGCATGCGCGAGATGTTCGAGAATGGGGTCGGTGTGCCGGCCCTCATCGCCGTGCACCAGAACGCGACCGAGAACGCTCAGCAGATCGCCCTCGCTTACGGGCGGGCCGTGGGCTGCGCGAAGGCCGGCATCATCGAGACGACGTTCGCGGAGGAGACCGAGACCGACCTCTTCGGCGAGCAGACGGTCCTCTGCGGCGGCGTAACGGCGCTCGTGAAGACTGCCTTCGAGACGCTCGTGCAGGCCGGCTACCAGCCGGAGATCGCCTACTTCGAATGCATGCATGAACTGAAGCTGCTGGTCGACCTGATGCACGAAGGCGGGATGGCCTACATGCGGTACTCGATCTCGGATACTGCCGAGTACGGTGACTACACCCGCGGGCCGCGGGTTATCGACGAACACGTCCGGCAGCAGATGAAGCAGGTCCTGAACAACATCCGTTCCGGCGCTTTCGCCCGCGAGTGGATCATCGAGAACCAGGCCGGGCGCCCGAGCTTCTACGCCCTGCGCCGGCAGAACCAGGAGCACATGATCGAGAAGGTGGGCGCAGAGCTGCGCGGCATGATGCCCTGGCTCAAGAAGCGCGCCGCCGCGCCCGGCATCGCGCCTGCGCCCGCGCCGGCGGCCGTCCCCGCGGACGGCGGCCGCTCGCAGCCCTCACCCACGGCCGCCTTCACTCCGCCGGTCGAGCCTTACCAACCACCGGAGGAGGCTCCTACATCGCCGAGGGAATCGTCCGGTTCGACCTACCAGCCCTATCGTCCTGCCGCCGCTGAAGGCGAAGACGAAAAACCGGGCTTTTCGTAACAGAAGTGAGCGAGTAGCATCCCTTAAACCAGAGATGCACGTGATGAAGTCAAGCGACCTCAGAACGACAGCAGCCCAAGCGCGGCCGGGGGTGAGGTAGAGCTTCGTGTACTTCAACGTGTGGCTCAAGACGAAATCCCGGCAATGGCTGCTTGCCGGCGACATCGATGCCGCTGTCAAGCGCGCGATTAAAGGCTCGGGAGAAGAGCGTCGCATCAATCTCCTCGAGTGGGAGGCGACCCTCGATCATATGCGCCTGCGCATCAGAGCGCGCGATGGTGGCCGCCTGACCCGGATGATGCACCTGCTCTCCGGCGCTTCGGCGCGTGTCAAATTGAGAGCGGCCTCTGACCTTCAGTTGGAGGGTGGTCTTTCCCACTTCTGGCAGAACCGGCAGGGTTCGCAACCCCTCGCTCCCGGCGCACTTTCAACGATGAGCCGATATATGGGCAGGCGGGAGGAGACCGCGGGAGAGCTATGAGCGGCGGTAACCTTTTGCTGCGAAGCTCGCGCCTCCGGAGCACGCCTCATGACTGCGTGCCGGGCTTACGTCTCAACCTTAGCCGGCCCTCCCCGATCGGCAACCGGGGGAGGGCCGAGCGCAACACCGTAGGGGCGTGGGCTTGTCCCGCCCCAGGGTGACCCAAGGGTCGCCCCTACCAACAGTACACACGGAGGTTGAGACGATGACAACTGAAGACCGAAGTCAGCCAATCGAAGGCAACGTACTGATCTTCGACACGACTCTGCGCGACGGCGAGCAATCGCCCGGCGTCGCGCTCAACGTCGAGGAGAAACTCGAAATCGCCCGCGCGCTCGAGCGCATGCGCGTCGATTTCATTGAGGCGGGGTTCCCGGCCTCGTCGCCGGGCGACCTCGAGTCGGTCACGCAAATCGCGAAGCAGGTGCGCGGGTCCGCAATCGCCGGGCTAGCGAGGGCCGTCCAGGCAGACGTCGACGCCTGCTGGGAGGCCGTTCAGCACGCCGAGCACCCGCGCATCCACGTCTTCCTCTCGAGTTCGGACATCCACATCATGCACCAGCTCGAGCGGGACAAGGAGCGAGTGCTTGAGATGGCGCGCACAATGGTCGCGCGCGCGAAGAAGTACTGCGACGACGTCGAGTTTTCGCCGATGGACGCCACTCGCTCGGAGCTCGAGTATGTCTACCGCATGCTAACGGAATGCATCGACGCCGGCGCGACGACTGTCAACATTCCGGATACGGTCGGCTACGCGATTCCCGAGGAGTTCGGCGACTTCATCCGCAAGATTCAAGAGAACGTGTCGAACATCCACAAGGCGAGCATCTCCGTCCATTGCCACAACGACCTCGGCCTCGCCGTCGCCAACAGCCTGACCGCCGTCACAGCGGGCGCGCGCCAGATCGAGACCTGTATGAACGGCATCGGCGAGCGCGCGGGGAACGCCTCCCTCGAAGAAGTGGTGATGGCGATCAAGACCCGCCCGGACTACTTCCACCTCAGCACGAGCATCGATAGCACCCAGATCCACCGCACCAGCCGTCTGGTTTCACAGCTCACGGGGATGAGCGTGCAGCCGAACAAGGCGATCGTCGGCGTCAATGCCTTCCGCCACCAATCCGGCATCCACCAGCACGGCATCACGAAGATGCGCCAGACGTACGAGATCATCGACCCCGCCGAGATCGGGCTGCCGCACGGGACGACGCTCGTCCTGAACAAGAACTCCGGGCGCCACGGCCTCAAGTCGCGTCTCGATGACCTCGGCTACGAGATCACCACCGCCGAGCTCGACCGCGTCTTCGTCGCCTTCAAGGAGCTCGCCGACAAGAAGGGCGAGATCGACGACCGCGACCTCGATGCGCTCGTATCGGGCGAGCGACGGACAGTGGAGGAGGTCTACAAGCTGGACCTGCTTCAGGTCTCCTGCGGCAACCAGGCGATCCCGACCGCCACCGTGCGAATCATCGGCCCTGACGGCCGCCCGTCGGAGTCGACGTCGACTGGCACGGGGCCAGTTGACGCCGCCTACCGCGCCATCAACGGCCTCATCGGCGTGCCCAACCAGCTCCTCGAGTACACCGTGAACAGCGTAACCGAGGGAATCGACGCGCAGGGTGAGGTAACGGTTCGTGTCGAGGCGCACGACCGCACATTCGTCGGCCGTTCCGCCGACACGGACATTGTCGTCGCCTCGGCGAAGGCGCTCATGAACGCGCTCAACCGCGCGATTGCTCAGGCCCCCCGCGAGCCACAGGAGGCGTGGAGCAACCCGTAGGCAAAAACGAAGGAATCGCGTAATGTAGGGGCGGGTCTCAGACCCGCCCCTTTCGTCATGACTGAGATCGACGCCCAGACCATAAAGCAGCAAAATCGGGAGGACTGGGACCACGCCGCTCCCGCCTGGCGAAAGTACGATCAGAACCTGCGGCGCGGCAGCGAGCCCCTCACTCGCCGCCTGTTGGAGATGGCGCAGATCAAGCCGGGCCAACGAGTCCTCGATATCGCAAGCGGCACAGGAGAGCCCGGCCTTCCCGCTGCCGTGATCGTTGGCCAGTCTGGTTCAGTGCTCCTAACGGATCAGTCTCAGGAGATGCTCGCCGTCGCCCGCGAAAAAGCCAGCGCTCAGGGGCTTCGCAACGTCGACTTCCTTGTGTCCGACGCCCAACAGCTGCAACTCGAGCCGGAGAGTTTCGATGCAGCCCTATGCCGGGGTGCCCTCCAGTTAATGCCAGACCCATCGCAGTCCTGCGCGTAGCATTCGATGCGCTCAAGCCGGGTGGTCGCATCGCCCTCTCAATCGTGGGCCGTCTTGCCGCCAACCCCTATTTCACTCTTCCCTTTGTTGTTCTCCGCAAGTACGCGTCACTCCCGCCGTATGATCCCGTCGTACGGGGTGACCCAGACCACCTTCGCACCTTCCTCTCGACCGCGGGCTTTCGCGATCTACACTTCGAGACTCTTGAGCTCATACCAATGGAATTCGAGAATGGCCGCGAATATTGGGAATACAGCAGTGGGTTCTCGGCTGCCGCATCCGTCCTCTCGCAGATCGCGGCAGATCAGCACGATAGAATTGGCGAAGAGGTCGCCGCGCTGGCCGGGGGCGGCAATCCAAACGGCAAGGTCGCGTTGAAGAGCGAGGCCCTGCTGGCATCCGGCATCAAATAAAGGTCGACCCCCATGTATCCGCGTCGCCCAATCAGCCGCGGCGGTAATAACCCACGGCGGCCATCAGGCCGCTGGTAAAGTCTCTGGACAACTCGCTTTACTTCTGCTAGTATCGCTTTACCATGAGTCGAAGCACGGAAAGAGCACAAAGGGCGGAGCTAACAATCTCATCCAAGCGGCAGATCACGCTCCCGGCCGCGATGATTCGGAGGCTCGAGGTCGAGCCCGGCGACAAGCTGGTCGCCCGCCTCGAGAACGGTGCGATCCTGCTCCAGCGCAGGCCCCGCAGCCTCGTCGAATATCTCGATTCCTTCCCGAGGGGAGTATACGGTCGCACCAGAGAGGAGATCGACGCATACATCGCGGAGGGTAGAGCGGACCGCCATTTGCCCGGGGCGGAGGCCCGCGAATCGACGAACAAATAGCACGCGCTGTCTCAATTTCCTTTGATACCAGCGCCCTAATCTATTATCTCGAGAAGATCCAGCCTTATCGCGCCTGGCTTGAGCCCGTGATTGAATCGATGGTTGCTGGACGCCGGTGGGCTTTCTTGTCCGTCATCGCAGAAGCCGAGCTGCTTGTCCTTCCGATGCGCCAAGGCAATCGAGAGGCGCTCGATCGCCTCGAAAGCCTCCTTACCCATTCATCGATAACGATAGTGAGCCTGGACCGGGAGTTGGCCGCGAACGCGGCGTCATTTCGGGCGCGGTTGAATGTATCTTTGATGGACGCCATCATCATCGCCACTGCCGTCGCCTCCGGTTGTGATGCTCTAATCGGTAACGACAGGACGTGCGCTCGCCGTGTCACCGACATACCATACGTCTACCTAGACGAAGTGGTGGGGGAGCGCCCGGCGTGATCGTTCAATCCAACGATTCGCAGTAAAATAGCGCTTGCTTTAGAAGGAGCCACGTGCAAGCGACTCTTAACATCCAAGGCCACTGCGATCCCCGCTTCCGCGCCGTCCAGGATGCGTTCAAGCAGAACTTCGACACCTATGGCGAGGTCGGCGCCTCGATCTCGGTCGTCGTGGACGGCGCCGCTGTCGTCGACCTCTGGGCCGGCCACATCGGCCCGGACCGCACGAAGCCGTGGGAACGTGACACGATCGTCAATGTCTGGTCGACGACCAAAGGCATCACGGCGACCTGCATGCACCGGCTCGTCGACCAGGGCCTGCTGGACCTCGATGCACCGGTCGCGAACTACTGGCCGGAGTTCGCGCAGGCGGGCAAGGAGACGCTCCCCGTTCGTTATCTGCTCAGCCATCAAGCGGGCCTTCCGGCGATAAGCGAGCCCTTGCCGCTGGGCTCCGCGTTCAAGTGGGACGTCATGACCGACGCTCTCGCCAAGCAAAAGCCCTGGTGGGAACCCGGCACGAAACACGGCTACCATGCCTTCACGTACGGCTGGCTTCTCGGCGAGGTCTTGCGCCGCATAACGGGAGAAACTCTAGGCACCTACTTCCGCAAGCAGATCGCCGAGCCGCTTGGTTTGGACTTCCACATCGGCCTCGCGCCCGAGTACGACGTGCGCACGGCGGAGACCATCTCTGCGGAGCCGCCGCAGCCGGGCGAGACGAACTTCGTGCTGGACATGCTCAAGGATCCGCAATCGATGCCCTTCAAGGTGCTCGCCAATCCGCCCGACCTCTTCACGCCGGGCGTCGTCAACACACGCGAGTGGCGAGCGGCGGAGATACCAGCCGCGAACGGCCACGGCAACGCCCGCGCCGTCGCGCGTCTGTACGGCGCGCTCGCCCGGGGCGGCGAACTTGACGGAGTGCGTGTGCTCAGCCCGGAGGCAATCGAGCGGGCAACCGTCGAGCAGGCGAGCGGGCGGGACGAGGTGATGGGGCTAAATCTGCGGCCCGCTCTCGGGTTCGTTCTCACCAGCCCAGACGCCAGCCTCGGCCCCAACCCGCGCGCTTTCGGCCACAGCGGCGCTGGCGGCTCGCTCGGGTTCGCCGACCCGGACGCCAAGGTCGGCTTCGGCTACGCGATGAACCGCATGCTCCAGGAGAACACGCTTACGGACCCGCGCTGGGCGCCGCTCATCGACGCCGTCTACGCCTCCCTGTAGTGGGGCCTTTGCGATCTGCGGGCGCGCTGAAGTCGACAACCTCCGTATGTAGCGGAGCGCCTTCAGGCCTCCAAGTTGTGCCATTCCCGCCTTTCGCTGCCGGCAATGCCGGCGGTATTCTCACGCCGATGGCTGCCACCGCCCTTCAGTACCGTGCTCTCATTCGCGAGATGCCGACGGACGAGCGGCCCCGCGAACGCCTGCGCTCGCGCGGGCCCGAGGCGCTGTCGAACGCGGAGCTTCTGGCGATCCTGCTCCGCACCGGGAGCAGGGGCGAAAACGTAGTCGCATTGGCCACGCGTCTGCTCTCCAGGTTCGAGGGAGTGAACGCGCTCGGCCGCGCTTCCTTCGCAGAGCTGTGCGCCGAGAAGCACGTCGGCCCCGCCAAAGCGGCGCAAGTGATCGCCGCCCTCGCGCTCGGCCAGCGCATCATGTCCGCTCAGCCTCCGCGCGCCTCCGTGCGATCTCCGGAAGACGTCTTCGCCCTCGTGGGCGCAGATATGGCGTTGCTGGAGCAGGAGCACCTGAAAGTAATCCTGCTCAACACCCGCAACCAGGTCATGAGCGTTCGTCAGGTAAACAGAGGCAACGTTCACAGCGCCGTCGTCCGCGTCGCCGAGGTCTTCCGCGACGCGATACGCGAGAACGCTCCGAACATCATCCTCGTCCATAACCATCCATCCGGCGACCCGTCTCCGAGCCCGGACGACGCTGCGCTGACGAAGCAGGTCGAAGAAGCGGGCAGGCTGCTCGGCATCGATGTCCTCGACCACGTTGTAATCGGCCGCTCAGGCCCGGCCAGCCTGCGTGAGCTGGGGCTCGGCTTCGCGAAGAATTAGCCGCGCCCGGCTTCTGCGCAAAGTTGCACCTTACGTTCGCGTCATGGTATACGATAGTGCGCCATGGACTTCCGCTTTTCGCCGCAAGAAGAGACCTTCCGCCAGGAGATCCGCGACTGGCTGAAGGACAACCTGCCGGAGGACTGGACCGGCGACCGCTTCACGCGGAGCGACGAAAACCGCAACGTCTACG
>Ga0066704_10000966_pt1 | contig 11688 bp, 9 predicted proteins | sample GraSoiAngelo_153_FD_66458 | JGI IMG/M metagenome (GOLD analysis project Ga0066704, IMG submission 66458) | Grasslands soil microbial communities from the Angelo Coastal Reserve, California, USA - 14_1009_12_40cm | ecosystem: Environmental > Terrestrial > Soil > Grasslands | place: USA... | reverse complement strand
TCCTCGGTTTTCAGTCCCACCGCCTTCACATCATTTATCAGCGGCAGCGTGATCATTCCGTCCGGGCGGACAACAACCGCGGTCGAAAGTTCTGGCTCGCGCCATACGGAGATCTGAAGTTCGTCTTCTACTCCAATGATATACGTCAGTCTCTGTTCGGGAGTCAGCGCCGATTGCGGTAAGGATTCCGGCTTCGTAATCTTGTCCGTCGGCAGTTTTTGTTCCTTTTCTTTGGAGGTCTTGTCAGCGGCCGGAGCCGGGCTTGCGCCCGACTGCGTCTGTTGTCGCAAGATTATAGGAGGATCTTCAAACGGCTTCGCCAAGAGCACTGCAGCTTGGTAGCTAAGGGAGAGAGAAACCGCCACCCCCACATAAAGATGCCGAAAATACAAGCGCAACCTCCGTTCCTTGGTACCTGAGTTTAAGAGCAATGCTCCAGCCAAACGTTCTGTCCTCGAATTCATTGAAATCAGGACGTTTAGAGGATACTTGCAGGGGGCCCTCAACATTACAGGAAACCAGTTTCCCGGATTATGAAGCCCACTCCACGCCCCGAGAAGCCGTATGCCAGCCACCCCGAGCCCAAAACCAAGCTCTTGAAACGCACTTGCCCAATAACTCAATTCGGGCGAGTTTCGTTAGTCCCCGCTCTTTTGGAACCAGCCAGAAGCCGCTCGACTCGCTGCAAAACCGCGAAAGCGCGAATCAGAGCGCGGTATCCAATCACCCAAATCGAAAGCAGAAGACTATCTTTGCCTCGTTGCTGCTGTCCCTGAAGCGTCATATAAATAGTCCACAAAACTTACTTACATGCTCGGCTGAATTCCAGCAGCATCTCTGACACTGTTTCTATTTCGCACCGCGCTGCCACAGCACAACTTTCGCGGTCTCAAAGAAGATGGCAAGGTCCAGAGTCAGAGAAAGGTGTTTAATGTAGAAAAGGTCGTACTCAAGCTTCGCCTTTGCCTCCTCGATGCTTGCACCGTATTGATACTTTACCTGAGCCCAACCGGTAATTCCCGGCCGAACTGAATAGCGCAACGCATAAAATGGCGTCTCGGCCTCGAGCATCCGGCAGAAGATTGCCCGCTCAGGACGCGGCCCCACAAAACTCATCTCGCCCCGCAGAACGTTCACCGCCTGTGGAAGCTCATCCAGGCGGAGTTTGCGGATGACTCGGCCCACCCATGTGACGCGTTGATCGCCATCCGCTGCCCACTTTGGACCATGTTCCTCGGCATTGTGATTCATTGAGCGAAACTTGAGGATTTGGAACGGGCGTCCACCCAATCCGATACGCTCCTGTCGGAAGAGGATGGGACTACCCGACTCCAGCCATATCGCTAGCGCCACGACTCCCATAATTGGCAGAGCAAGGAGAAGAAGGACCAGGGAAGCCAGAACATCCACCATACGCTTGGCCGCTAGCAAGAGTGAAGACTTGCGAAATCCTTCCGAAAGGATCATCCAGCTTGGCGACAAATGCTCCAGGCGAATTCTTCCATCGATCTGTTCACTGACGGTGTGGGCGTCTTCCACCGCTACACCCGTGAACTTCAAGTGCAAGAGTTCTCGAAGAGGCGTCTGTCCACGCCTCTCTTTGAGGGAAAGCACGATACGATCGATCTTTTCACGGGCCGTTATCTCCTCAAGGTCCCGTGCCGCACCGATGATACCGGGATTGACCAATGACTTGCCAATGTTCTCCCCATCCTCGTCCAAAAAACCTATGACCTTGAGGTGGAGCTCCGGCCGGTGAAGGATTTCACGAACCAGGGAAATTCCGAGGGGTCCCGTACCTACGACAAGAACGCGCTGCTGTCTTGGCAAAAGGAAATTTGCTCCCAGCAGGATGAGACGCCAGCTCAATAAGAACAGCAGAACTATCGGGGCGGATATAACGGCAATTCCGCGCCCAAGACTGTGGTCCGGGATTAGGTAATACAAAATGGCGAGAATAACCCAGGCCGTCCCAATGGCCTGAAAGAGATAGACAAACAACTCGCTACGCCGATTCACAACGCGCGAGGCGTAAAGATCGTTGTAATAGAGAGAGATTCCGCAAGTCACCAACACTATGCCGAAACGAAAAGGCATATCAGGCTGGCGTAGGTAGTGCAAGGCAGAGCGGAAATCATGTAAACGGATCAAAATTGCGAGACAGAGACCGAGCGCTATCAAACTGGCGTCGCCCACGACCAGGACTTTGGTCGTCATCGGAATCTTTTGGCCACCGATTTTCAGCATGGGTTCTTTCGGAGAGCTACGCTAGTGACGCCTGGTTCATGAGCTCAAGGCCAAAGGGGTTCCCGCTGCGGTGAGAATCACAGAGCGCAATTGGGTTACCCGTTTCGTGCCGGCCACGTAGGGCTCCATATGAGTAGGCAACTGACTGTCCAAAAGTGCGCCACAGATTTCAAAAACGACAGCTACAATAAGCTATTTATTCTTATATAGTTACGGTCTTGCTCTCGACTTGATCCGGCGTTGGAGCGGCCTCGAAAGTTCTCTTCCACGGAAACGACTTGCTCTCATGGGAAATTGTTGTTATCCCCTGCTACGCGGTAGGCTGACCTCTGACTTTGGCACATAACACTGAACAATAAGGACTTAGCTAAAAGAACAGCGCATTCTCTCCGTTGCAATATGTAAAATGCTGTCGTTCACACGGTCAAATGAGATGTGACGTCTTGCCAGAGGGTAAGTGCCCGCTGCTCTCCGCACCTAAGCCCATTATTCTTAAGGAGTTATTTGATAAGAGGTCTTTGGCAGATGGTTTGCAAATGAGATAGCGTCTAAGACCACGCGCCGTGGACCTTAGCATAAATCATGGAAATTGTGGGAGTTAGGGAATTTGGTCTTGGATTCGATTGAAGACAAGAGCCAGCACTTGATTGGGAATCCATCTGCTTTTTGGGCGCTCCGATTTATCCAGCTCATCGGGTACGGAATACTTGAAAAATTGCGAATCCGAGCAGCGCAGAGCGAATTTCAGCCGTAATACAGACGGGTGTCAAATGGTCGGGCAGGTGGTACGGTCAATTCATGAAATTTGATGGATTGTATGTCGAGGACCTAAGAATGGAACAAACGACGACGAGCTTGATCGAACAAAGAATCCACAGATTCCTGTTGGAAAAATTTCCGCTTGCACGGAAAGCTAGAGTTGACAAGGATACAGCTCTCCTCGAGAAAGGTATCTTGGATTCGCTTGGGATCCTGGACGTAGTAAGTTTTCTCGAAAGCGAGTTTTCCATCACGATTGGGGATGAGGAATTGGTACCGGAAAACTTCCAGAATCTGGACTGTCTTTCCTCGTTCGTGCAGAACAAGCAGGGAAAAGGTTCATAAGTTTGCGCGGGTTGAAGAGTGAACACTCAAAGAGCCTCGGGGCGGAGTGCAAAGCTCCAGCGCCGCAGGCGGGACTACTGGGAAGTGTTCCGCCAGGGTTCTTTCGTTGCAAGAGTCATCACAATGCTTGAATTAACGGAGAAAGGGTTTTTCGACACGTCGCTATGGACTTCCTGATCTGGCATCTATTGCGTGAGAGCGCCGGGCGTTGCCCTGAAAAAGAAGCTCTGGTACACGGAGAGGAACGACTGAGTTACGGCGAAGTCGCTCGCCGCGTGGACGGGCTCGCCGCCGGCCTAAGAGATGCGGGATTGCGCCGCGGTGACCGAATGGGCATCTATCTGGAAGCCTCTGTTCCCCAAGCGCTTTCCATCTTCGGTATATCGCGCGCAGAAGCTGTCTATGTCCCGATCAATGCACTTCTGCACGCCGAACAAGTAATGCACATCGCTCGCGATTGTGGAATGAAAGGTCTTATTACTACGGCCGCGAAGCTCGCATCGCTTGCGGAAGTGCTCCCACAGATTCCTTCTCTTGAGTTTCTGGTTGTAGTCGGTCCAGGAGAAGTGGCGGCGCAGCTCCCAGTTCATCGTTTCGAGGAATTCTGCGCACGGACCCTCCCTGCAGAGTGGCGGGAAACTAGCATCGAGAAGGATCTCGCAGCCCTCCTTTACACCTCCGGTTCGACGGGCAAGCCTAAAGGGGTAATGCTGAGTCATGCGAACGTGGTCGCCGGCAGCCGGATCGTCTCCACGTACCTCGGAATCACCGAGAGCGAGCGCATCCTCGCCGTTCTGCCGTTCAGTTTCGACGCTGGAATGAATCAATTGATGACCGCGTTCGAAAAGGGCGGAACTTGCGTCCTGATCAATTTTGTTTTTGCGCGCGAAATCGTGCAGGTCCTGCTCAAAGAAAAAATCACCGGCCTCGCTGGCGTGCCCACGCTGTGGAGCCTGCTGGCGCAGCCCAATTCTACCCTTGCCAAACAGCTTCTGCCGCACTTGCGCTACATCACGAACACTGGCGGCGCAATGCCGCAGGCGGTCCTCAAAGTGTTGCGGGAAGTGCTTCCCACAACGAGAGTATTCCTGATGTACGGGCTCACTGAAGCTTTCCGTTCGACGTATCTCGCTCCGGAAGAACTCGATCGGCGGCCGACTTCGATGGGCAAAGCCATCCCGGACACGGAAATCCTCGTGCTCAACGAGCAAGGGCAGCTTTGCAAACCAGGCGAGCCTGGCGAACTCGTGCACCGCGGGCCGACAGTTTCGCTCGGCTACTGGAACCGGCCGACAGATACAGCGCGCGCGCTCCGGGCAAATCCGCTGTTGCCGCAGGAGCTCGGAGACTGCGAGAAAGTTTGTTACTCAGGCGATTTGGTGAAGATGGACGAGGACGGCTTCCTCTACTTCATCGGCCGTCGCGACACGATGATTAAATCCAGTGGGTTTCGCATCAGCCCCACCGAGGTGGAGGAAGTGCTCTTCCAGAGCGGCAGACTGCGCGGCGCCGCGGTCATAGGGATACCTGACGACGCTCTTGGCCAGACCATTAAAGCGTTTGTGGTGGCAAAAGACGGAAATCCTCTGGACATCGACACGATGCTCACGTATTGCGCGGACAAAATGCCCCGCTATATGGTTCCGAAAACTTTTGAGGTGCTGAGCGAATTACCAAAGACTTCCAGCGGAAAAGTGGACTACCCGGCGTTGCGTCGCCGCGAAGGTCTCTAATGGCGGACTTGGCGGCATCGCTGGTGTCAAAGTACTTTCCGAAGTCGGGCAACTCGCTTGTCATCGGTGATGTTTCGGTCGTTCAGCTCGCTGAAATCTATGGGACTCCGATCTTTATTTATGATCGGGCGGTGCTCGATCGAAAGTTCGACGCGCTCCGTTCAGCGCTGCCAGCACGATTCTCAATCTACTACTCTATTAAAGCCAACCCGTGTCCGGCCGTCGTAAGACATTTCCTGAGCCGGGGCTGCGGAATCGAAATTGCGTCAGTGGGTGAGTTCCGGAAAGCCCTGGAGGCTGGATGTCCGGCCGAGAGGATTTTGTTTGCTGGACCTGGAAAGTCCGAAGCGGAACTCGAGTTGGTCCTCTCGCGGGGGATCGGCGAAATCCACATGGAGTCGTTGACCGAGGCCAGGCGAATCGCAGCGATTTGCCGGCGCCTGGGTCGCCGTGCGCAAGTAGCCATTCGCATCAATCCGGCTGGCGAAGCCGAAGGCGGAGCGATGCGCATGGGTGGCCGTCCTGCACCCTTTGGAATAGATGAAGAAATTCTAGATCAAGTGTTGGATGCGGTTTTTGCCGAGCCGGAACTCGATCTGTGCGGAATCCATCTGTTCACGGGAACCCAGATTCTGGATGCGGCGGTCTTGGAGACTCAGTATCGTCACGGACTGGAACTCGCCCGGCGGGTTGTGAAGTGCCTGGGCCGGCCGCTTCGCACGCTGGATTTCGGCGGAGGCCTGGGAATCCCCTATTTTGCGCACGAGCACGAATTGAATCTCGAGTCTCTCCAAAAACGGCTAACCGCGCTCTTCCAGGAAATCGACGGCGAGCCCGCTTTCGAGGGGACCAAGTTTATTGTGGAGCCGGGACGGTTTCTCGCTGGTGAGGCAGGTGTCTACCTGACGCGCATCAGTGACATCAAAGTTTCACGTGGGAAGAAATTTCTCATCGTCGATGGAGGAATGAACCACCATTTGGCTGCCTCTGGCAATTTGGGCCAGACCATCAAACGCAATTATCCCATTGCCATCGCGAATAAGTTGACCGCTCCAGCAGACGAAACGGTGGACATCGTTGGTCCGCTCTGCACGCCGCTCGATACCCTCGCGCGCGCAATTACCCTTCCGCATGCAGAAATTGGGGACTCGGTGGTAATTTTTCAGTCCGGCGCATACGGCCGGTCGGCGAGCCCCGTTGGGTTTCTCAGCCACCCCGAACCGGCCGAGATATTCTTACAGGATGGCCGCCACGCTCTCGTCAGTCGTGAGGTTGAGCAGTTCGAGTCGATGCAGCAAGGGAGCCGACAGTCCCGTGGAGAAGTAAATCGCAAATTGAGTGCGATGCTATGAACTGGGAATTTGTTCCTGCCCAAGAACACTTCGAGGCGGCGCGAGCGAAGTGGGACAATCTGAATCGTCTCCAGGGTGACCACATCTTGCTTGATTCTGAATTCACGAGTGCCCTGCTCCGCCACTTTGGCTCGAACGCGGTCCGCCTGGGAATCCTTCAGAACTCCACACAACCAGCAATGGTGCTTGTTGTTCCCACACGTTGGGGCTTCTGGGAAACTTTCCAACCATCTCAAGCGCCAATGGGTCTCGCCGTCTTCGGGTACCGTGATGAACATGGAGACGGCTTGCTTGAACTATTGCGATCGCTTCCTGGGTATCCCCTTCAACTTGCGGTCCTCCAGCAGGACCCGGATTTCTCCGCCTTTCCAATGAACCAAGGGCTTTCTCATTTGGAATTCATCGAATATATCCAGACAGGGAGCCTAAAACTCGACGGTGGTTTTGAGGAATATTGGGATTCTCGGAGTGAAGACCTTAAACGAAACAACGCCCGCCGCCGCCGCAAACTTGCCGAGCAGAGCAAAAGGCTCGAGTTCGCGGCTCATACGGACCGGGCTTCTGTAGCGGCCTGCGTTCGGGAGTATGGACGTTTAGAATCGCAAGGGTGGAAGGGGCAGCAAGGGACGGCGGTTACAGAGGACAACTCGCAGGGCCGCTTCTATCGGGAGGTTATGGAGTATTTCTGCCCGCGCGGGGAAGGAGTCATTTTTGAATTGCTCCTGAAAGGAATACCGATCGCGAGTGAATTCTGGATAGGGCGAAACGGCATGTACGTCAACCTGAAAACGGCGTACGACGAAAGTCATAAGCAGCTTTCTCCGGGCTTTCTGATGAAGGAATCCCTCATTCGTTGGGCGTATTCCGAGAAGAACTGGCGTCGCTTAGAATTCTACGGGCGTACAATGGACTGGCACCAAAAGTGGATCGACCGCACGCGAACTCTTTATCATGTGAATTGCTATCGCAGCAGATGGGTTCTTCAAGCGCGAAAAACAGCGAACCGACTCCGCTCGGCACGAACTGGAGTGTCTCCTCGCCAGCCGGAGTAAGGCATTTCTCCAACCAAGACTTGAGGATAAGCCTCGTGTTTCGTTGCTGCGCGATTGAACTAAAGGCTACTGCCGATTTTACGAAGGACCTGCGCGGCCGACAAAGGGAGTCAGGCAACAATGAGAATTACGGTTCGTCCGGCGGATCTCCATGCTGACCGTGACGTCCTCATAGACATGATGCTTCGCTTTTTAACACCCATGTCAGATGGACCGAGATATGACTGGCTATACCATCAGAATCCTGACGGACAAGCCCAACTGTGGGTTCTGATTGATTCGGACACAGGCGCAATCGTCGGATCGGGAGGGTTCGTGCCTCGCCGCATGTATGTGAATGGACGGGAGAGTCTCTGCGCGATCCTTGTTGATTTTTGGATTCACCCTGAATACCGGAGCCTAGGTCCAGCCTTGCAGTTGCAACGCGCTTGCCTTGCAGGTATTGAGGCTGGCCCGTACGACCTCTACTACGATTTTCCTCAGGAAAACATGGTTGCTGTCTACCGAAGGCTTGGAATCGAGACAAGCCAATGGTTGGTCCGCCTGACGAAGCCTCTAAGCCTCAAGAGAAAGTTTGGAAGATTGGGTCAAATTCCGTTCTTTGGCCGTTCTCTCATTGCTGCAACGAACGGGATCCTGAAGGTTCGCGATGCCGGTAAGGGAAACAGAAGCAGATGCACAATTTCTGAACAGAGAGTGGAGTGCGGTGACAATTTCACCCAATTGGCTCGTCAAGTCAGCTCGAAGTATGGAGTTTGTGTCGCGCGAACAGCGAGCTATTTAAATTGGCGCTTTCAATCACACTTTCATCATCGTTGCGAAATGTTGACAGCCCACCGCGATGGTTCTCTCTTGGGTTACATTCTCTTTGTTGAAGATGCGGAGACTGCGACAATTCTTGACCTGTTCGGGATGGAAGACGAGAGGATGAAGTCTGACCTCGTTTTTGCGGCGCTGGAAGTTCTTCGTGAACGCAATGTTCTCAGTGTGAACGCACCCAGTTTACGTTCCCATCCCCAGACCGCATTTCTCCGGAAGCTGGGATTCTACCCTCGTGAACCTCATCCAGTAGTGATTTCTGCCCCTCGCGGAAAAGCAGGTCTGGAGGGTGCGAATTTTTTCTTGATGGATGGCGATAGAGACAGTTGAGCGATCAGGGTGAAATGCCTGAAATGCCGAAGAGTCCGATGCCCGCTGAGGTGTCGCAATTTCGCATAAGCAAGGATCCGGTGTTGACTCGCCGGTTTCTGAAGTTTTTCCCGAGTGTTGCAAACGCTCCCGGAGCTCATAACCTTGCTCAGCGCTATTTTTTCTTTCAGGCTCGAAACGCAATTTATCATGGCCTGCGAGCGCTTCGGCCCTCTCCCGGGGATGAAGTGCTACTCCCGTCCTACCTGTGCGCGGCGGCAATCGAGCCAGTGCTAGCTCTACGCGCAAAGGTGGAGTTCTATCGGATCGACCGCAATTGTCAGCCCGATTTTAACGACATCGAGCACAGAATCCGTCCCGAAACCAGAGTCGTTCTTGCCGTCCACTACTTTGGATATCCTTGCAATATCGCGAACTTTCGAGAGTTCTGCGACAAACGAGGCCTCCTGCTGGTTGAAGACTGCGCCCACGTATTCCAGGATGAGGTTCAAGGTAAGCCGCTCGGCTCGTATGGAGATATCTCCGTGTTCAGTTGGCGCAAGTTCCTGCCGCTGTACGATGGCGGAGAATTGGTACTCAATGTTCCATGCAAATTATCTGTAACCTGGGCCAAAGAAGGCACCTTGTCCACTGTTAGAGCCGCGAAGCATCTCGTCGAGCAAAGCGCCTCATACACTGATTCCGGCTCGCTTAGAGCTCTCGTCAGCTCTCTTGAATTGGCAAAAAGTGGCTGGGACCGGTTACGCCGAAAAAAAACAAAAACTGCTCCGAAACCGTGCACAGACTTCGTTGGTGTTGAATTTGACCAATCGCTGGTCGATTTACCGATGTCTCGAATCTCACGCTGGGTGTTCCGGCGGTCGGATGTTTCTGCTATCGTGGCCAAGCGCAGAGAGAATTACGCTTTCCTCATGCGGGAATTGTCCTCCATAAGCGGCATCCGGATGATGTTTCCAGACTTGGGAGCACACCATTGCCCCTGGGTGTTTCCTTTAGTGTTCGAGGGGATCGAAGACGCCCATCTCACGCTTCGTGCCCGTGGTATCCCTGCGGTGACGTGGGGTGGCGTTCGGCATCCCTCGGTACCTAGCGGTGAGTTCCCGGAGGCTGAATTCTTGTACAAGAATCTGATAATGCTCCCCGTGCACCAGAATCTGAGCGAAGCAGACTTGCACTCGATCGTCCAGGAATCGCGTTTGATATGCCGATCTTATGGCAGTACCGCAGTTGGAAACCAGGCCTCGGCTCCTTGTCCGACAGGTGATGAAAAAAGATAGGCTAGGTTGTGAGGTTTTCAGATTCTCAAGATGACCAAGCGCGTGCTCATGATCGCATACCACTACCCGCCTTGCGCGGTCAGCAGTGGGCAGCAGCGAACACTTAGTTTTTCGCGTCACTTGCCGGCCTATGGGTGGGAACCGATTGTCCTAACAGTCAGGGCAAGCGCATACCCTCGAGTGGGTGACGATCAACTCGCGGACATACCGTCGACGATCGAGGTCGCAAGGGCGTGGGCTTTTGACACCGTCAGGCATCTTTCTTTCCGTGGTCGGTACCCAGGATGGCTGGCCGTGCCGGACCCTTGGATAAGTTGGTTCGTCTCCGCGATGCTGTGCGGTCTCAAACTCATTCGAAAGCATAAGCCCAGAGTGATATGGTCAACCTATCCGATTGCGACCGCCCATTTAATTGCGCTCGCTCTGCATCGGGTGACGGGCATTCCGTGGATCGCTGACTTCCGCGACCCGATGATTGAAATCGATCCGGTGACAAAGGAGCGTTGGCCGAAGGATCCGAAGGTCTGGCGAGCACGCGAGTGGATTGAACGGCGCACCGTTTTATCTTGTGCCCGCGCTGTTTTTGTGACGAACGGGGCCCTGCAAATCTATGCTCAACGATACTCGGAGCTCCCGGCTTCGCGATGGGCCTTGATCGCTAACGGCTACTCAGAAGAAAGCTTTACTGCCGCTGAAGCGATTCGAAACGGGAACCGGCCCCAACAGGCCAAGATCGTGCTGCTCCATAGCGGCGTTCTCTATCCGTCGCCGGATCGGAATCCACGAGAATTCTTTGCCGCTCTTGCCGAGCTCCGCAAGTCGGGCAAGATCTCTTCGGGAACTCTGCAAATCATCCTTAGAGCCAGTTCATCCGAGGATCTGTATCGGAAGCTAGTGCTCGAACATCGAATCGAGGACATCGTTACGCTTGAGCCACCAATTGCCTACAATCAGGCTCTTGCTGAGATGCTTAGTGTTGACGGCCTGTTGGTTTTTCAGGGACATGATTCCAATCCCGCGATTCCGGCCAAGCTCTACGAATACATCCGCGCGCGACGGCCCATATTCGCGCTTGTCGACGAGCGCGGCGACACTGCGGCCCTGCTGCGAGAGGCAAAGCTTGGCACCCTCGTTCCCCTCGATTCAGGCGATAGAATCGCAGCCGGGCTCCTCGATTTCTTAGGACAGGTCCATTCCGGTGTCGCCCCGGTGGCCTCAGACGAAGAAATTAAACGGCATGGCCGAAGGAATAAGGCTTCTGAGTTGGCTTGTCTTTTTGATGAAATCATTTCGGGCCGTAAGCAGAATTTCGGGCGCAGCAATTATCATTGAAGCGAAGGGAGTCTGCAGCACAGGATTGCGCTGATAAAACTCACTTGGGAAATCTCCTCGTCACCGCATTCCACTTTCCGCCACAAGCGGGCAGCAGCGGGCTGCTCCAGACACTAAAATATTGCCGCTATCTTCCGGAGTCCGGTTGACAAGCGACGGTGCTTACGCCAAATCCAAGAGCATATGAAAGCGGGCCAGTTGGCAAGAGTTCTTAGTGGACTGATGAACACACCGATACTCAAGGAACAGAGGCGGTTCGAGACGGTTGTAAAATAGCGGTTGAATGTCGCAAGGAGGAGAATTGCAGCGCTAGACAAGCCATGTGCGGAATCTACGGTATCCTGAATTTTGATCGGTCTGAACAACCTTCCGAGGCGACTCTATCCGCAATGGGAGAAGTCATCAGCCATCGCGGCCCCGACGACTCTGGCCAATATCGCGG
>Ga0066704_10000942_pt1 | contig 11772 bp, 12 predicted proteins | sample GraSoiAngelo_153_FD_66458 | JGI IMG/M metagenome (GOLD analysis project Ga0066704, IMG submission 66458) | Grasslands soil microbial communities from the Angelo Coastal Reserve, California, USA - 14_1009_12_40cm | ecosystem: Environmental > Terrestrial > Soil > Grasslands | place: USA... | reverse complement strand
GTACCTCAGCGTTGTCGCCCAGAGTGACGGCGCACACTCCGCGATTCGTCGCACCAACGAGAAGTGAGCCGAGTGACGTCTTCGCGATGATGTAGTCGATGTGCGCCCCGGATCCACCGCTCTTGTAGGTAGCGGGTGTCATCCCCAGCCGCGTCGGTGCGTCTTCGTACACCCGGCTGCTGGAACCGTAGCCCGCACCGAATGACGCGCGACTCACCGTCTCACCGCGTTTCAGCTCGTCCTTGAGTCTCTCGCTCTTGCGCGCGCGAACGTACTGCGCGGGCGTCAACCCGACCGTCTCCTTGAATTTCCGCTGCAAATGGTACGGGCTCATTCCGGACTGCTCACTCAGCCGCTCGAGGGTAATGCGCTCGTCGCTCAGGTCGCTGATGTGCCGATCTATGTAACTGCGCGCGGTTTCAACCGCGGAATTGGGAGCTTTCGCACGATTGGGACGGCAGCGCTGGCAGGCGCGGAATCCAGCGCGCTCCGCCGCTTCGATGGAAGAGAAGAACGCGACGTTATCGCGCTTGGGTTTCCGTGACGGGCAGGATGGACGGCAATAGATACCGGTCGTGGTGACGCCATAGAAGAAGCGCTCGTCGGCGGACGCGTCCCTCTGCAGCACCGATTCCCACGCAATTGCTTCATTCATGGGAATACCCTCCGCCCGATGTCGCGACTTCGTTGATGCCTTCATTCTCGCTTGCTCCGTCGATACCAAAATCATAACAGCCTGCATCGGCATCCAGCATCCGGATGTAATCTCCTCTCTCCGCCGAAAGCTGACGGAGATCCGGTTCGATGATCAGGACAATCTTGTCTCCCACTGGAACCAGTCGATAGGACTGCATTTAGCTCTCCCGAAACGGTCTGATTTTTCGATCGTGCCGAATGATGCGGAGGCACGCGAAGGCACGATATCCGAATCTTGCTGTCAAATTCCTTATACTTCGGCTGGCTCGGACCACCTTCGACGGCGAGTGGGATGCCCGGAAATCAGGCAGAAAAATTCGATGTCCTCGTGATCGGGGGTGGCATCACCGGCTGCGGCGTCGCACGTGATGCGGCGATGCGCGGACTCAAGGTCGCGCTGATCGAGCGCGACGATTTCGCCAGCGGGACGTCGGGCCGTTCGTCACGGCTGGTTCATGGTGGCATCCGCTATCTGGAACACGGACAGCTACATCTCGTGCGTGAGTCCATCCGCGAGCGCGAGACCCTGCTGCGAATTGCGCCTCACCTCGTCAAGCCGCTCGCGTTCACGTGGCCGATTTATAGAGGCGCGCGTGTCGGCAAGCTGAAGCTCGCCGCGGCGCTCTTCCTGTATCAACTCATGGCGCTGGGCAAGTCGCGCCGGCACCTCTCCCTCGACGAGAAGGAAACGCTGGAACGTGAGCCATCGCTCTCCAACGTTGGATTGACAGGCGGTGCAGTGTATTACGACGCCTGCACCGATGATGCCCGCCTGACGATTGCCAATGCGATTGCGGCAGATCAGAACGGTGCGTTCGTCGCGAGTCACACCAAAGTGACGGGGATCACACGCGAGAATGGCATGGCCATCGGAGCTACCGTCACTTCACAACATTCGGGCGAGACGCGGGAGCTTAGAGCGGGCGTTTTGGTGAACGCGACTGGCGTCTGGCAGAATGAGATCTCGGGCGATCGTGTGCGGCGCCATCGAGGCAGCAAAGGTGTCCACATCGGAGTTCCTAAAGAGCGCGTCGGCAACCGGGAAGCCGTCACCATCATTTCTGCCGTCGATGGACGGGTGATGTTCTGCCTCCCCGCGGGTCCCCAGACAATCATTGGCACCACCGACACCTGGACCGATGAATCTCCCGAGAACGTGCACGCCTCGGCCAGCGATATTGACTACCTGCTACGTTCCGCGAACGCGTATTTCCCTGGCGCTCGCCTGACATTCGACGATGTCGTCAGCGCCTGGGCCGGGATCAGGCCACTGGTGGGCGCACAAGCGAACAATCCGACGGCTGTCTCGCGCGAGCACAGCATCGTCCTCGATTCTTCAGGGATTATTCACGTCACCGGCGGCAAGCTCACCACCTACCGATCGATGGCGGCAGAAATCGTCGATCGCGCGCAGCAAGTGCTCGGTGCAAAGGTCCAACCGGCGAGGACCGATTTCGTCGAGCTGCCAGGCGCGGACCGCGCCGCCCAGATCGACCAACTTCAGCGAGATGACTCGCGCCTGGCAGAACGGCTCGTCGCCGAGCTGCCGTATTCCGGCGCTCATCTCGTCTATGGAGTGACGCAAGAGAAAGCACAAACGCTCGGCGATCTGCTCATCAGACGCACGCATCTGGCGTTTGAGACGCGCGACCACGGAAAAAGCGTCGCCGCCCGCGCTGCCGACATCGTCGCGCCAGTGTTGCACTGGGATGAGCAAACGAAAAACGCCCGCGTCCGTGAATTCGAGCAGGACGTCGGGCGCATGTTCGCGATCAGCCCGCGGGCGGTGGGAAACGAACCTACAACCTATTGATCGGGACCCCGATCAATAGTGGTGCAATCCGTTCGTGGAGTGCGCCAGACGGAGAAACTCGTCGCGTGTCTTCGGATCTTCGCGGAATGCTCCCCGCAGAGAAGACGTAATCGTCTTCGAGTTCTGTTTCTCGATTCCGCGCATCATCATGCAGAGGTGATAGGCCTCGATCACGACTCCCACACCGCTCGGATGCAGAACTCGGCACAATCCCTCGGCGATCTGCTCTGTCAGTCTCTCCTGCACCTGCAGCCGGCGAGCATAGACATCCACAATGCGGGGAATCTTTGACAAGCCGACGATCTTGCCATTCGGGATGTACGCCACATGTGCCTTCCCGAAGAATGGCAGCATGTGGTGCTCGCACAAAGAGTAGAGCTCGATGTCGCGCACCATGATCATGTTGTCGTGTTCTTCCTTGAACACGCCGTTGCCCACCACTTCCTCAGCGGAAGTGCCGTAACCCTGCGTCAGGAATCTGAGCGCCTTCGCGACGCGTGCCGGAGTCCTGTCCAGACCTTCACGCTTCGGATCTTCGCCGAGTAGCTCCAGCTGGCGCCGAACCAACTTTTCGAATTCAGGCGACTCGCTGGCCTCGTCGACCTCGTCCAACGCGTCGGCCTTGAACAATCCTATTGCCATGCAGTTAAGCCTCTTGTGCTTCGATTGTGACCAGTGGTGGTGGCTTGAGCAGTAACTCCGTCTCCAGCTCCACCTCGGCCTGGAGACTGCGATTATCGCGGTTGATCGTCGCCACCGCGCGACGTTTCCCGTTGACCATGTAGGAAACCGCGCAGTCCATCTTGTTGAGGTCGCCTTCGATTTTCGTTGCGTCCCACTTCTCGACGTGGCCGGTGTAGTGGATCGTCAGCTTGTCGTAGTGCGCGCTCCAGAAAAACGGGATGTCATCGAAGCGGTCGCGGTGACCGAGCATGTTGCGAGCGACGACCTGACCCTGACGTTCCGCCACCACCCAGTGCTCGATGCGCAAGCGAACATCCGAATAAGCGTCCGGCCAGCGCGCGACATCTCCGGCGGCGAAAACACCGTTGACGCTGGTTTCGAGGAACTCGTTGACCGCGAGCCCATTGTCCAATTTCAGCCCAGCGGCTTTGGCTAACTCCAGTTTGGGTCTCACGCCGACGCCAGCGACGACGAGCTCGGCTTCGAGCCGCGACCCATCGTCGAGAACGACTCCGTTTTCTTCAACCGTTTTAACCGTGCGCCCGAGATAGAATGTGACTCCCTGCTCCTCGTGAACTCTTTTCACCAGGCCACCGAGGTCCGCGCCGAGGACGCGTTCGAGCGGAAGGTTTTCCAGAGCGACAACGCTGACTTTCAGTCCACGCGTTACGAGTGAGGCGGCGACCTCGAGTCCGATGAAGCTGGCACCGATCACGATTGCCTTCCTCGCTTTGCCAATCTTGTCGATGATTGCACGACAATCGCGGAGACTGCGGAGATAGAGAATGCGATCGCCGCCAGGTACATCGAGCCGGATCGGCGCCGCCCCAGTGGCGATCAGCAGGCAACCATAGTCACGTGTCGAGCCGTCGCTCAGATGCACCCGCTTCGCTTTGAGATCGAGTTTGGCGGCTTCGACACCTGATACGAACTCGATTCTCTGCGTCTCGTAAAACTCCTTGGGATGCAGCGGCAGCCATTCCTCGGGCGCGTTTCCGGCGAGGTAGTCCTTCGAGAGGTTGGGCCTGTCGTACGGCGCCTCGGGATCCGGATCGATAAGGGTCACGGGGCCACGGTACGCCTCCCGGCGCAACATCTCCGCACACGCATTTCCAGCCGCGCCGGCGCCAATGATCACCACCGATTTCGGTCCGCTAACCGGAATCTCTTCGAACAGGACGTGGTCGGGTGCGCGCGACGCTCTGGTGCGATGACCCTCGCCTTTCAGCTGTCCGGGATCGCGCTTGCGTGTAACGCGCACAATGTTGTTCTCGACAGCTACGTCGTACGACGGCAGATCGTTCAGCGCCGGTGCGCACGACGCAGCGCCATTGTGCAGCTCGAAACAGGCGTGATGCCATGGGCAGCGGATCGTTTCGCTGACCAGAATACCCTCATGGAGCGGTGCTCCGTAGTGCGTGCATTTGCCGCCAACGGCGAACCAGTTCGGCTCGACGTGCGCGAGGAGAACCGGCTCTCCGAAGGCATGGCCGCCGATGAGCTGACCAGGCGGAACGCTGCTGACCTCAATCCCCTTGGTAAGATCGGGCCCCGTTAACTCCTCGGACTGTTCACTCATTTCAGATGGTCGAGCAGATTCTGCGCGCGATCGCGGTGGGCAACGAACGCAGGCGCAACTTTCGTGACAAGATCCTTCAGCCGCGCATTCTGGATCGCCGGCAGAAGAGTCTTCGTTATCGCGTCGATGACGGCGTTGTGATAATCAATCTCGTGCTGTAGAAAGGCGCGGTCGAAATCCCCGCCCTTCAGCGCGCGCAGCTTCGTCATCGCCTCCACGTGCGCCTTGGCGAGAGCGAAATCAGTGGGCGGCGTCGCGGTCACCTTGAGTGACGCGGCCAGATCTCGCCCTTGCTGGCGCACCGCGCCGTGGTCGCGCACGAGCATTTCCCCAAATTCGTGCACGTCTTTCGAGCGGGCTCGCGTTTCAGCCAGCGCGGCAGTTTGCATATCATAAGTGTTGGCGGCATCGAAAATGGCGACAATTGTCGGATCGTCGAGCTTGGAATTGCCGGCCTGGGCCCGGGCTACTCCGCCCTGCAACGTGAGTGCAGCCAGCAATGCAAGACCGCTGGGAAGGACGGTACAACGCGTGCGCGAGAACATGCGTATCTCCATAGTTGGTTCGGGTTGAGCTACTTAATGAGGTTAGAACTTCAGTACATATAAGTCAAGGTTCTCTTTGACTTATTCGGTGAGAGACCTTAGACTTCAGGCAAATGACCGATATCAGTCGTCGAACAGACAAGGACCCGATCAAGGGAACGCGCGCACGAATTCTGGCGCTGCTCAGGGAAGGCATGTGGACTGTCGACGATCTCGCCCACCGGCTGGAGTTGACGGACAACGCAGTGCGATTCCATCTCGACGCACTCGAGCGATCCGGCACGGTCCAGAAAAATGGTCTTCGTCGTGGCGGGGGCGTTGGTCAGCCCGCTGTGCTCTATACCCTCAGTCCGGTTGGTGAAGAAGAATTCTCGCGCGCGTACGCGCCGGTGCTGATTGCATTACTCGAGGAGCTGCGCGAGCGAATGACTTCCGCGCAGCTGGCGGCATTCCTGAAGCGCATTGGAAAGCGTCTGGCGCCGGAGTCGCCGTCTCCCTCGCTCTCGCTGTCGTCGCGGGTCAACAACGCCGCGAAGCTTCTAAATGAGCTGGGTGGCCTCACGAGCGTAGAGAAGCGCGGGGCGACTTATCAGATCGTGGGACGCGCGTGCCCGTTGTCGCGCGCTGTGGAGGCAGATCATTGTGTCTGCGCTGCTGTCACATCGCTGGTGGCCGAAGTGGTCGGCGCCAACGTGACGGAGCGGTGCGATCGTTCGGGACGTCCGAAGTGCTGCTTTGAAATCTCCTCAGACCACCGCGCCCGAACGACCGCTCACGGATAGCAGTCGGCGATTACTGTACCGTGATTGTCCCCGCCATCGCCGCTCCGTGGACGGAGCAGTGATAGTTGTAAGTGCCTGCCACGGTAAAAGTCCTGGCGAACGTCCCCTGATCCTGTGTCGGTGAGGTCGTCCCGTCGTCGAAGGTGACGCTGTGTGACGTACAGGTCTGTCCGGCGTACGGATCACCGGTGCATGAATTCCACGACCACTGGACGTTGGTACCGACCGCGACTGTTTTGGTCGCTGGACTGTAATAGTTATTACTGACCGAAATACCACCGGCCGGTGGCGGCGTGTTGCCAGAAGGCGGCGCCGTCGACGGAGCCGTACCGCTGTAACCGCCTCCGCAGGCAACGAGCGATGCAACCGCAAGCCCGACAAAAACAGCCTTCATTATTAACCGTCTCCTGACCGCATCTGTAATAAGGGGACGGTACCAAGGCGATCAGAGGGCTACAAGGTTGGCGACTGTGCGATGCGGTGGATGACCGCTGTCAGGCGGTGAGCGTCGGATGGCCGTCGCCGAGATTACCTATGCTGCGTCGTGTATCGTCTTGAGCTGGACGATCTTGAGGCGGCGCGTCATCGCTGGAAGTTTGAGCACGACCGTCTCCCCAACGCTTCGGCCCACCAGCGTTTTTCCAATCGGCGACGACATGCTGACGTGGCCTTCCTCGAATTCGACAGAATCCCCGAACACGAGGCTATAGCTCTCGCGCTCTCCGGTCTTCTCGTCCTGCACCACGACCTGTGAGCCGAGTCCGACTTTGTCGGATGGAATCTGCGAGACGTCGATCTGCGACAGCTTGCTGAGTCGCTGACGCAACTGACCGAGACGCGCCTGCACGAATTGCTGGCGCTCCAGCGCCGCCTTATACTCGCTGTTCTCGCGCAGATCGCCCAGCTCAACGGCTTTGCGAATCTCCTGCGGAAGTGTCACGTGCAGCTCGTGCCGGAGCCGCTCCGCCTCTTCTCCAAGTTTTTTCTTTAGTTGGTCGATCACAATCGGCCCTTTCCCCAGGTCCTTGCCTCTACCCAAAAACGAGCGCCCGACCGCGATGAAAGGCCGGGCGCCCGCTACTCCAAGCTATGGAGTCCAGGGCCGCGAGGCAATTGTTCCTAGCGATGCTGAGGGAGTTTGGAGTCGGTGTGATCAATCTCGGCTGGCTGAGCCGCCGACTTCTCGTATTCAGCTCGTAGCCGCGACATCATTGCCTCCCGCCTGTCGAAGAGCCGCTTCAGCGGCCGCGGCTCGTGCCGGGCGAAGGCGTAGGAGGTTAGCAGCGGCAGCGCGACCGTCGAATCGAGATAGCAAACCACAGCGTCGGGCAATCGGTCCGGATCGATCTTGCCCCAGCTTACGGCTTCGGCCGGCGTCGCTCCCGATAGCCCTCCCGTGTCGGGGCGCGCATCGGTGATCTGCAGGAAATAGTCGTGGCCCTTTTCGTCAATGCCGAGCACTTCCTGAATCTGCGGCTCGGTCTGCAGCATGAAATTCTTCGGGCTGCCTCCACCCAGAATCATCACGCCGCTTCTGCCTCCATCGCGTTTGGCATCGAGCACGATCGACGCTGTCTCGTTCACGTCCTGGTTGGGATCGAGCACCAGCTTGTTACCGTCCAGCGCGAGGGCGGCGATGTTCATCCCGATCGAGCTGTCGCCCGGCGATGACGTAAAGATCGGAACCCCCGACGAATACGCCGCGGCGAGCACCGATTTCTGTCCGATGCCAACCGCCTTCTCGCGCTCGCGCACGTATTTGCCGGCGAGATTGTGAAATTCAGCGCTCGACATCGACCTCTGGAATTCCTTTCCTGTGATGATCTTCCGGAAAAACGCGTCGGTCGACAGCAGGACGTCGTAGTCGAAGAAGATGTCGTAGATGCGCACGACCCCTTCTTCACGCAGGACGACATCCGATTCCTGGGCGTTGCCGCGGTGCATTGTCAGTCCGAGACCGAAGTGAGTGTCGTGATAGAGATTGGCGCCGGTGGAGATGATCCAATCGACGAATCCACCCTCGATCAGTGGAATCAACGCCGACATTCCGAGTCCAGCCGGTGTCAGCGCGCCGGTGATCGACAATCCGACCGTGACGTTGGACTCCAGCATCTTTTCGGTGAATAGCTGGCACGCCTCGCGCAGACGCGCAGCATTATAGGCGAGGTACGTTCCTTCGATCAGCTCGGCGACGGTCTCCTTGCCGTCGATTCGTCGCGGGTCAATTCTTTGGCCCTTGAGAAAACGGCTCGCCTCGTGCGCCGTGTGCTGGACTCCGTGCTTCTCGCGCTCCTCGGCGGCGAGCTTCTGCTGCGCCTTCGGTCCGGCCGCGGAAGCCTTGCCGTGTCGCGACGCTTTGAAGCCGCCGCGATCTCTGCCAGCTTCCCGCTTCCCGCTTCCCCCTTCCCGCTTCCCGTTGTTCCTATTGCTTTTGGCCATCGCCCTTGTGCGGTCCCCCTCCCTCTTCGGTTTCTTCGTATTGCTCGCCGGCGGTTTTCCCGAGCGAGTTGTAGGCACTAATGATGGCCTGGACAGCCTCCGACGGATTGTCCGTCACCAGCATCAGATCGAGATCACCATCAGAAATTTTCCCCTCGCTCAGAACGCGCGCCTGCAACCAGCGCAGCAGACCTGCCCAGTAGTAGCGACCGAAGAGAATGACGGGGAACTTGTAGATCTTTCCCGTCTGAATGAGTGTCAGCGCCTCGAACAGCTCGTCGAGCGTTCCGAATCCGCCGGGGAAGATAATGAAGGCGACCGAGTACTTGATGAACATCGTCTTGCGGACGAAGAAGTACCGGAAGTCGATCAGCGTATCGACATATGGATTTGCGCCCTGCTCGAACGGCAGCTCGATGTTGCAGCCGATCGATCGACCGCCGCCGAGACGCGCGCCCTTGTTCCCCGCTTCCATGATGCCTGGTCCGGCGCCGGTGATGATCGCGAATCCTGCCTCTGCCAGCAGCTTCGCCGTCTCGACAGCCAGATCGTACGTCGGATCGTCAGGTCCGATCCGGGCCGAGCCGAAGATGGTGACGGCTTTGTCGACGGACGCCAGAGTGTCGAAGCCCTCGATGAACTCGCCCATGATGCGCATCACGCGCCACGGATCAGTGCGCGTGAAATCGGTGCGCGGTCCTGGTTGCTGAAGGAGCTTTTCGTCCTCGGTGACTGGTGCGGGGCGGATAGAATCGTCGATGACAACGGTGCCGCCCGACCGTCTCCCGGCCATCCCCTGCGAGGGCGGCGTACGCCCCGCTTTGAGATGGCCTTCTTCGGTGCGCTGTTTCAGCCCCTCGAGAGCTTTTTGCTCCGCGGAGGCCATCACTTCGGGGTTGAGCTTTTTGCCGCCCGCAGTGCGAGCGCGCGTTGACCGCAAGGGTCCCGGATTCGGTCGGCCGAGGTTGGATTTATCTTTTCTGTTCTTCATCGTTGGCCGCTGTCGCGGGCTTGGCGAACCATCTTGAACCGACAGTGAACGACCCTGCCGGCTCTCTTCATCGGGAAAACTAAAGTTGCGTGCGTCTGCACAAAGCCCGCCAGGTGATGGTGCGCAGGTTGTAATGATCATAGCAGATGGGGTGCGTCCGGATGTACTCGCTCGCTCCATCGATAGCGGACGGTTGCCTGCCCTCGCAGCACTGTGCGCCGAAGGAAGCTTGTCGACCATTACATCGGCGTTTCCTTCAGTGACCGGGCCGGCGTACGCCCCGTTTCTGATGGGAAGATACCCGGGCAGCGTCGGGCTACCCGGACTACGCTGGTACGACCGGTCGCGTCGGATCGCGCGGCTTTCCGGACACTCGAGAAGCTACGTCGGCGCTGAAATGCGCTTCGTCGATCGCGACATCGATCCCGCTTCGCCAACGATCTTCGAGCTCGCGAAGCCAAGCTTCGGCGCGCTGAGCGTGATCGCACGAGGCCTGCGGCGTCGCAACCGCATCGGTCAAAATCCAGCCTTCGTCGCGCGCGCGGCCGCCACGCACTTTCGCGGCAACGTGCGCGGCTGGCTCGCCATCGACCGTCGCGTTGGCGAAGAAGCAGCGTATCGTTTGCGCACCAAACGCAATCGGTACGCCTTCATCGCACTCACCGGAATCGACAAGACCTCCCACGCGCAAGGCCAGGATGCGCCAATCGTGGACGATGCACTGAAAATCGTGGATGACACCGTCGCGCAGATTCGCTCCGACGCCGAGCGTGACGGAAGGTGGAAAAAGATGCACATCTGGGTTGGGAGTGATCACGGTCATTCACCAGTGCTCGAGCACGAAGATCTCGTCGCACTGCTGACAGAGTGGGGATACACGACTCTGGCGCACCCGTGGGCGTTCAAGACGTCAGCCGACATCGCAGTGATGGTCAGCGGGAACGCCATGACGCACCTCTACCTCGAGCTCGAGCGGAAGACGCGACCATTCTGGCCTGCGCTGCGGGACAGATGGACCGAACTGACGCAGAAGCTCCTCGCTCGCCCTTCGGTGGACCTGATGATTCTCCCGACAGGGGCATCATCGTGTGAGATCCACGCTGCGCGGCGCGGATCGGCTACACTGACCTGGAAGGAATGGCAGTACTGCTACGCTCCAACCAGTGGCGATCCGCTTGGCGTCGGCGAGCTGATATCGCTCGATGACGCAGAGGCGTACGATGCAACCGTTGCCAGCGATTATCCCGATGCGCTTGTTCAGATCGCGCACCTGGTCGGGTCGCCGCGCAGTGGAGACATCATTCTTTCGGCAGCGAGAGATTGGGATTATCGGGCGCGATACGAGCCAATTCCCCACGTCTCATCGCACGGCGCGCTGCACCGCGAGCACATGCTGGTGCCGTTGCTGCTCAATCGCGTCCCACCGCGCACACCACGACGAACGGTTGATGTGATGCCGAGCGCGTTGGCCGCGCTCGGCATCGCTGCGCCGAAGACTCTGGAGGGAGTTTCCTTTTTCTAGCTGGCCCTATTGAACCGTGAGGGTGCCGTTCATTCCCTGGTGGATGGTGCACTTAAACCCATAGGTGCCAGCAGTATTGAAAAGCCGGGTGTGGCTGCCGGTAGAAAAATTGGGAATGTCGCCCGTTCCATCTCCCGCCTGCGCTGCGTTTCTGCCGGCCGCGTCGTTCCAGGTGACGTTGTGGAGAATTCCGGCATCGTTACGCCAGGTGACCGTCGTACCGACGGGAACGGTCAGCGCAGCGGGTGAAAAGGTATTAGAGATCGTCATACAGAAGGTGTTGGCCGGACAATTACCGCCCCCACCACCTCCACCGCCTCCACCTCCGCCACCCGTACCCGTCGAATCGCCACCGCCGCCGCAGGAAAGGGCAGTGACAGCAATCGTCAGGACAGCAATCAAACCAGATATTTTTCGCATCCTACCTCCTCGTCGAAGCGAAATTCAGGTTCGGAGCCGCCGGTCGTTCAAGAGGCCTGGGACCGGGCGGCCCTCAAATAAGCGGCCCGGACACGGCGAACGCAAAGCCGGGCCCGTAACAGTATAAGATCGCGGCGCGAAGAGCAGGCAATTCGAGGTGAGCGTAGGTTTGGGCTTACTCCTTCATTGCGCAGGTGTAAAGGCGCCAGTCGGACTCGGGTGCCGCCACCGCCGCGATGTAGTTCGGGCGGGGCGCGAACAGCTTGTGGGTCAGCTTGATTTCGGAAGGATCCTTACCCGC
>Ga0066704_10000941_pt1 | contig 11777 bp, 10 predicted proteins | sample GraSoiAngelo_153_FD_66458 | JGI IMG/M metagenome (GOLD analysis project Ga0066704, IMG submission 66458) | Grasslands soil microbial communities from the Angelo Coastal Reserve, California, USA - 14_1009_12_40cm | ecosystem: Environmental > Terrestrial > Soil > Grasslands | place: USA... | reverse complement strand
TCTCGGGCATCGCGTCCACGAACTCGATCGCCTGCGCGACGGCCGCGGCGTGGCGGCCCTCCTCGTCGGACGCGTCCTCGCGCCCGTAGCGGATGTTCGACGCGACGGTTCCCGTGAAGAGCACCGCTTTCTGGGGGACGAAGCCAATCCGCGCGCGCAGATCCGCCTGCGCCATCTCGCGCACGTCCACGCCGTCGACCAGCACGCGTCCTCGCTGCACGTCCCACGTGCGGTTCAGCAGCCGCACGCAGGTCGACTTCCCCTCGCCGGTCGTCCCCACCAGCGCCACGTGCTCGCCGGGGGCGACGGCGAAGGCGCAGTCGGCGAGCACCCAGCGCTCCCCCTCGTAGGCGAACCAGACCCCTTCGAAGGCGACGCGGCCCGCCTCGCGGACGGTGGAAGACGGGGCCGCCGACGGCAGCGGCGACACGATGGCGGGCGCGCGGTCGAGCAGGCCGAAGATCCGCTCGGCCGAGGCCATGGCGGCCTGCATCACCGTGTACTTGGCGCCGAGGTCACGGATCGGCAGGAAGAAGCGGTTCGTGTACTGGATGAACGCCACGAGGGCGCCGAAGGAGAGCGCTCCCGCCAGGATCTGACCGCTGCCGTACCAGAGCAGCATCGCCAGCGCCACCGAGCCCAGCGCCTCGACCGCGGCGTACAGCGACGACTCGAAGCGGGTCGAGGTGAACAGCGCGCGGCGGTAGTCGTCGTTCAGCCGCTGGAACTGCGCGCGCTCGTGGGTCTCGCGCGCGAAGAGCTGGATGACCGCCATGCCCTGGATGGATTCCTGCAGGAACGCGTTGAGGCGGGCCAGGCGCCGGCGCACCTCGCGGTAGGCGTCACGGGCGCGGATGCGGAAGTACCCGGCCACCAGGAACAGCACCGGCACGATGGCGAACGTCACCAGCGCCAGCCGCCAGTCCATCCACAGCATCACCGCCACCACGCCGGCCAGCGTGACCACGTCGGCGACGATGGCGAAGAGACCGCTGGTGAAGGCTTCGCTCACGGCCTCGACGTCGTTCAGCACGCGGGTCATGAGCCGCCCGACCGGCGTGCGGTCGAAGAAGCTGGCCTCCAGGCGTAGTAGGTGCGCGAAGAGCGTCGCGCGCAGGTCGTGGATCACGCCCTGGCCGGTGAGCGCCATGAGGAAGGCCTCGAGCAACCGCAGGCCGTAGAGCAGGCCGAGCACGGCGGCGTAGAGCAGCGCGACGGTGGTCAGCCCCGCCCAGTCCGCATGCAGGATGTGATCGTCGATGGCCACCTTCAGGAGATAGGGCTGCGCGAGCTCGGCCAGCGAGATCAGCGGAAACAGCCCGACCGAGCCCCAGATGAGCCGGTGATGCGGGCGCGCGGTCTTCCACAGGCGCTCGGCCAGCCGGCGGTCGAACGCGCGGCCGAGGACGTCGTCGTATTCCGCGTCGGTCACCGGCGGATCAGGCACGCGCGATCTCCTCCTCGAGCCGCTGCGTCCGCCACAGCCGCGCGTAGAGACCGCCGGCCGCCAGCAGCGTGGCGTGGGTGCCCGTCTCGACCACGCGCCCCTGGTCGAGGACGACGATGCGATCGGCGCCCTGCGCGGCCCGCAGCCGGTGCGTCATCAGGAGAATGGTCGGCGCGGCCGCGCGCAGCCCGGCCAGGATTTCGCTCTCCGTGGCGGCGTCCACGTTGGCGAAGACGTCGTCGAGGACGAGGATCGACGGCGCGCCGGCCAGCGCGCGGGCCAGGGCGACGCGCTGCCGCTGCCCACCGGAGAGCGTCAGCCCGCGCTCGCCGATCACGGTGTTCCAGCCGCGCGGAAAGGCGGCGACCTCGTCGGCGACGCCCGCCGTCACCCCGACCGCGCGCACGCGGTCCTCGCCGAGGCCGTCGCGGCCCAGCGTGACGTTGTCGAGGATCCGGCGCGCGAAGAGAAACGCGTCCTGCGGCACCCAGGCCAGCGTCGAGCGCAGCCGGCCGCGCGGCAGCGTGAGGACGTCCTCCCCGCCGAGGAACACGGTGGCGCGCGGCGGATCCCAGAGCCGCGCCAGCAGCAGGCCGAGCGTCGACTTGCCGGTGCCCGTCGGGCCGACCACCGCCACCAGCTCCCCGGGCCGGACCTCGAAGCTCACGTCGCGCAGCACCGGCGGCCGGTCGGGATATGCGAACGTCAGTCGGCTGAACCGGATCGACGCCGGCAGCGGCGTGGCGTCGGCCGGCGGCGCCCCGGTCTCCGGCGGCGGCGCCTCCGCCAGCACCTGCTGGATGCGCTCCATGGAGACGAGGCCGCGCCGCCCGAGGGCGAGGGTGAAGCCGAGCGCGACGGTGGGCCAGGCTAGATAGCCGAGATAGCCGGTGAACGCCACGAGCGCGCCGAGCGACAGGCGCCCCTCGGCCACCGCGGTGCCGCCGACCCACAGGATGACCAGCGTGCCGAGGCCCGTGATCAACCCCATGAGCGGCGTGAAGTGCGCCTGCGCCCGGGCGAGGTCGGCGCTGGCGTCGCGCAGCGCGGCGTTGGCGGCACCGAACTCGGCGGTCGCCCGCGCCTCCATCGTGTAGGCGCGCACCACGCCGATGCCGGCCAGGCGCTCCTGCACCACCGTGGACAGCTCGCCGAGGCGCTCCTGCATCGCGTGCGTCCGCGTGGTGACCAGCGCGTTGTAGTGACGGACGAGCAGCACCAGCGCCGGCGAGGGCGCCATCGCCCACAGCGTCAGCCACGGATCGATCGCGAGCATCGCCGCGAGCGCGCCGACGAAGGCCAGCACCGTGGAGGCGGCCGAGACCGTCCCGAAGCCCACGAGCGAGCGGATGGCGCTGACGTCGCTGGTCGCGCGCGCCATGAGGTCGCCGGTTCCGTAGCGCGCGAAGACGGCCGGCGGGAACGTCTGCATCGCCGCGTACAGCCGGTCGAGCAGGTCGGCGGCGACGTGCTGGGCGGCGCCGGCGATGGCGAAGCGCGAGGCGAGCCGCGCCACGCCGTTGCCGAGCGCGCACAGGACGATGAGGCCCACGTAGATGCCGATCGGCGCGGCCGCCCCCTCGGCCTGAAGCGCGTCGATGGCGCGCTTGACGGCCCACGGGATCAGCAGCGAGAGCCCGGTGGCCATGGCCAGGCAGCCGAGGCCCAGCGCGTAGCGGTACCGGTACCGCGACGCCGCACGCCAGACCTCGCGAGCCGGAGACGTCAGCGCGGCTCCGCCTTCTACCGCGGCGGCCCGCCGTCGGCGTGCGGCTTGAGCGCGGCGTACACGGCGAACACCATCGGCACCGGCACCCCGAGCTTCTCGCCGAGGCGCACCGCGTAACCGTGCAGCGCCTCGAGCTCGAGCCGCCGTCCCTGCGTGAGATCGTGGTGCAGTGACGAGTACGCCTCGGGCGCGAGCCCCTCGGCCGCCTTCACGATCGTCTCCACGATGTCGTCGGCGAGCGGCACGCCGGCGGCCCGGCCGATGGCGGCCAGCTCCTCGACGATGCGCCGGTACATCCGCCAGCTCTCCGGCACCGCGCGGATGACGCCGATCGGCGCGCGCGTGAGCGAGGTCATGCCGGCCTGGGCGCTGATCATCAGGTACTTCTGCCAGAGCGCGCGGCGGACGTCCGGCACGACCTCGGCCCGCACGCCGGCGGCCGTGAACGCCGCCTGCAGCCGTGCGAGCCGCGGGCTCGGCCGGCCATCGAGCTCGCCGACGACGACGTGACCGGCGAAGCGGTGCGCGATGACGCCGGGCGACTCGATCGCCGCGAAGACGTAGGCGACGCCGCCGACCGCGTGCCCGGCGCCGAGCACGCGGTCGATCGTCTCCTCGTTGTCCACGCCGTTCTGGAGCGACACGACCGCGGTGTCCGGCCCGATCACCGGCCGGATCGCCGCGGCGGCGGTCTCGGTATCGAACGACTTCACGCAGAAGAGCACGACGTCGGAGGACGGCAGGCCGCGCACGTCGCCGACCGCCTCGACCTTGGTGACCGACTCGCCCTCCACGGCGGAACGCACGCGCAGGCCGTGACGCTGGATCGCCTCGAGATGCGCGCCGCGCGCCAGGAGCGTCACCGGCACCCCGGCCCGCGCCAGCTTCGCGCCGAAGAACCCGCCGACACCGCCGGCGCCGACGACGAGGATTCGAATCGCGCTCACAGCGACCCATGCTACCACTGGAGCGCTGTGGTACCCTCCGTCGCGGCATGAGCGCCCAGGAGCGTCGCGTGGCGATCGAGGTCGCGCGCGCGGCCGGCGACCTGCTGCGCGGCGGGCTCCTCGCGCCCCGCCACATCACGTTCAAGGGCAGTCCCACCAACCTCGTGACCGAGATGGACGCGCGCGCCGAGGCGCTCATCGTCGATCGCCTCCTCGGCGCGTTTCCCGGCGACGCCATCCTCGCCGAGGAGCGCGGCGCCCAGCCGGGTCGCTCGGGGCGGCGGTGGATCATCGATCCGGTGGACGGCACGACCAACTACGCGCACGGGCTGCCGGCCTACGCCGTCTCCATCGCGCTCGAGGTCGACGGCCGCGTCGCGCTCGGCATCGTCTACGATCCGAGCCACGACGAGCTCTACGTGGCCGAGCGCGGAGGCGGCGCCCTCTGCAACGACCGGCCGCTGGCGGTCTCGCGGACGACGACGCTGGATGCGAGCCTGCTCACGACGGGCTTTCCCTACGACATCCGCGTCAATCCCGACAACAACCTGAAGGAGTACGCCGTCTTCGCGACCCGCTCGCGCGCGGTGCGCCGCTTCGGCTCGGCCGTGCTGGACCTGGCCTGGGTCGCCCGCGGCCGCTACGACGGCTTCTGGGAGCTGCGCCTGGGGTCCTGGGACGTGGCCGCCGGCGCGCTGCTCGTCGAGGAGGCCGGCGGCCGAGTGACCGGGCTCACCGGCGCCCCCCTCGATCTGGAGGCGCCAACACTGCTGGCCACCAACAGCCTGATCCACGACGAGATGCTCGCCGTCTTGAAAGACGTTCGCGGAGCGTAGCTACGGCCGTCTTCGAGCGCCGGCTTTGCCGGCGCAATCCTCTTCTCGGGGGAGGCACCGAGGAGCACGCCGTCAGGCGTGCGACGAGGGTCGGAAGGGGGGCCAAGCCCCCCGCCGAGGCTCAGAATTCCCACGGCGGATCGATCGCGATCGGCAGCTCGATGACGGTGGGGCCGTCGGCGGCGAGCGCGCGCCGGAGCGCGGCGCCGAGGCCGGCCGGGTCCACGCGCTCGCCACACGCGCCGAAGGCGCGGGCGAGCGCCGGGAAATCGGGATTCGTCAGGTCGGCCTCGCCCCACTTGCCGAACATCAGCTCCTGCAGCCACTTGATGGCGCCGAAGCGTTCGTCGTTCAGCACGAGGAAGACGATCGGCAGCCGGTACTTCACCGCCGTCGCCAGCTCGTTGAGCGAGTACATGAACCCGCCGTCGCCGGCCACCGCGACGACCGCGCGCTCGGGCCGGGCGACCTTGGCGCCGATGGCCGCCGGCACCGCGTAGCCGAGCGCAGCCGAGCCGGTCGGGTAGAGAAACGTCCGCGGCGCCAGGACGGGGAACCGCCACTCCATCCAGTACGTGAGACCGGTCTGGTCGTTCACGATGATCGCGTCGTCGGGCAGCGCCGTGCGCAGCGTGTCGATGAGCCCGGCGATCGCCGGTGTGTAGCGCGGTCCGGCGTCCGCGCGCAGGCGCGCGAGCTGCGCCCGGTCCCAGCCGGCGGCCGGCGCGCCGCCGCCGAGCGCGGCCACCAGGCGCGCCAGCCCGTCGCGCGCGTCGCCGACGATCGCCACGCGCGTCTTGAACACGCGGTCGATCACGGTGGGGTCGAGGTCGAGGTGGATCAGCGCCTGCGCCGGGCTCAGCGTGACGGCGAGCTTCTCGAGCGAGCGGTGGCCGAACCTGGTCCCGACGGCGAGGATCACGTCGGCCGCGGCCAGCGGCTCGCGGCACGCGCGCCGATCGGCCAGCACGCCCTGAAAGGCCGGCTCGCGCTCGCCGATCACTCCTCGCCCGGCGACGGTGGCGATGACCGGCGCGCCCAGGCGCTGGACGACGGCGCGCAGCTCCTGCTGGGCGCCGGCGGCCACCACGCCGCCGCCGGCGACGACCAGCGGACGGCTGGCCTGCGCGAGGAGGCGCGCGGCCTCCTGCACGTCGCGGACGTGGCACGGGGGCCGCGCGCCGTGGCCGCCCGACGGAGCCGGCGCCTCCACGCGCGCGGTCAGGAAGTCGTAGGGAATCGAGAGGACCATGGGACCCGGCCGGCCGGTGCGCAGCAGATCGAACGCGCCCGCGATGGCGGTGGGAATCGCGCGCGCCTCGGTCAGCGCCTCCGCCCAGCGGGCGACCGGGCGGAAGCACTCGATCTGGTTCGGCACCTCGTGCAGCGCGCCGAGATCGCGCCCGACCAGGTCCGAGGCGATGTCGGAGGCGATCAGCACGACCGGCACCGAGCCGGCGTACGACTCCACCAGCGGCGTGAGGGCGTTGGTGGCGCCGGGCCCGGTGGTGACGAGCACCACGCCGGGCTCGCCGCCGGCGCGGGCATAGCCGTCGGCCATGAAGGCCGCGCCCGCCTCGTGGCGCGCCAGCACGTGGGTGATGTGCCGCTGGCGCAGCAGCGCGTCGTAGATCGCCAGGTTGTGATAGCCGGGGATGCCGAAGACGTGTCGTACGCCCTCGGCACCCAGCGCCTCCACCACGCGCTCGCCGCCGGTGGGCAACGTCACGATGCCCTCGCCAGCGCGTACTCGCGGCCGCCCAGGCGCAGGGCGCCCCGGCCGCTGCGCTCGTCGTAGTCGGCGAGGGCGAGGAGCTGGTAGGCGGCGGCGCGGCTCAGGCGCGCTTCGAACGCCCCGCCCTTCACGGCGACGTACGGCACGTCCTCGCGCCCGATCCGGAGCGTGCCCGGATCGACGTCCTGCTCGGCGCCGTCGTTCAGCCAGGCGTGCAGCGTCTCGCCGCGGCGCTCGATCCGCCCGATCACGAACGGCGCATCGGCGACCTCCACCGGGATCCGCACGCGCGTCAGGATGAAGTAGCCGTCGGCGTCGTGGCGGAGATTGCCGCGCAGGTTGGCGAGGATGCCGGCGTGGGTGATCTGCACGTCGTCGTCGTACCACTCGCCGTCGACGTCGATCCGCAGGCGCGGCAGCGTCCACTCCGCCGGCGGCACGGCGGCCATCAGAACACCAGGCTCGCGAAGCTGACGACGCCCTCGGGATCGGGCCACTGGCCGTACGTGCGCAGGGTGCCGCGCGCGCTGCCGAGCACGCGCAGCAGCGTGTAGATCGGCGACAGCCCGCAGATGCGTCGCCGGTCGCCGTCGCGTCGCACCGACTCGAAGAACGCCTGGGCGTCGCCGGCCTCGACCGCCTCCAGCATCGCGCGGTCCTCGCGGTCGATCGTCGCCAGCCCGTCGCGGCTCACCGGCTCCGCATCGCCGAAGCGCGGTCCCACGTGGGCGAGGTCGGCCCCGGCGATGAACGCCACCCGCCGGCCGGAGGCGGCGACGGTGTCGAGCAGCGCATCCAGGAACGCGGGCACACGGGGATCGTCCTCGGCCCGTTGGCCACGGGCCAGCGCCTCGTGGACGAAGCTCGTCAGCACCGGCACCATCCGGATCTCGCGCCGTCCCCCGTAGAGGTACTGCAGGAGCACCGCCTGGAACTCGATGGAGTGCTCGTTGCGGTGGGCGATTTCCGAGGCGAAGCAGTCCTGCCGCGCCCGTGTCGCCAGCGCCTCGACCAGGTCCCGATCGACGCGCGCCGGTCCGAGCGGCGTGTCGTAATCCTTGCGGGTGAGGGCGAAGGGATCGGCCATGCCGGCGTGGCAGGTGCCGAAGACGACGAAGACGTCCGCGTCGCCGCGCTCGGCGAGGTCGCGATACGCCCACGCGTAGGCGGGACCGCCGCGGTGGAAATCGATGTGCGGCGCGACCAGGCCGCGCACGCCGCCGCCGCGGAAGTCGCCGATCGGTCCCGGCCCGGTCGGCGCGGTGAAGAAGCCGTCGATCATCGCACGCAGCGCCTCCGGCTCCGCGGCGTAGGCGCCCCCGGCGTGACCCGCCGGCCGGCTCGGGGCGTCGAGGAAGGCGCGGTCGATCGCGCGCCGGCGGCCCGTGAACGCCGGGCTGTCGAGGAAGCCGTGCTCGTCGAGCGTCGCCGCCAGCGTCTCGATCTGCTCGGCGGTGATCAGCTCGCCCTGGCGCCGCATGATCTCCGCCTGGATGTCGACGACCGGATGCTCGCCGTCGAAGAGTGCGACGATCCCAAGGAGCCCGACCGGAAGCATGACGACCGAGGGGGCGTAGCCCGCCGGATCGCGCAGCGCGATGTAGCGCTCGCCCTGGTGCTCGACCGGAAAGGCCTCGATCGCCCGCAGGCGCGGCGCGGTCGGTCCGCTCATGGCTCGAGAAAGTTCAGAGCCGACGCCACGTAAATCCGCGCCGCCTCGACGAGCTGGGCGACTTCCACGTACTCGTCGACCTGATGCGGAATGAGCCGGTGGCCTGGCCCACAGGTGACGATCGGAATGCCGAGCGCCATCCGCAAGATGGTGCCGTCGGTGGAGCCGGGGACGCCGCCGAACGTCGGCGAGCGCCCCGTCGCCTGGCGCACGCCCTTGATCATCGCGCGCACCAGCGGCTCCGTCTTCTCCACACGCGTGGCGAGACGGAAGCCGTTGACCGGCTGCCACTCGACCGTCGCGCCGGGACAGGCCTCCATCGTCCGCTGGCACACGGCGTCGATCTCCTTGGCCACGGCGTCGGCGTCGGGCCCCGGCGTGAGCCGCACGTCGAGCGTCGCCTGGGCCATCGACGGGATCACGTTGGACTGGGCGACGCCCTGGACCGGCGCCTGCACGATGGTCGGCGTGACCGTCGGCGGCCGCAGGTGCGGGCTGCGCGCGCAGAGGCGTCGCAGCCGCCGCTCCAGCGCCGGGACCTCGGCGAGAAGCGCGCCCAGCGCGGCGATGGGATTGACGCCGGCCTCTGGCATGGCGCCGTGGGCCATACGCCCGCGCACGGTGACGCGAGCCCAGACGACGCCGCGTTGCTCGAGACACAGCTCGTTCTGCTCGGGCTCGCAGATGATCGCCGCCGACAGCTCGCGGCCGAGCGCGGTCGTGCAGAGGTGGCGGGCGCCGATCATGTCGCCCTCCTCGTCCACCAGGGCGCCCACGACGAGGCGGCCGCCGAGCGCCACGCCGCTGCGCTTGAGAGCCGCCGTCGCCACCATGGCCGCCGCCAGGCCGCTCTTCATGTCGGCGCTGCCGCGCCCGTAGATCTTGCCGTCGACGAAGTCGCCGCCGAACGGCGGGTGCGTCCACAGGCTCGCGTCGCCCTCGGTGACGACGTCGGTGTGGCCCTCGAGGAGCAGCGTGGGGCCCGCCGACCGGTCGCCCAGCATGCCGAACACGTTGGGGCGGCCGGGCGCCACCTCGTGCACCTCGACCTCGAGGCCGACGCCGCGCAGCCAGCGCTCGACGTGGGCGGCCACCGCGGCCTCGGTCGCGTCCGGCGGGCCCGCGCGCACGACGCTGGGAATGCGGACGAGATCGCGCGTGAGCGCGATCAGCTCACCATCGTCGATGCGGGGCAGGACGTCGGAGACACGCACGGCGGGCACCCGGGACGACTCCCGGGCTACTGCTGGGGAAAGGAGAGGATCACCGAGTCGAGTCGGATCACCCGGTACTCTTCGAGCGCGATGTAGAAGTAGTGGCCCTCGACCTCCTCGGCGCTCTCCTCGAACGCCACGATGGTCTTCAAGTCCGGCATCTCCCGGAACGCATTGGCGCCCTCGTCGAAGCCGTCGCCGCGCGCCACCACCTCGCCGTAGCGGATCGGCGAGCCCTTGGGACAGTTCACGCGGACATCGGCGGGGGCCTCGGCCATCATGCGAACGAGAAGGTTGATGCCGTAGACCTTGATGGGGATGTTGGTCATGCGCCTCCTCGAGAACGACCGAGTGGCGCCATGATACCACGCAGTCCCGTCACTTGAGGCTGCCCGCCGTGAGGCTCCCGACCAGATACCGCTCGATGAGCGCGAAGAGGATCACGACGGGAACGATGGCGATGACCGAGGCGGCGAAGAGCGAGTTCCAGTGCTGCACGTAGGCGGTCACGTACGACGTGATGCCCACCGTCAGGGGCTTGCGGTCGGGGTCGGTCATGAGCGTCAGCGCCACCACGTACTCGTTCCAGGCCGCGATGAAGGCGAAGATCACCGCCGTGACGATGCCCGGCACCGACAGCGGCAGCACGACCCGGAGCAGGGCCCCCAGCCGGTCGCAGCCGTCGACGGCGGCCGCCTCCTCGATCTCGCGCGGGATGGAGCCGAAGAACGCCCGCAGCAGCCAGACGGCGAACGCCAGGTTGAACGCGGCGTTGGTCAGGATCAGCGCCGCGTAGGTGTTGATCAGGTCGAGCTCGAAGAACTCGCGATAGAGGCCGACGACCAGCGCGGTCGGCGAGAACATCTGGGTGACCAGCACCAGCAGCAGGAACGCGCTCCGGCCGCGGAACCGGTGGCGCGCCGTGTAGTAGGCGGCCGGCACCGCGGCGACGACGGCCAGCGCCGTGGAGGCGGCCGCCACCACCAGCGACACGCGGAGCCAGGCCTGGAAGCCGGCGTCGGCGAGCACGTCGAGGAAGTTGCCGGGTCGCCAGTCGCGCGGCAGCAGGCGCGGCGGGGTGCTCCGCAGCTCGGCCTCCGGCTTCAGCGCGGTGAAGAGCATGACGAGGTAGGGCGCCAGCAGCGCCAGCGCCACCAGCAGGCCGGCGGCGGTCAGCCACGCCCGGCGGGCCGTCACGCGTCTTGCTCCCGCCAGCGCACCGCCCGCAGGTAGACCAGCACGGCCGCCAGCGTCACCAGCACATTGACCACGCCGAGCGCGGCCGCCAGGCCGACGTCCCGCAGCGCGCTCTTGAACGCGATCTTGTACATGTAGGTGATCATCGTGTCGTGTCCAAAGCCCGGATTGCGGTCGTTGAGGGTCCACACGATCGGAAACGAGTTGAACACGTAGATGATGTTCAGCGCCGTGGCGACCAGCAGCGCCGGCCGCAGCAGCGGCACGGTCACCGAGCGGTAGACGCGCCAGGGCGACGCGCCGTCGACCCGCGCCGCCTCGTACACGTCGGCCGGAATGCTCTGGAGCCCGGCCAGCAGCACGTAGGTCGTGAACGGCAGCGAGACGAACACGCCCACCGCGATCATCGCGCCCATCACCGTGCGGTCGTCGCCGAGCCAGTCGACGGGGCGGTCGAGCACGCCCAGCGACAGGAGGGCGTGGTTGAGGATCCCGAAGTAGTAGTCGTAGATCCACACGAAGAGCTTGGACGTCATGATGAGCGACGCCGCCCACGGCACGATCAGCGCCCAGCGCACAAGCGCCCGGCCAGGGAACTCCTTGGCGAGGAACTGGGCGAGGCCGAGCGAGAGCAAGAGCGTGACGCCGACGACGGTCACCACCCACACGACGGTGTTGGCGACGACGGCCGGCAGCGCCTCCTGCTGCACGAGCCGCACGTAGTTGCGGGCGCCCACCGCGCCCTGGTAGAGGCCGGTGATCGAGTACTGTCCGAGCGAGGCGCGCGCCAGCTGGACGGCCGGAACGACGATGACCGCCGCGATCAACGCCAGGCTCGGGCCGAGCCAGATGAGCGGTTCCCACCCGCGCGGGCGGGCCGTGCTCAGCGCCCGCCTTCCGCGGCCGTCGCGTTCTTCTGGAGCCGGTCGAGAACCTCTCGGGGCTTGCCGCCCGGCTGCACGGCGAGACCGAGCGTCTGCTGGACGTCGAGCTTGACCTT
>Ga0066704_10000940_pt1 | contig 11777 bp, 10 predicted proteins | sample GraSoiAngelo_153_FD_66458 | JGI IMG/M metagenome (GOLD analysis project Ga0066704, IMG submission 66458) | Grasslands soil microbial communities from the Angelo Coastal Reserve, California, USA - 14_1009_12_40cm | ecosystem: Environmental > Terrestrial > Soil > Grasslands | place: USA... | reverse complement strand
ATCCGTCTGAATAAATGACTGAAATTGCCGGCCGGGCACGATGTTGCGGCCTTTGGCGGAAACAATGCCAGCCGTGACTGTTGCCTGAAGTCCGAACGGACTGCCTACCGCGAGCACCCAATCGCCTACCTGCATGCCATCCGAATTGCCTAGCTTGGCAGTTGGTAACGACCGATTCACATCGATCTTGATCACCGCGAGATCGGTTTCGTTATCCGTGCCAATGACTTTGGCGTCATGGAGCACGCCTGGCGGATCATCGTCCAGCTTGACTCGAATGCGGTCAGCCTTCTCAACCACGTGGCGGTTGGTAACGATGTAGCCCTTGGAGTCAACCACAACTCCGGAACCCAGCGAGCGCTCACGAATCGCACCGCCACCCGCACCACCACCACCGGGGCCGCCGAAGAACCGGTCAAAGAAATCATCGAAAGGATTCTGGTCGTCCGGACCGTTAGGCGTCCCACCGGGAGCTCCACGGCGACGCCGCTGCGGAGTTTTGATAGTGGATTCGGTATTGATGTTCACCACGCTGGGCTCAAGTTGTTTGGAAATATTCGAAAACTGATTGGAGAGCTGTTGCGGGGCTGGCACCGTCAAGGGAGTGGCGTCCGACGCCTTTTTTGACTCCTGACCCTTAACGCCGTACGAGATGATGGTTCCCATCAGGATACCAATGGTCAAAGTGACCAGAATAGTGAGGGAGTACGCGAGGCGATTGGCCTTCAAACGTCCCCAAAAAGCGCTTGCGCGCGGGTCCATATTAACTTCCTCCAAATGTGTGCTAAAGATTATACCTTGTCGCCACTTGCAGGTATTCAGCTGCGCAGGGCGGGAGAGCCTTCTAGTAGGTTAGACGCAAAACTTCGCAAAAACGTTGCGAGTCTCACCTCTGGCCCACTTCCATGCCCGAATCGGGCTGAGTTTCGATATCGGAGGGAACACCGGCATGGTCCGGGCTGACCGCCATGGATTCGCTGCTTCCCTTCTGCTCGGAGATCAGAACTCCAGCCAAGATACAAAGTGCGCCTAAGCCCGCCCGCGTCCCCAGCCTCTCACCCAGAAATAGAAAGGACGTCACCCAGGCGAAAACCGGTTCCAGCGAGAAGATCAATGCCGTATGAGTTGCCGGAGTGAATTGCTGAGCCCAGGCTTGCACGGCAAACGCCAGCGCCAGACTCAGCGAGCCCGTTATAACGATGCCCCATATCACTGCCGGCGACCATACCACATAGATTTTCTCCGCCAAGGGAACGGTGCAGATCATGAGAAGAGCGGTAACCACAATTTGAAGGATCGCGATTTGCCGCCACGGATGTGCCTGGGAAGCATGTCCCACGAAAATAATATGAAAGCCAAAAACCACGGCCGACGCCAACGTGATCAAGTCCCCGCGATTCGTGCTCGAGAGATTAAGTCCCGCGCCGGCGGACGCAGGAATGGTAAGCAGATATAACCCGATAAATGCCAGAGTGACACCCAGCAAGACCCAGCGCTGAATCCGCCGCCTCCAAAACAAGGCGAGAAACACCGGAACCAGTACCACGGAGACTCCAGTGAGGAAAGCAGACTTCGAAGGCGTGGTGTATTTGAGTCCTACAGTTTGCAACTCATTTCCAAGAAACAAAATCGCGCCAACCAAAAAGCCGTAGCGCAGGGAACTTGCGGTGAAGCGTGTGAGTTCGCGATGAAAGACGACAGCCAACACCGCCGCCGCCAAGCTCATGCGTATAGCGTTGAACAATAAAGGAGAAATATCCGCGAGCGCATTCTTGATGACGACAAACGTGGCACCCCAGATCATTGTGACTACGACCAGGAGAATGTGGGCCTTCAGCGAGCGGGACACGCAGGTAGAGTAACAAACAGTTGCGGTAGGACGCTTGGTACCGCCCAGGTACCGATTATTCAATCCGAGCGGAGTTCCGCTGCGATGGTCATTCCCTCGGCCTCAACGATTGATGGATTTCCTCGAGGGTCTTTGGTTTTGGGCCCATGAGCATCTTGATCAGAAAGGCGAGGGGGAGATCCCGGTCCTCTGGATAGCGGGTACAAAAATCAGTCATTTGTGTTGAATAATAAGGTGCCTTGTTACGAAAACGCTCGCTGTGGGGACAATCGAGCTCCGGATTCTGCTGACCGCGAGTTTGTGATCTTTTGACTGCTGCTCTCGCGTCCGCGCACCCTTCATCGTAGCCTCGTTCGTATCCCGCGATTGCGGATTCAACAAACCAATGTTGAATCGGGGCTAACCAACCCAGCCAGATCTCACCCTGCCATGTTGTACGAGACCCGGGAAACCTCGAATTTAACGGTGGGTGAATAATTCCAGACAATTCCAGACTGACCGCACCATGTCACAGAATTCGTTCCGATTAGAATCAAGAGGGCCAATACCGTGACAGATTTCATGTTCGCGTCCTTCGGCAATTCCACAATTCCAAGCGATACTGGGACAGAAATGGAACGCATATACAGCTCCGGGCAGGATTTAAAGATTATCCATCTAATCCGGCGGCATTGTACTCTGATAGCGGGTGCGAATTTTAGTAGCCCTCTGGGAGTCTTACGAGCGGAGGGCGGAAAGAGCGGCGTGAGTGCGGTATCCACAATCTGTTTGGTTGCGGCAATGGCTGGCCTGTTCATTACAACCGGTGTCAGTAATGCCATGAAGCGCTTGGTTTATAACCGCTCTGGAAAATCATTCCGCCGAATGTCGAGACAACTAGTGCGTGACTACCGCGCTCTGTATGGACAGGATCGAAACTACTGGGCTTACTGCTTTTCGTGGCTGGCTTTCTCTCTGGGCATTGCTGGTTTCGCATTGTTTCCAAAGTAGCCCACTACCGCGGGTCGAATGGATGCAGCCCCGAGTTTCATTCGCCGCATCTAGTCTCTGGATTCAGACTAAGAAAGGAGATCCTGTATGCCGGACAATCTGAGGATCTCAACCGATGAATTGAAAAAGAGAATGGAAGCGGGCGAAGATTTTGTCGTCATCGACACTCGCAACCCGCAAGCTTGGGCACAGTCGGACGTGAAATTGCCGGAAGCGATTCGCGTACCAGCGGACAAACTCGAACAGCACCTCGCAGAGATCCCCAAAAATAAATCTGTGGTTGCGTATTGCACTTGACCGAACGAAGGCTCTAGCGCCAGTTTGGCGCAGAAACTTCGGCAGCGCGGATATGCCAATGCCTGGGCGCTTCAGGGCGGACTGGACGCCTGGAAAAAAGCCGGCTTGCCGCTGGAGTCGAAGCAAAAATCCGGCTGACTGTCAGGCCTTTAGGTGGCGCCGCGCTTCAGCGCTGCGATAACAAGCCGCTAGTTCGCTTCGTAGACTGTCTTGCCGCCCACCACCGTGCGCAGCACTCTGGTTCCGAGAACTTTCAGCGGAGGCACAGACGTCACATCGCGATCGAGCACAACGAAATCGGCGAGCATCCCGGGAGCCAGCGTCCCCTTTTCTTTTTCCGAAAACTCAGCAAAGGCTGACCCCGTGGTGTAGGCGGCAATCGCCTGCTCCATGCTTATTTTCTGTTCGGGAAAATATTCGCGCTTGTCGTCCTCGCTTCTGCGAGTGACAGCAGCATACAAGCCGCGGAATGGGGTGACCGGTTCGACCGGATAATCCGTTCCAAAGGCCAGCGGCACTCCTCTTTTTAGAAACTCCGCCCAGGCATAGGAGTGAGCCGCGCGCTTCGGTCCCAAACGATCCAGCGCCCAATTCATGTCTGTCAGCAAGTGATTGGGCTGCGTGGACGCGATCACTTTCAACTCTTTGAATTTTGCGATCTGCAATGGAGTGGTGACCTGCGCGTGTTCGATCCGCAGCCGGTAGTCATTACCTCCATTGGCTGCTTTGATTTTCTTCTCGCGCGCTTCTTTCTGCGCTTCATCGAAAGCCCGCAACGCCATTTGCACTCCCTTGTCGCCGATGGCATGGAAACCGACTTGGAATCCGGCGCCCACACGCTCCTTCGTCATCTGGGTCAGTTGGGCTGCTCGTACTGAGGGAGGCCGGAATTGATGGGATCGTCGGCATACGGTTCCAGAAGAGCGGCGGTTTTTGAACCAAGCGAGCCATCCATGAAACCTTTCAGCATGCCGGTTCGCAGCATATTGTCCGATTGAGGACGCGCCGAACGATGCGCCTGTAAAGTGTCCAGAGAATCATTAAAGGCAAGCCATTCGGTGATGCGCGAGGTCAGCTTGCCATCACGCTGGATTTCCTCATAAATCTGGAAATCTTCCCAACTGGAATTGTCCTGAGCCGACGTGACGCCCCATTGCGCCAAGTCGCGCAGCGCGGCCTCGATAGCCTGCCGCCGCTTGTCGTGAGAAGGCTTCGGAATTACGCCAGTGACCGCTTCACGCGCGGTTTCACGCAAGATGCCGGTAGACTGGCCGGAAGAGTCTCGATCAATTTTTCCGCCCGCGGGCTCCTTGCTGGCGAGAGTAACGCTAGCCAATTGCAAGGCACGGGTATTGGCCACCGCGATGTGGCCGTCCACACGTTGCAGAAAAACAGGATGGTTTTGGCTGACTTCATCAATATCCCACCGGCTGGGCAATTCCTTTACCGGCCAGAGTGTGTGATCCCAACCGCTGCCCACAATCCATTCGCCGGGCTCTGCGGTTTCCACGCGAGCGCGAATACGATCGCGAAATTCGGTCAGAGACTTCGCTCCAACCAGATTTACGGTGAGGCGCTGGAAACCGGCGTGGGCCAAGTGCAGATGCGCATCGTTGAATCCGGGCATCACGAAATGGTTGTCCAGATTAATGATTTGAGTTTCGGGTCCCTTCAACTTCAGAATCTCGCTTTCTTTCCCCACGTCTTGAATACGATCGCTGCGGATGGCCATGGCCTCCACGCGCTGAATCGCGTGAAAGGAAGATGCGACGGCGACCCCGGTATAAATGTTGCCGTGGAGGAAAATGGTATCCGCTCTCGGCGGCGTTGGTTGATCTTGTGCCAGGGACATTGAAATCGTGCACAACAGAAACAGAATTGTTTTCATGTTCATGCACTCACCCCCGCGAGAGCAAGCAGGGTCAGCAGGATGCGCTTCAGCCCCAACTCTCGCCCGTTACAGTCAAACCACTCTTGCAGAGTGTGCGCTCCGCCGCCCGTCCCTCCGCCTCCGATGGCAATGGCTTCCCGTCCAAGGGAGAGGGGGATATTGGCGTCGGTCGAAGCGCGCTGAACCTGCGCCACATTCGCTAGATGCGCATCGACGGCGCGAATGACCTGCAAGATGCGTGCATTGGGAATGAGTTCTCCCGCTGGACGATTCCCAATTACAACAATCTCGGAACTGACCCCAGAAGTACGGCGTTGTGACACCGCGCGGGTTTCCGGAGTCTTCGACTCTTGCTCCACCGCATCGTCGAGCGCCACACGCATAGCAACTTCCAGACGTTCCATCTCCGCCATCGAGGTGGAACGAAGATCTACACGCATGCTGGCGGATTCAGGGATGGAGTTCACAGAAGTGCCGCCGCGAATCACGCCTATATTGAAGGTCGTTTTGGGTGACGCCGGCACCGGAGTTTGCGCGAAGGTCTGAATAGCACGCGCCAGAACGAGAATTGGATTAGGCGCGCCAAAATCGCTCCAGGAGTGTCCGCCGGGGCCGCGAACAATCACTTCAAAGCGGCGGCTGCCCAGGGCTTCGGCCACAACCGTGTCCGAACCCGCGCCATCCAGCACCAGGTTGTAAGTGATGGAATCTTTCCAGCGCGGGGAAGAAAAAATGTGCCGCATGCCCCGCAGATCGCCTTCCCCCTCTTCACCCACATTTGCAATAAACAAAAATGGCAGTGCATGCCGGATGCGCACCGCGCGTAGCAATGCCGCAATGGCTAACAACGCCGTGAGGCCCGCGCCATTGTCGGAAACGCCCGGACCGTACAGCCGGTTGCCTTGCTGGCGGATATTGAGGGGCGTGCCCGCGGGGAAAACTGTGTCCATGTGCGCGCTGAGCGCAACGTAGTTTCGTCCGAATCCGGGATGAATGCCGAAAACATTGCCGACATCGTCGTTGTGGACATCATCAAGCCCAAGTTCGTGAAATTTGTTGGCCAGCCAGGTGGCGCGCGCGGCCTCACCAAACGGAGGCGATGGGATACGTGCCACATCGAGTTGCCAACGGGCGAATTGAGCCTCTTGCGCACGCAGCCAGGCAAACGCTGAGCGAAGCTCGGCTGATGCAGCAAGGCGGGCGATCTCCTGCTGAACGTCAGGAAAGCCTTCCGACGCTTCGGCGCGCGAACTGACGGGCATTGAGATGATGGCTCATATTAACGCAACGGGTGGAAATTCGGACCTGCTTTGAACAACACCGCGGATTACGTGAGGACGGTAATGTTACTCGGGTCTCGGGACTCGGGACTCAGGTCGCTGGTCTCGGGTCTCAGGTCTCGGGATCAGGCTTCAGTGGCGGAGCCTGACGTGGGCTTCAAAGTTCTCCGAAACCTGGGGCCTGAAGCCTGACACCTAGCACCTGCGAACTGAGACCTGACCTGAGACCCGACACCCGAGACCTGAGCTCAGGATGCCGCCGAATCCACACACTCGAGAATCTCCGCCTCGCTGAGCGTATGGTCCGACGCCTTGGCGCGTTTGTAAATGCGATCCACCACTTGATCGCTGACCGGAAGGCCGCGCTGCTCCAGCCAGAACAGGACATTCGATTTCCCGCTCATAGGGCCAATGTCGATTACCTGCTGCAATCCGAATACATGCGAGGGCACACCGGAATAGACAGCATTGGCCAATTCGATATCGTTTTTCTTATAAGCCTTGATCACGGCGGCGGCATGGACGCCCGTCGCGGTGCGGAACGCGTCTTCACCCACTACTGGATAATTAGGCGGAATGGGCACGCCCGTGGCACGCGACACCACCTCGCAATACTCTTTCAGCTTAGTTAGGTCCTGGTCGGCCCAGGGCGCGATTTCCATAAGCCTCAGATTCACCAGCATCTGGTCCATCTGAGCGTTGCCAACGCGCTCACCGATTCCCAACGCGCAGGCGTGAACACAATCGGCACCGGCGACTAGCGCGGCTATGGAGTTTGCGATTGCCAGGCCGCGATCGCAGTGTCCGTGCCAGTCCACACGAATCTTTTCGCCTGAGGGCCTTACCACTTGATCCAGCACGAAGCGGATCAGGGCGAATGCGCCCATCGGCGTGGCATGTCCCGCGGTGTCGCAGATTACGATAGAGCGTGCGCCGCATTCGATCGCTGCTTTGTAAAGACGCTTTACTGTTTCCGGATCACAGCGCGAGGTGTCTTCGGTCACGTACATGACGTCGAGACCAAGCGAGCGAGCGTACTTCACGGCTTTCTCCGTGGTCTGGAGCAGGAAGTCGTCGGTCCAGCCTTCGGTGTAGCGGCGGATTGGACTCGATCCCAGAAAAGTTGCGGCCTCGATTTTCAGACCTGTACGCTGCACGATTTCGGCGATAGGGCGAATATCGTTCTCATGAGTGCGCGCCGCACAATTGGCGCGAATCTTCATTTTCTTCTGGACGATCTCGCGCGCCAATGCCTCCACGTGTTCCGACGCACGCTTACCAGCTCCCGGAAGACCTAGGTCGAGCGAGTTGATGCCCAACGCTTCCATCAAATGCAGGATATGAAGTTTTTCCTCGATCGAGGGATCACGCACGGACGGCGACTGCAAGCCGTCGCGCAAAGTCTCATCATTGAGCAGAACCCGGCCGGGCGGACGCAGCAAGGCAGGATCTTTCTCGTTCCAATCGTAGATGAGCTCCGAAGTTTTCACAGTCACTGAGGAGAGCCTGGGTGCCCCGTCCAAGCTCTGCTTGGGCGGGGGTTTGAACCTATTTCTCCTTGGGCGGGATCGTGAGGCCGAACACCGAGAGCTGCCCCTCGCCCGCGACGTTCAGACCGCTTGGCGTTTCCGGGTTCGGAAGGTACAACGTCTTGCAATGCTCGCAGCGGTACACTTCAGCATTCTCTCCCCAAGCCTTCGCCACGTCGCCGCACGCCTGTTCGACCGCGTCGGTCATGTAATACCAGCGTTTGAGATGTCCGCCGCAGAATTTGCCTTTGGCATTCAGCTCATTGCAGGCGCGCTGTCCCGCTTTCTTGATTTTGACTTTGTGATGGGGAAGTTGGTGGGGTGCAATGCTTGTGGACCTGCCGGTTTCGGTTGTGGCCAAAGGAGCTGTCCTCGTCGCTGCGGTCGAAAGACCGCCGGATGCAGATTAGGAACCATTCATTTTACTCGAAAGAGTTTATGAGAAGCAGACGGGTGATTTATTCGGCGGTAGGTTTATTCGACGGTAGGTTGTTTTGAATTTAGGTGGATTACTTAATCCTAAAGATGGAGTACCCAATCGCAAAGCCGAGCATAGCAAATACGAGACCTTGAATCAGTCCTAACGACAAGCCGATCTGGAGCCAAAGCGATGGGTGCACAAATGCTATATCGATATATGGGCAGAGTGGACACGCAGCATGTGACTGAAGCGTGTAGGGTAGTGAATAAGATAGGATTGGGCCGATGAATCCGATTATAAAACCAACTCGGCCGAACCGCCTTCCGAGTTTCATGCCGCCGCTCCCCGAGCCTTCTACTCTTCTTACTTCCATTCTCCCACCTTCAGAACGTCCGCCAAATCAGTATTCCACGCTTACCAGATACAACCCGCTTGCCGGCGCGGTTGCTCCTGCTGCGGAACGGTTACGGGCTTCTAAAATCCGCATGATGTCGTCGGGCGATAAAGTTCCTTTGCCCACCAGCACAGATGTTCCCACCAAATTCCGCACCATATGGTGAAGAAATCCGCTGCCGCGCACGGAGTAGGCGAACTCTTCCCCATCCCGCTCCCATGTCGAACAGAAAATGCGCCGGATGTTGGAGACTTCTTCCTGCGCCCCGCGTTCCGGGTCCACAGCAGCGAAGGAAGTGAAATCGTGCTCGCCCACAACTAAAGATGCAGCCCGCCGCATCGCATTCTCATCCAGGGGATATGGGTAGTGCCAAACGTACCTTGCCAGAAACGGCGGACAGATCGGACTGCGAAGCATGCGATAGCGATAAGTTTTTGCGCGAGCCGATTTGCGGGCGTGAAATTCAGCTGGCGCTTCGGTCACCTCCAGCACGCGAATGGAAGCGGGCAGAATGTCATTCAGCGCTTTGGTCAGATTTTCCGCGGGAATTGGGGATTCGGTGGTAAAGCTGGCCACCTGCGCCAGAGCATGGACGTCCGCATCGGTGCGTCCCGAGCCCTGGGGCAATACCTGTTCTCCGGTCAGTCGTCCAATAGCTGATGCCAGCGTACCCTGAATGGTGGCAGTGTCGGGCTGCACTTGCCATCCGGAAAATTCAGAGCCGTCGTAGGCCAGCACCAATTTGAGATTACGCATGAAGATTGCCGAGTCCTCGGCGACCCGCGCTTCATCTAACCCGCTTACAGATTTTTACAAAGTTTTACGTTTGCCCGGGCCCTAGCATCGCCAAAAGAATGCACTCTGTCGGCTATACTATTGCACTTCCCTGAAAAGAAGGACTTCAGGCAAATATCGCGCGACCCGGTAAGAGTTATAGGAACCTTCACCGCGCCCTTTGCGTACCAGTCTTTGATCCGAGGAGCTATTGCCGTCTTTCAAAGAAACCAGCCTTTATTTATGGAGATAAGCGAATGCATTTGCCTCGTTTGAATTCTGCCCCACGGCTGCTTGCAGGCTTTCTTATGGCCGGACTGCTGTCGACTAAAGGCTGGACGCAGACCTCTCAGAACGCTACCCCCGCGGCGCTCCCGGCGGCGCCTTCCGCGCAACGTTCCGAAGTAAAGGATTACACCAAGCCGCGCTCCCATTTCCCCAATCCGATTGGCCCGTACTTGCCACGCCACGTGCCGCCACCGGACTTGAACAACACTCCGCGGGTGGAGGCGCTAATACAGAATGGCAAGGTCATGTTGTCATTGAATGACGCCATTGCGCTGGCACTGGAAAACAACCTCGATATCGCCATTGCGCGCTACAACCTGAACATCGCTGACACCGACATCCTGCTGGCCAATGCGGGGCAGTCCACACGCGGTGTCAACACAGGCGTGGTGCAAGGAACGCCGGGCGGCGGCGTGGGCGGCATCGGAGGCAGCTCTACATCCGGGTCGCAAGGCGGCGGGGCCGGCGGTACCACGACCGGCGCCGGCGGTGCGGGAACCGGAAGTTCCGGACTGGTTACTTCTACGCTGGGTGTGGGTTCACCGGTGCCGAGCTTTGACCCGATCGTCACTGGAACGTTGTCTATTGACCATGCCAATTCGCCGACGTCGAATGCCTTTGCGGGCGTACCCGTAGTCCAGCAAAATACCGGCACGGCCAATTTCTTTTATCAGCAAGGGTTCCACTGGGGCACGAACATGACCGTGGGATTCAACAACAACCGCATCACTACCAATCAGCCGTTTACCACCTTTAGCCCGACCCTCAATTCCAATTTCCGCTTCACGCTCACGCAACCGTTATTACAGGGCTTCGGCTTGCTGCCGACCACCCGATTCATTCGCATTGCCAAGAACAACCGCGAAATCTCCGATGTCGCTTTTCGTTTGCAGGTAATCACCACGGTGAATCAGATCCAGAATATTTATTGGGACCTGGTCAATGCCTACGAGAACGTGAAGGTGCAGCAGGAATCGCTGGCCCTGGCGCAAAAGACGCTCTCCGACAATAAAAAGCAGGTGGAGATTGGCACCTTGGCGCCGATCGAAATTGTGCGTGCGCAGAGCGTAGTGTCCACGGATCAGCAGACGCTGACTGTGGCTCAGACTACTCTTCAATTGCAGCAGTTGCTGATGAAGAACGCGCTAAGCCGCACTCTTGTGGACCCGGTGCTGGCCGAAGCGGAAGTGGTTCCCACCTCCACTATGGTAGTTCCCCCAACGGAGCCCGTGGTGCCCATTCAAGATTTGGTAAATGACGCGCTTCATCATCGCGCCGAACTGGCCGAATCGCGGATCGACCTCACCAACCGCGATCTTAATAATCAGTCGGCAAAGAATGCTTTGCTGCCGTCACTCGGGATGTTTGCCTATTATGGCGGCACCGGGTTGGGCGGCTCGTTCAATCCGAACGCGCGAATTTGCACGACTCCGACGCAGACCTTCTGCACCCAGCCCGCCGATATTCCTCCCAGCACCAGCATTGGAGGAACCATTGGGCAGCTCTTCGACTCGAGTGCTCCGGATAAAGGTGTCGGACTGAGCTTGACCATTCCGCTCCGGAACCGCGCAGCGCAGGCCAACCAGGTGCGCGCCGAACTGGAATACCGGCAGTCTCAGATGCGCTTGCAACAGCTCGAGAACCAGGTGCGCATCGAAGTGCGCAACGCCCAGTTCGCCGTGCAGCAGAACCGGGCCAGCGTGGAAGCGGCGCGAGCCGCGGTCGAACTGGGCCGGCAGTCGCTGGACGCCGAGCAGAAAAAGTATGCCCTTGGAGCGTCCACCACTACGCTGGTGCTGCAGAACCAGCGTGACTTGGCACAGGCGGAGTCGAATCTGGTATCGGCGATGTCCGCTTATGAGAAGTCCCGGGTGGAACTGGATCGCGCCATCGGCTTTACCTTGGATCGTCTGGGGATTCTGGTTGCCGATGCCGAGCGCGGGCAGGTAACCAAGATGCCGGCCGTGCCATACGTCACCGAGCGCCAGGGCTTGACGCCTGAGGTCACGCAGCCGCAACAGCCGCAACCACAGGCACAGCCGCAACAACCACAGCAGCAGCCGC
>Ga0066704_10000939_pt1 | contig 11781 bp, 15 predicted proteins | sample GraSoiAngelo_153_FD_66458 | JGI IMG/M metagenome (GOLD analysis project Ga0066704, IMG submission 66458) | Grasslands soil microbial communities from the Angelo Coastal Reserve, California, USA - 14_1009_12_40cm | ecosystem: Environmental > Terrestrial > Soil > Grasslands | place: USA... | reverse complement strand
CCAGCAGATGGCCAGAAAACTTGTAGAGCAAACGGTCCATGATCTCCACTAAGAAACATGACGTTATTGTGTGCGGTTGCTATTCCCAGATGAAGTGCAGTAATTATAGAAGTGTTAAGTTTCACCAAGTAGGGAACGACATATTGTAACGGCCCCAAGGTATCATAAGGAAAAAAGGCATCAAGTGATAAAATGATAGCAGTACCAACTGTGTATATTGGACCTGCTGGGGATATCCTTATCCATCTTTTACCAAACAAAATTGTCATTGATGCAACAAAGAAAATTGCCATAACAATAAAATCCCACATCCATGTCCACGAATAGGTTAACTGAACATGATAGTTTGGCGCAATAGAAATCAAGTAATTTCGCAATCCAGCTTCTAAACTTACAAGGTAGATGATTGTAATTACTGCAAGAGGAATAATGGCTAATAATCTTTTTTTTGGAATTACTAGCTTTAGACCTACAAGTTCGGCGGCAATAAATGCCATTGCAAAAAGAAATCCTCCTCTGCCTTGGTTCCAGCTCAAACTAAACGAGTCTGGAAAAGCAGCTAAAGCAAACATTGTGGGGCTTGCAATTAGTAAAATTGCAATGATCACACTTTTGTTCTGCATTAAATAAGTAGCAATTTGTGGTAAATAAAAACTCTAGCAACTAGAAAAAGTCTGAGATCGATTTTTGTTTTCTTGCCTTTTGTAAATTACTTTTTGCAAGCCACTCTCTTTTATCAATACTCAATCGTTTGCAGGCTACATCAAGACCTTCCTCAAAACTTGAAACTAAAGTTGGTTTTTGTTTTAACGCCATTCTTATTCCCTCTCGCACTTGCCATACCCCTACCGGAACGGCATATTCAGGCCTTATCTCTCGGAGTACTAAAGATGCTGCCTGTACTTTGTTTTTAAAAAGATATTCTGCAACGCCAAGCCTTGAAGCAAAATGAGCCCCTGCTGTAACGGGATAATGATCAAGGCCCCTGCCATCCTCAAAGTCAGAACCAAATCCAATGTTTCCTTGTTGATCATACCAAGCTTCTTGCATCTCAAACATCCATCTGCTTGGAAAAATTATCACAGAAAAAAAGTTTCCAATGTGATTAAAAGAAAACACTTCATAACTATCAATTATATCAAACTGCATTATTTCTGAGATTAGAGATTTTGATATTATATCGTCTGTAGCAGTTATACTCCACCTAGTGGGAACTAGTTTTCTATTTTTACCAAACATTCCTATGCTAAAACATTTTTGAATTCTTGTTATTTCGATTCCTTTATTGTAAAGCTCCAAAACAGAATCTTGGGCCAACAAATCTTTATCATAGAAAATTTTTTGTATGTTTTTATCAGAGGTAGAATTGGAAAATTTAGCACTCTTGACTTCACCTAATGGTCCAAAAGGTGGGCTTTCTCCATCAATTGATGTCACAGGAATAGTGTTTTTTAAAAATTCAATGTCAGAATCTATGGGTCTTGACGCCATTGCTACTTCTTGTAGACTTTCAATGTATTTTCCATCTGGATTTGAAACTGGAATATTCTTTATTCCTCTTACCAAGCTTAGTCGATAGTTTACAATTTCTTCTAGGCTTTTGCCCAGCCAGGCTTCTGGGGAGTCAAGTATCGTGGTCTCTCCGTGTATTGGAGGCAGCATTGGACCTACCGAAACCTTTGGATAACCGTAAGAGCCCACAAACACAGAAGGTGGACTAGAGCCACTTATAAAATTAGAAGAAAAAAGATTGCCATATCGCGATAAATATTCCCTCCAGTTTGATTCAATTGTCCTGCGAATGTCCCCTGCTGTTCGTGGCACGATGATATGAGACGGGGTCTATCTATTAATATTTCATTATTCATCCAAGCTAGCTTAAAATCAGATTCAAGTGTTCATCCAAAAAGCTAAAGTTAGAGATTGCTCTGTATTTGCTATACACTAATACTCTTAATCGATTTAGTGTTATAGTTATGCTGATGGGTTCGTTTCCCACCAATCAACATTAGAAAAACTTCAACTAGTTACCAAATCTAGTAAAGATCCTTCATACTATATCATTACAGAAAAGGGTCGAGACTTTTTGAAACAGTATAATGGATTGATTAAAATGATAGAATTCCATGCTTGATTTTTTTGATTAGACAAAATTTGGTTTGTATTAGTTAGAACGATCCCAAAGCTGCAAGAGAATTTTTCTAGATCGTTTGTGATCTCACTTTTTCAAATAGTATCAATATCTAACAGTTTTTTTAAATGGTTCTAAAGATGTTTTTTGTTTATAGTTTTCTATTTCATGTCCACTATTCGTTCTTAAGACTTGGTTTTGTGTAAACTTGATTTTAACAGTAACATTGCCCTTGTCTATATTGATCTTTATGCTATCAAGTACAGAGACATACTGTCTAACAATTTTATTGCCACCAACTCGCATCATCCCAATTGGAATTAGAAAATTTTTTTCTATTAATGAATTGATTTTTCTATAACCTGAAGTTTGTGGGATTTTACAAACATCTTCTATTTCCCTTATGGTCCTTGGTGTATTTATGGTAACATCTAGAATTTTTTTCTTATCTTCGTCTGCACAGGTTTCTAAGAGTAATTTAGCAAGTGATTTTTCTTTTATTGTTATCCATCCAGAATCACTAATACCATTATTTTTGGTAGACTTGTTAGGATAATACCATAAATTACACAAGCTTTGTAAACTGTCAACATCTGTAGTAAGATCACTATCTAGAGGATCTGATATCTTATGCTTGTGATTAGGATCTGTATCTAATTCCATGTTTTCAATTTTTTTTCAAAGTTTAAAAATCCCATCTACCAAATGTGGAAATGGCAAACATTAACAATGATTTAATTCAAAATTCTAAATTACTTGCAACTAGTTTTAGAAAATTTTTTCATTATTTTTTAAAGCCAGTTTGTGCCCAAGGTTTAATTCAAGTTTCATATCTGAAATGATATTACAGATGGCAGACTCGGAATCCTTTGGAATTAAAAACGGATATGGCAATCAAGCGGTACAATGGATGAACGATGAAGCAAAAAAATTAGACTGGAAATTTGAAGCAAGGCTTTATGGTTATGAAATTACCACAAAAAATTTTGGTTCCTTTGAGATGTATTCATGGATTGGTGACCCCAAGACTGCAAGAGATTTGGTAATAAGAGCAAGCAAGAGATTCAAGATCAAAGTTATTGAAGGAGGTTACAAATCAAGACAACTAATTCTAAAACTTGAGCGAAGCGAGTATGGCATGGTTAGAAAAGGTGACAGAGTAATAGGTCGAATAGAGTTCGTCTCTTCAAGATTAACAGAAAGCAAGTGGGTAGTAAAGTTGGAAGAAAGAAAATAATTTTTAAAAATTAATTTCAATTTGTAAACTAAATCCTGGTTCTTGCAAGCATGTGGGCAACTCTAAGTGATTCTGGGATGGAGCCTTGAATGGTAAGTGCGTTTAACAAATTTTTTGTTTCTTGCATGGTACAACCCTCAATTCTTACATACAAGTCATGTCCAGTGTGAAGTGAGATTTTTGTTCGTTGGCCAAGCTTGTGATATTCCTCTAATTTGGATTCATAGGAATCAGGAAAATGATATTTTAATGCAGCTTCGATTCCTTTTGAATCCTCATAGGTTACTCCAATAATTGGAATTTTTAGTTCATTCCAGATTTTTTTTATATCCACAATATTATACATTGAAATAATTAATCCTGAAATTATGAGGAAACTGATATCGTCCCTATGTAGTTTTTTGTACATTTGTAAGATAGAGTCTGTTGCATCATTTCCTTCAATTGTAGTTTGACCAAAGACAAAACCATCAATGATAAAATCTCTTCGCATAACGACCCCTGCAAGTGTCGAAGTTTTTTCGTCCTCTCGAAAACTTTCTGCTATTGCAAGCCCGCGTAACCCTTTTTTTTCAATGTGAAGATGGTTCATTGTTTGGTTTTTTTGTAAACTTTCTGTAAACTAGACTTATTACTATCATGGAAATAGCGGTAATTATAGACCAAGAACTAAATGCAACTAAATCAACCATACTTAGGCTTATTTTAGGATTTTATTTGGTTATTGTTCCGCTACCCACTATACGTATAGTTGGAGACTCGGGTTTAAGAATAACACAGATATCATCTTTATCAAATATGACAGGCTTGCCAAGTGATAGTTTCACAGGTTTTAATGAAATGATCTTTGAGGGTCTAATTTGTAGGCCTATATTTACAAGAAACATTTGGTTTTCTCCTAGCTCACCTTTGAAAAATTTGTTTTGTGAATAATCTAGAGTGATCTCTTGAGACACCTGAACTGAATCAGGCATGCATAACAAATCTCCTCTTTGAACATCGTCTGGAATAATTCCTTTTACTAAAAGTCCAACCCGTGCTGGTGATATGGCTTCATCTACAGGGTCATCATGCATTTGAATGGATTTTATTAAAACATCAGAACCTTTAGGCAGTAGCTTTAGGTTATCGTATGTCTTTACTTTACCTTGATTTACTTTACCAAGTATTACGGCCCCTACACCCTTGACATCAAAACAGTGATCTATCGAAATTTTGGTCTTACCATCTTTTGTTACAGGCTGCATGGCATCTACCTCTTTTTTGAGCTCATCAATCTCAACTAGTTTGTATTGTTCCACAACAGTACCTTTAATCATGGTAAGAAGATTGTTCCTATCTACTTCATATGAATGACATAACAGTCCTTGAGTTTTTTTAAGAACGTCTAGGGCAACAATTTGTTCTCCAGTGAATTTGTCAAGCTTTGTGATATAAAAAATAACATACTCTCCCATATTGATAGCCTGAAATAGTGGTTGTATTTTTTCTGGAAAACCTGTTGGAACTGTCCACGTTTTAACAACCTCTGATTCTTTTTTGTCATAAATTGTAATGTCAGTCGATGTTCCCTTTTTACCAAAATCTTTGGCAATAGTTTCGTCACCAAGGAGTGTATAGTTAATGGATTTCATTGTACTCGTAAAAGTTCATCATGAAGTCACTTGTAAAAAATCTTGTTAATTTTATCTAGAATATTTTCCAATTAAAGTGGCTTGTTCCAAAATATGACCATTCATAGCTTGGAGTAGATTTTCTTTTGTAGAACCATTATCAAGTTCAAGCATTGAATCAAGTGAGTACAGCTTGAAAAAATACCTATGAGTTCCAGATGGAGGGCATGGTCCGCCATAGCCAGTGGTACCAAAAACTGTTATTCCTTGTGGAAAATCAATTTTTTCTCCTTTTGTAAACTGTGACTTTTGTATAGGAATATTCCAGACAGTCCAGTGAGTTACGGTTCCTCTTGGAGCATCTGGGTCATCTACAATCAACGCAAAACTTTGAGTATTTTTTGGTACGTTAGTTATTGTCAGCGGAGGAGACACGTTAGAGCCATCACATGTGTATTCTGATGGTATGATTCCATTATTTTCAAATGCCGAACTTGATAGAACCATGACTTGCTCTGCTTTAATTTTTATTATATTTTCTTGAATCAGATATTGTATTCCTTTAACAAAATCATTATCAGATATTGTGCCATTTGCCCACCAACCAGCATTGTTTTTAATCCAAATTGGAATTTGTTGTGAAGAACCACCACCTGACTGAGTTTGAGGAATTTTCATTATTCCAACTTGTATCAAATATTGAATTCCTTTAACAAAATCATTATCTCCGATTTGTCCTTCTGACCACCACTTGGCATTGTTTTTTATCCAGATTGGTATCTGCAGTTCTTCGGCAAGGGATTTGTTTGAAAATAAAAGTCCAGTAAACGTTGTAAATACAATCAGAAGAACAAAAATCCGTCTAGATTCCACATGGTAGAGTAACAAAGGGTTTTAGATAAATTAGATCAAGATGTGACTATTCTTTGAGTTTCTCTTCTTGAAAAGAACCTGCTCCATACCAACAGTATCTAAAGTAATCCAAGCACCACTCGAGGAAAAGCGGATCTTTACTATAGAACATTTCTCTCATATCGGCAGCACCGTCAAGGGTAGGAAAGACAACACATGCTTCCTTTTCATTTAAAACAACTACAACGCTGACATCCTTTTTCATTTTTCTTTCAATTAACCCTTTATCTAAAAGATTTTTCATGCCAAGTTTGGTTAAAAGATCTTTTCTTCCTTTTGGCACAATTACAGACTCTGAAAAAATATAGTTTAATTTGATTCCACGTTTTACCCTATTAAGAAGTGGTTCAATTAGATCAAGAGGAACTTCAGTAAAAATTTGATAAATGTATTCATCAGCGTTTTTGTAAATAGACTTCCATTGTTCTAGTACTTTGACAAAACCCTTCACTTGTTGTCCCCCAGCTAATGCCCCAATTCTTTGAATGAATTTCATTGGGATATCGCCAAAGTCATGATTTTCAAAATATTTCCTATTTTTAGATAAGAAAATCAATGAAGGTACCTGTGTACACATGGTCTTCCCATAAGTAGTAAGATCAAAATATCCATCTTTGTCCTTCTTTATCAAACCAGCATCAGCTAGTCGTTCAAAATTTCTATGAACTTCTTGTACTGTTGCATCAAGTTCCTTTGCCATATTAGATATCTTCGTTTTTTTCAAAAGAAGTTTGAAAATTATGTTTAGTCGCTGTTCGCTTGCAAGTTCTAAAAAGTCATCTGCTGCATTTTCATAATTACTTTCCATATGTAGATTTGAAGGAGTATGAATCTAAATCTTACGTGCACAAATTCAGGACTCGGGCAATTTGCACCGCATTTACGACAAGTGCCTCTTAGCCCACGATATTTTACTTCAAATGCTATTATAGTGTCTTGTGAACCACAACCAAGACTTCATTTTTTTCCATACTGGAATATACACTGTTTTTGAATATTACCTGAATTCAACAGATTAGCTTATCTTTCATATATTTAGCTGAATAGAGGCTATCAACCTGGTTTGTTTAGTATAGGCATGGAAACAAAATCAGATATAACACGAGCAAAATCCAGCACATGGCACACGGAAGTACGTGCACCCTTTAAGAAAGTAGTCGCCTTTGACTTACTCTTTTATGGCCTAGGTGTAATTACTGGTGCTGGAATTATTGGTGCAATCCTGCTCTCTTAGGATTGCTCATTATTTTTTTAATTATTAGCTCTAATCTCAATCAGAAAGTGAGAATCTTCGATCTTAAAGTTTTACGACAGACAGCCCGTGTTTCCGAACAAATTTGGTTATTTTGTCCAACCTTTCTTTTTACCGAATTCTATTAGCAAATTCATGATTTTATCGTAGGAATCTTGAGTTATCATCTCACGTTCTATTATCTGAGAAAGTATCGCTTCCAATCTCATGTGTTTGCCTTCAATCATATTAGTTACGTCGTTTATCGCCTGTTTAATATCGTCTAATTCCTTCTGATTTGTATTTCCTGATGAAGACATGAAAGGCATATCATTTCTCTTTGAGATACTAGACCTAAAGCTTTACGACAACTATTATTCTACATGATGATGGTGAACCAATTGATCATAGAATCTAATGGATTTTATGTTAACAAACTCTAACATGCCGTACCTTGACAATTCCCTTCCAAACCCACTGTGTTTTATACCACCAAAAGGAATTCGTGGGTCTGAAATTACCACGTTGTTAACAGTTACTATCCCAGATTCTACCATTCTTGACAATTTTTCCGCTTTTACAAGATCCTGTGTCCATATACTTGCTCCAAGGCCAAATTGAGAGTCATTTGCAATTTTTATTGCTTCCATCTCATTGTTAACTACAGTAATTGGTGCCACAGGACCAAATGTTTCCTCTTGCGCCATACGCATTTTTGTAGAAATCTTGGTAAGAATAGTAGGACTGTAGAAATAACCTTTATTTTTGATTCGTTTCCCACCAGTCAATACTTCTGCACCATTTTTGAGGGCATCTGTTACCAGTTCATCTATCTTATTCAACCCATCAATGTTTACCAATGGGCCTATGTCAGTATCTTCTGAAGTAGGATCACCGACACGAAGTTTTTCTGTATTTTGAACAAATTTTTCGATAAATTCTTTTGCTATATTTTTTGTTACCAAGAATCGTTTTGATGCAATACAGCTCTGACCGCAATTAATAAAACGTCCCTTGACAGCTCCATTTGCTGCTTTTTCAACATCCGCATCATCACAAATTATGAAAGGATCACTACCTCCTAGCTCAAGAACGCATTTTTTCAGCTGCGATGTTGCTCTCTGGGCCACTTTTGCCCCTATTGAAGTACTTCCCGTAAACGTTACTGCGTTGATATCAGAATCAATCATTGGTTCCACAATACTGGAATCGCCAATTAGAGTTTGGAATACACCGTCAAGGAATCCTGCTTTTCTGAAGATATGTTCTATTTCAATACCACATTGCATTGTTGCACTAGCAGGTTTGAGAACTATTGTATTTCCTGCCATCAAACATGGCGCTGCAAATCTTAGTGCTTGCCAATAAGGAAAGTTCCATGGCATTATACTTCCTATTATTCCAATTGGTTCAAATGACAAAAAGCTCTTTCTGGCGTCAGTGTTAACAATTTCAGGAGTTAAGAAAATATCTCCATTGTCACCATAAAATTCCATTGCCCACGCACATTTTTCCACTTCAGAAAGTGCTTCCTTAATCGGTTTTCCCATCTCTTTGGTTGCCACACGAGCAAGATCAGTTTTGTTTTTTCTTAATTCATCAGCTAAAGTATGTACAAATGCTGCTCTTTTTTTGATATCCTTCTTCCATTCACTAAACGCAGCTCTTGATTTTTTTACAGATTCGCTAATCTTTTCTTTACTTATGATTTCATATTCAGCAATAACTTCCTCAGTAGCAGGATTGATTGTTTTTACTGTCATAATGAAACCAATTCCTATTATTGTATTAGAATGTTACATTGATTTTTAGTATAATGCAAATAATTCAATACTTTAAATATTTTCCAATAATAGTAGTATTAATGCAAAAGTTACCAACACATGACAATAAAAATTTGAGTTTTGAAACGGTGCTTGTATTACAAGGCGGTGGTTCTCTTGGTGCTTATGAATGCGGAGTGTACAAAACATTGGATAAACATGGAATAAAGTTTGACGTAATAGCTGGCACTTCCATGGGCGGAATCAATGCTGCAATAATAGCTGGTTCTAAAAAGGATGAACCGTCAAAAAGTCTTGAGGATTTTTGGTTGAATCTGGCAGAAACCGCTACTCCATCATTCCTATCACAAGATAAACGAGCACAATTATCATCAATGTATGTTTCCATGTGGGGAACCCCCAACGCATTCCAACCCATATGGTTTATACCAAATCTGTTCAGCTTTCTGTACTGCAACAGACCTTACCTTTACGATGTTGAGCCATTAAAAAAGACAGTAAAAGATTATGTTGATTTTGACAAATTAAAAAATCTGGACAGACCCAGACTCATTATTACAACTACAGACATGCAAAATGGAAAGCCTTCTATATTTGACAGCAAATATGATAAAATTGATGCGACCCATGTTGTTGCAGGTTGCGGTTATCCTTTCTATGGCATAGCATGGACCGAAGTAAGCGGCAGATATCTATGGGATGGGTCCTTGTTAAGTAACACACCGTTGGCCGAAGTGATAAACGCATCACCAATATGCGATAAAAAGGTGTACGTAGTTGATCTGTTTCCACACATCCAGGAATGTATACCAAAAAACATGATGGAGTCATGGCACAGAGCAAGAGACATCATGGATTCAGACAAGACAGATCATTCAGTTAGAATGTCAAAAATCATTTCAAGATACCTCTCTTTGATAAAAAATATGCATGACTTTATAGAATCTTTTCAGCTTGACGAAAAAGAAAGAAAGGAATTTGAAAAAATAGAATCAGAATACCACAAATTGGCGTGTCAACGTGGTGCAGTAATAAGAGAAATAATCCGTGTAAAACGACAAGAAGATGGAGACTCACACTTTCTCTTTGAGAATGCAGATTTTTCGCTTGCCACTATAAAACAACTAATCAGTGATGGAGAAAAAGATGCAGAAAAAGTGCTTTCTACTTAATCATAAAACTAAAGTTGGTTTATTGTAGACCAATTATTTTCATGATTTTATTTGCCAATTTGTCTATATCTACAGTAGGTTCCGTAGAGATTAACAAGACATTAGAATTTATTGGAAAACTCATCATAATTGCTTTTTGTCGACGGGAAGCAGTGTATTTGACTGGACCTAGGCTGTAATCAAAGTCTTTTCTCATTGAGACTCGCAGTGCAAGTTCCATGTACATTTTTTGTCTTTCGGCTTCATTCTCATGAGGTGTAATTCCTTCCTTAAAACTGCCCGCAACAAGTCTACCCATTGAGTTTATGAAACCGGCAAATCTAATTTCATCCTCTTGTAAAAGCAGGGTACATTTTTGGTCAAATATCAAATATTCCTCTGCTTTTTCTTTTTGCTCACTCATTACCATTTATTCATAGTTAAGACTTAAAAAGACATCTCCAATTCTCAGACAAATAATTTGTGACCAGCCAAGAAGGGTCAATTCGTAAAACTGTTGCAGATTATTCCTCCAGGCCTTAAAAATTCAAAAATAACATGCTTTGAATTTACAAGTATGATAACTGTAGACTGTAGAGAAGTAGAATCCATAAAATCTTCACTTTCAGTTTATGTTTCTGATCAGATAGGAGCCATTCCTGCACTCAAATCACATGAATTTATGTTAGCGCCAATTGATGACCAAGAAAAAATTGACGAAAATAATGTAATCAAATCAATAAAAAATTTTTTGATTTCTATTGGTAAGAAAAAAACTTTGCAATCATATGCAAAAATATGGTAATTTCAATAGTGTCAATAAATGGAAAAGTTCTGAAATCTCCAGATCCTGCGTCTACAGATCAATTTTTCTCATGTACGCATTGTGGTTTCATCACAAGTTATGAGGCAGTTCATAAAAACCATGAAAAAATTCATACCTAGCATAGCAACCCTGAACACAATAAATTAGCCGTTTCTGATATAGAATAACACTAATTACTAGATATTTTACTCGTATTAATTATGAAAAATGAGAAACAAATTATTGCTGGTGCAATAGCGGCTGCCATCATAGTCATGGCAGTAGCAGTATTTCCATTTTGGAATTTAATTCCAAAGGAAGTTACAGAAAAGGTAAAAGTTGTTGCAGTAGATGAATCTGGCTGTACTGCTGAAACATTTGATAAATTTATAGTAAAAATTGGCCACTGTAATGCAAAACCTGGTGATAATATCACTGCATCATTTGATGGAAAGATAAGAGATAGACAGAAACCCTTTACACCATAGTTTGAAAAATTTTTCTAGAATAGTTTTAGATCCTTTGTAACTTTATCAATTTTTTCTTCTGGAGCAGGTCCAATTGAGATACATGTAACCGTTCCTGGAGCGATTTGAGTATGACCAGCGTCTGTTACTTCTGACCAAGGAAGGTCAAGAGAAATTGCATGTTTTTTTATTTTCTCTAATTCATCAAGGCTAGTTACTTTTAACACAATTTTTTCCTGACCAGACCGTTCCCATTCTTTGTACCATTCTGGATGCAATTTTCTAACATGTTCAGCACCTAAAACACATGCATGCCCCACTTGTGCAGCAATTTTTCCAGCACCCATCTTAAGATCTTTTCTGACTATGACTATTTGTTTAATCAAACCCATGCCAATTTTTTAAACAAATCAGAGTATGTTAAACTTTTGAATTGAATTAAATAATTGT
>Ga0066704_10000935_pt1 | contig 11799 bp, 9 predicted proteins | sample GraSoiAngelo_153_FD_66458 | JGI IMG/M metagenome (GOLD analysis project Ga0066704, IMG submission 66458) | Grasslands soil microbial communities from the Angelo Coastal Reserve, California, USA - 14_1009_12_40cm | ecosystem: Environmental > Terrestrial > Soil > Grasslands | place: USA... | reverse complement strand
AGAAGCTGGTACCGCGCTCGACAGTTTCCATCAATCGCTCGTTGGGGATGACGATAACCGTGTCCACGGCGCCGATGAGTTCGGTGAGCCCCTGCTCCGCTTGCATCATGCGGCGTTTGCCTTCGAAGGCAAAGGGCTTGGTCACGACAGCGACCGTGAGCGCGCCGAGTTCCGAAGCGAGCGAAGCCACCACGGGCGCTGCGCCCGAGCCGGTGCCGCCGCCAAGGCCCGCCGTGATGAAGATCATATCCGCGCCTTCCAGCGACTCGATGATCTTGTCCGTATCCTCGAGCGCGGCTTTGCGGCCGATTTCTGGGTTGGCGCCAGCGCCGAGGCCCTTGGTGAGTTTGGCTCCGAGCTGAAGTTTTACGGGCGCCTGTGAGAGCTTCAACGCTTGCAAATCGGTGTTTGCGGCGATGAACTCCACGCCCTCGACCTTGGCCCGGATCATGCGATTGACGGCGTTGCAGCCGCCGCCGCCTACGCCCACGACTTTGATTTTAGCCGGCTGAATCTCCTCGCTGAAGCTCATCCGGATTCCTGCATCTTTCGCTGTCATGCTCCCCCCGTTCCCACCAGTTTCGCCACGCCGCGCTCCGGGCCGGTCCCGGCTTTGCCGGGATGGATCACGAGGCGCCGGCGAACATGGCCTTGAGTTTGGCTACCAGGTTTCCCGAGCGCTGCTGCGCGCTGCGCCGCGCGCGCGCGCCGTACAACACAAGCCCCGCAACTGTGGCATAGTCCGGCAGCGCGACCGCTTCGGGCAAATCCACCAGACCCCGCGGCTCGGCAATGCGCACGGGCAGATGAAACGCCTGCTCGGCCAGTTCGGCCAAGCCGTCGAGGCGAGCACCGCCTCCTGCGAAGACGAGCCCCGCGGGTATGAGAGAAAGAATGCCTTCGCGCTGCAAGTCGTCGTGAATCAGCGCCAGAAATTCCTGCGCGCGGGGCTCGATGATTTCGCTGAGCATCCGCGCAAAAACGGTTCGCCGCGGACGGTCGCCGACGCTTGCAATTTCGATGGCCATGTCTTCGCGGAGGAGTGCCGGCGCCGCGCGGCAGTGATGCTGCTTGATTCTTTCGGCTTCCGGAATGGGCGTGCGGAGACCGACAGCAAGGTCGTTGGTGAAATGATCGCCCCCCACACCTATTGCGCTCGTGTGGCGGACCACACCGCCTCCGTAAACGATAAGCTCGGTGGTGCCACCTCCGATATCGAGCAGGCAGCAGCCCAGGTCGCGCTCGTCCTGCAGGAGACAGGATTCCGCTGAAGCGAGTGGCTCGAGGACCGTGTCGCTGATGAGGATGCCCGCGCGATTCGCGGCGGTGACCAGATTTTGCGTAGCCGAAGCGGAGGCCGTGACGACGTGCACGTTGACTTCCAGGCGCTGGCCGAGCATCCCGAGCGGATCGCGGATGCCGTCCTGCGCGTCGACGATGAATTCGTGCGGCAAAACGTGCAGGACTTCGCGGTCTTCCGGAAGCGTGATGTTGCGCGCGGCATCCACGGCGCGGCGAACATCCTCGCGCTCGATGTCGCGCGGGCGATTGCCGAGGGCAATGCCGCCTCGGCTATTCACCCCGCGGACGTGACTCCCCGCGACTCCCATCACGGCAGATTCGACGGGAACTCCCGCGACCCCTTCCGCTTCCTCGACCGCGCGGCGGATCGAACTGACGGTGGCATCGAGATTGACGATGATGCCCTTGCGCAAACCCTTTGATTCGGCCGCGCCGAGGGCGAGGAATCTCACTTGTTCTTCATCCTGCTCCGCAATCAGCGCGCAGGTTTTTGTGCTGCCGATGTCCAGCCCTACCAGGTAACGGTCCCTCTTGCCCAACGGACTGACTCCCCCCGCCCCGACAAATCGGAGCGCCACTGCTAATGCAACTTCTGTTTTGGCGGCCCGGCCGCGGCTTGACGCGCCACGGACCGCCGCCCGGAATGATTCGCGGCAGGCGACCCGGCGACGTTCGCCTCCGGATTCACCACCACTTGCCGCGTGTACTGCAAATCGATCGACTGAATCGAACCAGCGTTGGCCTGCCATAAACTGAAGTTGTCCACCAACATCCGGTACTTGCCGACGAAATCGCCCTGTCCAAAGTGAACCGTCACCGGCTGCACGCCAGCGCCTCCGGCCAGCCCCGTCATGACGACGCGCAAATCCCTCGCGTTCGAGACGTCCACTTCGCTCACGCGCTCGGAAGAACCGGATTTCACGAGGTCGATGTCCTTCAAGAATTGCTGGTAGGTCTGCATGCGGCGCTCGCGCTCATCCCGCGGGACACTTTCCCCGATGCCAGTCACAATCGGAAACTGAAACTCCTGGTCGGTGGGACGATCGAGAATCACGCCATGTGCGTCAATCAGAAAAAGTTCGGTGCCGGAGCACAAGAACGCGACGGGCGTGCGCTCTGTCACCTCCACGCGAATGCGGTTCGGCAGGATGCGCTGCACACGTGCCTGTTCGATCCAGGCCAGGGACTCGATTGCGCCGCGCCGCTGTCCGAGCGGTGCGCGCAGGACGCTGCGGCCCCGGTCAGCGTAAAACTTGTCCACGATCGCCTGCCGGCCAATCACGTGATTGCCAAGGACTTCAATCTGTTCCGGTCTCGTAAGCAGCACGCGCGGCGAATACAGCAAGAATTTGCCGCCGACATAGGCGACGGCGACTCCCGCACCGCCCGCCAGAGTCACAACGAGCAATCGGCGATAGAAAAGCCAGGAGCGTCCCGTAAATTTCTTGCGGCGAATCTCAACCGGCTTTTGACGCCGCAGATATCGCGGTTCGTCGTCGGTGTGCAGCTCTGCCTGGTAGACAGCTTCCAATAACGAATCAGCCGCCCGCATATTCCGCGGCATGGATTTCACGCGGTCCAGAGGATCACCTCGTTTTCGAGCACGACACCGAATGCCTGGCGGACGCGCTCGCGCACGTCCGCGATCAAAGCCAGCATATCTGCGGCGCCGGCGCGGCCCGCATTAATGAAAAAGTTGGCGTGGCGGTCGCTCACCCGCGCATCTCCCACGCTATGGCCCTTCAGGCCAAGCTCATCGATCATCCTCCCGGCCGAAGCTCCCGGAGGATTCTTGAAAATGCAACCCGCGCTTTTCTGATTAAGCGGCTGCGACGCGCGCCGCTTTTCATTGCAGATACGAATCCCCTGGAGGATTTCCTTGAACGGCTTGGAGGGAAGTTCCAGCTTCACCGCGAGCATAATATCATCAGGCGCGAACGAAGTGTGCCGGTATTCGAAGGAAATTTGATCGCCGAGCAGCGTCTCGATGCGGCAGTCGGCGGCCCGGTAGAGGGTGATCTCCCGGACATACGTGCCGATTTGCATCCCGTAGGCTCCCGCGTTCATGCGCAAGGCCCCTCCCACGGTGCCGGGAACGCCGATCAGGCCCTCCATTCCGCCAAGATTGTTTTTCGCGCAGAAGGTGACCGTGCGCCCGAGGTCGGCTGCCGCGTCCACACTGGCAAAATTGCCGTCGAGACGCACCTCCGGATCCTGCCCGACGAGCTGCAGGGCAACCCAGGGCAACTCGCCGTCTTGGACGAGCAGGTTTGTTCCGCCACCCAGGAAGCGATGGGGAATGCCGTGCTCTTCGAGGAGGTGGAGCACTGCGGGGATCGTCTCGTGCCTTTTCAGCCGAAGCAGGTCGGTCGCGCCGCCGATCGCGAGCGAGGTCATATCGGCAAAGGCTGACCCACTGCGCACCTCGACGCCAAGTTCGGGGAGCGCGGCAAGTAACTTAGGTTCGCTAATCTTCATGTGCGCTCGTGTCAGCTCTTCTCAATTCGTGCGCGACCTCGGGCAGCCGCGCGTGCGCGCCCAGGAGAACGACGAGCTCATTACTGGCGCGGCTGACGCTTCCGGCCCCGATGGTCAGGACCGCATCACCAGGACGCGCCTCCCTGATGAGCTTCTCGATGCCCTCCCGCATGGAAGCAAAATAGAAAACGTTCTTATGGCCCGCGTCACGGATTGCGCCGGAGAGCGCCTCGCTCGTGATCCCGGGAATCGGAGTCTCGCTCGCCGCATAGATATCCGCCAGAACGAGAACATCGGCCTGATTGAACGCGCGGCTGAATTCATCCCAGAGATGCTGCGTGCGTGTATAGCGATGCGGCTGGAAAAGAACGAGCAGGCGGTTGAACTTGCACCCGCGGGCCGCCTCGAGCGTGGCGCGAATCTCGGTAGGGTGATGGCCATAATCGTCGATCACGGTGACGTCGTCCACGACCCCCTTGATGTCGAACCTGCGCCCGACGCCGGAAAAATGCGCCATTCCTTCGCGGATGAGTTCCGCGGGCACGCTGAGATAGAGCCCGACGGCAGCCGCCGCAGCGGCGTTGCGCACGTTATGCATCCCCGGCGGATGCGCCAGGCAAAAAACCCCGAGGTCATCTCCTTTGTATGTCAGGCGGAACGAACTACCGAATCCTTCGAGCTTCACGTCGCTGATGACTAGATCAGCCTGACTCGATGTGCCGTATGTAATGATGGGGCGCTTGACGTTCGGAATGATGGCCTGAACGTTGGGCTCGTCCAGGCAAAGGATTGCGGCCCCATAGAACGGCACGCGGTTCACGAATTGTGTGAATGCGTCTTGAATATCTTCGAGCGAACTATAGTGGTCGAGGTGTTCGCGGTCGATCGTCGTCACGACGGCAACGACGGGCGCCAGCAGGAGAAACGTGCGATCGCTTTCGTCCGCCTCGACGACGAAATAGTCGCCTTTCCCCAGCCGCGCCGTCGTCCCGACTTGATTCACCCGCCCGCCGACGACAAAAGTTGGGTCGAGATGCGCCGCCGCTAGGACCGCGGCCACAAGCGAAGTGGTGGTCGTCTTTCCGTGCGCCCCGCCGACCGCGATCCCATGTTTCAGGCGCATCAGCTCTGCAAGCATCTCCGCGCGCGGGATTACCGGAATTTTCTGTTTGTGGGCCTCGACGACTTCCGGATTGTCCGGCTTGATCGCCGATGAGGTCACAACCACGTGCGCCCCTTCCACATTTTCCGCCCTGTGGCCGTCGCGGATCACCGCGCCAAGATTTTGCAGGCGCTCAGTGATCGGAGAAGGCTTGATGTCCGAGCCCGAAACGGAATAGCCGAGCGTCAGCAGCACCTCCGCGATCCCGCTCATGCCGATGCCGCCGATGCCCACTAGATGAATGCGCTGAAAATTTCGAAACGAGACCATCACGAAGACACCGCCCCGGGCTGTTCCGTCAATACGCGGGTCAAGGCCACCTCTTCGATCTGATTCACGATGTCGCGGGCGGCGTGCGGCTGGGCAAGGCGACGCGCGCTTCGAGACAACTCTTCGATTTTCCCGGGCTCATCGAGAAGGGAAAAGATTTCCTGCGATAAACGCTCCGGCGTGAGTTCCGGCTCGGAAATCACGCGGCCGGCGCCGGCGCGGGCCATCTCCTGAGCGTTGCGCAACTGATGACTGTCCGTGGCGGCCGCGAATGGAATGAAGATGGCCGCGCGCCCGGCGGCGGCAAGCTCCGCTGCAGTGGTGGCTCCCGCCCGGCAGACGATCAGGTCTGCCCAGGCAAACCGATCCGGCATATTCATGAGAAACGGCGCCACTTCCGCAGCAAACTCACGCCGCGCGTAGGCAACGCGCACGGCGTTATAGTCGCGCTCGCCCGTCTGGTGCACGACGCTCAATTCGTTTTTTCGTGTCGCCAGCCGATCCATCGCGTCCACGAATGTTCGATTGATGGGCAGCGCGCCCTGGCTGCCGCCTGTGACAAGCAAATGAAAGGGTCTCTCGGGCTTGCGCACCGGGGCCGCAAAGAATTCCGCCCGGACGGGACACCCGGTGAGAATCGCCTTGTCGCCCCAGCCGCGCGCGGCAACTTCATAGCCGGTCGTAATGCGCTTCGCAATGCGCGCCAGGATCCGGTTGGTGAAGCCCGGCTCGGCGTTTGGTTCGAAGATAACGTTCGGCACGCCGTTGAGCCACGCCGCGAGCAGCATCGGCCCGGCAGCGTAGCCTCCCACACCGAATGCCGCAACCGGCTTATGTCGGCGCAGGACGTTTGCCGCGTCGCGCATCGCGGGCGCGAGCATGGCCAGGTTCTTCAGCAGCATTGCTCCGCGCTTGCCTTTGAGGCCCGCCACTCGCAGCGTCTCGAGCGGCAATCCTGCCTGCGGCACGAGCTTCATCTCCAGTCCGCGTTGTGTGCCCACCAGCACGACTTCTCTTCCTCCACCTCGAGAAAGCCATTCTTTCGCGATGGCTATCGCCGGAAAAACGTGGCCTCCGGTGCCGCCGCCTGCGATGAGGAGCTTCACGCCCTCATTCCCTTCATCATTTCGGACAAAGTCCTTTTCTACTTGCCGCGAGAAAAAATTGCTCCATCCTGCTCCGGTCGCGCCATTCTTCGCCGTTTGCAGCGATGCAAAATCTCCGTTCGCGGTCCGCATTTCTGTCCATCGCAGCCATCACCACTTCGGCTCTTCGGCCTGCTGACTGATTTTCAGAAGCACGCCGGTGGCCAATAGCATCACGAGCAGGCTCGAACCGCCGTAGCTCACAAACGGCAGCGGAATGCCCTTCGTCGGCACCATGCCCAACACGACGGCGAAGTTGACCAATGCCTGGCTCAGCACCATTGCGGTGATGCCCACCGCGAGGAGCCGGCCGAATCGGTCCGGCGCGCCCATCGCGGCGCGGATGCCGCGCCATCCGTAGACTGCAAATAGAGCGAGGACGACGAGCGCCCCAAGGAAGCCCAACTCCTCGCAGATCACGGCATAGATGAAATCGGTGTGCGCTTCCGGCAAGTAAAAAAGTTTCTGCTTGCTCTCCATCAGGCCCACGCCGGTAAGGCCGCCTGAGCCCACGGCAATCAGTGACTGCAAGAGCTGAAACCCCTTCCCTTGCGGATCAGCTTCCGGATTGAGGAACGCGAGCACGCGGTCATGCCGGTAACCCACATAAGCAATCTGAAAATAGAGCACGGGTATGGAACAGAGCGCCCCAACCCCGACCCACTCCGACGACAGTCCGGCTGCAAACAAGACCGTGAAAGCAATCAGCGCGATTTCGATGGAAGTCCCTAGATCCGGCTGCAACACCACGAGCACAATAAAAAGGAGAACGGGAGCAATCGCCGGCGCCAGCCTCTCCTTGAAATCCTCCTTGCAAAACTCGATGCGCGAGGTTTTGCGCCCTTTCAGGTCCAAAAACCATGCCAGGTAAAGGATCACGGCGAGTTTCGCGAGTTCGGAAGGCTGAAGGTGTACGGGGCCGAGCGGGATCCAGCGGTGCGTGGCGTGCGATTTGTCCAGGAAAAGCACTGCGATGAGCATCGCGAAAACCACGGAGACGACGCTGATCACCGCGGCGGGCTCGCGGAGCCGCCGATAGTCCAGCCGCATCAGCAGAATCATCCCCGCCAAACCCAGCACCAGCCACGCAATCTGCCGCACGAGGAAATAGATGGAATGACCGTATTCTTCTTTGGCTGTGACTGCCGAAGCGCTGAACACCATGAAAGTGCCAATCAGGCACAAGGCGAGCGTCGCCCCAAGCAACCACCGATCGGTCCCCGGTCGCCGCGGCATGCCTACCCCTTTCTCTCCTGCCCTGACGCAGCCCGGGCCGACGCAGGCGCAACATGCTCTTCGAGCTGCCGCACGAGCTGCTTGAACCTTCGACCCCGATGCTCGTAGTTCTGGAACTGGTCGAAGCTCGCGCATGCCGGAGCCAGCAGAACGGTGTCGCCCGGCCGCGCGCGGCGCGATGCGATTTCGACGGCGCGCTCAATTGTTCCCGTGCGCTCGATGCTCACGCTCTCCGCAATCTGTTTCTCGATTTTGTCCGCGGCCGCGCCGATCAGCAGCGCGAGCGCCGCCTTTTCGCGCAGCGATTGTTGCAAAACCGTGTAGTCGCTCCCCTTGTCTTTGCCGCCCAGAATCACAAGAATGCGGCCCGGAAATGCATCCAGCGCCTTGAGCGTGGCATCCACGTTGGTGGCTTTCGAATCGTTGTAGTAGCGGACGCCTTGGATTTCGGCCACAAATTCCAGGCGATGCTCGACGCCCGCAAAGCTCGTCACACCCGTTGCAATGGCCTCAGGCGGCGCACCACTGAGAAATGCAGCTGCGGCTGCCGCCAGCACGTTTTCGAGATTGTGGGCGCCCGGCAAGCCGATGTTTTCGCGGCGGAGAAGCACCTCCTCGGTCCCTCCGCGCCGAAACACGATCTCGCTGCCGCGAAGCAACGCACCCTGGTCAATCGCCTGCCTTCGGCTGAACCAGAACACCTGAGCACGAGTCGGTGCGTATGCCTTCAGCCCGGGGTCATCGGCATTCAAGATAGCGGCGTCGCCCTTGGTCTGGTTTTCAAAGAGGCGCGCCTTGGCGCGGCCGTAGGCATCGAGGGAGGGATGCCGGTCCAGATGGTCGGGCGTGAGGTTCAGCAAGACGCCGATGTCGGGCCGCAGCGATTCGATCAGTTCGAGCTGAAAACTGCTCATCTCAACGACACAAATGCTGGAATCGCTTGTCTCTTCCACGCGCGCGACGAGCGGCGTGCCGATATTGCCGGCAAGAATCACGGGGAAACCCGCTGTTTCGAGCACATGAGCAATGAGGGCCGCCGTCGTCGTCTTTCCATTCGAGCCGGTGATGCCGATGAGCTTTCCTTTCAAAAAGCGATACGCCAGCTCGATTTCGCTCCAGATAGGAATGCCTTTCGCCCGCGCCGCTTGCAAAAATGGCGTATCCGCAGGGACGCCCGGGCTCGGGACGATCAACTCCTGAACCAGAAATGTCTCCTCGCGGTGGCCGCCCAGCTCCAAGACGCATCCCGCCGCGCGCAGCTTGGCCGCGGCCTCGCTGACTTCGCTTTCCGGACGCGCTTCCGTGGCGGTGACCCGCGCGCCACGCGCCGCGCAGAACAGCGCCGTGGCGATGCCCGTTCGCGCCAGGCCAACCACCAGCACGCGCTTGCCCTTCAATTCGTACGCCTGGGTCATCCCTCTACCTCAGTTTTAGCGTCGTCAGCGCAAAAAGCGCGAAGACCAGCGCCGCAATCCAGAACCGCACAATGACTTTCGATTCGCTCCAGCCGATAAGCTCGAAGTGGTGGTGAATCGGCGCCATCCGGAAGACACGCTTTCCGCGCAGCCGGAATGATCCCACTTGCACGATCACGGACAGAGCTTCGATCACAAATATCCCGCCAACGAAGAAAAGCAGAATTTCCTGCTTGATGATCACGGCGATGACGCCCAGTGTTCCTCCGAGAGAGAGCGAGCCGACATCGCCCATGAACATTTCGGCGGGATGCGCGTTGTACCAGAGAAACCCGAGCGATGCTCCGACCAGAGCGCCGCAGAACACCGTCAATTCACCGACGCGGGGGATGTATTGAATCTCGAGATAAGTTGCCCAGCGATAGTTGCTGCTTACATAGGTGATGACCGTCATCGCCCCGGCGGCGATCACCGTGCACCCGATTGCTAGGCCGTCGAGGCCATCGGTGAGGTTTACCGCATTGGAGGAGCCCGTGATCACCGTGGCCACGAAAACGAGGAACGGGATATAGGCCAGTGGCCAGAGAAGCGGATGTTTGCTGAGGGAATGAACCACCAGGTCCGGATGCACCCGCTTCAGGAACGGGAACACCAATTCCGTAGAATAAGCGCGATAGTTGGCGAGATACAGCAGCACGATACCCACCGCCAGGCTCACGAGGACTTGCAGCACAATTTTCTGGCGACCCGTCAATCCGCGGTTCTGCTGCCGGGAGACTTTCGAGTAGTCATCTCCGAAACCGATCGCGGCGAAAGTTACGAGCGAGAACAGCGCCAGCAAGATGAAGGGATTTGTCAAATCGGCCCAAAGCAGGGTTGGCACCGCCGCTGCAAGTACGATCAACACGCCGCCCATCGTCGGCGTACCTGCTTTCTTGCGGTGCTCCTGCGGGCCTTCTTCGCGGATGTACTGCTCGATTTGCAGCTCGTGCAGCTTGCGAATGACCCAGGGGCCGAAGACGAGCGCAAGAAAAAGCGCCGTCAGGCTCGCGTAAGCTGTGCGCACCGTGATGTAGCGAAAAACGTTCAACGGGCTGAAGTAACGGCGCAGCACTTCAAAGAGCAGGTAATAGAGCATCTCAGTGATGCCCCCCCGGCACCGGGATGGTGGCTCGCGTTTGCCGCGCCAGGAGCGCGTCCACAATGCGTTCCATCTTCACGCCGCGCGAACCTTTGACCAGCAGCAAGTCCCCCGGGGCCACAAAATCCGCCAGGAATTTCGCGGCGTCCTCCGAGGAAGCGAAGAAGCGCGTCTGCGCCCGCGGATGGCCCGCGGCGATGGCGCCTTCGACGATCTGCTCCGCGTTTCCCTGTACGCCCAGAATCCAATCCACCTTGTGTGTATTTGCCGCCGTGCGGCCCGCCTCGCGGTGCAGTTCCGCCGATGTCTCTCCCAACTCGAGCATCTCGCCCGCGGCGAGGATGCGCCGGCGGAACTGCGGCGTTGCGGCAAGAAGCTCGATCATGGCCGCTAACGCCGCGGGACTCGAGTTGTAGCTGTCGTTGATCACCGCCGCCCCATCATTGAAGTGCAGCAATTCGCCCCGCATCGCCGCCGGTCGCAATCCCGGAAACACGCGCTGCGCCTCGGCCGCCCCGACTTCCCACAAGCTCGCGGCCGCAAGCGCGGCGAGGGCGTTTGCCACCGCGTGACGCCCGGGAATGGCCAGCTCTAGCCGCGTGCGCCCTTCCGGCCATACCGCCGTGAACGAGGAACCAAGCGCGCCGCGGTCCTCGATTGCTTCCGCGCGAAAATCCGCTCGTTCTTCTATGCCGTAGGTCAGCACGCGACCCGGCGCATAGGCCGCAAACGCCGCCACTCGCGGATCGTCCGCGTTCAAAACAGCAACCGAGCCGGATCCATTCAGTCCTTCGATCAGCTCGCGCTTGGCCAGCGCGATCTCCTCGACCGAAACAAAAAACTCAAGATGCGCCGGCGCGATCCGCGTCACCACGCCCACGTCCGGCCGCGCCAGTGCTGCGAGCCGCGCAAGTTCCCCACGGCGCGACATCCCCATTTCCAGCACCGCCGCCTCGTGGGTCTCTTCCAGCCGGCAGAGCGTCAGCGGCAGCCCGTATTCGTTGTTGAGGTTCCCTTCCGATTTCAAAACGCGAAACCTCGCGCCCAGCAAGGCCGCCAGGATTTCTTTTGTGGTGGTCTTGCCCACCGAACCCGTGACGCCGACGATGCGGCGGCCCCACGCCTGCCGCATGGCGCCCGCCAGTTGTTGCAACGCGGCGAAGGTATCTTCCACGACGAGGCAGCGGCCCAAAGCCGCTCCCGCGTAGCGGCCGGCCTGCGCCCGGGCCACCACCGCGGCCAGAGCGCCACGCTCCAAAGCCTGGGCCACGTAATCGTGTCCATCGTGACGCGGACCGTGGATGGCGATAAACAGCTCTCCGGCACGTAGCGTGCGAGAATCAATCGAGACGCCGGCCAACCGGGCCAGAGGGTCGAGCCCGGCTCCCGGGGCGGCACCCAAAGCGCCAGCCACTTGTGTAAGCGTCCACCGCATAGCTTCCTCAACGGGTTAGCCTTCCGCAGGTCTACCGGGCGTGGGTCGGGTCTCACCGGTTCTGAGGGATCCTCCTTTCGGAAGTGTACCTCCGGGCCGTGCCTCCCTACCGGGGCACGTTCGCCTTGCGTGCCTTAAGAAGTGCGCCTCACGTGCCAAACCCCGGACCACTTTTCAGCCCGCCATAGCCACGCCTGCGCAAGGCCTCCCGAGCC
>Ga0066704_10000926_pt1 | contig 11834 bp, 17 predicted proteins | sample GraSoiAngelo_153_FD_66458 | JGI IMG/M metagenome (GOLD analysis project Ga0066704, IMG submission 66458) | Grasslands soil microbial communities from the Angelo Coastal Reserve, California, USA - 14_1009_12_40cm | ecosystem: Environmental > Terrestrial > Soil > Grasslands | place: USA... | reverse complement strand
GCACGACAGCTGGGTCCTGGGCGACCGACCCTACGTTTCGATTCACCTGATGGGCGCCGAGCAGTATGCGACCTAGGGCGCGGGGCCAATCGCCATGCCGACCTACTTCGCCGTGCGGCGCGTCCGCGGGCCAGCCTGGATTGCCACCGCCCCGATGCGGGACCAAGCGCTCTGGGCCGAGCACGCGGCCTTCATGAACGCGCTCGCCGCAGAGGGCTTCGTCCTCCTGGGCGGTCCCTTGGGCACTGGGGAAGAAGTGCTCCTGGTCATCGACGCAGCGAGTGAGGACATCATCCGGGCCCGCCTGGCTGCGGACCCTTGGACCGACACAAGGTTGCTGGTGATAAAGAGTGTCCAGCCTTGGACCGTTCTGCTCGAAGGCCGCGCCGGGCCGCAGGATCCCCACAAATGAAAATTGAAACGCTCGCCGTGCACGCGGGTGCCGAACCCGACCCCGTCACCGGCGCCGTCGCTCCGCCCATTCATCTTTCCACTACGTTCGAACACGGACCGGCGAATGAAGACCTGCACGGGTTCGTCTACGTGCGGGACGAGAATCCCACCCAGGACCGACTCGAGGACGCCCTCAGCCTGCTCGAGGGGGGAGACGCAGCCCTTGTGTTCTCTTCCGGAATGGGGGCCTCCGCAGCGCTGCTGCAAGTGCTCGAGCCGAATTCGCACGTGATCTTCCCGGAGGATGTCTACGTTCACGTGCGGGTCATGCACCAACAGTACTTGCCGAAATGGGGGATCCAGGCGAGCGTCGTAGACACTCAATCGCCACAAGCCGTCAAGCGTGCGATCCGGCCAAACACCAAGCTTGTTTGGCTGGAGACGCCTTCCAATCCCCGATTGCACATCACCGACATCGCGGCCGTGTCGCAAGTCGCGCACGCGGCGGGCGCTCTCGTGGTCGTGGACAACACGTTTGCGACTGCCGTGTTTCAGCGGCCGCTGGAGCTCGGCGCGGACGTGGTGCTGCACTCGATGACGAAATACTACGGTGGGCACAGCGATGTGCAGGGCGGGTGCCTGATCCTCAAAAAGCGCACTCCGCTGTACGACAGGCTGTTTCACATACGCATGACTCTCGGCGCCGTGTGCTCGCCGTTCAACGCGTGGCTCGTGCTGCGCGGCTTGCGAACGCTGCCGTGCCGGATGGCGCGTCACGCGGCCAATGCCCAGGCGGTCGCGAATGCCGTGGTGAACTCGCACGCCGTTGAGCAGGTGCTCTATCCGGGATTGGCCTCGCACCCGGCTCATGCTATCGCCAAGCGTCAGATGGCCGGCTTCGGCGGAGTGCTCTCGCTCCTGGTCAAGGGTGGGTGGGACGAAGCGGTCGCCGTGGCGTCGAAGGTCAAGCTGTTTCGGAACGCCACGAGTTTCGGCGGGTGCGAAAGCCTGATCGAGCACCGCGCCTCCGCTGAAGGCCCGGCGTCGCAGTCACCGAGAAACCTGCTGCGGCTGAGCATCGGCCTGGAGCACCCCGATGACTTGATCGAGGACCTGCTTCAAGCCTTGGCCTGAAGGGAGCCTGAAGATGCCAATTCCGTATTATCACGTGGACGCATTCACGGGTGAGCTGTTTGCAGGCAATCCGGCCGGTGTGTGCATGCTTTCGGCGTTTCTCGCGGACAGCAGCATGCAGAAGATTGCGGGTGAGAACAGACACAGCACTACTGCCTTTGTCGTTCCTCGCGCCGATGGCAGTTTCGACTTGCGCTGGTTTACGCCTGAAGTGGAAATCGATCTCTGCGGACACGCGACGTTGGCATCGGCCCATGTGCTCACGCTGCGGAACCACACCACGTGGCCCGTTCGCTTCCACACGCGCAGTGGCGTGTTGACCGTGACTCGCGAACAGGACGGCTTTGCATTGGACTTTCCCGCAAGGCCGCCTAAGCAGTGTGAGATACCGATCGACCTGTTGCCGGCCCTCGGCCTTAAGACGGCGCAGGTCATGAGATCTCGTGACTACCTCGTCGTGGTCGACCAGGCCGAGCAAGTGCGAGCGCTCTCCCCCAACATTCCTGCTCTTGCCAACCTCGACAGCGGGATCGGCGGAACGATTGTTACCGCTCCCGGCGGGGCCGACGTGGACTACGTCTGCCGATTCTTTGACCCTGCCGTCGGCGTTGATGAGGACCCCGCTTGCGGTTCGATACAATGCACACTCGCACCATATTGGGCCGGGCGACTGGGTAAACAAACGTTGCGGGCGCAACAACTGAGCGCTCGTGGTGGATCGATGCAGTGTGAAATTGCCGGCGATCGCGTCAAGATTGTCGGCAAGGCACGCCTGTACCTTCAAGGCACAATCGCACTGTAGAGCCGCCGATCGACGGAAGAGGTCATCATGACCGACGCGCTGCCCCGCAACGCCGTGCTCCTCGTGGTGGATGTGCAGAAGGGCTTCGATCGCTTCAACGAGGAGCTGCACCGCAACAATCCGGCGCTCGAGACCAACATCGCCCGCTTGCAGCGCGGCTGGCGCAGCACCGGACGGCCCCTGATCCACGTCCAGCACCTCTCGCGACGTCCGGAGTCCCCGCTGCGCCCACACCAGCCGGGCTGCCAGATCAAGGATGAAGTGCGGCCGCTCCCAGGCGAGCTGGTCGTGCAGAAGTCCGTGAACAGCGCGTTCATCGGCACGGACCTGGAAGCCGAGCTGCGGCGTCGAGGGTACGCGACGCTGGTGATCACCGGCATGCAGACCAACCTGTGCGTGTCGACCACTGCGCGCATGGCCGGGAATCTCGGGTTCAAGACCTATGTCGTCTCCGACGCCACCGCGACGTTCGACAACGTGGGCCCGGACGGCACACGCTACGGCGCCGAGCTGCTGCACGACGTGGCCCTTGCCGACCTGCACGGCGAGTTCGCCACGGTGGTGGACACCGACACGATCCTACAAGGTCTGGGAGATGGCGCCTGATCGCGCGGGTGTGCCACGCGTGGGGACGTCATGGGTACGCACACCGGTCTCAGAGCGAGGCGTCTTGCGTGGGCTCGTCGTTTGGATTAAACGACGTCTTGTCGCGGTGGCGCAGTCGGCGAGAGGCCCTGGCTGCGACCGCGAACTTCTGCTTCAGCCAGCCAGCCACGAAGCACCTGCTCCACGGGCACGCTGATCAAGTAGGGCTTGATGTCTACAATGGGGGTGCCGTCCAACATATCGAGCCCGCGAACGAGTAGGGAAGGACCTTCACGCCGCAACAGCTGGACAACTGTTAGACCGAGTGGATTGGGACGACGCGGGGCGCGCGTGGCAAACACACCGTGAGGCCGGTCGTCGGTCGGGGGCAGGGACAGCAAATCGTAGCCCTCCGCGCGATCGAAGACCCAGATCACATACAAGTGCGAGAACCCCTCGATGTCGGTCAGACCCGGCTCCAGCTCCGGCCTAATCTCCAGCAAGCCCTCCGCTTCGTGCAGAGCGCCTGGCCCTTTCGGAATCTGGGCCTTGTCGGCGTAGGGGCTGCGGATGGTTCCAATCGGATTCAGAATGACCATGCAATCCCAGCGTCAAAACGCCGGCTAACGGTCAGCGCCCAACATGGGTTACCTGTAAAGGCCGCCGCCTTCATAGTTTATCTGACGAGCAGCATCAATCCGCTGATGCAGAGCACCGTTCCGGCAAGCATGCGCAAGGACACATGCTCCTGGAACAGCACGGTTCCGAGGGGAATCAGCAGAATTGCCACGGCCACGTTGGAAGTCAAAGCTGCTCGGTTCAGTTTCCACCCCGATCGGTACGCGATCAAGTACCCTGCCTCGATCATGACCACTGAAGCCCCCAGGGCCAGACTCGACCAGTTGAATGATTGCCTCAAGCGCAAGGACGCGCGTTCGGTCAGGGGAAGCGAGAGGAGGCACAGGGTGAGAGCGGTTGCAAACGTCGCCGCTAGGAGAACCAAGGGCCTTACGCCCGTTGGCATCGTCTTCTGCGCTAGATGATACGTCAGGCCCCCCACCGCAGTCAGGATCAGCGGAAGATAGAAGCTGATCGGTTGTTGCATTCCGTGTCCTCCACGTTCGGTTGAGGCGAGCGTAGCCCCGGCGCTCAATGGCAGAAGTGTCGACTCACTTGAGTCCATAGCGCGAGCACGGCGTGTCTCTCACAGCGTCAGCTCCATGTACAAGGCCCCCGGAATTGGGTTCGGGCGATAGGGATCGATCGCTTTGAATCCGAGCCGATGATAGAGCGCGATGGCGTGGTCCATTTTGCCCACGATGGTATCGAGACGCATCCTCCGGTAGCCGATGACGCGCGCCTCGGCCATGGCGGTCTCTGCTAGTCGCTGGCCCAGACCTGATCCCCGGAACTCCGGGCGCACAAACAGCCGCTTCATCTCACACACGTTGCTCTCCAGGGGGCGCAACCCGGCGCAACCAGCGTTCGCCTGATCGAACGTCGCGAGCAGCAGTCTGCCTGCCGGTGGCGCATACATTCCTGGCAGGTCCGCCAGCTCCTTGTCGAAGTTCTGGAAACAAAGGCTGAAGCCGAGGGACTGGGCGTATTCCAGGAACAGTTCGCGTACCGCCTCGAGAGACGTCGAATTCGTTGCCCAGGTTATCTCGAGCTTGCCAGTTCCCATGGTCGAAGCGGTCGTCACTCGGTGCTTGACCTGGAGCTTGCATTGGGTCACGGCCTCCAGCAAGAACCATTCTGACTAGAGTCGTAGACCCACTTGCACGTCTTGGACACGATCCAAGGCAGAGCGTTCGAGCGAACGGGTCTCGAACAGCCGGATGCGGAAATCTCGCAGCCAAGCTATACGCCGGCTCAGTCCGCACTCGGCCAGATTGGAGGCAACCAAACGGTTATTGGGAGCGGCCCGACGCGAGGAGCGGCCGCAGGGCAACATTGATCACGAGGGCGCTCGCGCAGGCCACGACATACGTGGCCGCCGCCTCCCACCGATCGAGCGCGGCGGCCACGACGACGAAGAACCCCGCAAACGCGAAAGAGCCCAGGACGATGCCGCGCAACAGCTGCTGGGTAGCCGCAGCCCCGGCGTGCCGATGCGTGAAGACCGCCAACACGGTGGCGAACACCGGGAACGGTGACAACAGGCCGCTCAGCTTCGGCCCCAACACGGCAGCCGTTGCCGTAAGGAGGAGCACCAGTGCGGTGGCCACCGCCATCCTGAGGGGAACATCCCAACGAGGCGCTGGGGGTGCCCCGTCGGCGCCACGGATGATAGGGAGGCATCGGAAGGCGAGCAGGTTGACCGCCATGGTGCCGCCTGCGGTGGGCCCGAGCGCTAGGGGGACCCGGCTCAAGAGTGCCGCACCAGCGAGATACGCCGCGATTCCTGCCGCCGTCGCCAGAGTCCAGGAGCGGGTGCGCGAGAGGCGTGCATATACGACGCAGAAACAGGCCACGCCAACCAGGCCCGCCAGTGTCCCGACTGCCGCCCGGGCTGCGAACCCCGGGCCCTGCTCCAGGGCGAGGAATACGGAGACCGGGCCGGACGTGAGCGGCAGCCCTGCGAGCCAACCGCCGACGGCCGGGCCCCACCGCCGTCCAGCGAGCGTGACCGCCGCGATGAAGAGCGGTGTAAGCACGACCTTCGCGAGGAGGAGAGTCACCCGATCGCCAGACAACATCCGGTCCACCTCGATCCTCGGCCTGCGGACCTGTGCCATCACAGGAGTCGAGCGCCATCCGAACAGCCCCTAATGAATTGTGGCCTATCGCCGGGAGCATGATCTTCAGGACTGTGTGCGCCTGTCAGATTCAGCCCCTGGTTGAGTGGCTTCCCCCAGGCGATGTGTGCTGGACCAAGTCCCACCGATTGCCGTACAGATCTTCGAAAACAGCCACCGTTCCGTACAATTCCACACGGGGCTCTTCCACGAAGCGGACACCGCGCGCCCGCATCGCTCGGTGGTCTTGCCAGAAATCACTTGTCTGCAAGAAGAGAAACACGCGTCCACCAGTCTGGTCGCCGACCCGCGCGACTTGGGCGCGCGTGGACGCTCGAGCCAGGAGCAACGTGACGTCACTTGACCCTGGTGGTGCGATGCGGACCCATCGCTTGCCGTCAGTAAGCGCGGTGTTCTCAACCAAGGTGAAACCAAGGCTTTGAGTGTAGTAGGCGATGGCCTCCTCGTAGTCTCGGACCAGAAGGGTGACAGAAGCAAGCCTTTGGGTCATGTCGAATTGAATCTGGACGGCAAGGAGCGGACGAGTTGCGCAACAATATCCTCAGCGGGCAGGACATCGCTAATCCGCTCAGAGCTCTGGCCAGCATAGAGAGCGAGCGCTTCCAGGTCGCCCTGCAGGTCAACGGTGGGGATGACGTCTGAGTATCGCTCGATTGGAGTCCCGTCCGGCTGTACGCCGACCTGGTCACGCTCACCAGGTCGCTGGCCCGGGCCGGGACAGCCCGCTGCTTCCCACATACGCACAGTACTGTTGCGCAGCACCCGATGTGGAGCGTTGGGCCAGCCTTTATCAAACAGATTAGTGAGGACGGTGTCGCCGAACGACGCATGGAGAATTCGCTCTTGATAAACCGGGGCGACGTTAGCCTCCGTGCAGCATAGAAAGCGCGTGCCCAGGCAGGCACCTGCTGCGCCGGTCGCTAATGCTTCGGCGACATCCCTGGCGTCGGCAATCCCACCCGCGACGAGGACTGGGAGATCGGGAAGTTTCTTAAGAATACCATCAAGGAGGATCCGCCAAGGCGTCGTTCCTCGCACGTGTCCGCCAGCCTCTACGCCCTGCGCGACAATGACGTCTACCCCTGCAGCTGTAACGGCGACGGCTTCGTCGACGGAGCCAACGGAGTGCATCAAGTAACCGCCAGCCGTATGGACTTGAGCGACGTGAGGAGTCGGGTCGCCCCAGAATGTCCAGACGAGTCGCGCGCCCGCCTCGAGGGCTAGGGCGACGCGCCGTTCCTGCGGCCACGCGAGAACCACATTGACCGCAAAGGGACATGTGGTAAGACCGCTGGTGTCACTGATGACCTGCCGCACCTTGTCGATCGGACGCCATGTGATCGAGAGTGTCCCCAGAGCTCCGGCGTTCGACACGGCAGCAGCAAGCATGGGTGTCGTGGCGCTTCCGATGGGCGCCTGAATGATCGGGTAGCGGATCCCTGCAAGTTTGGTGAAGCTGGTAGCCATCTTAGCGGTGTGAGGATGCGGACCAACGGTCCGCGCAGAAGTGCGGGGCAACGCGTGAGCGTCCACAAAAAAATAAGAAGACAACCTCAGAAGGTCGACGCGGCCAGCTTCATGCGCTTGTTTCTCCGGCTTCCCACGATGCACCATCAGTGTTGCCTCGTTGCGCTCCGGACCTCAGTAGGTCCCACCTGTTGCCACACAGATCCTCGAAGACCGCCACTGTGCCGTAGGCTTCGTCCATCGGCTCCTCACTGAGCCTTCATCCCCCTCGCCTTCATCGAGCTCGCGCGGTGTCCATAGCCCCACGGCCGTCGCGTGCTCCTTCGGTCTCAGTCCTGTGCCGACGGAGACGCAATGTCTAGGGTCCACCCGACGCAAGGATCTGTTCGACCTGGTGGGTGTGGTTCAAGTCGTGACCCGCGTACAAGCGGACGATGTACTCCACGGTCTCTGCACCACGCTCGGCATGAACCCCATGGTGCTTCCACTGTTCCGGCGTCAGGGTCGTGAACAGCGCAACATTCATCTCGCGAAGCACGCGGAAGACCTCGATGGATTTACGAGGATCGCGCTTGTCGTAGTGCCCGGCGGTAACCCATGCGTCCTGATCAAATGCCTGTATGGGGGTTCCCGGCGCGGCCAGAATCGCCCGGATCCGCCAACTTCCGACGATCTCCGTATCAGCAAGATGCGCGAGGATCTCGGCGACAGACCACTTTCCCGGCCCGGGGCGCTTGCGCAGCCGGGACGCCGATGCGCCCTCGATCAGGCGCTCGAGTTCCTTGGCGGTCTGCGCCTGGATGTTGAGCGGATCCTTTCCACTCACATAGGTCAAAATGCGTTGGACGTACTCCTGGGGAGTTTCCTTCATGGGTCAATCCCCTCGAAGCCCCTTCTTCCAGGGCATTGGGGGCCGAAAGTAGGGGGCTCCCGCTATCCGAATGATGTGTTAAGGCAATACCCGTGGACTGACGCTTACCTGACGCCATCGCGCCGCAAGGGGATCTGGTTTCGGGGGTTCTCCCGGCCACCGGGCCTATCGCGCCGCCAGCGGTCGAGGAGGGCGGAGAGCAAGGCTTATACCAATTCGCCGCGCAGCACTGTCACCGCCTGCCCCGCGAGAACGACGCGATCGCCCGCCATCGACACGCGCACGACGCCGCCGCGAGGCGAGGCCTGATACGCCGTCATCTCGGGCTTGTTCAGCCGCGCGCTCCAAAACGGAGTGAGCGCGCAGTGGGCGGAGCCGGTGACCGGATCCTCGGGGATGCCGTCGCGCGGCGCGAAGAAGCGCGAGACGAAGTCGTACCTGGGGCTCGTGGCGCGGCTCGTGACGATGACCCCGCGCGTCTCCACCCGCGCTAGGCCGCCGAGGTCCGGCTGCAGCCCCACCACTGCGTCCTCCGAGTCGAGCTCGAGCAGATAGTCGAACTTGCTGCGCCCAACCCAACGAGGAGTGACACCAAGCGCCGCAGTTAGCTCGGTCGGAGCCAGGACAGGCACGGCGGGGGTCGTCGGGAAGTCGAGTTCTATCCAACCGCCGCTCCGGTTCGCCGTGAGCAGCCCGCTCCGCGTCTGGAAGCTCGCCTGCCTTCCCGGAGCGAGGTGGCCCTCCTCCCACAGCACGTGTGCGCTCGCAAGCGTCGCGTGCCCGCACAAATCGTCTTCCGCGACGGGCGTGAACCAGCGTAACCGATACCCGTCCCCTTCCGGGTGCAGGAACGCCGTCTCGGACAGATTCATCTCGCGCGCCACGTCGCGCATCCAGCGCTCGCTGCGCGGCGCCGGCAACACGCACACCGCCGCTGGGTTCCCGGCGAACGGCGAGTCTGTGAACGCGTCGACTTGAACAATCGGGATGCCCATGCCGCCCCTAGCGCAGTCGCATCCCGAGGCGCCCGCGCAAGGATGCTCGTCTAGCTGTGCTGTCCGTCATCTGAACGATGTCTACGAACAACATTGGCCTCGTCGCAAGGGACATTTTCGCCATGTCATTAGCACCATTTACGAATACTCAGGCCGATCCCGTCGGTGGGCGGCGCCACAGCCGCGCTCACCGCGTCAGCTGAGTCCGTCGATCTCCCAGCATCTTCTCCACCGAGACCCCCTCGGCGCTGCGAGTGGTACCGACCAACGCGGGGAAATGTCACTAGGGGGTGGCGTCGTGAGAATAAAGGCCCAAGAGAATAATGGCACCATTGTATACCAAACAAATGGCTCTCTTTACAGAACCATTCAATGGGCTAGCTTGTCCCAAGCGCTCACCTCGTCCCCGGCTTCGTACCGATCCAGGAGCTTGCCATGGCAGCCGCCGCCCCGTCTTCGACCAGCGCCCCAACGTTCTCGTTCGTTCTCGAGTACCCCGCTGCCGATCCAGGCGCCGCAACCGCCCACTACGTCGCGAAGCTCTCGGTCGAAACCGATCCAGCCGACGTCCAGGCCGACCTCTCGCGCGGTACCGACCGCTTCGTCCTGTTGGACGCTCGGGACGCCGACGCCTACACGGCCTGTCACCTTCCCAGCGCGATGAGCCTGCCGCACCGCACCATCTCGCGCCAGGCGGTCGCCGAGTTGCCGCGCGACAAGGTCTTGGTGGTGTATTGCTGGGGGCCCGCCTGCAACGCCGGCACCAAGGCCTGTGCCAAGCTGAGCGAACTGGGGTTCAGGGTGAAAGAGATGATCGGCGGCATCGAGTACTGGCGGCATGAAGGGCTACAGGTCGAGGGCACCCTGGGAGACAAGGCACCTTTACACGGGTGAGCAATCACATTCAAGGCGGGATCCTTGGCCTGTTGGTGCTCACGCCAGTCGTCGTCGCTGCCAGCGCGCAAGGGTTCCCAGAAGCCGCTCCGCGACTGGACGCTCCCAGCTTCGCGTTCGCGCGATATGCGACCGCAAGTGCTGCATCCTTGTATGCCGCGAGAGGGTTCGGCGCGATCGGCGCGTTCGTGGGCATGGTCCAGAATCCCAAGAGTTCGTACCGCGAGCTCATCATCGGGACCTATACGCGAGTGACTTGGGACCGACAGAGTGTTCTGGTGGCGCTCGGCTTTGCCGATGCCGCAGAGAGCGATTACCTGCAGACCTATTTCGTGCCCTCGCTCTTCAAAGGGCCTCTGATGTTTTCGGGCACGATCGAGTGGTACCAACCCTTCGAGCGGTCCGGCACTCGACAACTCGATGTGAACCCCATCTCCCTTGTGCTTCGCGTGAGCAACCGGTTCGGGCTGGGACCCGCATATACGCTGGGCCTGGCAAAAGGCAGCCTCCTGAAGCAGCGCGGGGGACTAAAGGCCGAGCTGACGCCGCCTTGGGGGGTGATCGGACTGGAGTTACTGCGCAGGTCGTCTGGCTCATCGACCGAGCTCCGAACGGCCGTCTCCGCGGCGTTTTAGCGCCAGGGAGCCGTGCCCGAAGCGAGTTGACAGCCTTCCGACGGATGGATCAGAGCATGCCTCATGACAGAGCGAAACTTCAGCCGCTGCCATTGGAGGAAATCACGGCGCTGGAATCGCGAATCGCGAACGTTCCCATCTTCACCATACTCGGCCTTCGCGACGTCACGTTCCTCCGAGGAATATGTCGAGCCGTGGCCCCTCGTCGGCGGGAGTACGACGGGATCTTCAAGACTTTTCATGGTGGCCTGCTGATAACTATCGCCGATTCGACAGCCGCACTTGCAGTGCTAACGCTGACGGGTCCACTAGCCAAGATCACGACCACCGACATGAGCATCCGGTTCCTGATACCAACACTAACCGACGTGGTGGTCGAAGCCCGAGTGATCAAGTTCGGCCGCACGCTCGTCCCGCTGCAGGTGGATCTGCGCAATATGGATGGCAACCTCGTCGCGATCGCACAGGTCACGTATATGCGATTGGAAGGGTGACCACTACTCCAAGGAGAGGACGCGGCCTGGGCTCCTGGCAGTAGCGGGAAGACAGACGCGCGGTCCCGGGCTCGACGAGGCGGAGGTGCGCGCTGTGCTGATGGAACGTCTCAGCTACACTGCATGATGCTCGCTGCGGCCTATCTGTCGGTGGCTCTCGCTACGGCGCCATCTGAGACACTGCACATCCGGGCCCTCTCGCATGCTCCCTCCTTCAGCGGACACGTTGACAGTCTCGAGTGGGGCTCGCCGAGCTTGATGATTTCGAAGCCGAGCGGCCTCGTGCGCGTGTGGGCGCGGTGTTGGCGGCATGAGGTCTACATTGCGGCACTGATTGAGGACGCCACCCCCTATTGGGGAGACGACTTCGTCGTGAGCCTGGACCCGTTGGGAGATCGATCGGCCGCACCTGATGAAGATGACCATCAGTGGTATTTCCGGCGCGTGCTCGACAGCAGCGTCGTGTTCACCGGGCGAGGCGGACGCTGGCGCCCACCTGGGGATGATTCGCGCTGGCGATTGGGGGGGCGGCACTCCGGGCGGGGCTGGGCGGTTCGTGAGGTGAGCGGCCACACGCGGTGGTCGATCGTCCTCAAGCTCGACGCGCCATGGTTCACGCGTTCTGGGCAACTGCACCCCGGTATTGCGTTTCGCACTTTCGATGACTCCCCAGGTGGGTGGTATACCTGGCCGGCCACGCCCCTCGGCCTCGACGGGCGCGACCTTGAGCGCCGACCGGATTTGTGGGCCGTCGTGATGCGCGAATGAATGGTCCGGAACGTGGCGGCGTCGGCATCGCCCTGAT
>Ga0066704_10000922_pt1 | contig 11850 bp, 7 predicted proteins | sample GraSoiAngelo_153_FD_66458 | JGI IMG/M metagenome (GOLD analysis project Ga0066704, IMG submission 66458) | Grasslands soil microbial communities from the Angelo Coastal Reserve, California, USA - 14_1009_12_40cm | ecosystem: Environmental > Terrestrial > Soil > Grasslands | place: USA... | reverse complement strand
GCTACGAGGAAGCGCTCAGCCGCGCGTCCAATCCCGACGACTTCAAGCTGCGCGTGCAGGGCATCCGTTCCGCCGCCGACGCCGCTCGGGAAGAAATGGAGCGCACCATGGCCGAATACGAGCAGTTCGGCCAGCGCTGAAATCGCCGCTCCGCCGCGTGGTGCTAAACCTTAAAGCTCACCCTGCAACGCAATTGTCATCCTGAGCGTGGCGAAGGATCTCTCTGAGTGGCGTGATTCAAGAGAGATTCTTCGGGCCATAGGAATGGCCCTCAGAATGACACGCTAGCGGCAGCGTTGTAAGGGACGGCCCTGGCCGGGCAGATTTTTCACCGCCTCGCGCCTGCGATTGCGTTGCTGATTTCCGCAAAAACTTCTATGCTGGTCGCGCCATGCGCTCCCAGAGTCACAAATCTTCCAGCGAAGCGGATCTTTACACCGCGGCCCTGCGCGCGCTCATGCGCCGCGCGCATTCCGCTTTCGAGTTGCGCATCTATCTCGAACGCCGCGCGCTCGAACCCGCAGCAGTTCGCAGTGTCTTGGCTCGCCTGAAGGAGGAAAAGTTGCTCGATGATGCGCGCTACGCGCTTGATTTCGCGCGAGCTCGCGCCAGCGGACGCCGCCAGGGCGGCCGCCGCGTCGCGCTGGAATTGCGCAAGCGCGGCGTTCCCGATCGCCACATTGACGCGGCGATCGCGGAGGTCTTTGCCGATCTGGACGAAGGCGCGCTCGTGCGGAAGGTCATCGAACGCCGCACGCGCGCGGCCCGCGGCCCGTTCGATGCGCGCCCCTTTGACAGAAAGAAGATCGCCTCGCTCTATCGTGCGCTGCTTCGCGCCGGCTTCGATCCCGGCGTGATCCGCCGCGAACTGCGGGCCATCCCTTTTTCCGAAGCCGCCGAAGATTTGCCGGGCTAAAGCGCGGCATTCGCATCGGCGCGCATTGCGGCGCCTGTATGCGTCTGCCATAATTCCCAGCGAAATCGCGATACATGCTTACCGGCCATCAAATTCGCGGCACATTCCTGGATTTCTTCGCGCAGAACGGCCACCGCGTGGTGCGCAGCTCGCCGCTGGTGCCCATCGGCGACCCGACTTTGCTTTTTACGAATGCAGGCATGAACCAGTTCAAGGACGTTTTTCTTGGCATCGAGCAACGCGATTATAAGCGCGCCGCCTCGGCGCAGAAATGCGTGCGCGCCGGCGGCAAGCACAACGACCTCGAAAACGTGGGCTTCACCAATCGCCACCACACTTTCTTCGAGATGCTGGGGAATTTCTCCTTTGGCGATTACTTCAAGAAGGATGCCGTCGCGTTCGCGTGGGAATTAGTGACTTCATCCGCCGCGGGCCGATTTGGCATTCCTCTGGACAAACTCTATTTCACGGTTTTCGGTGGCGCGGAAATCGCCCCGGGGAAAAAGCTGCCTCCCGACGAAGAAGCCGCCGAGCACTGGATTCACGTGGGCGCGCCAAAACCACGCGTCATTGCCATTCCCGGGCTCAAGGAAAATTTTTGGGCCATGGGCGATACCGGTCCGTGCGGCCCATGCAGCGAAATCCACTACGACATGGGGCTTGCCGCGTCGGCCGCGGGCCACACGAATTGCGAGTTCGGCTGCGACTGCGGCCGGTACGTGGAGATCTGGAACCTCGTTTTCATGCAGTTTAATCGCGATGCCACGGGCAATGTCGCTGCCCTGCCCAAGCCTTCCATTGACACGGGCGCAGGTCTCGAACGCCTTGCCGCAGTTCTGCAGGGCAAAATCAGCAATTTCGAGACGGATCTCTTTCGGCCGTTGATGGATTTTGCCAGCAAGCTTTCGGGCAAGCAGTACTTCGCGGCACCCGAAACCGACGCCTCGCTGCGTATTCTTGCCGATCACAGCCGCGCCGCGGCGTTCCTGATTGCCGATGGCGTAATGCCCTCGAACGAGGGGCGCGGCTACGTGCTGCGCAAAATCATCCGCCGCGCCGTCCGCCACGGGCGGATGCTTGGCCTGGAACGGCCGTTTCTCTTCGAGATGGCGCACCAAGTCGCGGAGGAGATGCGCGAGCCTTATCCCGAATTGCTCGAAAGCATCGGCCGCGTCACCGGCGTGATCCGCCACGAAGAGGAGCGCTTCGCGCATACGATCGATATGGGCCTCCGTAGGCTCGAAGAGGACCTGACTCCGCTGCTTACACAAAAGAAGTCGAAAGCTCTGGTGAGCTATCCCGGAGACAAGGCCTTCCGTCTCTACGACACTTTCGGCCTTCCGCTGGATTTCATCCAGGACACGCTTCGCGACCAAGGAATCGGACTCGATCAGGCGGGGTTCGACCATGCGATGCAGGAGCAGCGGGAGCGGGCCAAGGCCTCCTGGAAGGGCGCGCACAAGGAAGTTGCGAGCCCGGCTTACGCGAAGCTGGCAGAAACCTTTCGCACCGAGCCCGACTTCTACTACGGCACGAGTGCGCGCGACTGCCGCATCGAAGCGATCATCACGCCGAAAGGGCCGACCAACGAATTGCCGGCTGGCGCGGAAGGCGAAATCGTGCTCGACCGCACGCCCTTCTATGCGGAATCCGGCGGACAAATTGCGGACACGGGCACGCTGTGGAATAACGAACGAACCCTGGAAGTGGCGGAAGTGCGCGGCGCGTACTACCCCGTTACGGGACTCGTGGCGCATCGGGTTAAGGCCAAAGAGACGCTGCTGGTGGGTGATCGCGTGGCCGGCGAAGCTGACACCACGCGCCGGGAACGGAATAAGCGCAACCACACGGCGACGCATCTCATGCACGCGGCCCTGCGCAATATTCTGGGCACGCACGTGAAGCAGGCGGGCTCTCTTGTGGCGCCGGACCGGCTGCGCTTCGACTTCTCGCATTTTGCGCCGGTCGATCCCGCGGAATTGACCGACATCGAGCAGCAAGTCAACGATCACATTCGCCAAAACGCCGCCATCGAGACAGACATTACTACTCTGGATGACGCCCTGGCCTCAGGCGCGCTGGCGTTTTTCGGCGACCGCTATCCCGAGCAGAACGTGCGCGTGGTGACCATTCCGGATCACGGCTCGCCCCGCGGTTTCTACAGCAAGGAACTCTGCGGCGGCACGCACGTCAAGCGAGCCGGCGATATCGGCGTCTTCAAGATCGCCGTCGAGCAGTCCGTCGCTTCGGGAATCCGGCGAATCGAGGCGCTGACGGGCGAAGGTGCCCTGGCCGATTACCAGCGGTCAAAAGAGCTGCTGGCCGAAGTCGCGGCGCGATTGCACGTGGGCGAAAACGAGGTGAACGAAGCCTTGGAACGGCTGGCGCAAGCCCAGAAGCAGGCGGAAAAGCAGCTCGAAGCCGCCCAGCGCAAAGCGGCCGTCGGCAAGCTCGATACCCTGCTTCAGGGCGTCCGTAGCGTGAGAGACGTTGCCGTCCTATCGGCACAGGTCGAGGGGCTCAACCGGGAGGGCCTTCGGGAACTGGTAGACCCCCTCCGGCAGAAGATGGGCTCGGGGGTATTTGTGCTCGCCGCGATAGAGGATGGCAGGGTGGCCCTGCTTTCGAGCGTAACCCGCGATTTGACCGATCGGCTGCACGCCGGCAAGATTATCCAGTCTATTGCCAAGGACTTAGGGGGCCAAGGCGGCGGCCGGCCCGATTTGGCAGAGGCTGGCGGAAAAGACACATCCAACCTAAAAAGTGCCCTGGAAAGGGTTTACGCCGTGGTCGAGGGGATGCTATCCTCCCGGTAGCGCTAGAAACGTTTTCCGGGCGAAAGTAGGTCATCCGCCCGGAGGGCACAGGCTCTCTCAGATTTTCAGGAAACTTGCACTTTTCTGCTGTCCCCGAGACGATGAAGACCTCACTCATGAAAACCATACTCGTTACCGGTGTACTGTGCATGGTCGCGGGGTGGCTTGCGCTTCCCGCCCAGGCACAATTGCCCTATTACATGGACGATCACGGAAACCTGGTCTATACCAACGACGACTCGCCACATCCGCGCAAAGCTCCGGCTGGAAAACCCTTAGCACGTCCGGATCTGAATCGGAACAACCCGGAGCTGCACGCTGCCAATTCCGGGCCGGCTAATGCGTTTGGCGAAGACGTGCTGCATCAGCTCGTCCAGGAAACGGCGCATAAGCACAACGTCGATCCCGCTCTGGTGAGCGCGGTGATTTCCACGGAATCGAATTGGAATACCTCCGCCATTTCCCGCAAGGGCGCTCAGGGTCTGATGCAACTCGTTCCGCAGACCGCCCAGCACTTCGGCGTTTACAATCCGTTCGACCCGACGCAGAATGTGGAGGCTGGCGTAAAATACTTGAGCACGCTGCTGCAACGATATAATGGTGACCTGCCCAAGACGCTGGCGGCGTATAATGCAGGTCCCCGCGTCGTAGATCGCTGGGGCGGCGTTCCCGATTTTCGTGAGACGCGCGAATACGTGCGAAAAGTGACCAGCAGCTACTTTCAACCCGGTTCTGAACACCACTCGCCTTGGCGCGCGGCCCCTCGGCCGATCTATCGCTCAACGAGGGATGACGGCCGGGTAGTCTTCACGAACGAATGAGACCATGCAGGCCTTCTCGGCCCACCTCAAGCCAAAAAGCTCCATTGGGTTTCGCGTCTTCCCTGGGTCCTCTTTCCGTCCCTCTTTCTCTGGTATTGATCCTTGTCCTGGGATCTAGCGCTGCCGCGCCGACGGCCGCGCAGGAAGACTATGTTTCCCGGCGCGCCGCGGCTCAAGGGCAGTTTGAACGCGCCGAAGCGCTGCGCGCCACGCTGGAAGCAAGGACCGAGCGCGAGCGCTCGTTGCGAGATTACGAAAATGTCGTTTCGGCTTACCGCCGCGTCTACCTGATCACGCCGAACGCCGTGCAAGTTCCCTCAGCCATCAAAAATGTCGCCGATCTCTACCGCCGAATGGGTGAGCAATTCGAGTCCAGGTATTTCGATTCCGCCATCAAGACTTACCAGTATCTGATTCATGACTATCCGGAATCGCATTACCGCGAAGAGGCGCTGGTGGCCATCGCGGAGATCCGCAAGAACAATCTCTCGGAACCGGACCTGGCCCAGAAGAGTTACGAGGATTTCCTCGAACAGTATCCGCAATCGTCGCTTGCGCCGCAGGCGCGCAAAGCGATCGCCCAAATACAAAGCGACAAGATACAAAACGCCGCTAAGGCCAAAGCCGCGCAAGCGCAGGCTGGCGCTGCGTCTGCGCCGCGGCCATCTTTCGGACCTGCCGCGAGCGCGGCCGCGGAGGGCGCAACTGCCGCGCGTGGGGCCGCGGATGGGGGAACCGCCGCGGGCGGAGCTGCGGCGGAAAGCGCGCCGGGACAAGATTCGGAAGTCAGCCATGTGCGCATCTGGAATGCGGACAGCTACACTCGAATCATCATCGAACTGGGCGGCAAGGCAAAATATCAGGCCGCGCGGATTTCTGATCCCGATCGCATCTACTTCGATATCGAAAACGCCAAGTTGAGCAGCCAACTCCTGCACCAGCCCATCGAGGTTCCTTCCGGCAGCTACTTGAAAGCGGTGCGCGTGGGGCAAAACCGCTCCGACGTGGTGCGTGTGGTGCTCGATGTGGCCAAGGTGAAGGATTATTCAGTCTTTGAGCTCGCCGATCCCGATCGGCTGGTGGTTGATGTGTACGGGCCCGCCGATAGCGCGCCCGCAACGGCAAACTCCGCGGCTAAAGCAAATGCGAAACCCTCGGCGCCGGCATCCGCGTCTTCGGCACCCCCGGCTTCAGCACCCGCGCCTTCGTTGCCACGGAGCGCGCGCCTCGAGAGCCCGCCGGGCGCCGCCCTGGGACTGCTGCCGCTTTCGGTGAAAGCTTCGACTTTCCTCCTGCCGATGCCGCCTTCGCCTAAAGTTGCCACGGCCGCGGCGGTTCCACCCACTGAATCGCTGAAGAGCTTGGCCGATAACATCGGCCCCGCCCCCGCAGCAAAACCCACGCGTAACGGCGAGCATTCCCTGACGCGCGCCTTGGGACTCAAGATCGGCCGCATCGTCATCGATCCCGGCCACGGCGGCCACGATACCGGCACGATTGGGCCGACCGGCCTGATGGAAAAGGATCTGTGTCTCGATGTGGCTCTGCGATTGGGCAAGTTGATTGCGCGGAGCCTTCCTTCGGCGGAGATCGTTTATACCCGGCAGGATGACAGATACGTAGGGCTCGAACAGCGCACCGGCATGGCCAACCAGGCTCGAGCGGACCTCTTTGTATCCATTCACGCCAATTCCAGCGACGATACGAAAGTCAGCGGCATCGAAACCTACTACCTGAACTTCAACGCCTCCGCGCAGGCCATGCAAGTGGCGGCGCGGGAAAATGCGTCCGCGCAAAGCTCCGTGCACGACCTCCAGGATTTGGTCACAAAAATCGCCCGCAACGAAAAACTTGAGGAGTCACGCGATTTGGCCGCCGACATCCAGGAATCGTTGGCCGCTTCGATGCAAATCGGCAAACGCCCGGAGCGAAACCGGGGCGTCCGCAAAGCGCCCTTTGTGGTGCTGGTGGGCGCGGATATGCCTTCCGTGCTGGCGGAAATCTCCTTCATCAGCAATCCCGGCGACGAGCAATGGTTGAAGAAACCGGAAAACCGCCAGCGCTCCGCCGAAGGGCTGTTCCGCGGAATCGAGAAATATCTACACAGCGTCAATAGCCTCACCACAACGATCTCTCCTTCGGTGAACCTGCCTCGTTCGCAGTAGCGCGATTCGTCCTGCGGCGGTACCATAAAAGAAATCCAATGCGATTGCTAAAAGGAACGGGATGAAGGGGAAAACATTCGTCTTAATTTTCGCGCTAGTACTCGCAGGCCTCGCGACTGTACCGTTGGCTGCCCAGAGCCTGCTGCCCTCTTCCCTGGGGACTTGGGCTTCCTCCGGCACTCCGACTCAGGTTCCCGCACAGCAGATCGAGCAGCTGGCAAACGATCGCGCCAACATCTTGCGCGAATACGGGGTCACTTCAGGCGAGCGGCGCGAGTTCGCAAATGGGAACGACAAGGCCACCGTCACCTTGTACCGCATGGTTGACCCCAGCGCCGCGTTCGGCGCGTTTACGTTCCTTCGCGATCCCGATATGGCCTTGCCCGCCCCGATTTTAGCCGCCTCTTACGCTGCCGATAAGCGCGGCCGTGCGCTGCTGGTGGTCGGTAATCTCGTGATGGACGTTGCATCCCCCAAGGACCAGATGACCACTCCCGACCTGAACGCTTTGGCGCAAAGTGTCGCTGCTCAGGCGGACAGGCGTCCGTATCCGCCGATCGCCACGTTTCTACCCAAGGCGGGCCTAATTCCCGGTTCGGAACGATACGTACTCGGGCCGCTGGCTCTGGCGCATGCATTTCCTCCGGGAGCAACGAACCAGACGGATTGGGCGGGGTTCGCCAGCAGCGCCGAGGCGATCGTGGGTCGTTACCGCCTTGGGGAGAAGCCTTCGGACAAACCTTCAGACAAGGTTGCGGGAAGGAGCCGCCCCGCCGAGGGTGTGCTCTTGCTGATCCTCTACCCCACGCAACAATTAGCCGCGGACCGGTACAATGCGCTGAGTAAGTCTTTTGCGCTGAACGTCGAGCCGAGCCAGGCGGGCGATAAGCCTGCCGTCTTCGGCACGCGTTCGAGCGCCATGATTGCCTTGCTCGCGCGTGTTGACTCACGTGAAACGGCCGCCGATCTGCTCAGCCAAATCCATTACGCTTCGGATGTTACGTGGAACGAACCGACGCACGATCTTACCGATCCGAGCATTTCCACGATTGTTGTTGGGGCGATTGTGGATACCGGCGCGATCATGCTGCTAGCGCTAGCTGCGTCCTTGGGATTTGGAGGCTTTCGGCTGCTGGCAAAGTTTCTGGCGCCCGGGAAGATATTCGACCGCAACACAGATGTCGAGATTCTTCAACTGGGCATCAGCAGTAAGCCCATAGACGTCAAGGACTTCTATATACTGAATTTTCCAAGGTAAGCGCCGGACTACTCGGTAAGTACCTGATAAGGCGTAGGATATAGGATCTATCGTCTAAAGTGTTTCTCTCCTTGACGACGGCAGGCCTATCTTTTAGACTGCGGGACGAGGAACGAGTTTCAGGGCCTTCCGCGCATAGGCCTGGAAACTATTCTCCCCTCTGGAAAGCCCACCCGTTAAGGTGGGCTTTCTGTTTTTCAAATCTGCACCGTCTCCATGCCGCCAGGCCGGGCACCACAGCTCAACTGTGTGGTATCTGTCTCATTTCGGCACTTGTCTGTCTCCGCTTCATTCGTGTTACGCGCGATCCTTTTACTCATCGGACAAGAGCCCTCTCGGTACTATAGCCGCGAAGCCTCCGGGCGCGCGAAAGTATTGGTTCCGATTTCCGTTTACCCGCCGGAGGTTGCGTGAAAAAAAGTTGGATCGTCGCCATAGCCGAGGTGAATAAGGAACTCCTGCTCATTCTTTCCATCGTTGCCTCGGTCGGCCTGATTGCGCTGCTGATCACAGGCCAGCGCATGGCCCTCACTGTCTACAACCTGCCCACACTCTTCGCCGCATACTATTTCGGACGCCGGCGCGCCGTGGAGGCTTCCATCGCCTCTATTCTGCTGGTGACGTGGCTGCACATCATGCACCCCTTGGTGCTGGGAAAAGAGCCTGAGGCTCTGCTGGGCTGGTCGGATCTGTGCATTTGGGCCGGCTTTCTATTGATCTCCGCATACGCTACGGGAACACTCTACGAACATGGACAGCGAAGGCTGCGCGAACTTCGGGAAACGTATTATGGCGTGTTGCAAATTCTGAACCACTTCGTCTCCAACGACAAATTTACGCAGAACCATTCTTACCGTGTTTCGCTCTACGCCACGCAAATTGCGGGAGAGATGGGCATGTCCGAGGATCGCATCGAAGACGTGCGCGCCGCGGCGTTGCTGCACGATATCGGCAAACTGGAGACAAGCCGCGAAATTCTCTATAAGGCTGCGCGATTGACCGAAGATGAGGTGATGCAGATTCGCGGCCACGTGGATAAGGGAATGGACATGCTGAGCCCGGTGGGTGGCTCGCTGCAGCGAATCCTGCCCATTGTGCTGGCCCACCACGACCGATTCGACGGATCGGGCTATCACCCCGCCAAGGGCGAAGAAATCCCCATTGAAGCGCGCATCATCAGCGTGGCCGATGTTTACGACGCACTGGTGAGCGACCGGCCGTATCGCAAAGGCGTCTCGCCTTTCGAGGCGCGCGACACGATCACCAAGGCGGCGGGCAAGGACTTTGATCCGCGCGTGGTCAAAGCCTTCGAAGCGGCCTTCCGCAAGCAAAGACTGGAAGTTCCCGAAGTTCTCGTGTAAGCGGAAGAAGACAGCCCGAGCGTAAAGGTCTAGCGCTTTTTCGGCCGAAGAGCCTGCCAGTCAGAATCGCTCAACAACTGCCCGACATAGCCGAATTCACTGGCGCCCTGCAGCCACTCTCCGCCGTCCATCACCACGACTTCGCCGTTCACGTGCGTGCAGCCATCGCTCACGAGAAAAGCGGCGAGATTAGCGAACTCCTCGATTGTCCCAAAGCGCCGGAGCGGAATGCGATCGAGCGCGTGTTTCTCGAGGTCTTTCCGCGGCAGCAGCCGTGAAAATGCCCCCTCGGTGCGAATCGGACCAGGAGCAATCGCATTGAAGCGAATGCCGCGCGATCCCCACTCAACCGCGAGGCTGGAAGTCAAGGCCAGTACGCCCGCTTTGGCGACAGCGGACGGTACCACGTACGCGGAGCCACATCCGACTGCGGCGTAGGTTGTGGAAACGTTCAGCACCGTTGCCTGCTGTCTCGTGTCCAGCCACCGCCGTCCGCAAGCCATGGTCAAATTCAAGGTGCCATGGAGAACGATGCCCAGCACCGCTTCCCATGCGCGTGGAGAGAGCTCGTCGGTACGAGCAATGAAATTGCCGGCGGCATTGTTGACCAGCACATTCAGCGGCCCGGCATCCCAGATCCTCGCGACCATCTGCTCCACGGCGTCGCCGTCGCGCACATCACAGACAAAACTGCGGATGTCGCGCGCCCCGCCGCCCGCCAGTTCTCGGCAGGCTTGTTGCAATACGTCGGCCCGGCGGCCACAGATGTGGACCGCTGCGCCGAGCTGCAGAAAGCGCTCGGCCATCGCGCGGCCGAGGCCTGTGCCGCCTCCGGTGATCAAGATGCGTTTGCTTTTGAGCAGATCTGCTTGAAACATTCGTTATCCCCGCTTCCCTTCGCCGTTGTTTCAACGAAGGCGAGCCAATGTGCCACAAGCCGAATTATTTATGAAGGCCTCCGCTCGGTTCTCTTGCACTCTTTGTGAGCGTTAACTAAAATCCCGGCCCAAACGGTCACGCTGGAGTTTCTCCGCATGAAGAACACCATGATGGACTTCCAATTGACGCTTGCGCCCATGTTGGAGCGCGCGGGAACGCTCTATCCCACAGTGCAGATCGTGTCGCGCATGCCGGACCGGAGCTTGTATCGGTGTACCTATGCGGATTTGGTGACGCGCGTGCGCACACTTGCCCGCGCCTTAATTGCGGCGGGTTTGCAGCGCGGCGAACGCGTGGCCACTCTGATGTGGAATCACAGCGTGCACCTGGAGACATATTTTGGCGTTCCGCTCGCCGGCGGCGTGATCCACACACTCAACCTCCGCCTTCCCGCTCAGCAGCTCGCGCTCATCGCCAATCATGCCGGAGACCGGTTCTTGGTCGTGGACGAAATTCTTCTGCCCGCGTTTCAGAGATTCATCTCCGATGCGCCTTTTGAACGCGTGTTCGTCCACCGCACCGGCTCAGGCCCATTCGATCGGTACGAAGATTACGAAGCGCTGCTAAAAACGGCGCCGGACGATTGCGCTTTGCCGCAGTTGAATGAGTATGACGCCGCGGCCATGTGTTACACCTCCGGCACGACGGGCGATCCGAAAGGAGTCGTCTATTCGCATCGCGCGCTGGTGCTGCATTCCATGGCGCTGGCCATGGCGGATTCCTTGGCGTTTTCCCACAATGACTCCGTGATGCCGGTCGTGCCCATGTTTCACGCGAATGCCTGGGGCTTTCCCTACGTGGCCACGATGGTCGGCGCGAAGCAGGTGCTGCCAGGGCCGCATCTGGATGCGGAAAGCCTTCTCGATCTGTGCCAGCGCGAGCAGGTGACCTTGGCGACGGGGGTGCCGACGGTGTGGATGGCTGTTTGCGCGGAGTTGGACAAAAATCCACGGCACTGGCGCGTCGCACCGGGCTTGCGGCTTGCCGTCGGCGGTTCCGCGCCGGCAGAGTCGCTGATTCGCCGCTTCGATGCCCATAACATTCGGTTGATCCACGCGTGGGGCATGACCGAGTCGACGCCCATCGCCAGCATCTGCCGTCTGAGGCCCTCGTTGGGCGAGATGTCGGAGGACGAACAGTATGCGCTCCGCTCCACGCAAGGAACTCCAGTGCCCTTCATGGAAGCCAGAGTAATCAGCCGGACGGGACCGGTTCCGTGGGACGGCAAGACGATGGGCGAGGTGCAACTGCGCGGGCCCTGGGTGGCATCGAGCTACTTCAACATGCCCGAGCTGGGCGATAAGTGGACGCCTGACGGCTGGCTCCGCACCGGCGACGTGGTCACCGTGAATGAGCACGGCTATTTGCACATCGTGGACCGCACGAAAGACCTCATCAAGAGCGGGGGCGAATGGATCAGCTCCGTGGATCTAGAAAATGCCATTGTGGGCTATGCAGGCGTCAAGGAAGCCGCAGTCATTGCCGTGCCGCACCCCAAATGGGATGAGCGCCCGATCGCCGTCATCGTGGCCGGCGAGCCGAAACCGAAGCCAGAGGAACTGAACGACTTTCTC
>Ga0066704_10000919_pt1 | contig 11854 bp, 9 predicted proteins | sample GraSoiAngelo_153_FD_66458 | JGI IMG/M metagenome (GOLD analysis project Ga0066704, IMG submission 66458) | Grasslands soil microbial communities from the Angelo Coastal Reserve, California, USA - 14_1009_12_40cm | ecosystem: Environmental > Terrestrial > Soil > Grasslands | place: USA... | reverse complement strand
GGTCACCGCCTGCACGTACTCACGCGTGCGCAGCGTGAGGGTCTCGGCGCGAACCAGGCGTGCGGGAATCAGCCAGGCGACGATCGCCACCACCAGGATCAGCACCCAGATCGTCACGGGCGCCAGCGCCACCGCGAGGAAGAGCAGCAGGAACAGGCCGGGCACCGCCAGCACGGCGTCGACGATGCGCATCATCACAGTGTCGATGAATCCGCCGGCGAAGCCGGAGATCGCGCCGTACAGCACACCGAAGGTGGTGGCGATCAGCGCGGCGGCGAGGCCCACCTCGATCGACGTCTGCCCGCCGACCATCAGCCGCCCCATCAGGTCGAACCCCAGCTGATCGCTGCCGAGGATATGGCCGCTCACCGCCGGTCTGAAGAACTGGTTGTTCAGGTTGGTCGTCGTCTGATCGGTCACGTAGATCAGCGGTCCGACGAAGCAGAACAGCACCATGAAGACGACGATGCCGACGCCGATGACGGCCAGGCGATGCTCGAGAAAGACCTCGAGCGCGAGGCGCCAGACGCCGCGTGTCTCATACGCCGGAACGATGTCCTGGATCTCTGCCGGCGCATCGACCGGAGCAACGCTGATCGGCCCGATGCCGAGCGCCGACTCCTGCGGGACGGGCCCGATGGTCACCTCGAGTACCTCACGCGAGGATCCGCGACCGCGTACATGATGTCCGCCAGCAGATTGCCCATGACGGTGCCGAACGCCGCGATGACGATGATGCCGAGAATCACCGGGTAGTCCTGCTGCAGGCCAGCGTTCCAGAAGCGCAAACCCATGCCCGGATAGTTGAACAACGCCTCCGTGATCAACGCGCCGCTGAAGATGTAGCCGATGCTGAGACCGATCAGCGTGAGGATCGGGATCATCGCGTTGCGCAGCACGTGCGCGAAGAGCACGCGCGAGTCCGACGCTCCCTTTGCACGCGCGGTGCGCACGTAGTCCTGCACCATGTTCTCCAGCGTCGAGGACCGCATGTACCGGCTGAACGACGCGATCGTGATCAATGTGAGCGTCGCGACCGGCAGGATCAGCGCGGGCAGCTGCGTGAACAGGTCGCCGACGTTGTCACCCTGCGGTCCCACCGCAGGCAGGAGGTGCAGGGTGAACGAGAAGACGCCGATGAGCAGGATGCCGAGCCAGAAGACCGGCATCGAATAGAAGAAGAACGATGCCCCGGTGAGCGCGTAGTCGTCGATCTTGTTGCGGCGCACCGCCTGGTAGATGCCCAGCGGCACCGCCACGATGATGGCGATGGCGTAGCTGAGGCCGACGAGAAGCATCGTCTTGGGCACGTCCTGCGCCAGGATCGAGCCGACGCTCTGGTTCAGCCGGTAGGAAAAGCCGAAGTTGACCCCCTGCCAGCCGTGGCCCCCGAGGACCGGGCCTAGGCCGGTGATCTGGCCGAGGTAGGTGCCGTACTGCACCCAGATCGGCTGGTCGAGCCCGTTGTCATGGTTGAACTGCGCAATCTGGACCGCGTTGACCCGTGGCCCCAGGATCGCGCGAGCGGGACCCCCGGGAAGGACGTGCAGCAGCAGCGTGATGCCGAGGGTGACCAGGATGATGACGATGACCGCCTGGAAGAGGCGGCGGACGATGTAGCCGAGCATGTATCCCGGTCCTGCTTACTGCCAGTACCAGTTCTCCGGGTTGAGGTTGAGGACGGGATCCAGCGGATCGACGCCCTGCAGGTGTGTGTTGATCTCGTTGAGCTCGTAGTACGCCGTGGGCATCCAGACAACGGGGGGATGCGTGGCGGCGTAGTCCTCGTACGCGTACATCGCCTGCACGCTGTTGCTGACCTCGGTGGCGGCGATCAGTGAGTCCATCATGGGATCCGTGAACGCGCCCGAGTTCGAGCCCGCGCCGGTGGCCCAGAGCTCGTCGCCGGTGGGATAGAAGTCGGGCGTGTAGCTCCAGCCGCCGCCCCAATACTCCATGTCCCACTTGCACGCCTGGCCCGCGGAGCACGGCACCGCGTTGCCGATCACCGTGTTGAACGGCGCCGTTGACAACGTGAGCTGGATCCCGGCTTGCGCGAAGTCGGTCTTGAACTGGGCCATCTCGATGTCCAGGGCAGGCGTTCCGCTGGCGTACTCGAGGTTGAACGCGGCCTTCGCTCCGTTGGGAACCCCAGCCCCGCACTGCCCCGCCCCGGTGCCTGGTTTCGCGCAGGTGCTGACGCTGCCGGCGTTCACGGTCCAGCCGTTGCTCTGCAGCATCGACACCGCCTTGGCCGGGTTGTACGGGAACGGGTTGTTCCGCTCGGTTGCATCCACGAAATTCGAAGGCGGCTTCGTCGGCACCGGGCCGTATGTGCCGTAGGCATAGCCGTTGTACGCGCGCTTGATGAAGGTCGGCTGGTCGATCAGCAGTTGCATCACCTGCCGGAAGTAGACCTGGTTGAAGATCGGTCCACTGGTCGGGTTGGTGAAGTTCTCCGGGAAGTACGTGATGCCCCAGTCCACCCACGGCTCGAACCTGTAGCCGAGCGATGAGATCTGGTCCTTCTGGGGCACGTCCTGCTGGGGCAAGTAACCCCAGTCGATGACGCCGTTGCCGGACTTGAGCTCGTTGAACTCGGCGGTGTCCTTGGTGAACGGAATCTCGTCGAACTCGGTGAGCCTGGCCTTGATCGGTCCGGAGTACATAGTGTTCGGCACGAGCTCGAGGGCGCCGGCGGTGTTCAGCGACTTCAGCTTCCACGGCCCGTCGACCACCTGCCAGAGGGGATTCGTGTCGTACGTGCTCACGTCCGCCGACTGTGCCGCCATGAAGTTGTAGACGGCCTGCGCGCCGGCGGTGGTCTTGTCGTAGTCACCGACCGTGCCGGTCGCCGACTCCTTGTCCCACACGTGCTGCGGCAGCGGCGTGATCTGGCTCAGCTCGTTGTACGTGAAGAAGTACGAGCCATACGCCTGGCTCAGCTGGAAGGTGATCGACGACGGGCTGTTCACGGTCACACCCGTCACGTTGTCCGGGTATTCGCCCGGCGAATACGCCGCCCAGTTGGCCTTGTTCGCCTTGACCAGGTTCTGCCAGAACTCGATGTCGCGGGTGGTCACAGGCGTGCCGTCAGACCACATGTAGCTCTTCAGCGTGACCGTGACCGACTTGCCGTCGGCGGAGTACTGCGGCGGGTTGGCGAGGCTCAGGCTCGTGTTCAGGTTCACCTGGCCCTTGGTCGTGTACCAGTAGAGCGGGCGGTAGAGCAAGGCCTGGAACTGGTCGCCATTGTTGATGCTGAAGTACTTCAACGGCATCAGCGGGAAGATGTAGTTGGGCGAGGCGCCCGGGGGCTCGGCAAAGGTCGCCGTCGTCTTGTTTGCGGTGGTCCCGCCGCTGCCGCAGCTCGCCGCGACGATGGTGGCCGCCAGCCCGACGATTGTCACGGTCCCCCGCAGTCTCCAATGCCGTCGCGAACTCATATCGGCGAGCCTCCCAGTGGACCCGAGCAGGCGAACGTAACGCGTCGATCTTTCGCCCCGGTTCAGCCGGATCATAGCCAGCGCAAGTTGCCCCGAGAAAGCATCGGGGTGAAATTTCATCCTGTTGGGTGAGGAAGAAGCAGGGCTCAGGCGGCTGCGCGCTCAGGCCATCGGCCCCGCGCCCGGGCAACGGCGAGGTCGTGGATCGGCGAGATGCGCAGTCGCCGCGGCAGTGCGGGCCCGAGCGTCCGCAGCGTGACGCGAATGGTCCGATGCGCGGCTGCGTGTGCGCCGGTCCAGGGAATCGCATAGCCCTCGCGCACCCGGTCCGGGAGGAGCCCGGCGGCGATGAAGCCGAGGAGCTCCATCCCGGGGCGCATGAGCGCGGACCTCACCGGAGGGTGAAGCACGGTGTCGCCAACCAGCCGCGAGCCGGCACCGGGCAGGGCCGGGCCCCGCTCCACCTGACGCGTGACGTAGGCGCGCATGGCGGCGGCATCTGGCCACAGCAGCCGGCGTGGAACCCCCATCAAGGCGGCCACTGCGTGCCACTCGCGCACGAACGCGTCGCGCTCCGCGTCGTCGAGCCCCCCGACCAGCGCGTCATGCGTGACGAGCATGGTGTCAACGAAGCTCGCGTGGACCCAGCGGAGCAGGTCAAGGTCTGATGCGCTGTATCGGGAGCCGGCACCGAGGCGGCGGGTCGCGGCGGCCACCGGCAGCCGTCCCACCACCCGCCGGTGCAAAGCGTTGACCTGCGCCGACGCGCGCCCTGCCTCGGCCGTTGTGCCGAAGCTGACCAGCGTCACCCATTCGATGGTGCGCTCCAGCCTGCCATACGGATCCCGGTCGAAGCCGCTGTGGTCGAGCGCGCCCTGCGCGACCAGCGGGTTCGCGGCCTGCATCAGCAATGCGCGGCCGGCGCCCAGGATGAGGAGCGGCTCGCGCATGACCCGCCACGTGACCGAGTCCGGGCCGAACAGGCCCGGGTCGCGCGCCGGGTCGCGCAGGGGCATGGGACGGCTCGAGTACGGCAGGGGACGCGCGAGGACCTGCGCGAGCAGCTCGGTGCCGGGAAGGGCGCGCATCAGGTCGAGAGTACGGCACCAAGGCCCGACCGATCACGTGGCCGGTACCATCGCGACCCGTGTCCGGCATCGATGGCGTCGAGCGTGCCCTCGTCGTGGTGGCCCATCCCGACGACTGCGATTTCGGCTGCGCGGCGACCACGGCGCGCTGGACCGACGCGGGCGTGGCCGTCTCGTACTGCATCATCACGGACGGAGACGCCGGGGGCTCCGACCTGACCATGCCGCGCGCCGAGATGGCGCGCATCCGGCGCCGAGAGCAGACGGCCGCGGCCGCAGAGGTGGGCGTCACCGACCTGACATTTCTCGCGTACCCCGACGGTCGCCTGATGACGTCGATCGAGCTGCGGCGCGACATCACGCGCGTGATCCGGCAGAAGCGGCCGGACCGCGTCATGTCGCAGTCACCGCTGCGCAACTTCCAGCGCATCTTCGCCAGCCATCCGGATCATCTCGCGGCCGGAGAAGCGACGCTGAGCGCCGTCTATCCCGATGCGCGCAACCCCTTCGCCCACATGGAGTTGCTCGAGAAGGAGGGGCTCGAGCCGCACACGGTCAAGGATGTGTGGCTGATGGGAGGTGGCGGCATCACACCGGATCAGGTGGTCGACATCACGGATACCGCCGACCGCAAGTTCGCCGCGTTGCGCCGGCACGAGAGCCAGTACGACGACTGGAACGCGCTCGAGGAGCGGGTGCGCTCGTGGTTGTCTGCGACGGCGCAGGCGAACGGTCTCGGTGAGGGCAGGCTCGCCGAGATGTTCCAGGTCGTGCACACGGGCTGACGCGCGTGAGCCGGGCACGCGCTCCGAGCAGCTTCGGCGCGTGGCCGTCACCGATATCCGCGGCGATGGTGGCGCGGGGCGGGCGGCGATTCGAGGGCGTGCAGATCGACGGCGACGATGTCCTGTGGATCGAGGGCCGTCCGGCGGAGAACGGACGCTGCGTCATCGTGCGTCAGCGTGATGGGCGCTTCGCCGATGTGATCCCGCCGCCGTTCTCGGCGCGGAGCTCCGTGCACGAGTACGGCGGCGGGGCGATGCTCGCGGCGCAGGGCATCGTCGTGTTCTCGAACGGGCCGGATCGCCGTCTGTATCAGGCCAGTGAAACCGAGGCGCCGTCAGCGCTCACACCCGACCTGGGCGATGTGCGCTACGCCGACATGGCGCTGGACCGTGCGCGCGAGCGCGTGATCTGCGTCGTCGAGGACCACACCGGCTCGGCCGTCGTCAACGACCTGCGGCACGTGCCGCTGGGCGGCGGCGAGCCGCGAACGCTGGTGCGCGGCAACGACTTCTACTCCACGCCGCGCGTGAGCCCCGACGGCCGTCAGCTCTGCTGGCTGACGTGGAACCAGCCAAGCATGCCCTGGGGAGGCACCGAGCTGTGGGTGGCGAACATCGATGCCGATGGGCAGCTGATGCAACCGAGGCATATCGCCGGGGGGACGGATGAGTCGATCTTCCAGCCCGAATGGTCGCCCGACTCGACGCTGTACTTCGTCTCCGACCGCACCGGCTGGTGGAACCTCTACCGCGCGGACGGCCAGGGCATGACACCGGTGGCGCCGATGGAGGCGGAGTGCGGCCGGCCGCAGTGGGCTTTCCGCCTGGCGACGTATGCGTTTCTGGACGCGGCGCGCGTGGCGATGACCGTGTGCCACGACGGAGCCTGGCGCCTGACGGTCGTCGACGTGGCGGCCGGACGGACGGATGACATCGAGCTGCCGTACACGTCGCTGGGGCCCTTCATGGACGCCGCGAGGGACGCGGTGGTGCTGACCGGCGGTGGACCGCGTGATCCGGAAAGCGTCGTGCAGGTGGACGTGCGCACCGGCGCGCACCGGCGTCTGCGCGCAATCAGCGACATCGACATCGACGAATCGATGCTCTCCATTCCCCGGCACATCACGTTTGCGGGTCATCAGGGGGAAACGGCACACGCGTGGTACTACCGGCCGCGCAACGACGCGGTGCCCGCGGACGCGCTCGAGAAGCCGCCGTTGCTCGTCCATGCGCACGGCGGGCCCACGTCGGCGACGTCAACCGACCTCGACCCAAAGGTGCAGTTCTGGACCAGCCGCGGATTCGCATACCTCGATGTCGACTACGGTGGGAGCACCGGCTACGGTCGCGCGTACCGCAGCAGGCTCGACGCGCAGATGGGCATCGTCGACGTCGGCGACTGCGTCGCCGGCGCACGCCATCTCGCGCAAATCGGTGAGGTCGACGGCGCGCGGATGCTCATCGACGGGGGCAGCGCGGGCGGGTACATCGTGCTCTGCGCGATGGTCTTTCACGATCTGTTCGCGGCCGGCGCCAGCTACTACGGCATCGCCGACAACGAGGCGTTGCTCGTGGACACGCACAAGTTCGAGGCCCGCTACTCCGACAGTCTCATCGGTCCGTACCCGGAGTGCCGTGCCGCGTACTACGAGCGCTCACCCGTGCACTACGTCGATCGCGTGCACGGAGCGCTGTTGCTCTTGCAAGGAGAGGACGACGTCGTCGTACCTTCTGACCAGTCGTCGATGATGTACGACGCGCTGCGCAAGGCGGGCATCCCATGTGCGTACATCGCGTTTCCCGGCGAGGGGCACGGTTTCCGCCAGGCGGCCAACATCGCGCGATCGCTCGAGGTCGAACGGTACTTCTTCTGCCGCGTGCTCGGAATCGAGCTCCCCGAAGCGATCGAGCCGGTGCGCGTCGCCAACCTCGACGGCACCGGCTGACCTCACGCCGCGCGGCGCAGGCGGCGCACCGCGAGCCAGCCGCCAAGCACCGCGAGGGCCGCACCTCCGGCGATCGCCGCGCCCTCTTGCGCATTCGGGGCGAGAAGCGGTGGCGTGACGCTTCGTGCGGCGACAGTCTGTGCAGGCGCGGTGCCGAACTGCGCAAGGCGGATGACCCCGTCGCTGCCCACACCGAGGTCGTACGTCACGTCCTGGCTGGGCGCGTTGAGCCGCAGATACGTCAGCCACCCGGAGCGCGGCACCCAGCTCATGTTGCGGTCGGAGGAGAGATCGCTGTACAGACGCGGGCTCATGGGTTGCTGTCCGGCAACGGTGAACCCGGGCGCACCATCGACCGACGTGGTGGGTGCGAACAGCCGGAACAGCCGCTGCTGCGCGGGCTGCAGCTGCGCGTCGGTGAGCAGGAAGACGTCCGCGTTCACGCTCGTGTTGTCGTCGGCGAGCACCTCGAGCGGCACCCACAGCTGCGGTGTGCGCATGGTGATGAGCAGCGGCACGCCGTCACCCGACCGCAGGCCGCGCTGCTGCGCAACGGCGGTGTCGTACTTGGCCGCCATGAAGATCGGGCTGCCCTGCGCGTAGCGGAGCAGGTGGTCCTGCGTCTCCGGCGGCAGCAGGAACCCGTTGTGCTCGCACCACTGGATCACGGCCTGGCCGCTGCCCTTGAGCACGGTGATGTCGAGCGCCTCGACCTGCACCTGCTCGATGACGATGGCGGGCGCCGCCGCGGGCACCGCCGACCCGGCATCGAGGGCAAGGACCTTGGGCGGGTTGAACTCGCGCTCGAGGCGCTGCAGGGTCCACCGCCCCGCGGGCTGGATGCTCGTGGGAATCGCGGGCAGCGGCACGATCCACCCAACGTCCGCGCTGGTGCCCGAGTACGCAAAGCTCGTGACGTAGTGCTCGACACCGCCGCGCCATGCGACGAACGTCGTCGCCTTGTCGAGGCGAACGTCGCCGTCGGGCGCCACCAGACCGCCGCAGGCAAAGGCCGGGATCGCCTGCAAAACGAACACCGCGGCCACCCCGCCACCAGCTATGAGCAACCTGCGCATCGAGTCTTCCTCCTTGGGCGTGTGAATCCTGTGGTGCGTTGACGCGCGGCGGCGTCCTGAGGTTCCCGAGGAGGTTTGCCAGATAACTAGTTAGGCTATATAATTAGCAACGATGGCAGTGGCATCCTCGACCCGAGATTCCGTGGCCCTGGCCAACCGGCTGCGGCCGGTCGTGGTCCAGCTGAGCCGCCACCTGCGCCGTGAGCTGCACCTCCTCGGCGTCTCCGCGGGCCAGGTGTCGATCCTCGGCGCGATCCGCGAGAAGCCCGGCACCGGTGTCGCCGAGCTCGCCGTACGGGAGGGGACGTCGGTGCCGTCCATCTGCTCGCACATCGATCGGCTGGAGGAAGGCGGCCTGGTCACGCGCAGCCGTGACGAAACCGGCGACCGGCGCCGCGTCGGCCTTCGCATCACCGCCGACGGCGAGCGCGTGTTGCGCGCGGTGCGCTCGCGCCGGACGGCGTGGCTGGCGACCCGATTGGACGCGCTCACACCCGCGGACCGCGCTCGCATCGCCGCAGCCGTCGATGCGCTCACGGAGCTGGTGCCACAACGGTGAGCATCGGCATCGGCGCCGCGTCGGAGCGCACGTTCCGCAGCCTGCGGCGGCATCGCAACTACCGCCTGTACTTCTTCGGACAGGTCGTCTCGATCAGCGGCACGTGGATGCAGAACGTCGCGCAGGCCTGGTTCATCGTGCAGCTGACGCACTCCGCGCTCGCGGTGGGCCTGCTCGCCGCCTGCCAGTTCGGACCGTACGCGCTCGCGGGACTCTTCGGCGGCACGCTCGTCGATCGCTTGAATCAGCGCCGCCTGCTGATGGTGACGCAGACCGCGTTCATGCTCAGCGCGGCGACGCTTGCGGCGCTCGCGCTCACCGCCCACGCCGCGGTGTGGGAGGTGTACCTGCTGGCCGGGGTCAATGGCATCGTCACCATCTTCGACACTCCGGCGCGGCAGTCGTTCACCATCCAGATGGTGGGGCGCGACGAGCTTCCCAATGCGATCGCGTTGAACTCCAGCCTGTTCAACGCCTCTCGCATCGTCGGGCCCGCACTTGCGGGCGTGCTCATCGCCGTCGCCGGCGTGGGCGTGTGCTTTCTGATCAACTCGCTGAGCTTCCTCGCCGTCATCGGTGCTCTCGCACTGATGCACGAGAGTGACCTCTTTCCGGTGGCGCGGGATGTGCTCAAGCAGAGCGTGTGGCGCGGCGCCAGAGAGGGCGTGGCGTTCGCGTGGCGCACGCCGCTGCTGCGCACCGTCCTGCTCATGATGCTGTTCATCGCGACCATCGGCATCAACTTCAACGTGCTCCTGCCCCTCGTGACGTCCGCGACGCTGCACTCGGGGCCCGCGGTGTTCGGGCTGCTCTCCGCGCTGTTTGGCGCCGGTGCTCTCGCCGGCGCGCTCACGTCCGCATCGTTCGGCCGGGCCAGCGCCCGTGCGCTGCTCACCGGGGCGACCATCTTCTCCGCCGCAGAGCTGGTGCTTGGTCCAGTGCGGCTGGTGTGGGCGGCGGGAATCGTGCTCCTTGTGGTCGGCTTCGCTTTCTCGCTGTACACGTCGCAGAGCAACTCAGCGCTGCAGCTCAACACGCCGGACCGTCTGCGTGCGCGGGTCATGGGCATCTACGCGTACGTGTTCTTCGGCACCGCACCGCTCGGCGGACTGCTCGCCGGCTGGCTGGCGCAGATCGGCGGTACGGAGCTCGCGTTCTTCGTCGCGGGCGGGGTGAGCCTTGCCGCGGCACTGTACGGACGGCTGGGCTTGGCGCGGCAGACATCTCGAAACACGCCGGCGGCAGCGCCGGCGTAGGCTCACCCACCGTGGGCCGGCCGCGAGTCGTCATCGTGGGCGCGGGGTTCGGTGGTCTGGCGGCCGCCAAGGCACTGAAACGCGTCCCCGTCGACGGCCTGCTCATCGACCGTCACAACTATCACCTGTTCCAGCCGCTGCTGTACCAGGTCGCGTCGGGCTTGCTGGATCCGTCGGAGATCGCCCATCCGATTCGCACGGTGCTGCGCCGCGCGCACAACGTCGACGTGCTCATGGCCGAGGTCACCGGCATCGATGTCCCGGGGCGGCGCGTGCTGACCAGCGTTGGCGCGGAGCCGTACGACATGCTCGTGCTGGCGGCGGGGAGCACCACCAACTTCTTCGGCATACCGTATCTCGAGAGTCACGCGAGCGGTCTCAAGAGCCTTCCCGAGGCGTTGCTGCTGCGCGCCCACGTGCTCGATGCGTTTGAGCGGGCTGCGGCGTGCACGGATGCTGCGCAGCGTGCACGGCTGCTCACGTTCGCGGTCGTCGGTGGCGGCCCCACCGGTGTGGAATGCGCCGGGGCGTTCGCAGAGCTGTTCCGTCATGTGTTGCCGAAGGATTTCCCGAAGCTGGACTTCGGTGAAATGACATTGGTGCTTGTGGAGGGAATGGGCGAGCTACTGGGAACATTCGCACCGCGTCTCGGCCGCAAGGCGGCGAAGGCGCTGGAGCGCAAGGGCGTGCGCGTGCTGCTGAACCGCGTGGTACGTGATGTGAGCGGTGGCGCACTGGTGCTGGACGACGGTCAGCGCATCGACGCCGAAACCGTGATCTGGACCGCGGGGGTGCGGGCGGTGCCGGCGGCGGCGCTTCTGGGCGTGCGCGCGGCGTCGCTCGGCCGCATCCCGGTGACGTCCACGCTCCATCTTCCCGAGCATCCGGAGGTCTTCGTCATCGGCGACCTCGCCGAGCTCCACGGACGCGACGCGCCGCTGCCGATGCTGGCGCCGGTCGCCATCCAGCAGGGAAGACACGTCGCACGCGTGGTCGCGGCGCGCGTTGCGGGGAGGCCCGAGCCGAGCTTTCGCTATCGGGACAAGGGCACCATGGCGACCATCGGGCGTGGCGCGGCGGTGGCGCAGATCGGCCCGATCCACATCAACGGGTTCATCGGGTGGTTGATGTGGATCTTCGTGCACCTGGTGTACCTGATCGGCTTTCGCAGCCGCACCATCGCGCTCGCCAGCTGGGGCTGGAACTTCCTGTTCTACGATCGACCGGTGCGGCTCATCGTGCCGCCGGGCAGCAAGGAGGCGTGAGCATGGAACGGCGGCGGCTTGGCACGCAGGGGCTCGAGGTGTCGGCGATCGGGCTCGGCTGCATGGGCATGTCGGACTTCTACGGCAGCAACGCGGAGCGCGACGAGCAGGAGGCGATCGCCACCATCCAGCGCGCCGCCGAGCTCGGCGTCACGCTGCTCGACACCGCCGACATGTACGGGCCGTTCACCAACGAGCAGCTGGTGGGCCGGGCTATCGCCGGCCGGCGCGCGGACTACATCATCGCGACCAAGTTCGGCTTTCAGCGGCAGCCCGACGGGACACAGACGATCAACGGCCGGCCCGAGTACGTGCACGCGGCGTGCGACGCATCGCTGCAGCGCCTCGGCATCGACGTGATCGACCTGTACTACCAGCACCGCATCGACAGGCGCGTGCCCATCGAGGAGACGGTGGGTGCGATGGCGGACCT
>Ga0066704_10000912_pt1 | contig 11884 bp, 7 predicted proteins | sample GraSoiAngelo_153_FD_66458 | JGI IMG/M metagenome (GOLD analysis project Ga0066704, IMG submission 66458) | Grasslands soil microbial communities from the Angelo Coastal Reserve, California, USA - 14_1009_12_40cm | ecosystem: Environmental > Terrestrial > Soil > Grasslands | place: USA... | reverse complement strand
TCAGCGCCTACAACGATTCGGTCGGGATAAAGAAAGTCAGTGACCGCGGTGCCTTCCCGGAGGAACTCGGGATTGGAAGCAACGTCGAAGGAATCGGGAGGGGCGGCGTTCCGCAGGATGATCTTGCGAATCCAATCGCTGGTGTAAACCGGAACCGTGCTCTTTTCGACGATTACCTTGTAGCCGTTGATAGCGCCCGATATGCTCCGGGCCACGGACTCAATATAAGAGAGATCGGCATCGCCTTGCTCAGTTGGGGGCGTCCCCACTGCAATGAAAATGACAGCGCTGGCGCGAACCGCCTGCTGCAAATTGTCGGAAAAACTCAGCCTGCGGCCGCGATGACGTTGCAGCAACTCGGGAAGAAAGTTCTCATGAATGGGAACCTGACCGGCATTCAGAGCAGCCAGCTTTTGCTGATCGTTGTCAACCAGGATAACTTCGTGGCCGAGGTCGGCGAAACACCCCCCTGCCACCAGTCCCACGTATCCTGATCCAACTACCGCAATCTTCATCCAGCAACCCTTTCGGAGGTTGAAAAGATACTTTATCAGCTTTCATTCGCACAGATGCACGCGCGATGGCAATCTACGTTCGGATATTCCTGACGCGATGTGCAATTTGGGAAAGCGATGGCGAGAATTTCTGGAGCCGACGAGCGGACTTGAACCGCTGACCTGCCGATTACGAATCGGCTGCTCTACCAGACTGAGCTACGTCGGCTTGACCTCGATTCTAAATGCGCTTGCCGCACGGGTAAAGATCGCTAATCCTTAATATCTCCCGATCATGCGTGGTGTCTTCTCCGGACAAAGCGGAAAAATGAAAGTCAGAAGTTGGCAACTGATAAAGAATCAGCCGCAAAACGAAAAGGCCACCCGGCACAGGTGACCTTTTCTCAAGGGAGAATAGTTCCAACGGAGTTAAAAACCGTCAAAACTTTCTGGCAAAATCTTATGAGTCGAAAAAGGGGGGTGTCAAGAAATTTTTGGGAAATAAATATGTCTGTTTTCAATCACTTACGAAGGAGATTATAGCTTCGGAAAGTGCCTCATTTTGAGACGGGAGTCAGCCGGATCGGCGTTAACTGGCCTTGATTGAAGAGCTTACCGTCGAATCTTGAGGTCGCGACCTGTGGTCGGACAGGTGCAGCGAGATGAATTCCATGCCTTCCGGACGATCGAATACTCTCTCCGGCAAAATGCGCTTTACGATGATTCGAATTCCACCAAAGGCAATTCCGGCAACCAGCGCCAGCCCCATTAGAATCCCGCAAAGCAGAATGATGTTCACGAGCAAGTTGGCGAGATTGTCCTTCTTGCTGAATGAAGTATTCTCATTCCATGTGACATCTGCGTCATAATTCACTGACGCTAGTAACGATGCCGCCTCGCTAGTGGATAACGGACCCGACGCCAAAACCACGATGGGTCCAGTTCGCTTGGTAAAAATCCGACCTGCGTCCCCAGGAGATGCGCCATCTGTCTTCGGTTGAGTGCCCGTCTGGGTGGCCGCATCAATCCGTCGCAAGTGTTCGGCGGCGATCTGTGGCGTCGGATAGGAAATCAGCATCAACGCTGCCTGTCCACCCGAGCTGTTGTAGTTGCCTAGCACAACTTCCGGGCCGGCTGCGAAGTCCACTAAAGCCGCTGGAAGGGGCGCGTTGATCTTCTCCAGGCCAACACCACCGACAACGTATTTCGCCGAATTTTTGACATAGGACTGGGCTGGCAGATAAGCCGGCAGACCGGGAAGATTCCGGGTGTTGCCTGGGGGCAACGGCAGAACGCTGGCTAACTCCCGTAGCTCGGCAGCCGACATTGCGGTCAGCTTGCCAAAATCCGCGTCAACCAAAATGTTTCCTCGATAAAAGAGCACGCGTTCATTCAAAGCTGCCCCTTGATCGCCTATCTTCTCGGTCAGCATCTGTGACATTTTGTAAAAGGTGAATGCCCCGTAGGCACCGCTGGTGTCGCCGAAGCGCGCTGCCTTTAAACGAACCTTGCGACCGTCATCGCGAGTGTAAGTAGCGGTCGCCAAGTCGCTGAAGCCGTACTCCTTGAGCAGAGCAGAGTTCACGGAATCAGCCTGGGTGGGATCCTTACTCGTCTGGGCAGAACCGGCCATCTGCCATCCCCCGAACTGTTTGGGAAGAAGGGGAGCGGCCGACGAGTCCAAGCCGAAAGCGAGGCTGGACAAAACCAAAAAAGAACCCAAGATTGGAGTGAGTAGCTTCATCAAGACACACTGGATCCCGCAATTCCTACATAATTAGACTACAGAGCTGCGGAGAAAGTTTCCAGGGCAACAACACAATGGAATGTCTTAAATGGCAGGGTTCTACTACTAACTCACTGGCTCGTAACTTTTTCAATGCGGCTGGCGACCTTTACCCCGCTCAATCCGCTGACGTACTTGGAAATGCCGCGGTAGAGCGACTCGGCGATGCGCTGGCGATATTCAGGCGTTCTCAACCGGTGTTCGTCACCCGGGTTACTGACGAAGGAAATCTCCGCCAGAATCGAGGGCATGTTCGCCCCGATGAGCACAATGAACGGCGCTTTCCGCACACCCCGATCGCGGATGCCCGGACTCTTTGCCGCCAATCCGCTGTGCAGAGCGCGCTGCACGTCCGAAGCAAACTCGCGCGATTCTTCAATCTTTTCTTTGAGCGCGATCTTCTTCACTAAATCCTGCAATTCGTGAATCGACTTCTCCGACACCGCATTTTCCCGCGCCGCCACTTCCAGCGCATCCCTGGATGAAGTGAAGTTCAGGTAATAGGTTTCCACGCCACGCGCGTCGGGATCATCGCTCGCATTGGCATGTATGGAAACGAACAGGTCTGCCTGCTCCTGATTCGCAATAGCAGTTCTGGTCTCGAGTGGGATAAAAGTGTCATCCTTGCGCGTATATACCACCTCAGCCCCTAACCGGGTTTCAAGCATCTTGCCCAGGCGGCGGCTGACTTCGAGTACCAATTCTTTTTCCAGTAATCGGTGGGGACCGATGGTGCCCGTGTCGTGTCCCCCATGACCGGGATCGATCACAATCTTGCCGAATTTCAAGCCCAGGGCGCGAATCAGGGAACGATCGCCAGCCGCGTTCGGCTGTGCTTCGTGGACATCGACTTCCGAAGCTGACGCTCTGCGAGTGTTCTTCGACCCTGACGGGGCTGGCGTCTTACTCTTCGCTTTCGCGGCCGGCTTCATTTCCGGCGGATTCAAGCTCGCCGCCGAGTCGTCTTCATCGTCCGCTTCAACGACCTTCTTCTTCGGAGCGGCGCTGCTAGGAACCACGATGGGCTGGACGGTTCTGCTCTCCTCTTCGCCGCTTTGACCAGCGGTGTCCTGCTTAGACACGTCATGCCCGGCATCGGACCCGGCCGCACACGAGGACGACGGATCTTGGGTATCGCAGCGCTTCATTGCTGCGATTTGCGTCTTCTTTGAGGAGGGATTTTTCGCGCCCGAAGTTGCTTCCGCTTTAGTCTTTATGCCCGCCGCTGCCCTCCGAACGTCGTTGCCGTGGACATCGATGATCAGACGCGACGGATTGGGCAGCAGAAACGCATCGTAATCCGACAAATCCTCAACTTCGAGAACTACTCGCGTCTTTCCACGCTGAAACTGTGCGATACGAATCTTTTTTAGGAGCCCATCGTCCACATCGAAAGTCTTGCCTACCAGTGTGGAAGCGAGCTTGGTATCGAGTAAGTCGAAGAAAATTCGATCCGGACGATTAATGCGTTGCGACTCGAACTTGATGTCCTGCTCGAGATCAATCGCTACTCGGGTGTAGTCCGGAGTCGACCAGTGCCGGATTCCCGTAACTCGTGCCAGCTTGACGCTGGTTGGCTCAGCGCTGATGGGCTCTTCGCCGTCATCTTCTTTCCCTGAATTTCCCTTGGCAGAATCGCCATCCTCAGCGGTCGAATCTTTGTCCTTATCCTCGTGCGATTTCAGCGACGCATTCTGCACCGGCTCGGTCAGCTCCCGGCGTGCCTGCTCCGCCAAACGATGTTTTGGATAGCGTCGCAAGAATTCCTGAAACGACGACCGTGCCCGGATGGCATCTCCTAGATCATCTTTGTAAATTTCACCAATGGTGAAGAGGGCGTCGAAGCGATACTTGCTGCCGGGATACTCGCGCCGGAGGAATTGATACTGACGGATGGAAGAACGCAGAATGCCGTTATCGCCGAAGAGGCGGCCCATCTCCACCATAAGTTCGGCTACGGCAACTACGCTGGGATCCGCCTTGGTGGAAATCGGGGCCCCATAGTAAATCCCGCGATAAGCCTCAATTACCTTTTCGTACTCACGCCGGGTTCGATCCTTGGCTGGGCGGCCATTCAGCGCCTCGCGCATTTTGCCGGCGCTCACGAATCGGGTCTGCGCCCACGCCTCTGACCGATGAGCATTGGCATCTGCTGGAAATGCGAAAAGCGCCAGCCAGACTAGAGCCGCAGCCCAGCGCATCGCGGGATGGCTTCGATCCAAATTATTCAATTGGCTGGCCCGTAATCGCGTCGTTCAAATTACCAATGGCAAGAGGACGCTCATCAGTCCGTGTTGCTGATGTACAGAACGCCTCGGTCATCTCTCTTCACTCGCACCGGAGCACGCACCGGACTGCCCAGAATGCGGCCATCCCGTGTATCGCCATAGTAAAGCTGGGTGATCCGCTTTACGTAATTGCGTGTCTCTGCAAAGTGTGGCACGCCAGCACTGCGAGCCACCGCGCCCGCTCCAGCGTTGTATGCCGCAAGACTCAAGCTGACGTCACCGCCGTAATTCTCCATCAGCATTTTCAGGTGACGAACTCCGGCATCCACATTCTGCTCCGGATCGAAGGGATTTGTGACCTTCAACTGCCGTGCGGTTTGCGGCATCAGCTGCATCAGCCCCATCGCGCCCTTGCGGGAGACCGCGTTAGGGTTGAAGTTGGATTCCACTTTGATCACCGCACGCACCAGGCTGGGATCCACGTTATGGCGCGAGGCCGCCTGATCGATTGCCGCTTCGATCTCCCGCTCGCTGAAGGCTCTTCCACGGACAAAGCTGGAAACCTGCGCCGAGCCGGAACCCTGGCCCAGATACTGGTTCACTTCGGCAGCCGCTGATTGAGCCGCGCGGACGTTGGCCGCCCGTACTGTTTTCCAGCGGTGTTCCGTCGCGCTCCAATACGCCAGCGAACTGCGCCGCCCTAAAGCAGCCGGGGTGCGCTTGGAGGGCATGATCTGTATCGAGTCATTCACGTAGATCTTGCGGCCACTGTCGTCGGTGGTCGGAGTAATCACGGTTGCAGCACTGCGAGCGCCAGGCTCTGCCTGAACATATGGCGTAGTGATAGAAAGGAAGGTCGCGATTACGGGACTAGCCATCAGGGCGAGTTTCAGTTTTTTTCGCATAGCCGGGTGCCGTTCGACGCGGGCGCAGGAATACTCCTACGCCTCCTACCCGGAACCTGACGGAGAAAAACCCTAACCAGAGTGACTAGATTATAGGCTGCGCCTGCCGGGGGAGCAATCTATTCGAAGGGCTATCGAACCACCGAAGTAATCCTCGTAAGTCATTGGAATATATGACTTTCTTGTTTTTATAGGTTACCTGAAACCGGACAGGCTGCGGGCTGCGGGCGTACTGGGCTCGCACGTTGCCGATCGTCTGACTATCGCCTTCTTCGACCCCTGTAGTACGCTGCCTTTTCGCTCCATGAATGACCTAACCCCTCAGCGCGAGACCCCCGATTCGCTGATGCTGTTCGGCTTCTGGTATCGCGCCTTGCCCGCTCAGGATATTGGCAACAATCAATTAAAAAAGGCAATGCTGCTGGAAATCCCATTAGTTGTGGGCCGCGACTGCCATGGGCACCCTTTCGCCTTGCAGGATGCTTGTCCGCATCGCGGGATGCCGCTTTCGTATGGCCGGTTTGACGGGCAACAATTGGAATGCAGTTATCACGGGTGGACCTTTGACGCCCACACCGGCCAATGCCAGCTCATTCCGTCGCTCACCGCCGATCAACCGCTGAAGGTTGACCGTATCTACGCCGGCAATTTCGCCTGCGAGGAGCATGATAACTACGTATGGGTGTTCGTCCCCGAACTTCCGCCAGCCGGTTCAGGTTTCACCAAAGCGGCGGAACCGCCGGTTCCTCCGCCCCGTGTTCCGACGTTCAGCGACCAGTACAAGATTGCGCATCTTTCCGCCGACCTGCCTTGCAGCGTGGACCACGGCATCATCGGCTTGATGGATCCAGCTCACGGCCCCTTTGTCCATCAGGCATGGTGGTGGCGGAGTCGCGATAGCATTCATGAGAAACAGAAAAAATTCGAACCGATCCCCAACGGCTTCCGCATGAGCACCCACACACCCAGCTCAAACAGCGCGCCCTACAAGTTGCTCCGCCTTTATGCCAACGCTGACTCAATCACGACGACGATCGATTTTGTTCTTCCCAACCTTCGCGTTGAGACCATTTGCGCGGGCAAGTATTGGTTTTCCAGCCTCACTACGGTCACGCCAATCACCCGCGACCACTGCCGCATTGACGTAGTCGCTGCCTGGAACCTCTTCCGATGGTTGCCCTTTGGTTCTAGCCTGCTGAAGTTCGTCTTCGCCAAATTTGTCGAGCAAGATAGGCAGACTATGGAGAGACAATCCGAGGGCTTGAAACACAATCCGCACCTGATGCTGATCGACGATGCCGACCGCCCCGCCAAATGGTATTTCGCCCTGAAGGCAGCCCATCTGGAAGCTCGCCGAAGCGGAGGCGAGATGCGCCATCCCATGACCTCGCCAGTTACGCTGAAGTGGCGAAGCTAGAGCGCGATCGCCTTGCCAACGAAGTTTGTGACCGAGAACTGAGAACCAAGAACCAAAAACTGAAAACAAGAAACCGAAACCCGAAATCTGAAATGAAGATCTGAAATTGATAAATTGGAGATCCAAAATCGAAAATCGTACCTCGCATCACTCTCCGACCAGCCATTCCAACGCCTCTTCCCGGGTTTTAAAAGTCGGCAGCTCGCGTTGCGAGAAACTCTTGATGTTCTCGTAGAACACCTTGGGCAAACTTTCCGTTCCCACCCAAGCCGACCGCTTCAGATGAGGCCGATCGAAAACCGTGCCCTTTTTCAGAATGGTGATGGCCTCTCGATCAAACTCTGCCCCGGTGAAGTCCGCCAGCAGTAGCACCGACCCTTTTGGTTGGGCGGTCACAAATGAAGGCACCAGCGTGGAAATCTTTTTCAATTCGGCAACCTTGCAGTGGGAGAGGTCCACTAGCAAGATTCGCTTGCCCTGATGGCTGATGAACCGTATGCGGTCATCCATCACGCACCTCCCCAAAAATCACTTCAACAACGCGTCCACAATGTCGTACACGCCCGCGAGCGCCGCATCCAGAGCCTCGGGATTCTTTCCACCCGCTTCCGCCATATCTGGACGTCCGCCGCCCGACCCGCCAACCTTCTGCGCCACCGGACCAATCACTTTACCCGCCTGCACCCGACTGGTCAGATCTTTCGTGACGCCCACGATGAGCGCGACTCTGCCGTCGGATGCCGAGCCTAGAACCACTACGCCGGATCCTAGCTTGTCGCGCAGTTGGTCCACCAGCGTACGCATCTGAACCCGCTCCAGATTATCTACGCGATGCGCCAGGACTTTCACCCCGCGCACATCCTTCACGTTTTCATTCGCCGACGCTACGGTAGATGATGCCGACTTCATGCGTGCCTGATCCAGCTCCCGCTGCAGCCGCTTGATCTCGGCATCGCGCTTATCGATTTCGAGTTTCAACGCTTCCGCCGGAGAGTCCGCTTCACCCCGGCTCGCCAGGCTGGCAACAACGCCTTCGAGCCGGTGGTCTTCCTGAAAATGATGTAACGATCCCTCTCCAGTCACCGCCTCAATCCGTCGTACTCCAGAAGACACGCTGCCTTCTTTCAGAACTTTGATCAAGCCGATCTCCCCAGTAGCGCCGGTGTGGGTTCCGCCGCAGAGTTCCGCCGAGAAGTCGCCGATCTTGATGACGCGGACTTTATCTCCATACTTCTCGCCGAACAGCGCCATGGCTTTGTACTCATTGATGGCCACATCGATGGGCACATTCTCGATCACTTCCACTTTCTCGTTGCGCAAGACTTCCTTGTTGATCAAATCCTCGATGTCCTGCAACTCCTCGTCTTCCACCCCGGTGAAATGCGAAAAATCAAATCGCAGATGATTGGGCGCTACCAACGACCCTGCTTGCTTCACATGCTTGCCGAGAATTTCGCGTAATCCCGCATGCAGCAGATGTGTAGCCGTGTGATTGCGCATTGTAGACTGCCGGATATCGGTATTGACGACAGCGTCCACCCTGTCACCCACGCGAATTGTCTGCTTGGCGATGACTTGATGGGCACGCACTCCCTGGATCGGCGAATAGCATCCCTTCACTTCGGCTACGACGGTGTTGTGATCATCGCTGTAGAGCCATCCTCGGTCGCCTACTTGTCCGCCGGATTCGGCATAAAACGGGGTGTGATCAAGGATCATTTCGCCTTCTTCGCTCGGCTTGAGTTCGTGCGCGCCTTGGCCCTTGCTGATGATGGCTAAGACTTCACAGTTTTCGGAACGAGTCTGACGGTAGCCTTCGAAGTCGGATTTCGGAAGTTGCTGGTACGCAAGATTGGCAGTCTGCTTCGCCGCGCCTTTCCAGGAAGCGCGAGCGCGATCCCTTTGCTCCGCCATGGCACGATCGAAGCCCGCCTGATCGAAATTCAACCCAGCATCGTGCACGGCATCCTGGATGAAGTCAAGTGGCAGACCAAAAGTGTCGTAGAGCTTGAATGCCTTTTCACCCGAATAAGAACTCGGACCTTTTCCGGGATCGGGGTGCCCTTCGAACATCGCGACACTGCGGCGAACGCGATCCGGCTTCCCAGACTCGGTCACCTCATTGCGTAGATGCTCTGCCCCCTCGTCAAATCGACGAGAGGCATACTCAATTTCTTCAAGATCGCCTGCCAACCTTTCAAGACCAATTTCCATAGTGTGATGAAACCTTCGTTCCTCCTCCGCAACGACCCGAATTACTTGCCCAGTAGCCGTTAGTTCCGGATACACGTCACACATCATCTTTTGAACTAGAATTACCATTTCCGTGAGCACAACCGGCCTCTTTTGGCCCAGCAACCAAGCGTGTCGCATTGCGCGACGCATGATCTTCCGCAGCACGTATCCGCGCCCTTCGTTTGAAGGCAGAACTCCATCTGCAATAAGAAAGGCAGTCGCGCGTGCATGGTCCGCTATTACGCGAAGAGAGGCCGCCGATTTCGAGGTACCGGTCGAGGGCGCTGCCGAGCTTCGCTCGGGCTGGACCGGCGAGTCGCCTGTCCCTACGTGGTCGGCGGCAGTTCCAGTCAACTCCGCTGCCCGCTTAATCAAGGGCACGAATAAATCCGTCTCGTAATTCGAAATCTTCCCCTGCAGCACGGCCGCCAGCCGTTCCACCCCCGCCCCAGTATCAATCGACGGCTTGGGCAAGGGATTCAGCTTCCCCGAAGCGTCACGGTCGAACTGCATGAAGACCAAATTCCAAATCTCCACGTAGCGCCCGCATTCGCAGCCAAACTTGCAGTCGGTATGGCCCTGATCCGACGCCGCCGGTCCCATGTCGTAATGAATCTCGCTGGAAGGACCACAAGGCCCGGTATCGCCCATCTGCCAGAAATTATCCTTGGCGCCGAACTCGAAGATTCGATCCTTGGACACAGCTTGCGCGACCCACAAGTCATAAGCCTCCGAATCGCGCGGAACGCCGCCCTCGCCCTTGAAAATAGTCACAAACAATTTGTCTTTCGGAATCCCGAACCATTTTTCTGAAGTAATCAGCTCCCAGGCAAACGCAATCGCATCTTTCTTGAAATAATCCCCAAAGCTGAAATTCCCCAGCATCTCGAAAAATGTGTGATGCCGGTTGGTGAATCCCACATTTTCCAAATCATTATGCTTCCCGCCCGCCCGCACACATTTTTGCGACGAAGTCGCCCGCGAATAGTCGCGCTTTTCCAGTCCCAGAAAGACATCCTTGAACTGGTTCATCCCCGCATTGGTGAAGAGCAGCGTAGGATCGTTCGCCGGGACGAGCGACGAGGAGTGGACCTCCTTATGCCCATGCTGGACGAAGTAGTCCAGAAACTTACGGCGAATTTGTGACCCTGTCAGCATTTTGGAGTAATTACAAGATTTGATTCTAAACCACCGCAGGAGAAGGCGAGGCGTTCGACCAGCCAGCCGATTTTTCTCTGTGAACCTCTGCGCCCTCTGTGGTTCAATCCGGAATTTCGTTTTCTAACTCGCTCAAGGTTGCCTCATCCACATCCCACTTCTTAAGAATGATAAAGACAGTCTTAAACGCAAAGCCAGCTCGCAGCAACTGCCGGAAAACGCGTGCCGCCTGTTTCTGATCCTTGGGCTTTACCAGACGTTTACGCCGCAGATATTCTCGCGCCTGTTTCTCGTCGTTCACCTCATCGTAGGTATCCGCGAGCGCCTTCTCGATCACTTCACCGTGGACGCCCATGGTCTTCAAATCGGTAATCACCCGTATGCGCCCGAATCTCTCATTGTCCCGGCGAAAGGACGAGTACGCTGCCGCATACTTGGCGTCATTGAGGTATCCCCGATCCTTTAGCCGGCGAATCACCAGTTCAATTAAGGTTTGCCCGTATTCGGTTTCAGCTTCCACCTTCCTCCGCAACAGACGCTTCAGTTCCGCCGTCGACCGCATACGCCGTCCTAACGCGCCAACGGCGTACTGATACAACTCATCTTCGGATTCGGTTTTTCGCGGTCGTGGAAATGACATGCGGCTTAATTTTGAAGACCGGGATCGGGTGATGCCCGCACAGCTAGTCTGGACCTTCCGGCTGGCGCGGGCAAGGCCTTCCATCAGTTTGATTGGTCTTAAAAACAGAAAGGGCGCGTCACGGACGCGCCCAATTTAGGAGCCCTAAACTTCAGCGACCGGCGCCAAAGCCCGTGGATTGCATGGCGTTCCGCGAAATATCGCTGGTGGACGAAATACCCTGCATACGCAGCTTGAAGTCGTCTGCATTGGACGCATTTTCCAGCGCCGTTTCGTAGTTGATCAAACCAGCCTGGAAAAGGTCCCACAATGACTGATCGAAGGTCTGCATACCGTATTGCGAAGTGCCCGCAGAGATGGCGTCGCGCACTGAGCGCGTCTTTTCCGGCACCAGAATGCATTCCCGGATGTACGCCGTGTTGATCATCACTTCCACCGCGGGTACGCGGCCGTCGCCGTCGCAGCGCTTCACCAGGCGTTGACTGACGACTGCACGCAACACTGCCGCAAGCTGCAAGCGAATCTGCTTTTGCTCCGGCGGGGGAAAAACCGCAATAATACGGTTAATGGTTTCCACCGCATCCAGAGTATGTAACGTGGAAAAGACCATGTGCCCGGTTTCGGCCGCGTGCACTGCCGTGCCGATAGTTTCGATGTCTCGCATTTCGCCGACCAGAATCACGTCAGGATCCTGACGCAGCGAGGCTCGTAACGCCGACGAGAAGGAGGGCGTATCGACTTCCACCTCGCGTTGGTTCACGTACCCTTTCTTGTCGCGATGCAGAAATTCGATTGGGTCCTCGATGGTAATGATGTGTTCCGCACGGGTTGAATTGATCCGATCCACCATGGCTGCCAGGGTGGTTGATTTACCGGAGCCAGTCACTCCGGTGACCAGCACCAGCCCGCGTGGCATGTCGCAGATCTGCTCCGCCACTTTGGGCAAATAGAGTTCGTCGAGTCCTCGGATCTTGGTTGGAATCACGCGCAGCACTAGTCCTACGTTGCCGCGCTGCTGGAA
>Ga0066704_10000910_pt1 | contig 11892 bp, 10 predicted proteins | sample GraSoiAngelo_153_FD_66458 | JGI IMG/M metagenome (GOLD analysis project Ga0066704, IMG submission 66458) | Grasslands soil microbial communities from the Angelo Coastal Reserve, California, USA - 14_1009_12_40cm | ecosystem: Environmental > Terrestrial > Soil > Grasslands | place: USA... | reverse complement strand
TGGCGATTGGGGAAAAAGAGAAAACCGAATGCACAATGTAATCGCTCACCGGTCATAAGAAACCGCCGAGCGACCGCATCTCGCTCCTAATCCGGCTGCGAATAACCTGTCGTCTGGCGCAGTGGCCGCGCCATTCGGACGGAATCCTCACGCCTTTGGTCCTTAAAATCAAAAACAAGAATCGTGATAAGATATGCCCGCTTTTTTCCATTCGATTTGAGACTCCCATGAATTCACTACTTCGTGATCCAGGCAAGAGTTGGTCCGTTTTGCCCCGTCGCCCCAACCATTATTCCCTATTTTATTTTACAATTTATCTATTCCTTGCTGTCGCGATCTTGGTGATTCCCTCCTCGGTGTCCGCCAATGAAGGGAAGCGCAGCGTGCCTTTGCGCGTTCCTCCCAAACGTTCCTCGCAAATCCACGACGGATTCGGAATTAACTCCGACCTGCCTCGTGATCCGTACTTGCCCTGGAATCGCCGCTGGTGGACGCGCATGTTCGATGCAGGCTTCAAGTGGATTCGCATCGGACAATACGAGAACAGCTCCGACTGGACCAGTTGGGACTGGGTCGAGCAGAAACGCGGTGTGTACTCTCTCCCGCCGCAGGTGGATGATTACGTGGACTCTCTCGTCGATAATAGCCTGCTGATTCAGGTCCAGCTCTTATACGGAAATCCGATGTACACTTCGCCCGCAGGCAAGCTCCCGGACGTGAGCGTTCCGGAGCCGGGTTCGTTTCACAACCCGGACCGCAGTCTTTACTCCATCTTCTGGCCTCCGAAAACTCCCGAACAAATCGCCGCTTTCAACGGCTACGTGAAATGGATGGTGCAGCATTTTCAAGGCCGCATTTCCTATTGGGCTCTTTGGAATGAGCAGGACATTGACTATTGGAATCCTGTTGCCAATCCCGAAGAGTATGGCCGGCTTCTGAAATCCTTCGTCCAAGTGGTCCACGAAACCAATCCCCAAGCCAAAGTAATCTACGGGGGACAGGCGGACCCAACTCGGGAGTACACCCAGCGTGCCCTGGATACATGTCGTTGTGCTTCGGGAATCGATGTCTACGCCTATCACACCTATCCCGGCTACGGTCAGAATCTCAATCCGGAAACCATGGACTCCGGGGCTTATCTGTCCGAATCCCCCAAAGCTCTGCGCGGGCTGGTAAAGAACTTCCCTGGCATACGCCCAGACATTTCTTTTTTTGACGATGAATTTAATTCCATTCCCTCCTGGAAGGGTTCCGATGAATCCGTGCAGGCCAAGTATGTGACTCGGGGAATCGTTTACAATTTGGCGGTGGGCGTCAAAACGTTCACCTGGATTCTTGCCGCCGCGCCCGACGGCAATGAGTACGATGACTTCGGCATGATCCATGGACTAACGCATCATGAATCCGATTTCGCGCCTCGCCCTGTTTTTGGCGCTCTGCAGAATGTCAACGCCCTTTTTTCCGACACAAAATTCGATCCCTCGGTCCAAATCACCGCCGCAGAACTCCCCGAATACTTCCACTCTCAATATCCCTTTCTCGCCTACGGTTTCCGCTCCCTCACGGGAAAAGCCATCGTGGCTTATTGGTTGGCCGGGCACAGTTATCCGGGCAATGTTTTTCCGACCCTCTATTTCGAACTCTCGCTCAAGAACGCCGGCATCGAGCACCCGGTTCTGATCGACGTGGTCTCCGGCGAAATCAAGCCGCTCGCCTGGAAAAAAGGCACGGCCGATACTCTCGAAGCGCTGCCCTTGCGCGACAGCATCCTGGCCGTTGCCGACGATAGCTATTTTGACTGGCCCGTTCTGCCGGAAACTCCCAGTTCCCTCAACATTCTTCCAACTGACAGTTCCCTCAGACTCACATGGGCCGTTCATGAAGGAAATCCGACAGGAATCATCGTGGAACGCGAGATTGTCGAACACCTTGGCAACCGCGGGAATTGGGAGAGAATCGCCAAGCTGCCGGCGGCTGCGACCGAATACACGGATTCCAGCGCTCCCAGGGGGAAGCACGTGGGATACCGCGTGCGCGCCTTCAACGATGCCGGGGAATCGGGTTCTTCGAACATTGTCAGAATTAGTCGGTGAGAAGGGCATCGCGTACATGGCAAAACTCGCGATCACCGGAGGCAAACCACTTCGCCGCAAGCCTTTCCCTGCGTGGCCGGTCTACTCCCGTCGCGAGTCGCAGGCGCTCCAGCAGGTTCTACGCTCCCGCAACTGGGGCGGCTACCCGTTTCCCAATGCTCATGCGAGCGCGTTTGCCGCCAAGTTTGCGAAAGCTCAGGGAGCAAAGTATGGCATTGCCTTAGCGAATGGCACTGTAGCCATCGAAGTCGCGCTGAAGGCCATCGGCATCCAACCTGGCGACGAGGTCATCGTCCCCGCCTATACGTGGGAGGGGACGGTAGGCCCGGTTTTGTTGCTGAACGCCGTCCCCGTTTTCGTCGATGTCGATCCAGAGACCTACTGTCTCGACGCTCGCCTCATCGAGCAGGCCCTAACCTCCAAAACGCGGGTGATTTTACCCGTACACCTCGCCATGAACTTCGCTGACCTCGACGAAATTCTGCGCATCGCTCGCCCTCGCAACATCGCCGTGATCGAAGACTGCGCCCATGCCCACGGCGGCCGTTGGCGCCACAAGGGCGCTGGCGCTTCCGGTGACCTCGGCTGCTTCAGCTTTCAATCCAGCAAGCTCATGACCTCCGGCGAAGGCGGCGTCGTCATTACCAGCAATCTCGAGTATCACGAGCGCGCCCAGTCCTACGTGAACTGCGGGCGCGCCAGCGCCACCGACCAATTCCGACAGCGCCTGATCGGCTTCAACCATCGCATCACTGAATTCCAGGCGGCGATCCTCGAAGCCCAGCTCCGGCGCCTGCCGAAGCAGGCCAGGGTTCGCCAGAAAAACATGCAGCACTTCGAGAAGCGTCTCCACGGCACGCCAGGCTTGGGCTTCTTGAAACGCGACAAACGCGTCAAACGCATTGCTGCCTACCAGTTTGTCTTTAAGTATCTGCCGGAGCACTTTGCCGGAATTTCCCGTGCCGCGTTCCTCGGCGCTCTGGAAATGGAAGGCATCCCTTGTGACGGTCTTTTCTACGAACCGGTCTACCGCAGCGCTCTGTTTCCCGTCGATCCTGCCGAATATCCAGCCCTGAGTTGGAGCCGCCCCGAGCCCCTGGACCTGAAGACTCGCTATCACTGTATCGTCTCCGAACGCGCCGCGTACGAAGAAGCTGTTTGGCTTCCGCACCACATTTTCCTCGGCAGCCGCAAGGACGCCGACGACATCGCCGATGCCGTTCTCAAAATTTGTGAAAACATCGGCGAACTCCGTGGTCTCCAGCATCCGGCCATCGCCCGCAAAGAGATGAGCCGTGCCGAACGTCCGCGCATCGAGAAACGCCAATGGTAACTTTGTGTCGCCCTGGTTCTGGTTGATTCAACGACAGCGTAGCCTACGTTGGCGAGCCGACTTTGTGGGCCTTACTCGGACAAAGCCCGAGCCCTTGCTCGCAATTACGGCTGGCCTATTTGTTGGCGTGAATGCGCTCGGCGGGAACTTCCACCTCGCTGACCCCACGGAAGGAAAACAGCAGCTTGACGAGGTACTTCGGCGGTTCTTCCGACGTTTGTTTCACGATGTGGCCGACAGCGTCGGTGACTGCGGCCTGAAACATCACGCCCTCGGCCTGCAATCCGGCCAGGTTCACGCGCACGAGTTGCCCGGGTTCCAACACGTTACCGCTATTTTCCGGCTTTCGCCTTCCGCGGGAATCTCTTGTGCTCTACTCGCTTCAGTTGCGCGACGTCGTCTTTCGTCCAAAACCGTATGCCGACTGGTAAAGTGATCTCCGGCGCCTTGACCCTTCCTGCTTTAATCCACGCCTGCACCGTTTGGCGTGATACCCCCGCCTGCTCTGCCGCCTCACGCGTCGTGTAGAGTTTAGGACTCATGGGCGATGTCATACCACTACTTGACACCCCTGTCAAGGTGAAATCAGCCCCCTGGCTGGCCCTGCGGCCCGTTCATAAATCTTTTTTTCTTTGCGGCTTCGGTGTGCGGACCTTCCGTCGCTCTTACGAAACGGGGGCGTTTCAGAGCACACTTCCGCCGCAAATCAATCCAAAGAGCGTGCCGCCATGTTAGATTCTTAGCAAAACAACGGAGTGAGAATCGAGAGATCGCACGACGACGGCACCAAAGGATGCGGACATCAGAAGCAAAGCGGTGGTCGCATTCCTGGACGGCCGCCGCCTGAAGGGCTACATTTACAATTTTTCCTCGCAGAAGGACCGCTTCCGTCTTTTTTTCGAAAAGGATACGCTCCAGCGCGAAGGAACCGACGTGCAAATCAAAGACTTGAAAGCGATCTTTTTCGCCAAAGATTTCGTGGGCAACTCTGAGTATCAAGAATCCCAGATGGTTCCGCTAGGGAATCAAGGCCGAAAAGCCGAAGTTACTTTCCGCGACGGGGAAAAAATCGTCGGCACAACCGATGCCTACAATCCGCAGAAAATCGGATTCTTCATGGTCCCTGCGGATCCCCGATCCAACAATCAGCGAGTTTTTGTCGTCACCAAAAACGCACGCCAAATTCGCTGGATTTGATCAAAGGGAGCCCTTCGGCCTGCACAATCGAGTAACCGTGGCTTGCTTTACCCCCTCCGGGCTCGATGTGAGCCGGGCTAGAGCGTCATGTTCATCGACACTCGTGGATCGACCCGATCAACTCAGTCCATGTGGAGCGTGCCCTCGTTTTCGCCGACGCGCTGAGGCGCTGGGAGCTACCCATTAAGAGCAGCCCACCAATAACAGGAATGCTTACTCGCCGCCAAGCGCTCAGGGCGCTGGCGGTTGCAGGAACCGGCACGCTCGCGCTGGGGCTTTACGCTTGGCGCATCGAGCCTCACTGGCTCGATCTTACCTACCCCGTATTGCCCATCTCGGGCCTTCCGCGCGAACTGGAGGGGCGTACCCTCGCACAGGTCAGCGATCTACATGTCGGTCCCAAAGTCGACGATGAGTACATTATCCAATCGTTCCGCAGAGTGTACGAGCTCGCCCCCGACTTCGTAGTCGTCACTGGCGATTGGATCACCTACCGGAGCCCGCGCCAGTTCGAGCAGTTGCGACGCGTCCTGGGGCACATGCCCCATGGCCTTCTTGGAACGGTCGGTATTTTGGGCAACCATGATTATGGTTTGAGATGGCGGATGCTCGACGTCGCGGATCAGGTGACAGCAATCGCGCGTGCCGCAGGTGTCGCAGTGCTCCGAAACGAGTCATCGGTCATTGCGGGACTCCAGTTCCTTGGGCTCGATGACCTGTGGAGCCCACGCTTCGATCCGGTGGAACTGCTCGCACAGAGAGGCGAGGATGCCTCTACGATTGTCCTCTGCCACAATCCCGACGCCGCAGATCACGCGGTTTGGGGCCGCTACCAGGGCTGGATCCTGGCCGGGCACACGCATGGGGGCCAGTGCAAGCCACCGTTCCTGCCCCCGCCGCTGCTGCCCGTCAGGAACAAGCGCTATACCGCGGGCGAGTTTGGATTGTTGGGGAACCGCCGAATGTACATTAGTCGCGGCGTAGGCCATCTGCTGCAGGTTCGTTTCAACGCACGTCCAGAAATTCCGGTATTCCAGCTCCGGCGTTCCCGCTAACGGAAGTTCGCGACTTGCTTCCGCAAAGCGGTGTTATATGAAGGGTCGTTCATGGACAACGGCGAACATTTCACGCGCTGGCGAGCTCTTTGAGCAGAACCCTTCCTTTGCGGAACCACGGCCGTTCGCGTCTCTGCATGTAGCGTGGCAGCGTGTGCTTCTTGGCCAGCAGCTTCTGCGCCCATTCGCGCGCTTCTTCGCGCCGGTTTGCCGCCTTCAGATAACTTGCGTAGTTGTAGAGCGTCTCGGGAGTCGTGGAGATCTGTGTGACTTCGGCAAATAGTGGCTCGGCGCGTTCCAGTTGTCCCGTGCGGGCATAAGCATCCGCGAGCAACCCTGCTGCGCGGTAATAATCACATTTCCGGTCTCCCGCGACCACTCGCTCCAGGTCAGCAATTGCTGCGGCCAAATCATTCAGCCCCAGAGAACACTGCGCACGGGAATAAAAGGTGTAGATCGAATCGCTACGCGCCGAGATTGCGTGGGTAAATGCTTCGCGCCCTTTCGCATACTGCCCCTGATCTTTGTAAAGCTCGCCCAGTTCTTCGTAATTCGCGGGCGAAGGATTATCGAGGATATCGGTTTCGACCTTTTGGATGCGCGACCTGCGCCCGAATCCTTGAAACACGCCGCGCAGCAGGCCGAGGTCCGGCAGCACTTCCGCGACGATGTACACGCTCGCGCCCAGGAAGCCACCGAAAAATATGATGAAGAACCAATAGGTCTCCGGGCGACGCCGCACGAAGTGCACGATCGCCAGGATTTGCACGATGTAGCCCCAGGGATAAAAGAGATAGCTCAGACCAAACACGGACGGTCGCCCCGTCAAGAGAATCGCTTCGATGCGCAGCGCGGTCAAACGGAACATCGCCCTGCGAGGTGGACAAGTAACGGGCTTATATCGCAGAGCCACCGGAGCTGCGACCGCTCACCGGGATGTATGCCTCATTTCACGTACAGTGCCAGCCAATCCAGAAACGTCTTATACCAGAACTGTACGTTTTGCGGTTTCAGCACCCAGTGTCCCTCGTCGGGGAAAACGATGAGCTTCGACGGAACGCCCTGGCGCTGCAACGCGCTGAAAAACTCCAGCGATTGCGTATAAGGAACCCGGTAGTCGCGCTCGCCGCAGATCACGAGGGTCGGCGTCTTGAATTTTCCGAGTTCGCCCGCGTAGGTTGAAGGCGACCACTTCTTATAGCTTTCGGGATTGGTCCATGGTGTGCCTTGCATGTCGTGTTCTTCAAACCACAATTCCTCCGTCGCGTACATGGACACTTTGTCGTACACGCTCGCGTGGCTAATGATCGCCTTGAACCTCCCCGAATGCGTCGCGATCCAGTCCGCCATGTATCCGCCGTACGAGCCGCCGGCCGCGGCTATTCTCGCGCCGTCCACAAACGGGTATTTCTTGAGCGTGTAGTCCACGCCATCCATCACGTCGACGTATGCTTTGCCGCCCCAATCATTTGTGATTTCATCCGTGAATTTCTGGCCGTATCCGGTCGATCCGCGCCGGTTGATCATCAGCGTGACATAACCCGCTCCGGAAAAAACTTGCGGGTTCCACCGGTAGCCCCACGCATTCGACCACATCGTCTGCGGCCCGCCGTGGAGCAGCACCAGGAGAGGATATTTTCTTGTGGCGTCAAATTTCGGCGGGCGAATCAGCATTGCCTGCACTTTCGTTCCCTCGGCGCCGTCAAACCAAAAGGTTTCCGGCGCATTCATCTCCAGCGCGGTGAGAATCGAATCATTGTGATGTGTCAATTGGCGTACATTTGAGCCGTCCCCGGCTGCCACGAAGATTTCCACGGGCATGGTCAGGCTCGTTCGTTCGAAGGCGAGCATTTTTCCGTCGCGGCTGAAAGAAATCGCGGCGTTGAAGGTCTCCGCGATAAATTTTTTGGGTTCGGCTCCCACACGGGCTGACATCGCATAAGCCGGTTTTTGCGTTTGGTCTTCCGCCGTGAAATAAATCGTCTTGCCGTCGGCAGACCAAGCTAGTTCGTCCGCACTGCGATCAAAATTTTCGGAGAGGTTTTCGATCTTACCGCTCTGCCGGTCATAGAGCATCACGCGCCAGCGGTCCGATTCGTATTCCGGCGTGAGCTGCGCGTGATACCCAATATATTTTCCATCCGGCGAATACACCGGATTCCCGTCGAATCCCGGCTGCGTGGTGATGCGTTTTTCTTCGCCTCCGGCCACCGGCACGATAAACAAATCGCCATTTGTGGTGATCGCTTCCATCTTGTCGGTGACTGCCGTGAAACAAATCTCTTTGCTGTCAGGCGAAAAATTGATGTCTCCCGAGCCTCCCCGCTCATCCGGCGGAACATCGTAGTCGGCCCCCAAAGTGAGATCGTGCGGCGCCGCCCTTCCATCGGCGGAAACAACAAACAAATGGCTCCGCTTGCCTTCATTCCAGTGTGTCCAGTGGCGATAAAGCAGGTGCTCAGCGACGTGTACCTTGACCTTGCTCTTTTCTTTTTCCGCGTCGCGCTTGCTATTGCAATCATCGTCCTTGCAATCCGGATAGACAAAAGAAGTAAACGCAATCGTTTTCCCGTCCGGCGACCATTTCAGCAGATCCGCGCCGGTCGACACTTTCGTCAGTGGGTGCGCTTCGCCGCCTCCCATCCAAAGCAAATACACCTGCGATTCGCCGCTGCGCGAAGAAAGAAACGCCAGCGTTTCCCCGTCCGGCGACCAAACGGCCGAGGAATCATGCCCGCTCTGCGTCAGTTGCATGGGGGCTCCGCCCGTGGTCGAGACGATCCAAATGTTACTCACGCCGCGGTTTGCATCCATGTCCGGCGTGGACATCGTGTACGCCACCCACTTCCCATCCGGCGAGATTTGCGGCTCTGCAATGCGATGCATTTTGATCATGTCATCGAACGTGATGGCATGTTTTGTCGCTTCTTGGGCCGCAACAGCGAATGCAAATCCGAATACCAAGGCGCTAAAGAATCCAATGCGCCGAACGATACCTTTCATTTCTCTCTCCCGTGCGAAACTGCGAGCTTCAAGGCTCTTGGCGGAACCCCGGATGATGTCACGATTCGGCATCGAATCCAATAGCGCGATTGCGCGCCCACAGCCAATTCCCAAAGGCCAAAACGGCGGTGGTGCAAATCACGATGAATTCTCCCCTATGCATCCGCGTCACGAGCACTGCGGTGAAAAGAAGCGCAAGTACGGCAAAGGTGATTCCGCCGGGGAGGCGAAAACGCTCGGCATGGGGCTGCTTTTTGCGCAACACGGGCAGTGCCGCAGCAACCGAGCCGTAAACGAAAAGGCGTGCGACGCTGGACAACATTGCGTTCCAGCGAAAATCTCCGGCAATCGAAAATACAAGCAGGAGTACGGCAAAGATGACGATGGAGAAATGGGGTGTTCGAAAGTGCGAATGAACCCTGCCGAAGAAGGCGGGAAAATCGCCGCGTTCGCCCATGGCAAACGTAATTCGCGGCGTGTGCAGCATGTTGGCGCTGAGATATCCGTAGGCGGAGACCAAGGTGCCTGCCGCGACGATCTGCACGCCGAAATGCGGAAGGAATCGCCGCGCGGAGTCCACTACGGGAGCCGCGGATGCACCGGCATTCGAAATGGTGTGGATCACCAGGTATTGCACCGCAATATACAGCAAGGTCGTTGCCGCGATCGCGGTAAACAGCGCGAAGGGAATGTCTTTGCGGGCATCGCGAGTTTCTCCAGAAGCGATGAGCGCCGCTTCAAATCCGCCGTACGAATACATCATCAGGAGCACGGCCTCAAACCAGTCAGCCGAATTGGCTTGCGTGGGCGCGGGATTCACACGCAGTCCTGGATGCAAGGCGAGGGCCGCAAACCCCGCCACGACGAAAAATACAAGCAAGCTTACTTTGGTGACGGTAAAAAAATTGCTGAGCTGATTTCCTCCGGTGACTCCGCGATAGTTCACGGCGGCAAGCAATCCGATGAGGATTGAAAGAACGGCAGCGCGCACAAAGGGTCTTGTCACTGCGGGAATGAATCCGCTCAGGTAGGTGATGAAGAGGTTCGCCACGGCCGAAACAGCGGCAATGCGGGTCAGCCAAGTTAACCACCCATTCTGAATCGCGAGAAAACGGCCAAAGGCGACTCTCGCGTAGAGGTACGGTCCGCCGGTATCCTGGAATTGCGAAGCGACTTCCGCCATGCACGCTGCGATGACGGCAATCACCACGAATGCTACGAGAAACCCGATGGGGCTGAGCCTGCCCAGGCGCGCGGCGATCAGCGCAGGCAATCCGAAGATGCTTGCGCCAACCATGGTGTTGACCATCAGCGCGGCGAGGCTCCAGCACCCAATCGTTCGAACAAGTCCGCTTTTTGATTCCGTCAAGTGCGCTTCCGCCCGTCTTCGTTTGCGGGGATTCTTGAGCTACTGCTCAATAACTGCGGCAGCCTAGCATAAGTCCCCGCACCAGACACGTTGGGCACGTGCAGTTCCTGCTGCAATAGTCCTGCGCAAGCAGAGACCGCGGACGCGACTCTGCTACAATCGTTCCGCGGACATCACATGCCGACGAGTAGCGGACTTTTTTCCAGAAATTTCAAGAAGACGTTTCCCATTGCCGCCCGCGGCGAAGGCTGCTGGATCATCGATCAGAGCGGCCGCCGTTTTCTCGACGCCGCCGGGCAAGCTGCTGTGGTGAGCATCGGCCACGGCGTTGCCGAAATCGGCCGCGCCATGGCAGAACAATCCCGGCACATCGCTTTCGCACACACCTCGCAATTTCACACCGCGCCGGCAGAAAAACTCGCCGAGCGTTTGCTGGCGCTTGCTCCTGCGAATTTCCGCAAAGGCGGGCGAGTCTATTTCACTTCCGGCGGTTCGGAAGCCACGGAAACGGCGATCAAGCTGGTTCGTCAGTTTCACCTTGAAACCGGCCAGCCCAATCGCTACCGCGTCCTTTCGCGGCGTCAGAGCTATCACGGTAGCACGCTTGGTGCGATGTCCGTGAGCGGGAACGTGGCGCGCCGCGCGCCGTACGCTCCGCTGATTCCGGAATGGGGACACATTGCGCCCTGTTTTTGTTATCACTGCCCATTCGAAAAAACGTTTCCGCAATGCCAGCTCGCCTGTGCGGAGGACCTTGAAGCTTTTCTGCTGCAACATGAGCGCGAGCAAGCGGCGGCTTTCATTTTCGAACCGGTTGTTGGTGCTACTCTCGGTGCCGCAGTACCACCCGAAGGTTATGTCGAGCGCATCGCAGAAATCTGCCGCAAGCACAACATTCTCCTGATTGCGGACGAAGTCATGACCGGCATGGGACGAACCGGAAAACCTTTCGCAATGCAGCACTGGGGCATCGAGCCGGACATGATTCTGGTGGGGAAGGGGGTGGCCAGCGGGTACGCACCGCTCGGGGCGGTTCTCGTTTCCGCGCGGGTTGTGGAAGCATTCGAACGCGGTTCGGGCGCCTTCATGCACGGCTTTACCTATCAGGCGCATCCGGTCTGCACGGCGGCGGGCAACGCAGTCCTCGACTATCTCGAGGCGCACAAACTCTTCGAGCGCGTGAGCCCGGCGGGAAAAAATCTGCGCGACGTGCTTGCTCCGCTGCAATCGCATCCGCATGTGGGCGACATTCGGGGGCTTGGTCTCCTGATAGGCGTCGAATTTGTCAAAGACAAGTCCACGCGCGAGCCTTTCCCCAGGACTGAAAACATCGCGGAGCGCATTCGCCAAGCCGCCGTCGCGGAAGGCGTGCTTACCTACCCGACGCAAGGCTGCGTCGATGGCCAGCGAGGAGATCACATCCTGCTCGCGCCCCCGTTCCCGATTTCGCAGGAAGAGTGCGCACTGGTCGCGCGCGTTCTCGAATCGGCACTGGCAAAAGTGTTTTCCGCTTGATTTGGCATGGGGTGAGTGTTCCTTTTTTGGAATCTGTTTTCTCGCTTTTGTGGAGAACTAACTACTCATGCGCTATTTTTATCGTGCGGTTCTGTTCACTTTTCTCGTTCTCCTGATTCTTTCTTTCGCTCTTCTTGCGCAGCGCCCGGAAGCGGTGCCCCCATCTTCGTCCATTCTTGGATTCTCCTCGCAGCGCGCAGCCACCGAACATCTGCTCGAAACGGATTTTCAGGCGATTCCTTCGCCGGAAAAGGCGAAGGAATGGCATCGCGTATTCACAGCTGAGCCTCATCCGGCGGCATCCGAGCGCAACAATCAGCTTGCGGA
>Ga0066704_10000904_pt1 | contig 11920 bp, 9 predicted proteins | sample GraSoiAngelo_153_FD_66458 | JGI IMG/M metagenome (GOLD analysis project Ga0066704, IMG submission 66458) | Grasslands soil microbial communities from the Angelo Coastal Reserve, California, USA - 14_1009_12_40cm | ecosystem: Environmental > Terrestrial > Soil > Grasslands | place: USA... | reverse complement strand
CGCGAGCTGGTCTTCGACCTGGCGGCGGAGCCGGCGCGCTTCGACGTCGTGCTGGAGCGCTGCCTGCACCACTCGCGAGCGCTCTACGCGCTGCGCATCCTCAATCAGTGGGGGGTGCCAACCGTCAACACCTACGAGGTCGCGCTGACCTGCGGCGACAAGATCAATACCACGACCGCGCTGATCGCCGCCGGCGTACCGAGCCCGCGCACGCTGATCGCCTTCACGCCGGAATCCGCGCTCGAGGCGATCGAGACCCTCGGCTACCCGGTCGTGCTCAAGCCGGCGGTCGGCTCCTGGGGGCGCTTGCTGGCGAAGATCTCGGATCGCGACGCCGCCGAAGCGCTACTCGAACACAAGGACACGCTCGGCTCCTACCAGCACGCGATCTTCTATGTCCAGGAGTACGTCGATAAGCCGTCGCGCGACATCCGCAGCTTCGTCGTCGGCGATGAGACCATCTGCGCGATCTATCGTGAGTCCTCCCACTGGATCACGAATACCGCTCGCGGCGGCCAGGCCCGCAATTGCCCGGTGACGCCGGAGATCGACCGCCTCTCGCGCGCAGCGGCGAAAGCCGTGGGCGGCGGCGTGCTCGCGATCGACCTCCTCGAGCACCCCGACGGCATGGTCGTGAGCGAGGTCAACTACACCATGGAATTCCGCAACAGCATCGACACCACCGGGGTCGACATCCCCGGCCGCATCATCGATTACGTGCTGCGGGTTGGCGAGTTGGAGGCGGTGCCCGCGTGATCACCGCCGTGCGCGCCGAGACCGAGCCCGTGACCGAGACCGGCATCGAGCTGCTGGAGGAGATGGTGTCGATCCCCAGTCCCTCGACGCAGGAGCGCGAGCTCGGCCAGTGGCTCGTTACCCGACTGCGTGCCATGGGGTTTGCCGCGAAGCGCGACGAGGTTGGCAACGTCGTCGCCTTCTGGGGCAGCGGACCGCGTGAGGTATTGCTCCTCGGGCACATGGACACGGTTCCTGGTTTCATTCCCGTGCGCCGCGAGGGCCAACGCATTTTCGGTCGCGGCTCCGTCGACGCCAAGGGCCCGCTGGCCGCCGCCATCACGGCGGTGGCACGGCAACCCGCTGGAGCCAACTGTCGCTTCACCATCATTGGCGCGGTCGAGGAGGAAGGCAGTTCGCGCGGAGCGCGCCACCTTGTGAACCGCCGGCCACCCGACCAGCTGGTGATCCTGGAACCGAGCGGCTGGGATGCCGTCACGCTTGGATACAAGGGCAGCCTCAAGCTCCGCTACCGGCTGGCGCAGCGGATGGGCCACGGCGCCGGGCCCAACGAGAGTGCGGCCGACCGGGCGATAGCGTTCGTGCGCCACGTGCAGGACCACGCCGCCGCGCAAGGGAACGGTCTCGGCAGCTTTGAGCGGCTCGACGCCCGCATCCTGCGATTCCATGCCGATCACGACGGCTTCAAGGACACCGCCGCCATGACGGTCGGTTTCCGCCTGCCGCCGAATTTCGACGTGCCGTCCTTTCAGCAACAGCTGGAAGACTGGGCCGAAGGGGCCGAGCTGCGCTTCGAGTACGCCGACGCGGCGGTGCGGGCGGAGAAGAACACGCCGGTTGTCCGGGCCTTTCTCAAAGGCATCCGCGACATGGGCGGCACGCCGAGGTTCAAGATGAAGACGGGAACCTCCGACATGAACATCCTGGCCCCGGTCTGGGGCTGCCCGACGCTTGCCTACGGCCCTGGCGATTCAAAGCTCGACCACACTCCGGACGAGGCCATGGATCTCGAGGACTTCGCGCGCGGGGTCGACGTGCTGACCGCGGCGCTCAGCCACCTGGCGCGATGAAGGCCGCGGTCATTGGCGGCGCCGGATACGCCGGCGGTGAGCTGCTCCGTCTCCTCCTCTCGCATCCCGAGATCGAGGTCACGCAGGTGACGTCGGAGCGTCTCGGTGGGAAGTTCGTGCATACCGTCCACCCGCACCTGCGGCGCCGGACGGAACTGAAATTCCAAGCACGGGCCGCCTTGCAGCCGGCCGATGTCCTCTTTCTGGCATTGCCGCACGGCCAGACCAGCCGCGAGATCGACCAGCTGCAATCACTGGCGCCGACCATCATCGATCTCTCGGCCGACTTTCGCTTACGCGATCCGGCCGCTTACCCAACGTGGTATGGATGGGAGCATCCGCAACCGGCGCTGCTGAACGACTTCGTGTACGCGCTTCCCGAGCTGCACCGCGAGCAGATCCGCACCGCCAACCGGCTCGCCGCGGGCGGTTGCCTGGCGACGACGGCCATTCTCGGACTCTATCCGCTGACCCGCGCCGGCGTCGTGGATCAATCGATGCCGATCGTGATCGAAGGTAAGACGGGGTCATCTGCGGGCGGCGCGGAGTCGGGGCCAGCATCCCACCATCCGCATCGCAGCGGCGAGATGCGCTCCTTTGCCCCCACCGCGCACCGGCACACCGCGGAGATCATCCAGGAGCTCGGCCTCCAGTCGCCCAACGGCCACGGGCCCAGCATCGCCTTCTCGGCGACCGCGGTCGAGGCGGTCCGCGGCATCCTGGTCACAGCCCACGTGTTCCTCAAAGACGACCTGTCCGAGAAGGACCTCTGGAGGATCTACCGGGCGGCCTATGCCGACGAGCCCTTCATGCGGATCGTCAAAGAGTCGCAGGGCATCCATCGCTATCCCAATCCGAAGATCCTGTCCGGCACGAACTACTGCGACGTCGGCTTCGAGCGGGATCCACACTCGCGCCGCGTGGTGGTGATGAGCGCCCTCGACAACTTGATGAAGGGAGCGGCCGGCCAGGCGGTGCAAGCGCTCAACGTCCGCTTCGGATGGGATGAGCGGACCGGCCTCGACTTCCCCGGCCTGTACCCCATCTAGCCGTGCTGGTCATCAAGATCGGCGGCAGCCTGACCGATTTCGATCCGTTGCTGCGCGATGTCGCGGCCTGCCAGGAGCCGCTCGTCCTGGTACACGGCGCCAACAAGGAACTCAACGAGCTGTCGGCGCGCTTGAACCATCCACCACGAATGGTCACCTCCGAACGGGGTGAGATCAGCCGCTTTACCGACGCGATCACCATGGATCATTTCCTGATGGCGTATGCCGGGAAGCAGAACAAGCGGATCGTGGAGCGGCTTCGCGCCCTGGGTGCCAACGCGGTGGGGCTGACCGCGATGGACGGCGGCATCGCGATCGGACGGCGCAAGCCCAACCTGCGCATCAAGGAGGGTGAAAGGGTCAAGGTCCTGCACGGCGACCACAGCGGCAGCATCGAGCACCTGGAGCCAAAACTCCTGCGCCTGCTGCTGGACCACGGCTACCTGCCGGTGATCACGCCGCCCGCGATCAGCCATGAAGGCGTTGCCATCAATGTCGACGGTGACCGGCTGGCGATGGAGATTGCGACGGCCATCGGGGCCGAGCGGTTGCTGATCTTTGCCGACACGCCGGGCTTCATGCGCGATATCAGCGACGAGCGCAGCGTCATCCCGGTGATTCGCCTCGACGAGGTCGAGCAGGTCGCTCAATTCGGCAAGGGCCGGGCCCGCGTCAAATTGGTGGCCGCGGCGCAGGCGATCCGGCGCGGCATCCAGGCGGTCGGCCTGCTCGACGGTCGTGGGGAGCATCCCCTGATACGGGCATTTGAGGGAGCCGGGACATGGGTGACGGCGTGAGGGTGGAGACACGACTCCAGGCAATTCCACTGCACGCCGATCGCGGCATCAGCCTGGCGCGGGGTGAAGGCTGCTACCTCTGGGACGACGGCGGACGCCGATATCTCGACCTGATGACGAACTACGGCGTCAATCTCCTGGGGCACTCGCATCCGCAGGTGACCGCGGCCATCGACCGGCAGGCGTCACTGCTGACCAACGCCCACCAGAGCTTCGATACGCCGGCTCGCCAGGAGTTTCTCGACGCGCTCGCCGGGTTCCTCCCACCATCACTGAGCCGGATCTCATTCGCGAACTCCGGGGCGGAAGCCATCGAGGCCGCCATGAAGTACACGCGGGTCGCAACGGGCCGAACGGGCATCATTGCGACCCATCGCGCCTATCACGGGCGGACCTTCGGCGCACTCTCCGCGACGTCCGATGCGAAATACCGCGAGCCCTTCATGCCGATGCTCGAGGGTACGCGGCATGTCCCGTTCGACAATCTTCCCGCGATGGCTGAGGCAATCGACGAATCGACGGCAGCCGTCATCATCGAGCCGATCCAGGGCGAAGGTGGAATCCGCGTGCCCGCCGACGGCTACCTTCAAGGCCTCCGCGAGCTGTGTACGGCGAACGGCGCCTTGCTGATTTGCGATGAGATCCAGACCGGCTTCCGGACGGGAGCGCCCCTCGCGGTCACCCGCGAAGGGATCGTGCCCGACATCCTGTGCCTTTCGAAGTCGATCGCGAATGGGTTGCCGATTGGCGTGACCATTGTGACCGAGGCGGTCAGCGAGCGAGTCCCAAAAGGAAGCCACGGGGGCACGTTCTCCGGCAACCCGCTGGTCTGCGCGGCCGGTGTAGCGACGCTTCAAGTCCTCGCCGATGAACATCTCCATTCCCAGGCCGCCGAGAAGGGCGAGCGCTTCCAGCAGCGGGTCCGCGAGCTCGGTCTCAGTCAGATCCGCGAGGTACGCGGGCGCGGCCTGTTGCTGGCAGTCGAGCTAAAGAAACCGGCGACGCCGGTCATCAAGGCGATGCAGGAGCGCGGTGTACTGGTCCTTCCGGCCGGCGGCACCGTGATCCGGTTCCTGCCCTCGATCCTGATCGAGGATGCCCAGCTTGACGAGGGGATCGGCGCGCTGGTGGAGGCGGTTAGCCGAGCAGGCTAATCACGGCTCGCGGCAAGACCGTAGGACAAAAAGTAGTACGCTGAAGGCGATGCCAAAGCCCGCGACCAGCCGCCGGCGTTCCAAAGTAAGCATTACCGTTGATCCGGCCCTGCTGAACGCCGTCGACCGTTATGTTCAACGGCACGCCGACACAGACCGCAGTAAGGTCATGGAGTCCGCCCTCCAGAGCTGGTACAGCGCTCGCCAGGATGAGGCCATGATCGAGCAGTTCAGTGAGCCGCAGCCCGAAAAGAGCGAGCAACAGAGCTGGCAACGGATCCGTCGAGCCGCGGCTGGACGCAAGTTGAAGCGCCCTGCGCGTTAGGGATCCCGGTCGGGCGCCCAGACGCGGTGAGCTCTGGATGGTCTACACCCCCGGTCAGCCTGACGATCCGCACCAGCCCCGCTCGGCGCTAGTGGTCTCCGAAGACGTGCGTAATCGCCTTCGCGATGATCTGGTCGTTATCCCGCTCTTCTCGTTGGGCAGATTGGGGCCCACAAGGGTTTCCGTGCCCGCCCGAACTGGTGGTCTTCGTAACCCCGGCGTGCTGTTCTGTGAGGAGATAACGACGATCGACCGTGACTTCCTCTACCGCGGCCCCCTTGGACCGCGTCTAGCCCGACCGGTTGTCGATGCTGTCCTGCGCGCGGTTCGGCGAGCCCTCGGCGAGGTTGTCCCCGAGCCCTGACGCCGACACTACCGATGTTTGGTTGGGCTGCATCGCGGCGGCCAGCCCGTCCCCCGCCACCGACCCGAGTTGCGCGTCGCTGAGGCCAGGTAAACCTGCGGCATTCATCCGGGTCGGATGGCTACGGGAGTGCCATACGGTGGAACGACGCTTTAAGGGACCCTTTTCTTCCTAAAGGGAAAGAGCCGCCAGCGGGCGGCTCTACCTGGACTGCCGAGAGACGTTACTCGACGACGGTCGTGCTCGAACGCGGACGGGACATGAGCCGGATGAGCGAGACGATGCCCCATCCGATCAAGGCATAGATCGCCATTGCGACGAGCGACTCCGGCTCGAGGACCGAGCGGCCTTCCTGGGCTGTGTTGAAGATGCCGTGAAAAGGCGCGACCAGCGGCCAGGTCACGTCGTACATGAAGCGGACAAAGGGCGCCGGATTCGCGCCGAACAACTTCAGCACGAAGCGAATCGCGATCAGGACATCGATGAAACCGACGATCCACCATATCGCCTGGATGGCACGCGTGTTGTAGCCGCCCTCGCTGTGGACCGCGGTCCGTGAGGTCGACGAGGTCGTTACGGGCGTGACTGGTGTGACTGGGGTGACCGGCCGCACCGGCTCGCCTGTCGTCGTCTCCTGTCGGACGACTTCGCGGTCGTATGAATCCGCCATGATGTTCTCCTCATGAGCCCGCAAATGGGTACGGGGCGTGGCTCAAACGCTACAGACATGATAGCAGGTTTTATAGCAACGTGTACGCTCATTACCGGCCGCGCATACGGCTCTCTGTAAGTTGTACGGAATGCCCCAGGCGATCGCGGTATTCGGCGCCGGGGCGATCGGGAGTCTGGTTGGGGCGCGACTCCATGAGTCCGGTATCAACGTACGCCTGGTCGGCCGCCAGACGCAGGTCGACGCAATCCGGGCCAGGGGGCTGCTGGTCAAAGGTAAAAACGGATCCCGATTGGTCCGGGTTCCCGCGACCACGTCGTTGGATGGGACTGCCGACATCATTCTGTTGACGGTCAAATCGCAGGACGTGCAGGACGCCTGCCGCACCATCGCGGCGCTGCGGTCAGACGCCACGGTCGTCACCATGCAGAACGGCGTCCGGTCCGACCGTGAGGCGGCCGACATCCTGGGACGCGCCCGCATCGTCGGTTGCGTGCTGAATATCAGCGCCACCTATCTCGAGCCCGGGGTGGTCGAGCAGAACACCAGTGGCCTATTCCAGGTGGGCGCTCCCTTCCTGGAGTCGAAGGCACGGGTCGACGCCGTCCTCGCGCTGCTCAGCCTGGCGATCAAGACGGAGCAAGTCCCGGATATCGCCCGCTCCCGCTGGACGAAGCTGATGGCGAACCTGAACAACGCCATCATGGCGATCACCGGTTGGCCGATCGGCAAGGCCCTGCGCCACCCAGGCCTGACCCGGCTATCGATCGCGACGATTCGCGAAGGTGTCAAGACCGCCCAGCTTGGAGGGCACGGTTTGGATCAGACCCGCCGGGCGCGCACCTTTCGTCTGATGTCGACACTTCCCATGCCGCTCAGCTACCCGATTTTCAGAGGTCGGCTTGCGGGCAACTTTCCACCGGACAGCACCTACGGCCCCTCGACGCTGCAGAGCTTCCAGCGACACTCGAGCAGCGAGCTCGATTACCTCAACGGCGAGATCGTGACGCTCGGAGACCGGATCGGACGCCCCACGCCGTTCAACGCCGGATTGCTGGAGCAAGGGCGCGCGGTCTTCGCAAGCGGGCGCCACCTGAGCCCGAAGGAGCTGCTGGAACACTTCAGGTTTTGAGGGGCCGCCGCAAGGCAATAAACTGGAGCCTATGCCCACTGTTCTGGACCTCTTTTCGCCTGCGGCCCGAGCGTGGTTTTCGGGCGCCTTCCCGGCTCCGACCGAGGTCCAGGAGGGCGGCTGGCGCTCGGTCGCCGCCGGCCAGCACACGCTGATGTCGGCGCCCACCGGCAGTGGCAAGACGCTCGCGGCCTTCTTCTGGTGCATCGACCAGCTGGCGAACCAGCCGGTACCGCCAGAGGCGGAGCGCTGTCGCGTCCTGTATGTCTCGCCCCTCAAGGCGCTCACCGTCGACATCGAACGCAACCTGCAGGCGCCGCTGCGTGGCATCGCCCTCGAGACTGAGCGGCTGGGCCTGACGCAGTCGCCGATCACCGTGGCAATTCGAACCGGCGATACGCCGCCTCGCGAGCGCCGACAGATCGAACGGCACCCGCCGGACATTCTGATTACCACCCCGGAATCGCTCTTCCTGCTGCTGACCAGCGCGGCGCGCCAGATCCTGCCGTCCGTCCGCTGGGTGATCGTGGATGAAATCCATTCCATGGCCGAGACCAAGCGCGGAGCGCACCTCGCGCTGAGCCTCGAACGGCTAACGGAGCTCGTCCGCAACAGACCCCCCACCCTGACCCTCCCCCGCAAGGGGGGAGGGGATGTAGAACCCCAGCGGATCGGGCTCTCTGCGACGCAGCGCCCGCTAAGTGAGACGGCGCGTTTCCTGGGTGGCACCAACCGCGCCGTGAACATCATCGACGCCGGCCGCGTCAAGCAGTTGGAGATCACGGTCGAGGTTCCGGTCGAAGATATGGCCGACCTGGAGCGCGGCACGGAGGTCTACAGCGGGCCGGCGGCGGTGATCGGGCCTGAGCAGGAGGGGCCGCGGCGCAGCATCTGGCCGGCGATCCACCCACGCATCCTCGAGCTGGTTCGCCAGCACCGCTCGACCATCATCTTCGTCAACTCGCGCCGGTTAGCGGAACGGCTGGCAGCCGCCATCAACGAGCTTGCCGGCGAAGACTTAGTCCGAGCACATCACGGCTCGATTGCCAAGGAGCAGCGCCTTCTCATCGAAGATGCCCTCAAGGCTGGCCGACTGCCCGGACTTGTGGCGACTTCGAGCCTCGAGCTCGGCATCGACATGGGCGCGGTCGATCTCGTGATCCAGGTGGAGGCGCCCACGAGCGTCGCCAGCGGCATCCAGCGAATCGGACGGGCCGGCCACTCGGTGGGCGAGCCGTCGAAGGGCACGATCTTCCCGAAGTACCGCGGCGACCTCCTCGAGACGGCGGTGGTTGTCGATCGCATGCTGCGAGGCGAGATCGAGACGACGCGGGTGCCGCGCAACCCGCTCGACGTGCTCGCCCAGCAGATCGTGGCGATGACGGCAATGGAAGAGTGGAGTGTGTCCGCGCTGTCCGAGCTGGTCCATCGCGCCTATCCCTTCAGCGACCTTGGCCCGCGCGCCCTGGAGTCGACGCTCGACATGCTGAGCGGGCGGTATCCGTCCGATGAGTTTGCGGAGTTGCGTCCCCGCATCGTCTGGGACCGGTTGGAGGGCAAGATCCGTGGACGCGCCGGTGCGCAGCGACTGGCTGTCGTCAGCGGCGGCACCATTCCGGACCGTGGTCTCTTCTCCGTGAACCTACTGGATGACGGTAAGAAGGTCGGCGAGCTGGACGAGGAAATGGTCTACGAGATGCGGCCGGGCGAAGTCTTCATCCTCGGCGCGACCAGCTGGCGCGTCGCCGACATCACGCCTTCGCAAGTCATGGTCACGCCTGCGCCCGGGGAACCGGGACGAATCGCGTTCTGGCACGGCGATGCGTTGGGACGGCCGGTCGAGGTCGGACGCGCGATGGGGCAGGCGATGCGCGAGCTCACCGCGATGGAGCCCGACGCAGCGATCGCCCGACTTCAGGACCGATCGCGCTTTGATGATCGGGCGGCGTCCAACCTGATGAACTATCTGTCCGATCAGGCCCAGGCCACCGGCACCGTGCCGACAGACCGGACGATCGTGATCGAGCGATTTCGCGACCAGCTCGGCGATTGGCGGCTATCAGTGCTGACGCCCTTCGGTGCCCGCGTGCATGCCCCGTGGGCGTTGGCGGCGCGAGCCCGGATGCAGGAGCGACTGGACCTCGAGGTCCAGATGATCTACACCGACGACGGCTTCGCGCTGCGGCTGCCGGAGGCCGACCGCGCGCCGGATATCGACGACCTGCTCCTCGATCCGGAAGAAGTGCGCGAGCTGGTGACCTCGCAACTGCATGGGTCCGCCCTTTTCGCTTCACGGTTCCGAGAAAACGCCGCCCGAGCGCTGTTGCTGCCGCGGCGTCGGCCCGGCGAGCGCACGCCGCTCTGGCAGCAGCGTCAGCGCAGCCACGACCTGCTGCAGGTGGCCAGCAAGCACGCGGAGTTCCCGATCTTGATCGAGACCTACCGCGAATGCCTGAGCGATGTCTTCGACATGGATGGGCTGCGCGAGCTGATGACATCAATACGTGCCCGGCAGGTACGCACGGTCGTGGTCGATACGGAGCGCGCCTCGCCCTTCGCGTCCACGCTGGTCTTCGACTACATCGGCCAGTACATGTACGACGGCGATGCGCCGCTCGCGGAGCGCCGGGCCCAGGCGCTGACGCTGGACAAGGAATTGCTCGCCGAACTGCTCGGCACCGAAGAGCTTCGTGAACTGCTCGATCCGCGGGCGATCGAAGCCCTCGAGCTGGAATTGCAAGGTCTACTCAAGGAACGGTGGCCGCGCGACCCCGATGAGGCCGCCGACCTCCTGCGGCGGCTCGGCGACCTGACCGCCGCAGAAGCCGAGGCGCGCGGGATGCGCAGCGAATGGCTCGACCAGCTGGAACGCCAGCGCCGCGCCATCCGGGTGCGCATCGCCGACGAGGAGCGATGGATCGCCGCCGAGGACGCCGGGCGGTATCGCGAGGCTCTCGGCGTGACGCTGCCAGTCGGACTTCCCGACGTCTTCCTGCAGCCTGTCGACGCACCATTGTCATCGCTGCTCGTTCGCTGGGCACGGACGCACGTGCCGTTCTTCAGCGCCGACCCCGCGGCCCGCTGGCGGCTCCCGCTCCGGGAGGTCGAGGACGCCCTGCGACAGCTTGCGGGGCGCGGCGAAATCGTCGCCGGTGAATTCCGCCCGGGCAAGGCGGGTCGCGAGTACTGCCATCCTGATGTGCTCAGGTCGCTGCGGAGGAAGTCGCTGGCGGCGCTGCGGCGCGAAGTCGAGCCAGTGCCGGTCGAAACCCTCGGCCGATTCCTTCCAGCGTGGCACGGCGTCGGCCTTCAGGCGAGCGGATTGGATCGGCTTGCCGAGATCGTCTTCCAACTGCAGGGTTGCGCCATTCCCGCCTCGGTGTTGGAGCGGGACGTGCTCGCGGTGAGGATGCGAGACTACCGGCCGCAGCTGCTCGATCAGCTGATCTCGATGGGCGAGGTGGTCTGGGCGGGTCGCGGTTCGCTCGGCAGCTCGGATGGACGAGTGGCGTTGTATCTCCGCTCCGATGCGCCGCGGCTGATTCGTGAGACGGACGAGCGGCCAAGCGGCGAGGTTCACGAGCGCCTGCGCGAGCACCTGCAGAGTCGCGGCGCCTCATTTTTCCGCGACCTCTATTACGCGACCGGCTCGGGCGACGAGGACACGGTGCTGGACGCGCTATGGGACCTGGTGTGGGCAGGTGAAGTCACCAACGACACCTTCCTTCCGCTGCGGATGCTCGGGCCGCGCGCGCGGCGCAACCCACGCCGGCCGATGATGCGTCTTGGGCCGCCGGCGGCCGCCGGCCGCTGGTCCCTGGTCTCCGACCTGCTGCATCCGGCCGTCTCGACGACGGAGCATCTGCACGCGATGGCGGGCGCGCTGTTGCAGCGATACGGCGTCCTGACCCGTGAGGCGGCGCTCGGCGAGAACATCACGGGCGGCTTCGCCGCGCTTTATCCGGTGCTGCGCGCAATGGAAGAAGCGGGAAAGATCCGGCGCGGCTACTTCATCGATGGCCTCGGCGGCCTGCAGTTCGCACTGCCCGGCGCCGTCGACCGGCTGCGCGGAGCCCGCGATGAGGAGTCGAAAGTGGTAGCCCTTGCCGCCACCGACCCCGCGAGCCCTTACGGCACCACAATTCCCTGGCCGGAGCACGAATCGCGGATGGCGCGGGCGGCGGGTGCCTACGTCGTGCTCGACAGCGGCGAGCTCCGTCTGTACCTGGAGCGCGGCGGACGGTCGTTGCTCACCGTCGGTGAGGTACACGCTGCCCATCTGCAGGCGCTGGCCGCGGTGGCGGCCCGCGTTGACAAGCTGGAGATCCAGAGCATCGACGGCGCAGCGATCAAGGACTCACCACTGGACGGGTTGCTGCGCAAAGCCGGATTCGGCACCACGCCGAAGGGGGTCGTCCTCTGGCCGGAGCGGCGGCCGGTACTTGCCTGAAGGCGACACGATCTGGCGAACGGCCGCCGCCCTGCGGCGCCGCATCGGCGGCAAGGTGGTCAGTGAGGCCCGTCCGGACTCGATCGGGCGACTGAAAGGCCGGCGGGTCGAGTCGGTCGAACCGAACGGCAAACACCTCGTGATGCAATTCGA
>Ga0066704_10000902_pt1 | contig 11925 bp, 11 predicted proteins | sample GraSoiAngelo_153_FD_66458 | JGI IMG/M metagenome (GOLD analysis project Ga0066704, IMG submission 66458) | Grasslands soil microbial communities from the Angelo Coastal Reserve, California, USA - 14_1009_12_40cm | ecosystem: Environmental > Terrestrial > Soil > Grasslands | place: USA... | reverse complement strand
ACAGCGATCGACTCCTCCCTGGTTCCAGCCGGCCCGTAGCTCTGGCTCATCCCCATGGCGCCGAACCCGATCGCCGAAACTTCCAGATTGTTTTTTCCGAGCTTCCGCTTCTGCATTGTTCCGCTCCTGTCCAGTTCCTGAAGATACAGTTCCCGAATAACAATCGCCCGCGCTTCGCGCGCTGGTCGAGTATTTGCGCCGAGCGAGACGGGATAGCCGTACGAAGCTCCGTGGTCGCAGCTCGTAACGTTTATCTACAACCCGTGACATCTTAGGGGCGCGACCCGCCTAAACATTAACCGAGGTAAGTCGATGAATCTCTTTCGCTCGCCGTCTTCTCGCAGTCTGAGCCTCGGGCTGGCGGTGCTTCGTATCGCTGTCGGGGTGGTATTCCTCAGCCACGGTTATCAGAAGTTGTTCGTCTTCGGTTTCGCCGGTGTCACCGGCGCATTCACCCACATGGGCGTGCCGGCTCCCGGTGTTATGGGACCGCTGATCGCACTGCTCGAGGTCTTCGGCGCCATTGCCCTTATCTTCGGGTTCCTGACGCGTCCGCTCGCGCTCCTCTTCGTGTGCGATATGCTCGGCGCCATTCTCCTGGTGCAGCTGAAAAACGGGTTTTCGCACTACGAGCTCGAGTTCCTGCTCTGCGCCTCGAGCGTGGCTCTCATTTTCACCGGAGCCGGCGGGTTGTCCATCGACGCGCTGATCGCTCGTCGCACCGCGCCGATGACCACCGGCCCGGCGTGAACTTGAACTGGCGGCCGGTACTGCCGATAACCATCGCTGTCGTTACGGTCGCTCTTGCAGTCGGACAAGATCCGTCCGACGTACCGCTCTGGGCTTATCCCGCGAGTCCAGCGGATTCCACAGTCGCCGATAGCGCGCGGTTGCATCGCGTCCCCAACAGCGGCGCGCGGTTCACTCTACGCCAGGTCGTCGATCGATTCGCGCCGCCGGACTGGCATCCGAGCGGACACCCACCGATGCCTGATGTCGTGGCGCACGGAAGGACACCGAAACTCTTTGCGTGCGCCTACTGTCACCTGCCGAATGGGACGGGACGACCCGAGAACGCAACGCTTGCCGGATTGCCGAAGAGCTACATCATCGCCGAGCTGGAGGCCTTCCGAACTTCCACGCGGCGAAGTGCGTTGCCCGGTTATGTCCCCGGCAACAGCATGCACACCGTTGCCGAGAACGCGACACTAGCGGACGTCGAATCGGCCGCGCAATACTTTTCGCGGCTGAAAACCAAACCGCGAGTTCGAGTGATCGAGGCGGGGCGCATTCCACTAATGCGCCAGGCGGGGTTCGTCTACGCGCGCGTCCCCGGGAAAGGAACGGAGCCAATCGGCAACCGCATCGTTGAGGGTCCGCCCGATTTCGAACGACATGAGCTGCGCGACGACGCGATAACCTATGTCGCGTATGTACCGCCAGGCACCATCAAGCGTGGCCGCTCCATCGCGACGACCGGCGCCGACGGACCCACCACCGCGTGCGTCACATGTCACGGTGCAAAGCTGCTCGGCGCGGGCGTCATTCCGCCGCTCGCCGGGCGCTATCCGACCTACATCGTGCGCCAGCTCGTCGCATTCAAGACGGGTGCGAGATCCACTGCCTCTTCGCAGCCGATGAAGGCCGTAGTGGCTCGGCTGTCGGTTGACGATATGATCTCGGTCGCCGCGTATGCCGGTTCGCTTGCCGCGACTCGACGCTGAGAGCGCCACCGCTACGCCTGACGCGGTAACATCGTTGTGAACTCCCGTCATCGCCGTCTCCCGACTGGGCAAGCGCTACGGCCGCACCGTCGCCGTTGACGACGTCTCGCTCGAAGTGTTCGAGGGCGAGATCTTTGGACTGATAGGTCCGAACGGCGCCGGTAAGACGACCACGATGGAGTGCGTAGAGGGCAATCGCGTTCCCGACAAAGGAACAATCTCGGTGCTCGGCCTCGACCCACGGCGCGATGCCAACACTCTCCGGCAGCGAATCGGGGTGCAGCACCAGGAGGCACACCTCCAGAAGCGGATCAAGGTGTGGGAGGCGGTGGACCTCTGGCGGTCGCTCTACACCCGCGTGGTAGATAGTGACACGCTGCTCGCGCGGCTTGGACTCGAATCCAAGCGCGACTCCTGGTTCATGAACCTCTCGGGCGGCCAGAAGCAGCGGCTCTTCATCGCGCTGGCGCTCATCCACGAACCCGAGGTCGTGTTCCTCGACGAGCTCACCACCGGGCTCGATCCGCAAGCCCGTCGCGCGATCTGGGGTTTGGTGACCGGCATCAGAGACCGCGGCACGACAGTGTTTCTCACGACCCATCTAATGGAAGAGGCGGAACGACTCTGCGATCGCGTCGCGATAATCGAGCACGGACGCCTCATCGAGGTCGGCACTCCCGACGATCTCGTACAAAAACATTGTCCCGAACGGACGGTGGTATTCACCAGCGATGATTCCAATGTCGGCGGGAGAATGCAGGCGTTGGGCCCGGTCGAGCGCGCCGATGGGGGCGAGGTAGGCGCGGTGGCCGAGGGGGGCGCAGCGACTTACACGATTCGCGGTGCCGGTGACGACTTCGTGACCGATGTGATCAATGTCATCGCACGCGAGGGCATTCGAGTGCGCGGCTTCCGTACCGAGATCCCGACGCTCGAGGACGTGTTTCTGAAGCTAACCGGCCACGGCATAAGGGACTGAATGCAACCTCGGTTCCTGCAGGGATTCTGGAAGCTCACTTGGCTCGAGACCAAAATCTTCACGCGCGAACCGATGGGGTTCGTGGCGACGCTCGTGATGCCGCTGGTTGTGTTCATCGCATTGGGGCGCGCGTTCGGCGTCGCTAAACCAGTGGCTGCACCGCAGGTCGACATTCCCTTCAACGTGGCAATCCTCGCGGCGGTATTGATCGCGCTGAGCGCGGTGCAATCACTGGTGGCGATCATCTCCATCTACAGAGAAGGAGGCATCCTCAAACGCCTACGCGCCACGCCGCTCTCGCCAGTGACGATCATGGGTGCGCAGGTCGTGGTGAAGCTCGCCTTCACAGTGATCAGCCTGTCGCTGCTCATGCTCGCTGGGCGTCGACTTTTTCCTGGAATAAGGCAGGTGAACGTGTTCAGCTTCACTGCGGCCGTACTTCTCAGCACGTTCAGCATTCTCTCCCTCGGTTTCGTGATCGCCAGCCTTGTACCGACGGCGCGATTCGCCCAACCAGTAGGTGCGGCCGTGCTCTACCCGATGCTGGCCCTGTCGGGGCTGTTCTATCCCGTGGACCGGTTCCCGCGCGCACTCAGGGCGTTCGCGTATCTGTTCCCCACCACGCACGCGGTCGCACTCCTCAACGGCGTGTGGGACGGATCGGGTTGGGGCGCGCATTGGGTAAACGTGGCAGCGTTGTTAGTGCTGTTCGCTGGCTACACCGCCCTCTCGACCCGCGTATTTCGCTGGGAGTGATTTGGACGTACACCAGTCGCGCGCGCATTTTGAATGCTGGGTAGTCCTTCACATTCAGTCACAGGAGAACAATGCAATGGCAAATGAACCTAAGCGAAGTCCCAGGCTACTCATGATTGCAGCGCTCTTCCTGGTCTCCACCGCGGCGTTCGCACAGGAGCCAGTTGTCGGCGTCGCCGACCCGGAATCGCTTTTCACGGACGCGAACCCGAAGCTCAACGCCAACAAGCAGGCGACGCTGCACATCATGAAGGACTTGTTGCAATGCAATCATTGGGACGAGGCCGACAAGTGGCTGACAGCCCGGTACGTTCAACACAATCCAAAAGTCGCCTCAGGCCGTGAGGGCGTCGTGAAGTTCTTCGGCACGCGGCCGAGGGCGCCGACGTGCGACAAGCTGACGACGAAGATCGTGGCGGTCCTGGCCGACGGGGACCTTGTCACGGTCGTCATCCCGCGCGAGCGCGCGGATCCGAAAGATCCGTCGAAGACCTATACGACCTCGTGGTTCGACATGTGGCGATTTGTCGGGGGGAAGGCCGACGAGCATTGGGATCCCGCAACGAAATAACTGCTCGGATCGAGCGCTTCAACGCGGGGCGCGAGCCGGAGCGACTCGCGCTCAAATATCGGGAGATGTGCAAATCTCCCTTCGCGTTCTTTCGGGGCACCGCGCATCTGTATTGGGAAGACCTTGCTTCCCGAAGCAGCGCTATGCCCGACGGTCCGCTCGTTTGGGCATGCGGAGATCTTCATTTTGAAAACTTCGGCAGCTTTCAGGGCGACAACGGCCTGTCCTACTTTGACCTGAACGACTTCGACGAATCTTGTCTTGCTCCAGCAACGTGGGAAGTCTCGCGTTTCGTGGCGAGCGCATACGTTGCAGCTCCGTCGCTCAATCTCACCGGCGCCGAAGCGAACGAGCTGATGAAGTTGTTTCTTGACGCATATCAGTCCGCCCTCGGCGACGGCAAAGCGCGCTGGATCGAGCGCGCCACTGCGAGCGGAATGGTGCGGATACTTCTCGGGCGGGTGAGCAAACGGACGCGAGCGATGCTCATCAACTCACGTACAATCTGGAAGAAGCGGAAGCGACGCATTGTGATCGATGGCGAGCATGCGCTACCGATCACTGATAGCCAGCGAACCAACGTCACGCGCCGGCTCCACGAATTCGCAAAGTCGCAGCCCGATCCCGACTTCTTCAGAGTTCTGGATGTGGCGCGGCGTGTGGCAGGGTTAGGAAGTCTCGGCCTGGAACGGTATGTCGTGTTGGTGCGAGGGGATGGCGGTCGCGACGGCAACGCCCTCCTCGATGTAAAACAGGCGGCACCCTCGAGTCTGGCCAGAGTCGAAACGATCCGGAAGCCAGGATGGAAGAGCGAGGCCGATCGGGTCGTGGCCATCCAGCAACGCATGCAGGCAATCGCGCCCGCGCTGCTCCACGCAAAGAAGATCGGGCGCGCCGGTTACGTCATCCACGAGCTCCAGCCGACCAACGATCGTTTGAGCCTGAAGGACGCGAGGGGTAATCACCGCCACCTTCGCTCTGCGGTGAAGTCGATGGGCCGCGTGATCGCCTGGGCCCAACTCAGAAGCAGTGGACGTCAAGGCTCCGCGATCGCAGACGATCTCATCAAGTTCGCCGGAGCAAGCGGCTGGAAGCGACGGCTCATTGACTACGGCCGCTCGTACAGAACCGAGATCCAACTCGATTACAAGCAGTTCGTGGACGCGCAGAAGTGATGTGTCTTAGGAAATTGCGGCGGCCGACCGCTGCTCCTTGGCGCCCATGATCACGAGCCAGAGCATGGTCGCCACTTCTCCCAACATGAAAGGTTGGCCGTAAGCAAAGACCTTGTCCTCCAGTCCCGGCGACAGAAAGCCGGCGATGCTGAACGCAAGCCAGCCAAAGCAACCGATCATCAGCCAGACGCCGAGGAAGCGCGGGAGGAAGCGCGATCTGTACACGAGCAGGCCGAATGGAATGAGCCAAATGCCCCAGAAGATCGCGTTCGCCAGATCGAGTTGGTGATGCAGGTTAAGGAACAGCATGGCGGAGGCGTCGCGCTGCGGTTTGTCGAAGGCTGAGAGGAAATCCGCGCCGTGGACGAACTGCAGCGCAGCTACGTCGGTGACGGAGTTGACGACGAAGATCGTAGTGGGGATCAAACCGCCGAGGATCACCATCAGGATCGCGAGGCGCCGGTCGACCGGCTCGAGCAATCGATAAAGGGCGAATGTGACGAAGAGAAACAAAACGCTGGCGATCAGGTAAGTGACGATGCCCCAGCTGAGGAGCGTCTCGTGCGCGGCGATGTTGTTCGCCGTCGCTGCGGCGTTCCCACTCACGATCAGATTGTTGGGAATGTAGATGAGGCGGAGGAAGCCAACCAACGAGGCGAGGATGTACAGGGCTCCTGCTACCCTGGCTTTCTTGCTGAGCGCGGTCATCGGTCTCCCTATGACAAGTTCATGGTCAGCGTACGCAAGGCGCGCAAGAAAGTTGCAGCGCTCGCCAGGGACAATTGGCTGCACAGGAGGTCATCGTGTCGAACAGAAAATTTGGCCTGGCGTCGATCGTGTCCTTTGTCACGATCGCGGCGTGTACTCCGCCGGCACCGCTGAATGCGCCCGCCAGCACCGGCGCCGCGGGCGATTGGCCCTCCTACAATAGAACTCTACCCGGCGACCGGTTCTCTCCTCTCGCGGAAATCAATCGCTCGAACGTCACCCAGCTCAAATCGGTGTGCACCTACACGCTGCCCGAAGTGACCTCACTACAGACGGGGCCCATTGTGGTCGGCGGCACCATGTTTTTCACCACCGACACGATTTCGTACGCAATCGACGCTGCGACCTGCACGGAGAAATGGAAGCAGGTTCGCCATAGCGCATCGCCGAGCCGGCTCGCTGTGCACCGTGGATTCGCCTACATGAATGGCCGATTGTTTCGCGGGACATCGGACGCGCACGCGTTGGCGATGGACGCAAGCGATGGTCACGTGATCTGGGACACGCCGCTCGACGTGAAGGGACCGGGAGTCTCTTACCCAATGGCGCCGATCGCGGCGAACGGCCTGGTCTTCATCGGAAATGCGGGCGGCGACCAGGTCGGCGTCACCGGACACGTCTACGCGCTCGACGCGAACGACGGACACGTCGTGTGGAAGTTCGACGTCGTTCCGGCAACGGGCCCCGCCCGCTCGACGTGGACGAATCCGCGATTGCCGATATCCGGTGGGGCGTTCTGGACATCATTCACCTACGATCCCGCCAACCGAATTCTGTACGTTCCTGCCGGAAATCCGGCGCCTGATTTCGATGTCCGGCTGCGCACGGGGGACAATCTCTACTCGAACTCGGTCATCGCGATCGACGTCGACACCGGCCACATGCTCGGCTACAACCAGCTGGTCAAGCGCGACATGCACGACTGGGATGTCGACAGTCCGCCCATGCTCGCAACTACGCGCGCGGGACGCGCGATCGTCGCATCCGCCAACAAGGACGGACTGCTATCGATCGTCGATCGATCGCGTCTGACGGGCAGCGGCGCCAGAAGCGCGGGTGATGTCGCATCCACACTGACTCTTCTCTCCCAAACGCCGACGACGACGCGCATGAACGCGGACGTCGTGCTATCGCGCGACACCACCACCACTTTCTGCCCGGGTATCCAGGGTGGGTCCGAATGGAACGGCGCCGCCTACAGCCCGCAAACCAACTCACTATACGTCGGCGCGGTCGACTGGTGCATGCGCGTCAGGCTCAAACGCGATACCACCACGCTGCCAACCACTGGCACGTGGCTCGGCAACGAGAACACCGATACGCAGACTCCAGTCGCGAACGCGAGAGGCTGGGTCACTGCGTTCGACGCCGAGAACGGGAACGTGCGCTGGAAGTTTCAGGCTCCGCGTCCGATCCTCGCCGGGGTCACACCTACAGCCGGCGGAGTCGTGTTCGCGGCCGACATGGGCGGAGAGCTTTATGCGCTCGACGCAGCGAGCGGCCAACAGCTGTGGCAAACGAATACCGGACAATCAACCGGCGGTGGCATCATCACCTACAATGCGGGTGGGCGTCAGCTGCTCGGCATCGCATCCGGGATGAAGTCCTCGGTTTGGCCCGGCGCGGCGCAACAGAGTCGCGTCATCATTTACGGATTGTGATGAACTGCCCATTAGGCTAATGTCACCGCCCGACGTAGCTGCTCCTGGTTTTGTCACACAAAGTCATCCGACGGAGGTGACCGACAGGACCTCCGAGTGGCGTGAGCTGGCGCGAATCGCGTTCGTCGTCCTGGCGGCTGTCGCTGTCTGGTTCCGAGTCTGGGAGCCGTTCGGTCGCGTTAGCGGCATCGGGCTGATAGGCATGCTCGTCGGCGGATGGCCCATCCTCGCTGAGGCATGGGAGAACATCCGCGAGCGCCGCATGACGATGGAGCTGTCGATGGCGATAGCTCTCCTCGCGGCACTCGCCATCGGCGAGTTCTTCACCGCCCTCGTGATTACGGCTTTCGTGCTCGTTGCGGAAGTTCTCGAAGGACTGACCGTAGAACGCGGCCGCCGGGCAATTCGAGAGCTGCTCGATTTTCTCCCCCCGACCGCAACCGTGCGCCGAACGAGTGGACCGCGTGAGATTCCCCTCAGCCAGGTGAAGGTCGGCGATATCGTGCTCGTCGAGCCGGGCGAACGAATTGCCGCCGACGGTGAGGTACGAAGTGGCCGCTCATTCGTAGATCAGGCGACGATCACGGGCGAATCGACGCCCATCGAGAAGTCTGCTGGAGACACCGTGTTTGCGGGCACGATCAACCAAGCTGGTGCACTCGAGATCTCCGCCCAACGGTTGGGACGCGACACAAGCTTCGGCAAGATCATCGAGACAGTCGAGAAGGCCGAGCGGTCACGCGCTCCGGTGCAGAAGACCGCCGACCGGTACGCCGGTTATCTCGTCTACTTCGCGCTCGCGTGCGCGGCCCTGACTTTCGCCATCACGCGCGATGCTCGTTCTACGATCTCCGTCATCATCGTCGCCGGCGCGTGCGGGATCGCAGCCGGGACACCACTCGCAGTACTCGGCGCGATCGGACGGGCGGCCCGAACGGGCGCGATCATCAAAGGTGGACGCTACCTCGAAGCACTGTGGGCGGTGGACACGGTCGCATTCGACAAGACCGGCACCATCACCGTGGGAGCGCCCGAGGTTCGCGAGGTTCGGCCGTTTGGTGGTATTGGCCAGCGGGATGTGCTCGAAGCGGCGGCGATCGCAGAGCGTCGCTCAGAACATCCGCTGGGTGCCGCGATCGTGCAGCGCGCCGAGTCGCTTGGACTTTCGCGCATCGAGCCAGACTCGTTCGACTACACGCCTGGCCGGGGAGTGGTGGCGCGACTAGCGAGCGAAATCATTCTTACGGGGAATCGTGCCCTTCTGATCGAGCACGGGATCTCGAACGGTGCGCTGGACGGGCTTCAGCTCGGGCGGACAAGAGACGCGCTATCGGAAGTGGTGGTGGCGCGAGGCCGCCGTTTTCTTGGCAGCATCCTGATCGCGGATGCCCTGCGCCCTGAAGCGGCGGCCGCTGTGCGCACGCTCAAGGACATGAACATTCACACTGTTTTACTGACCGGCGATGCTCGCACCGTTGCCGATGCAATCGGCGCCGAAGCTGGCGTGGATGAAGTCAAGTCGGAACTGTTGCCGGACCAGAAAGTGGACGTGGTGCGCCAACTCGCCGCCAGCGGTCGCATCGTTGCCATGGTAGGCGACGGCGTAAACGACGCGCCCGCGCTGGTGGAAGCCTCAGTCGGTATTGCCATGGGCTCGGGAACCGACGTTGCCCGCGACAGCGCGGACATCGTGCTCCTCGGGAACGACCTGTCGAAGTTCGTGGACACTGTGCTTATCGCGCGCCGTGCCCGGAGCATCATTCGCTTCAACTTTGCTGGAACGATTGTGGTCGATGCGGTCGGCGTCGGACTCGCTGCGTTCGGATTCCTGAACCCATTGCTCGCGGCATTCATCCACGTCGCCTCCGAGCTCGGCTTCATCCTCAACTCGGCGCGCCTTCTCCCTGGGCGTCAAGCGGCTCGATAAGCACCGTCACGAAGAATCGGCGCCGTCGCACTGACGTCGAGCTCTCCAGCAATCAATACGTCGCTCTCCCAGCCTTGTTCGATTAGCTCGCGCCCCGACACGCATTGTTTGAGCGCGGCGACGAGGTCGCCACGGTGGGCTTCGAACGCCCCGCGCGCCGCGCTCGCCTCGGGCGAGAACAATCCGTCGAGATGGCTGAGTATCGCTCCCGCGCCGAGCCAGTCCTCGAGCGATGGACGCAACGTTCCATCCGGCCACTGCTCACCGGCTGGAATCACGCCGACTCGAGGTCCGAACGTGCCAACGCACCGAGCAACGGCGCCCGCGTTGCGGAAGCATCCGGAGAGGGTCGGCGTAGAACCAGTCAGGCGCGAGAGAGTCGCACCGTTCAGCGACGGGAGTACGATACGCATCCCGGCGGAGGCTTGTGTCATTGAAGCGGGCGACAGCGAAAAACTCCCGCTTCCACGCGGGCCAGCGAGGACACCGTGAATTCGTTGGGCGAAGGCCGCCGCGCTTTCGTCCTTCAGTGGGTAGGGATAGACGATCGCGTGGTGCCTCGTAGCGACATCGACGCACGTACTGAACGAGAGGACGTCGACCACCACCAGCACGTCGACAGTGCCAGCGAGCGCGGCGATGCCGCCAGCGCCCCATTCGCAGCGGATGTTATAACTCTGTTGATCGAACCACACTGAGACCGATCAAATCTCGTCAGAACACGAGTTGTCTGAGTCGAATATGGTAAGCTGCTGACTTCCGGGGCGTTGCCATCCAGCCAGTAGTCGTTCCCGTCGACTCCAGCGACACGAATAGGGCGGCGGGAAAACCGTCTCCCGCCGGCCCGCCCGACTGGTTATCTGGGTACTACGATTGTCCGCTTCGCGTCAGTAAAGACCGTAAACTGCGTTCCAGCGGGGATCGAGGCCGATAGTCCCTTTTTTGTCGCGCCGATTCCCAGCGTGAGAACCCCAAGAGCGGCCGCCTGACCTTGGCGGCTCTTTCCGACGACTTTCGTCGTGCCGCGAAGTGGGATATACGTGCCATCTACCGCTCGTACGGAGGTGACCTGCACCGTTAGAGCTCCGGGTCTTCCAGCCGATTTCCGGCGAGTCGACTGCGCCACGGTGCCTCGCACCGCTGTTCCCTGAGAGATCAGGACGTGGCCGAATTCCGAGTAGTCCGACGTCAGATGAAAAGAGATGCGCTGCCCTGTGTTGACCGACGCGCTCGAAAGGTCCTCATCTATTGCGACGGTAAGAGGCGTGCCGGCAGGTATTACGACGGGCATTTCCGTGCGCGAGTTCGCGGCCGCCGCGGCACGCGCGTCAGCTCGCGTTGATTGAGCTGTGAGCGGAGCGGCCGCCAGGACCAACGCCAGCGGCGTAATAAGGCGATAGGGATACTTCATTGCTGCTCTCCTCGAAAAAGTTGCGACCGCGAGATCGCGGCCCATGGGCCAAATAATCAAGGAGAATGCCATCGCGGGTTGCCGTTCCTTTCTGCCGATGACGGCTGGCTGTCGTCACCGACCTCAGCTGTGCGACAACCGTACTGTGTTCGCGCGCGTCAGAACACGAGCGTCTGAATCGAATGCGGTAAGCTGGCGACTTCCGCGGCGTTCCCATCTACCCAGAGAAAATAGGAAATCTTCTGGTCGGTCCTGTTCATCACCACCACCGACACCTTTCCATCAGGATTGACGAAGGCACTGGAAAGCAGCGCGCTTCTGCTCGGTGACGCGGCGATTCTTCTCGCGCCCGGACGCACAAACTTTGAGAAGTGTCCGATGTAGTAGTACGAGTTGGTGTAAATCAGCTCACCCGTCTTCGTATCGGCGTGAACCGGAGCGAAGCAGAAATTCCCGACGTGATTAGGGCCGCCCTGTTCGTCCAACAGAACGTTCCAGTCCGTCCAGCCGACAGCACCGTCGTTAAAGTCGTTGATCATCGAGCGGCCGTAGTATTCGCCCAGTCTCCAATTGTGGATATCCTCGGGCTTGAAGGAATCGACGGTGCCCTCGGTGAAAATCAGGGGCTTAGTTGGGAACGTCTCACGCACGAGCCTGACGTTATCGAACATCATCTCGCCACCGCTCCACGGCTCGTACCAGTGAAAGCCGATGCCCCACACGTACTGGGCGGCTTTGGGATCGGCGAGGATGGTGCTCACTCGCTGATAGATCAGATCGCGGTTGTGATCCCAGGCGATGATCTTCTTCTCACCCAGCCCTTCCCTCTTCATCGTCGGTCCAAGGTAGTTCTTCAGGAAGTCTCGCTCGTCTTCGGCGGAGTAGATGCACGACTCCCATGTCTGCGTCGCCATCGGCTCGTTCTGAACGCTGATCCCCCAGACAGGAATTCC
>Ga0066704_10000897_pt1 | contig 11937 bp, 10 predicted proteins | sample GraSoiAngelo_153_FD_66458 | JGI IMG/M metagenome (GOLD analysis project Ga0066704, IMG submission 66458) | Grasslands soil microbial communities from the Angelo Coastal Reserve, California, USA - 14_1009_12_40cm | ecosystem: Environmental > Terrestrial > Soil > Grasslands | place: USA... | reverse complement strand
TCGCACCACTCGGAGCGGCTGGACGCGGGCGAGGTGATGGTGGCGCAGTTCACGGAGCTGACGGCGGCGATCAAGATCCGGGGCCGGGCGGAGATCCTGACCGACGTGGGCCGGGTGGAGTCAGGAAGCTAACTAGAATCGTTGGCCTACGGCGCGCCCACGTAGCTCAGGCGGTAGAGCATTTCCTTGGTAAGGAAAAGGTCCCCGGTTCGAATCCGGGCGTGGGCTCCACCTGCACCAGTACGAAGCACGCCGCGAAACCTGCATGGTACGAATCCACCCCGACCCAGTAAGGCCGGCCTCTTTTTGGAGAGGGCTCCGAAGGATAATCTGTGTTCGAAACGTGGCCCCTGGGACCGCGTTTCCTGTTGTCAGATGCCGGGATGTCCGCTCTAACGGCGCGCCATGACTAGCGGGTCCGGTCGATTGTTGGGACTGGCAGACAACGTCGCAAGTCGTGACCCCACGCGGTCTTCACAACCGTTTGCGGGGCGCTGTTGAGGCGTCCTGGGTGGGTTCGATTCCCATCCCCGCCACTTTCGGCGCCGATGACAGCCAAGTTGACAGCCCCGGGGCTGGACGAGATTCTGCTCAGGTACGAGGATGCGGCACCCGGATTGGTGGTCGCGGCCGTGCGACTCAGTGTCGTGATTTCAAGTTGGGTTCGTCTTCGGGAAGCTTCTCAATCCATCCCTTGTCGATCATCCTGTCGAGCGCCAGCCCGATCTGCCTTGGCGTAAACCGGGTTTTTCGCTCGTTCCACTCATAGGTTCGGCGGATGACCTCCTCGCGAGTCCTCGGAGCATCGCGCTGAACTACCCAATGAACCGTGGCAAGCAACTCAAGGCCATGAGGCGTTTCAAATCCACTGACCAATTCAACGACGCGTTCGAATCGGTTACGTGTAGCCTGATTCTTAGCTAGGGCAGTCTCGGCATCCTCGACCGCTCCTGGGACCAGCCGAATCTCTGTCGTCGGCGTATCAGCCCCGAAGTAGCCAACGGTGTAGTGTCCCTCAACCTGCTGCAAAACGTGGCGGAGATTTTCCGCGTATGGCCCATACGGAGCCTCGGCGAACCTGAGGCGTAACGGCTCACCAGCCTCCTGCATGAAGTACATCAGCTTGTGGATCTCCAGCAGTGATACGACCGGGTCCATATGGGCATTGAGGTATGCATGCATGAGGCCCACGAGAGCCGCACGCCCTTGTGTCATGCGCGGCGGGGCAGTACGTGGTAGTACCTGAGCGTCCGCCTTCTGAGGTTCGAACACCGTGACACGGACTTCGCGCAACTGACCGAGTGATGCGGCGATTCGTTGGCGAACCACTCTCCAGTCGAGTCCTCCAAGCCCACTGCCAAGTGGCGGCAGCGCGACGGACTTGATTCCTCTGTTCTTGATCTCGGTCACCAACGCATCGAGCCCAACCTCAATGTCTCCAAGACGACTCCTTCCACGCCAATGTCGCTTGGTAGGGAAGTTGATGATGTAGCGGGGATTTACATCTCGTTGGGTGTCATACACCAACATCTTGCCCGGGAGAACCTCGCCCCGCCGACAGGCAGCTTGGTAAACCTTGAAGTTGGCAGGGAACGCTCGCTTAAATTGCAATGCGACCCCCCGGCCCATGACGCCAACGCAGTTGACGCTATTCACTAGTGCTTCCGAATCTTCTGTCAATAGGTTGCCGGTCTTGAACTCGATCAACGCTGATTGGCCATCAGTAATACCAGCCCGGGATGACTGTGACCGACGGTCGATGAGTAGCCCCCCAGAGAATAGCCTCGACTCGCTTGCGGATGGCCTCGGACCGAACGCCAATTCTTCGGATCAGAGAGAAGGGGAACGACCCATGAACTAGAAACTCCGCCTGCTTACCTTCCTTCTTGTCTGGATCTCTCCAATCGTTCGCTGCGATCGCATCCCAATCAAGTTCGCCCAGGTCACCAAGATCGGAGCGGAATTCTGTGTAGTGTGCGCCGGCATTCGACAGTGTGAATGCCCACCGTCTGCCGGTTTTGTTAGCCCACTCCACGACGTCCTTCAGGTCAGCTTCCAGATGCAAGATCGGTTCCTGACCACCGCGATACTTCAGCTCGGGCGCATTACCCATGTGGAGCACGTACAGCATTACCGACCTCGGACAGAAGTAGAACGGGACATAGTCCCCAACAAAGTCGCCTTGATGGCAAGTCACGTCCAATGTCAGTCGCCGCTCCTTGATGGTCCGCATACCGACTACGACGGCGTCGCCCCGTTTTGCCATCGTGCTATCGGCGAACAGATGACCATCTCTGATGATCCGCGCCAAGTTGTCGATATGCGTGATGTGGTAGATGACGGGACGTTGCGGCGGTGAACCCACTTTCAGGCTTCGCTACCACAGTCATAGTTGCACTCGCCACCTTTAAGCCATCCCATGCCGGTCCAAGGATACGACCCTCGTTCCGGTGGTCTAGATCTGAGGGTAGCACGAGTTGTGCCCGAACACAAGTTCGGCCCAACATTTGGGATGTTTCTAGGGATCAGGCTTGACATGGCGAAAAGCTCGTCCATAATATGGACGCAATGTTCACCATCGATCCAGCCGACCCAGAAACTTGCCGAGTGTATTTAACCGCACCCTTGAAGGCAACGAAACTTGCCCTGGACGATGGTGTGTCGTGGGCGGAGACGGTGTTACATGATCGGCCATTCGATCCCTGGCTATGGGCCCACATGGTTCGTTATCACGCAAGAGGCCGACTGAACGAACCTGCGGTTAGAGATTGGAGTTTGACCCCAGCGATTGCGCATTCAGGCATTGAAATCACCAAAGGTCCGCTGACCGTCCGCGTTCTGAAGAGCCTTCGTGACGCTCCGCCGAACCCAGGTCACAGCGGCAGCAGGAGAGCCTTCTACCAACAGTGCCTTCAGCTTGACTTCGATGGTGTACCCGTTCCCTTCACTGGGGGCAACCTGATCTTGGACTGGAGCATAAATCGGGCGAACCTTGAACTGACATTAGGACTTTCGAAGCCGATCGGGACTTGGCCTTACGGCGGGCATCCGGATCTCGAATGGCGGTTGCGCGTTTGGTTCGACGACGACTACCCAACCTTCACATCATCTGACGAGCCGTTGGAGATAGATCCGTCCGAGGGCGTCGAGCACGATAAGTGATCGGGGAGCGTGTGCGACTGGCTCGCGAGGCCTGTCTTCTGACCCAGCAGGAGCTAGCCCAGTCTGTCGGTGCGCCGTTAAGCGCCATTGCGGATGTTGAAGTTGGGCGCGTACACAACCCCTCAGCCGAACTGATAAGTGGCATTGCTGCGGTCACTTCCTTTCCACTCGGATTCTTCAAGCAGGGAACACTCCCTCATCTACCTGAAGGCCATTACAGGCGACTGAAGCGTGGTACAGCCAGGGTGAGTAAGCAAGTGCGGGCCCAGGTGCGCCAGATCTTGGAACTGGTTGAGAAAGCTGAGTCTACTGTCAGCCTTCCTCCGGTGAAAATAACCCCGGCTCACGGAATATTGACCAGCACAGGAATCGAAGAAATCGCAGAACGTGTCCGACGTGAGCTGGGCTTCAATGACCGTGAGCCCATAACAAATCTGATTCGCGCCGCCGAGCGGGCAGGTGTAGTCGTTGTAAGACTTCCGGGAAAGCTAGAAGACCACGATGGGTTCTCCGTGTGGCCTGAGTTTGGGCTGGGTGGCCGGCCAATCGTCGCGTTGGGATCGACCCAGTCAGGTGACAGGGACCGACACACCGTCGCACACGAACTGGGGCATCTGGTTCTCCATACCCTCCGGTCCGGGTTCTCGGCTGATGACGCCGAGACCGAGGCGCACCGTTTCGCCGGAGCGCTTGTACTTCCTCGTAGGGCGGCCGTTGAAGCAATGCGATCCCCTCTCACGTTGGGCGTCTTAATGTCGGTCAAGGCTCATTACGGAGCGTCGCTATCGATGGGATCTCGTCGCGCTTTGGACCTGGGGTTGATCGATCGCAGCCATTTTGTTTCTTTGCAGAAGCAATTGGCGAAGCGGGGGTGGCGATCAGAAGAGCCGGTACGAGTCGATGTCGAAACGCCCGTGCTGATAGACAAAATTCTGCGTGCTCTGGGAGGTTCGGGATCCGCAATCGATCGCGCCGAACGACTGGGGCTACCCCTATTCGCTTTTCGAAGTTTGTTGGCCAGCAGTGGTTAGTCAACGCGTAGGTAGGTGACAGCCAAGTGGACAGCCAAATCGCCGGATTTGCGTGGACGAGTGCGCACGTCCGTGGAGTCGCCCCGCTAACTTCCGAACTCAAGTGGACGTTCATGAAGGGCTCTTTGACGTTAGGCCCGCGGTCTTCAACCGTTTGCGGGGCGCTGCTGGGGCGTCCTGGGCGGGTTCGATTCCCATCCATCGCCGCCAATTTTGGCGGTAATGGCAGCCAAGTTGACAGCCACAGCAGCGGACGTTAGCTCCTATCGGCGGACAGTGTTGGACGCCGTTGCCTAGGAACCCGCAGGTCGGCTCGATGGGCCTTGGGGCCGCGGACTTACTACCAATGCGCCCCCGCACCTCAGGGTGCCTCGGACACGTTTCGTTTGTCCACCCCCTCAAAGAGATGACCAGGCTTGGTCGGGTCTGCAGCGTAGGCATCGACCTACACGAGCCACCCGGTGCCCTGAGTTCGGCTGCTCGGGAGGGACACTGCAGCCCCCTCCTCCGGCAACGGCGCTATCCTCGGCCAAGAATGCCGGACGTAACGATCGAGAACCCAGTCATTAACTCGCCGTTCAATGAGCCTGCGCGCCACTTCGTATTCGGAGAGGACGGAATCACCAACGTAATCGCGGACTCCCGCAGGCGGAGTTCCTATTTCGTCCCGATCCCACCGCCGAAGAGGAAATCCGCCGATCAGATCACACTCGGAGACTGGCTAGGGGAGCGGATTCAAGAGAACGACTTCATCAACCGCGTGCGGGAGCGAGTCTCGATCTGGCGCCAGGGAGACTACCAAGGCGTGACCCCGACAACCCGGGGTCTTCTCGATTACTGGAACGACCCAAACCGAAAGCTCTTCTTTTGCCAGAGAGAGGCGCTCGAGGCGGCGATCTACCTCACTGAGGTCGCTAGCCGCCACGGCGACCCCTGGATTCAGAACACTTTGAGTCGGGAGAACGAAGCCGCCAATCCTGGGCTTGACCGTGTCGCTTTCAAAATGGCGACTGGCTCCGGAAAGACCGTCGTCATGGCAATGCTGATCGCTTGGCATGTCCTCAATAAGCTGGCAACTCCCCAGGACCGTCGATTCAGCGACACGTTTCTGATTGTGACCCCAGGCATTACGATCAGGGACAGACTCCGTGTCCTGAAGCCAAACGACCCGAACAACTACTACGTTGAGCGCGACCTGGTTACGCCCGACCAGCTCCAGGCGCTTCAGCAAGCGCGGATTCTGATCACAAACTTCCACGCCTTCGTGCGTAGGGAGACACTTCAGGCTGCCTCTCTCACCAAGAAGCTGCTTGCCGGTCCTGGTGGAAACGTGGACGCCTTCAAAGAGAAGCCGGACGAAATGGTTCGCCGGGTTTGCCTAGAGTTGGGCAACAAAAGGAACATCGTTGTGATTAACGACGAGGCCCACCATTGCTACAGCCAGAAGGTTGGAGAAGACGAGGGCAAACTTTCGACTGAGGAGAAGGCGGAGGCCAAAGCCAACGCAGAAGCAGCCCGGGTATGGATTACCGGCCTAGCCGCCGTGAAATCAAAAATGGGCTTGAGAGCCATTTACGACTTGTCAGCAACTCCCTTCTTTCTGCGAGGTTCTGGGTATTCGGAAGGAACGCTTTTCCCGTGGGTCGTTTCCGATTTCTCTCTTATCGATGCCATCGAGTCGGGCATCGTCAAGGTTCCACGGGTGCCGGTCGGGGACAACCAGATGACTGCGGCCCTCCCGACGTACCGAGACCTATGGCGAAGCATTCGGCAGGACCTCCCCCGCAAAGGTCGCTCATCAGCCTCGGAGCAGGTCGAGCCTAGGCTTCCCAAAGCATTGGAGGGCGCTCTCCAGAGTCTGTACGGCGATTACGAGAAGACGTATGAGAAGTGGGAGCAGGGTGGATTCGACACGCCTCCGGTGTTCATCATCGTCTGTAACAACACCAACGTTTCCAAGCTCATTTTCGATTGGGTGGCCGGCTGGGAGAAAACACTTCCAAACGGTGAGCCAGTGTTGGTGCCTGGCAATCTGGCGCTCTTCAGCAATGTAGATCACGGGACCTGGGCAGCAAGGCCAAATGCGCTCCTTATCGACTCCGCCCAGCTTGAATCCGGCGGTTCAATGGACGAAGGGTTTCGGAAGATGGCGGCGAGCGAAATTCGGCTGTTCAAGAACGAATTACGGCAGCGGACGGGGGAAGACCCTCAAGACCTGCCAGATGAAGTTCTTCTTCGCGAGGTCATGAATACCGTCGGCAAGCCCGGGAAGCTGGGCGCCCACGTGAGATGCGTGGTTTCGGTGTCGATGCTCACAGAGGGCTGGGACGCCAACACGGTGACTCATATCCTGGGAGTCCGGGCCTTTGGGACCCAACTGTTGTGTGAGCAGGTTGTCGGCCGCGGGCTCAGGCGCGCGAGTTATGAGGCAAACGAGGGGGGTTTCTTCGAACCTGAATACGCCGAGGTTTATGGCGTGCCCTTCAGCTTCATCCCTGCAAGCGGGATTGGAAAGGAGAGGCCACCAAAGCCCCTGCATCGAGTCCGAGCGATGGACGACCGGATCGCTCTGGAGATCACATTCCCGCGCGTGACCGGGTATCGCTACGAGCTTCCAGCAGAGCATCTGCGTGCAGAGTTCAGCATCGATTCCCAGAAAATCCTCTCGACCCAGGATGTCCCAACACTGGTCGAGGTTGATCCAATCGCTGGCGAGAAAGTGGTACACGACCTCGGGGAGCTGCGCGACAGGCGAATCCAGGAGGTTGCGTTCAGGATCGCCAGACGAACTCTAGACAACTATTTGCGGGATCCAGAGGGGGCCGAGAAGCCATGGCTCTTCCCCCAAGTGTTGGCGATTGTTAGAAGCTGGCTGGATGAATGCGTCACATGTAAGGACGACGCGTTCCCACAAATGCTTCTACTCGGACAGTTGGAGAGCGACGCGGCCGAGAAGGTTTATCGGTCGATCGTTCGCGGGACCGAAGCCGAGAAGAAGTTGGTGCCGATACTGCGGGCGTTTGAGCCGCTCGGCTCTACCCGTTATGTCGCCTTCGACACGACAAAATCGGTCTACTCAACTGATCCACAACGATGCCACCTGAATTACGTGACCCTCGATAGTGGATGGGAGGCGAAATTGGCAGAGGTCCTGGAACACTTGGATGGCGTGGTCTCGTACGTGAAGAATCAGGGACTCAACTTCACCATCCCCTACACCTATGAGGGAAGGGCAGCCAACTACGTGCCTGACTACATCGTCCGTATCGCGGAAGGCGACGAAGCCCCAGTGAACCTGATAGTAGAAGTCTCCGGCGAGGCAAAGAAGGAGAAGGTCGCAAAGGTTGCTACGGCCAAAGACTTCTGGGTGCCCGCAGTGAACAACAATGGCTCCTTTGGGCAATGGTCCTTCCTGGAAGTGTCTGATCCCTGGGATGCGGCCAACTTGATCCGTTCCCACCTTGCGGAACGGCGACATCCCGCGCTAGCGCAAGGGACTTAACAGGGTGGCTAGCAAACGCACTAAGGCAAAAGCTAGTTTGGATGCCACCGTGCACAAGACTGCCCGGCGTATCAACATCCCGACAGCCGAGCTTGAGAGCTTCACCGAGGATGACGAGAAACGCCCCCAAAAGCTCGTCTATCCACGTGACCCAACGTTGGACCCCCAGTTAGTGTGGAAGGGCAAGGATGAGCAAGATCGGTCGGATCTGACAGTCCTGGCTGTACCCATCTACATCCAAGAGAAGATCCAGCCACGGGCTCTCATCGATGAACTACTCGCTGAAAACACGAGAAGCTCGCCAGCGCCGCAAATAGACCTTTTTGGAGACTTCAACGGCCTGGAGTTCGAAAAGCTGATCGACTTCTACCAGCACCCGATGAAGTGGCAGAACCGCCTGATCCTCGGGGACTCGCTGCCGGTAATGGCGTCGCTGGCGGAGAAGGAAGGGCTGCGCGGCCGGATCCAGATGATCTACGTGGACCCACCCTACGGAATCAAGTTTGGCTCGAATTGGCAGGTGTCAACGCGCAAGCGGGACATCAGGGACGGCAAGGCTGAAGACGCGTCCCGTCAACCGGAACAGATAAAGGCGTTCCGCGACACATGGGAGTTGGGCATTCACTCCTATTTAGCCTACTTGCGAGACCGGCTCGTAGTAGCTCGCGACCTTTTGAGCGACACCGGGAGTGTCTTCGTACAGATCGGTGATCAGAACGTTCATCTGGTGCGATGCTTGCTCGACGAGGTATTTGGTAGCGCCAACTTTGTCAGCCTGATGACCTTCGTGAAGACGAGCAGCGCCACGGCAGAGCTGATCGCAAACACTACGGACCATCTCGTCTGGTACGCAAAAGATGTGGCGCGTGCAAAGTATCGTGCGCTGTACTCGGCTCGGGGCGACCCAGAGGAAGGTCCTTATTCACGCGTCGAGTTGCCGGATCGATCGCGGCGGCCGCTATCGCCTCAAGAGCGTGGCGATCCGGATCTTCTGCCGGCGGGCTCTCGAATCTACCGCATAGACAACCTGACGAGTCAGCGCCCTCCTGGGGACTATCCGGTCACGGTCGGAAGTCGAACGTACCGACCAAAGAAGGGCTACTGGAAGACGCATCCCGACGGGATGCAGCGGTTGGCAATTGCCCACCGCCTTGAGGCCACCGAAGATGGAGACGGGCTGTACTACGTCCGCTTCCATGATGACTTTCCGGTGCAGCGATTGACCAACGTTTGGACGGACACCGTTGTGGCCGGTTTCACGTCAGACAAGGTCTATGTCGTCGAAACCTCCAGAAAGGTATTAGAGCGGTGCCTCCTAATGACCACAGACCCCGGTGACCTGGTGCTCGATCCGACCTGCGGGTCGGGTACGACGGCAACGGTGGCTGAGCAGTGGGGCCGCCGCTGGATCACAATCGACACCAGCAGGGTCGCGCTGGCCCTCACCCGCACAAGGCTGATGGCCTCTCGATTCCCGTACTACTTGCTGGCTGACTCTACCGCTGGAATCGCAAAGGCTACGGAACTCTCTGGCAAGCTACACGAGTTGACGGGGCCTCCCTCGAATGATGTAAGCAAAGGCTTCGTTTACGAGCGTGTACAGCATGTGATGCTCAAGTCAATCGCAAACAATCCCGACATCAAGGAAGGCACGACGCGGGAAGAAATAGATGCAGCGATAGCCCGACATGCCGACAGCGAGTTGCTTTACGACCGTCCGTACTCAGACAACAAGATCGTCCGCGTGAGCGGTCCATTCACAGTCGAGAGTCTCTCCCCGCATCGTGTCGGGGAGTCCAACGACGGCGGTGGAGGCGCGTCCAACGCCGCAGATCCGACGCAGTTCGTAGATCGGATTATTGGAAACCTAAAACTAGCGGGAGTGCAGAACAAGGTCAAAGGCGAGCGATTGGTCTTCGACCAACTCGCGCCCTGGCCGGGGAAAGGCGCGATTGACGCAGTCGGTCAGTACAGCGAGAGCGGTGTAACCAAGAAGGTCGCCGTCTGCATCGGCCCGGAATACGGAACCGTGGGTCGCGAGCTGGTCCGGGAGGCAGCTAAGGAGGCGGTCGAGATCGCCGATCTTCTAGTCGTCTGTGGCTTTGCTTTTGAGCCGCACGTCGGTGGTGACGCGACCAAGCTCGGGCGGCTGACGATTATGAAGGCGAATATGAATCCGGATCTAGTGATGGCTGACGACTTGCTCAAGAAGACTGGTGCGGCCAATCTATTCATGGTTTTCGGCGAGCCTGACATCTCCACGGTGATTGGCGACGATGGCATGGTCTCAGTCGAGATTCGTGGAGTGGACACATACAATCCGACCACGGGTGAGATACGCAGCGACTCCACCGATGACATCGCGTGCTGGTTCATCGACACCGATTACAACGGTGAGAGCTTCTTCGTCAGGCATGCGTACTTCCTTGGTGCAGGTGACCCGTACGACAAGCTGAAGCGTGCGCTGCGGGCAGAAATCGATGAGAGAACGTGGGCCACGCTCTACAGTGCTAAAAGCCGCCCGTTCCCTAAGCCGGCGACTCGCAAGATCGCCATCAAGGTGATCAATCACTACGGCGACGAGGTGTTGAAGGTCTACCCGGTCTAACAATTCGGCGACGCTCTAGTCCGGCTGGTTGCTCGAGCTGAACGGCCGCTCTTCTCTGTTAGATCGAGGCGCGTGAGGATTGCTGTCTACGTCAGTGAATTGGCGGGCGCTACGGCGATGACTGCATCGAGAATCGGATACGGGATCAGGACGCGCCAGGAATCGAGACCGGCTTCCGCATCGCCTACGAGTTCGCTTCTTTCCCGGCGATTTCCATACCAGCCTGCACTTCCGACGCGAAATCTCCCTGCCTGAGTTCCTAGGTTTTGATGGGGAGGCCGGCAGACTTCCAGGCTTCGAATCCGCCGATAACATCGGTCGCGTTGATCAAGCCGATGTCCTGCAGAGAGGCCGCGGCGAGGCTCGATGAATAACCCTCCGCGCAGACCACTATCACTCGGATTTGGTGGTCCCTGGCCTGGTCGATTCGTGACGGCGATGTGGGGTCGAGGCGCCATTCGAGCACCGTGCGATCGATCACGATTGCGCCCGGTATTTCGCCCTGCACAGCTCGCTGAGATTCCGTACGCGTGTCGACCAGTAGCGCGCCTAGCGCGAGCTCGGCAGCAGCTTGCTCCGGTGTGACTCTTACCAGCCTCCGGCGGGCTCGCTCAACGACTTGGTCGATAGAGGGAGCCATCAGGGCTTCTTGCCCGTCTCGATCCACCGCTCGAACAGGTCGACTTGCTCGGACGGCCATTCGCCATCGCACGGCATCGAGCCTGCGCGCAGCCGCCCTAGGATTCGGTCGGCGACCGTACTCACGTCCTCGAAAGACGTCAGATCGAAGTGCCGCGCCATCGACCGAACGTCCTTCTCGCGAAAGAGCGGCCGGATGTCCGCGGCGTATGAGACCGCTCCCTCGGCGCTCACGCCGACACCTTTTCACCACCCCGAGCGAGCATCCAGGCTTGCCCGGTCATGAAGCCACTCACGCCCATGATCACCACCCCGTTGACGATGTGCAGCGCCGAGATGACCTGCACGCCCGTGTGCGCGAGGACGAACTGGATAATCATGAGGACGACAAGGACGCCATTGAACATGAGCAACCGCCGTGTCACTCGCGCCGCGAAGGCGAGCCCAAAGCTGATCAGGATTGCGACGCCGATGACGTCGCCCAACACCAGATGGGCGTCGTAGCCCTTCAGGCCATTGAATGCGAACACCCCATAACCAGCCAGGTACAGCTGCACGACGATGAGCAATGAAACGAGGCTCAACCATCCGGCGTAGATCCGTCGCACCATCGAGTACTCCTCCTTCCATACACGAGCACTGCGGCTCGGAGTCAATTTACGGGCGTAGTTTGCTCCGAAAACTGGCTCTAGCCATAAGCCAGATGCATGCATAGACTGCGCTTGTGAACAGCGTCGGCGACTCCTTCGCATGGGGGTTCCGCGACCCTGGTTGGGCCGGCAAGATGCTGCTTCAGGGCTTGATCGCGCTCATCCCCATCGTCGGCTGGATCGCGATGACCGGCTGGCTGATGATGGCGTTCGAAAACGTCCGCGCGGGCAAGAATGAGCTGCCGCCCGCCGGGTTCCATCTCGAGCGCGGCATCGCCATCTTCGGCGTTTTCTTGATCTACGGAGTCATCCTGCAGATCCCGGGCTGGGTGCTCGGGATCGCCG